>Ga0134121_10003193_pt1 | contig 13772 bp, 13 predicted proteins | sample KB301_FD_96463 | JGI IMG/M metagenome (GOLD analysis project Ga0134121, IMG submission 96463) | Terrestrial soil microbial communities without Nitrogen fertilizer from Kellogg Biological Station, Michigan, USA - KB3-0-1 | ecosystem: Environmental > Terrestrial > Soil > Unclassified ...
CGCTGCCCGCCGCCGAGCCGCCAACTGCGGCGGCCGGAATGTTCTTGTTCGCGAGCGCCTGGATCAGGCCGTCGATGCCTTTCTGCTTGACGATCGCGTCGAACTCCGACCGGTAGGTGAGTACCAGGCTCACGCCGTCGACCACGATGTCGTAGACCTTCCAGCCCTGATCGGTCTTGCGCATCGCGAAGTCGATCGGCAGCGGCTGGCCGCCGGCGCGCACGAACTGTGTGCGCACGGTGGTGTCCTCGGGATCCGCCTTGCCGCGCGAGGGCATCACCTTCAGCGTCTGCCCCTGGTAGGCCGAGATCGCGTTGGAATACGTGCGCACCAGCATGTTGCGGAACTCGGTCACCAGGCGCTTCTGCTGCTCGGGCGTCGCCTGCCGCCAGGCGCGGCCGACGGCGAGCCGGGTGGCCCGCTCGAAGTCGATGTACGGCAGCACCTTCTCCTCGGCGAGCTTGATGGCCTTCTGCTTGTCGCCGGCGGCGAGGTCCTTGTCGCTCTTGATCGCGGCAAGGACATCGTCGGTGATCTTCTGCACCAGCTGGTCGGGCGTGATCTGCTGCGCCAATGCCGCCGCGGCGAACGCCGTGGCAGCGAGGAATGCGAGGACCTTGCTCATGCGGTTGCCTTCTCCTTCTGCGTCGATCCCTTGAACATGCCCGGCTCGAGCGAATGGCGCTCGAGCAGGCGGTAGAACTCCGTGCGGTTGCGGCCGGCGAGGCGCGCGGCCTTGGTCACGTTGCCGCCGGTGATTTTAAGGATCCGCACGAGATAGTCACGCTCGAACGCCTTGCGTGCCTCGTCGAGCGGCGTGAGCGCGGTGTCGGCGACGTCGAGCGCCTGGCGCACCAGCGACTCCGGGATCACCTCGGTCGCGGCGAGCGCCACTGCCTGCTCCACCACGTTGAGGAGCTGCCGCACGTTGCCCGGCCAGGGTGCCGAGACCAGCACTTCCATCGCTTCCGGCGCGAACTGCAGCCGGCCCCTTCTGTACCTTTCCGCCAGTTTCGTCAGGGAGTGATTGGCGATCAGCGGGATATCCTCGCGCCGCTCGGCGAGCGACGGGATATAGAGCTTGACCACGTTCAGGCGGTAGTAGAGGTCCTCGCGGAACTCGCCCGAGGCGATGCGCTCCTCGAGCTTGCGATGCGTGGCGGAGATCACGCGCACGTCGATGTCGTGCGACTCGTGCGAGCCGACCGGGCGGATCTTGCGCTCCTCGAGCGCCCGCAGGAGCTTCACCTGCAGCGAGAGCGGCATGTCGCCCACCTCGTCGAGGAAGAGCGTGCCGCCCGTGGCCGCCTGGAAGAGGCCGCGCCGGTCGGCCACGGCGCCGGTGAAGGAGCCCTTCTTGTGGCCGAAGAGCTCGGACTCGAGCAATCCCTCGGGAATGGCGCCGCAGTTCACGGCGATGAACGGCGCTTCGCGCCGCGCGCTCGCGCGGTGGATCGCGCGCGCCAGCAATTCCTTACCCGTGCCGCTCTGGCCGAAGATGCAGACGCTCGCGTCGGAGGCCGCCACGCGGCGCGCCTGCGACAGGAGATCTTCCATGGCGCTCGAGCGGGTGATGATCTCCGCCCTCCAGCTCTCGCGCTCACCGGCCGGCGGGCTGGAAAGGCGCATCGCTTCGGCCACCGTATCGAGCAGGACCTTGGGCTCGAACGGCTTCGTCAGGAAGCTGAAGACCCCGCGGCGCGTCGCCGAGACTGCCTCGGGGATGGTGCCGTGGGCGGTCAGGATCACGACCGGCAGCGAGGGCGAGTCGCGGTGGATGGCATCGAAAAGGGCCATGCCGTCCATGCCCTGCATGCGAAGGTCGGTCACCACCACCTGCGGCCGCGCGACGGCGAGCGCGGCGAGCGCCGCTTCGCCCGATTCGACCGCATTGACGTTGTACCCCGCGGCCGAAAGCCGCATGGCGATCAGCTGCAGGAGGTCCTTGTCGTCGTCGACCAGCAGAACCCTGGGATTGTCACCGCTCATCTTTTTTGCCCCTATCTCCTCGAAAAAAGCCGTCCGATTCTCACCGGGCGTCGTTACGCGGCGTCGGCCAAAGCACGCGCCGAACGGCGCGGAAGCGTTACGCGAAAGTGGCCGCCCGATCCTCCGCCGACCACGGCGATCTGTCCGCCGTGCGCCTCGACGAGCTCGCGCGCGATGGCGAGGCCGAGGCCGCTGCCCTTCACGCTCGATTCGGACTTCGTCCGGCCGCGAAAGAAAAGGTTGAAGATCGACTCGCGCTCTTCCGGTGCTACGCCCGGGCCCGAGTCCATTACTTCGATCACGGCTTCGCCGGAAAGTGCCCGCGCGCGCACGGCGATCGAGCCGCCGGGCGGGGTGAACTTCACCGCGTTCGAGATGAGGTTATCGACGATCGAGCGCAGCTTCTGCGGATCGGCCTCGAGGGTCGCCTTCTGCGCCTCGATCGTGAGGCGCAGGCCCTTCGCCTGCGCGGCGAGCTCGTGCGGCCGCGCCGCGTCGTGGACGAGCTCGTCCAGCTCGACGAGCCGCACCTCGAGCGAGGCCGCCGCATGCAGCGCGCGCTGGAAGTCGAGCAGCTCCTCGATCAGGCGCTGCAGCTTCACGCTGTTGTCGCGCATGATCGCGACCACCTGCGCCTGGGTCGGCGCGAGCGGGCCCGCCACCTTGTCGTGCAGGAGCTCCGCGCCTTCGCGGATGGCGGTGAGCGGCGTCTTCAGCTCGTGCGAGACATGGCGCAGGAACCGGTTCTTCTGCGTCTCGAACTCGTCCAGCCGCCTTCGCAGCCAGTCGAGGCGGCGCCCGAGGTAGCGCAAGTCCTCCGGGCCCCGCACCGCGATCGGACGGGAGAAGTCGGCGCCGCCGAGCTGGCGGATGGCGCCGTCGATCTCGGAGATGGGCCGCGCGATATAGCGCGTCAGCGCGAGGGCGATGGTCAGCGCCACGGCGGTGCTGAAAAAGACCAGCACGATCAGCCCGCGCTGCACCTGCTCGGCCTTGAGGCGCAGCCGGTGGACCTCGCGGTCGACGATGCGGTTATTGATCGCCAGCACCTCGCGCGCGCTCTCGATGAGGCCGTCCATCCGGGTGGAGACGACCTGGGTTTCGATCTTCGGGCGCGGATGCTCGGTGAGCAGGTCGTAGAGGCTCTGCTCCTGCTCGACGGTACGGCTCAGCGCCGCGGCCTGCGAATCGTCGAGCGGCAGCTCGGCGATCTCGTCGGCGAGCTGCTTGAAGCTGCGGTGCACGCGCGCATAGTCGACGGCGAGCTCGGGATCGTTCAGCACGGCGATCTGCTGCGCGACGCGCTCGATGGCGGCGATGCGGTCGATGAGCGAGCGGCTGGCGCGCGCCGCCTGCGAGGCGTTGAAGACCGCGCTGCGGCTGAGGCCGGCGAGGCGCTCGGTGTTCCAGGCGGAATACGCCAGCGCGCCGACCAGCGGGATCATCACCAGCGTGAAGCCGGTGAGCAGCAGCCCCAGGAAGGAGCGCGGATACGGCAGTGTCGCTGCCGCCGCGCGTCCTGCGGAGCCTATGGCGGCTTTCACTCCCTCGAGCATCGTGCAATCGTTCCATGACCTTCGACCGCGGCCAATGTCACGTGTTCACGACAGCGTCTTCTTTTCTCCGTCGTCGGGCGGCGACAGCGTTGTCCTCGACACCGAGGATGCGGTTCGCGCCGACCACCGTGCAATGCGACGGCACGTCGCGCGTCACTACCGCGTTCGCTCCCACGGTGGCGCCGCGGCCGATGCGCACCGGGCCGAGCACCTTCGCGCCCGCGCCGATGAAGACGTTATCTTCAATCACTGCAAGATTGCCGCCGTGTTCCCTCGGCACGACGGGGTCCTTTCGGCCTATGGTGACCTGGTGCATGACGGTCACGCGGCTACCGAGGCTCACGCCGCGCTCGATCACGATGCCGTAGGGCAGGGGCATGAGGAGGGGCGAGCGGATGCGGCAGTCGATCCGGGAATTGAGCAGCACGCCGACGAGGCGCCCGACGAGCGGCAGCTGCAGCAGGCGTGCGGCGAGCGGGTTGGCGCCGACCACCGCGTCGGGGTAGCGCCGCTCGACCCGGCACTCGAGCCAGCGCAGGATCGAGCCCTCGGCGAGCGCGATCATCTCGGGCAGCGACTGCTCCGCGCGCACGGCCACCGTGTCGGCCTGATCGAGCTCCGGCGGGGCGTCGAACACCACGCGGAAGTCGGCGCGCCGGCCTTCGCCCGCGAGGTGCTCGAAGATGTCGAGGCCGAGGGGCGCGAGCCGGCCCTGCACCCGGATCATGAGCTCGGTGCGCTGGGGGCTGTCGCGGCCGGTAAAGAGCACGCGCGGTGCGCGCCGCGGCCAATGCGGCAGGCGGAAGCGGCGCAGGCTGCGCCGCAGCTGCGGCAGGTGCGAGCGCAACGCCCCCCAGTTGCCGGAGCGCGCCGCGTTGGCGATCACGCGCCAGTCGCGCTCGTTTCGCCAGCGCCGCGTCACCTGCTCGAGCGCATGCTGCGGCTCCGCCTGCCACAAGCGCGCGAGCCAGAGCGCGCGCGCTTCACCGAGCACGCCCTTGTCCGCGGCGTCGACGAGCCCGCAGACGAAGAGCGCATCGGGGGTCACGCCCTCCTCCTCGCCGACGAAGAAGCGCATGGCCATGAAGCGCGGATGCCCCACTTCATTGCTCCATGCGACGGCCGCGCGCCAGGCAGCGCGCCCCGGCCGATAGAGCTCGACCAGGCGGAGGTCGAAGTCCTGTGCGAAGCGCGAGACGAGCTGCGGCAGGCCGCCGAGCTGGCCGGACGGGACGGCGAGCTCGAGCTCCTCCGGCGCGCGCTCGGGCAGGCTCGCCGGGTCGCCGATCAGGCGATAGGCGATGCCCTCCGCGCGCAGGCGCTCCAGAAGGGCCTCCGCGACATAGCCGCGCTCTTCCATCTCAGGTGTAGTTGAAGACGGCGGCGACCGGTCGCGCCCCGCATCGCGCAAGGCGCCGGCGCAGGCGGGCGAGCCGGCGCGCTTCTTCACCCTTGCGCACCACTACCAGCGCCCCGCCCGCAAGCGCCGAGAACATCTCGTGGTCCGGTCCGCGCGCAGCCGCCGGCGTATCGGCAATCACGACGCGGAACGGGCGCGCGGCCGCCGCGAGGAAGCGGCGCAGGCGCTCGCGGCTCAGGAGCTCGAGCGGGTCCTCGCGCACGCTGCCGGCGGCGAGCACCGCGAGGTTGTCACCGCAGGCCGCGAGGCGCGCGCCACGCCCATCGAGGAAATCGGCGAGGCCGGCGCGGTTGCCGATCGAGAACTTCCGGTGCAAGGATGGCGAGCGCAGATCCGCGTCGATCAGGAGCGTGCGGCTGCCCATCGCCGCGAAGGTCGTCGCGAGCTGCGCGGCGAGCGAGCTGCGTCCGTCCCGCGCGCCCGCGCTGATCACGGGAAGCAGGCTGCGGCGCCCGTCGAACCAGTAGGCGAGCAGCTGCTGCGCGAGCGCGCGCAGCGCTTCGGGCACGAGCGGGCGCGCCGCGAGTATCGGCTCGCCGAAGACGGCGTTCAGCTCGCGCTCGGAGCGAATGCACGGACGATGTAAATCGATCAGCGACATCGAAGGCGGAAAACCCTGAGCAACGCGTATGCCACTTTGCAAAATCAATGAGTTCACCGGAACAAGGGCCGCATAGGCCCATAGTCCTGTTGCCGGGCGACGACAAGCACTCGCGTCACATGCCCTGCCTAGAATCGCGGCAAACAATCTCCAGAAAGGTTTTCGCTGATGCATCGCTGCGTTTTCAAAGCAGCCTGGCTGCTGCTTGCGACACCGATCTGCGCATTCGCCTTCGAGGCGGTCGACGTCCTCACGCCGGCCGGCAGCGGGATCTATCCGGCGTATCCGAGCGAGCCGCTGCCGCCCTACAACCTCTGGGGGCAGTTCGGGATGATGTACGACACGAACCTGCTGCGCCTCACCACGGGCGACAACGCCTCCCTCGTCACGCGGCTTGGCGTCGGCGGGCGGTATGACCAGCGCATCGTCGGCCGGCAGGGGCTGCACGCGGAAGGCCGCGTCGACGGCTACGTCTACGACAAATACAGCGACCTCGATAACGTCGGCTACGGCGGCCTCGCCGAGTGGCGCTACGAGGTCGGCAACGACCTCTCCGGCGCGATCGGCGTCTCGCGCCGCCGGTTCCAGGCGAACCTCTCCGAGATCCAGCGTCCCGCCTACGATCCGATCACGGAGACGCAGTTCAGCGCCAACGGCCGCTACGTCGTCGGCCCGCACCTGGGCGTGCGCGCCGGCACCGCCTTCGTCGACTATGCGCGCCCGTCCCGGGCGGACTCGAATACGAAGACCACGATCGTCAACGCGGGCGTGGACTGGGTCACGCAGCTCGGCAACGTGGTGGGCCTCGAGTACGCACAGGCGCACGGCAACGCGCCGGTGAACCAGGCCGTCGACCCGCTCGGCATTTTCGTCAGCAACGACTACACGCAGCGCGACGTCGCGGTGGTCGCGACCTGGGCGGTGGCCTACAACATGCGCCTCGCCGGCCGCTATGGCCACACGCACCGCGAGTACAGCGAGCTGCCCGGGCGGAACTTCGACGGACCGACCTGGGACTTCCTCTACCAGTGGCTGCCCGGCAACAAGACGATGCTGACGGTCGAGTCCGAGAAGCACGTCTCGTCGATCATCGACATCGGCGCGAGCCACGTCACGGTCACCGGCTTCGCCTTCGGCCCCGGCTGGGCGCCGACCGCCAAGCTCAACTTCCAGGCGCGGTTCCTGAAGCAGCACCAGGTGTTCGAGGGCGATCCCGAGGCGCAGCTCGGCGTCGCGCCGCTGCGCGAGGAATACGTGCGCGGCTACCGGCTCGGCGCGTACTGGGAAATGACGCGCCAGATGCACTTCCAGTTCTCGCTCGACCACGGCGAGCGCGAGTCGAACATCCTCGGCCGGAACTACACCTACAACGCCGGCATCGCCAACGTCCGCTACGTCTTCTAGCTACCTGCCGTAGGCGTCGTCGAAGCGGACGATGTCGTCCTCGCCGAGGTAGGCGCCGGACTGCACCTCGATGATTTCCAGCGGCACCCTGCCCGGATTCTCCAGGCGATGCCGGGTGCCGATCGGGATGAAGGTCGATTCGTTTTCGCTCAGGAGGAAGGTCTCTTCGCCGCGCGTGACGCGCGCCGTGCCGCGCACGACGATCCAGTGCTCGGCGCGGTGGTAGTGCATCTGCAGCGACAGCGCGGCGCCGGGCTCGACCACGATGCGCTTCACCTGGAAGCGCTCGCCCTTCTCGATGCCGTCGTAGCTGCCCCAGGGGCGCTCGACCTTGCGGTGCACGAGCGTTTCGTCGCGCCCGGCTGCCTTCAGCTCGGCGACGAGCTTGCCCACCGCCTGCGCCTTGTCCTTCCTCGCCACCATCACGGCGTCGGGCGTCTCGATGACCACGACGTCTTCCATGCCGACGCATGCCACCATCCGGTGCTGCGCGAGCACCAGCGCGTTGCGCGTGTCGGCGAGATGCACGTCGCCTTCGATGGCGTTGCCCGCCTCGTCCTTTTCCTCGATCGACCACAGCGCGTCCCACGCGCCGACGTCGGACCAGCCGGCATCCAGCGGCACGACGACGGCGTGGAGCGTGTCCGGCTCGGCCGTGATGCGCTCCATCACCGCGTAGTCGATCGAATCCGAGGGGCAGGCGCCGAACGCCGCGCCGTCGATGCGCAGGAACGCCCCGTCGCGCTTGCTCTGCCGGTACGCGCGCTCGCAGGCGACGAACACGTCCTTGCGGAAGCTCGCGATCGCGTCGAGCCAGACCGAGGCGCGCACGGCAAAGATGCCGCTGTTCCAGAGATAGTGCCCCGACGCCAGGTATTCGCGCGCCGTATCGGCGTCCGGCTTTTCGACGAACGCCTCGACGAAATGCGATTTGGAGCTCCGGATATAGCCGTAGCCCGTCTCCGGCGCCGTCGGCGGCACGCCGAAGGTGACGATGTGCCCCTGCTGCGCGAGCGCGGCGCCCCGCTCGACCGCGCGCTGGAAGGCCGCGCGGTCGCGGACGAAGTGATCCGACGGCATGACGAGCAGCACGGGGTCGTCGGAGGTGACGGCATGAATGGCGGCGAGCGTCAGCGCCGGCGCCGTGCCGCGGCCTTTCGGCTCGAGCAGGATCGCCTTCGGCTTCGCGCCGATGCGCGCAAGCTGCGCCTGCACCATGAAGCGGTGCGCCTCGTTGCAGACGAGGAGCGGCTCGCCGATCGCCGCGGCGCCGCGCAGCCGCGCCGCGGTCTCCTGCAGGAGCGTCTGGCTGCCGTTCAGGGCGTGCAGCGGCTTCGGATGGTGCTCGCGCGAAAGCGGCCAGAGGCGCGTACCCGATCCGCCGCAGAGAATCACGGGCTGGATCATCGTCGGCGTGACGCCGAGCTCAATCAAGGTGCTTCCCCCGGAAAACTAGGCCCGCGCGCTGCGGCGCCGCTCACCGAACAGTGTCGGATAGCTCCAGGTCGAGATAAATCGCGCCAGGTAGTCCGCTCGGGCGCACTCGCCCATCTGGCGCATCTTTTCCGGGAAGGCCTCGGCCCACATGAGATGACGCGCGAGCTCGCGCGCCGAGCCAGGCTCGAAGAGGAGCCCGTTCCTGCCCGGCTCGACGAGCTCGGCGAGGGAGCCAATGCGGCTCGCGATGACCGGCACGGCGTTGGCGAAAGCCTCGACCAGGGACCTCGGCATCGGATCGTCGCTCAGGGTGGGAAGTACGAGATACGCCGCCGATTGCAGCCGGGACGCCAGTTCATCACTGTCGAAGTCCGCGCGCCCGATCAGCGTGACGCGCGCGGCGGGAGCCAGGTCAAGCGCCTGCCGCAGTGTCGCGATGCCGCTCTCGGCGCGATCCTCGCCGATGAATATGCCGCCCGAGCGGCGCGCCGCCTCATTTCCCATTCGGCTCACTCGGTTCCTCGCTGGGCTTCCAGCGGCGAGTGCGGTACTGGACCGTCGGGGTACGCCGCGGCTTGTCTTGCGCCACCTCCTGCAGCTGCTCCGGCGGCAGCGCGGCGACGCGCACTTCGCGGCGCGGACGATCGACGCGCAGCTGGCGAGCCTGCCGCTTCTGCCGCTCGCGCTGTTCGGGATGATGCTCGTCATGGCCTTCCTGGTCACGCTGCGCGCGGCCGCGCAGGCGGCCGGAGGCGTAGAGGTAGCCGGCGGCAGTAGCAGCGGCACTCATGGTTCCATTCCTTTCAATATCATGTCGGCATCCAGGCCGAACGTTTTTCGAGAAGCTTCCAGTACGCATCGACGACGCGGTCCGCGCCTTCGATGCGGCCGTTCCTGAGCGAGCGGTCGAGCACGATTCCCAGCAGGTAGACGAGCGTGAGCGCGCCGATCACCGGCGGCCGCCACGACCACTCGGGATACGCCTGCACTGCGAATTCCGCCGCGCACTGCATCGCCTGGCGCAGCACCGGCACCGTGACCGGGCGCGAGTTCAAGGCTCGCTGGATCATCAGGTAGTGCAGGACGTCGTCGAGCGGGCTCGCGTCGGCGTGCGCATGGCCCCAGTCGGTGACGAAGAGCTGCGAGCCGAGGTTGCGGATGTTCCAGGGCGCGAAATCGCCCTGCGCGAGGACGTACGGGCCGGTCCAGTAGAGGAGCGCCCGGTCGCAGTCGCCGTAGGTGTCTTCCAGCGTTTGCAGCTCGCGCTTGGATGCAAAGACACGCGCTCTTGCGATCGCGCCCTGCAGCCATTGGCCGGTGCCGGAGACGTCGAACTCGAGCGTGCGCAGGCGCGCCTTGCGCAGGCTCGTGAGGAAGCGCGCATGGTCGGTGGTAAAGCCCCGAATTTCACCCAGCTTGTCGCCGTGCGCCGGAAACATGCTGATGACGAGGTAGCGGCGGCCGCCGGGAGCGGTGCCCTCCTCCAGCACGCGCGGCACCTGGCCTTCGAGCTCGCGAACTTCCTCGAGCTCGCGCAGCCAGCGCGCCTCGCGCGCGAGCAGCAGCTCGGCCTGGTCGTCGGCCGCGGTCTTCACCAGGCCGAACGAGAGATTCACGTGCGAGGACCGATCAGCGAGAGCGCCTTGCCGTACTCGACCTTGTCGAGACGGCCGTCGGGATGCCGATCGGCACGATCGAACACCTCGCTGAGTCCGGGCTGTGCCTCCGCTTCCGTGCGATCGACATAGCCGTCGCGGTTGCGATCGAGCTGCTCGAAGGTGAGCTCGCGCGGCGCCTGAGGCTGTGCCACCGCGTAGCGTTGCGTGCTAAGCGACGCAGTGACGATCGGCAGCGCCGACATCAGCGACACGAAAACCGCGCCGAGGTACAGCAGGAACACGGTGCGCTCTTGGCGCAGGCGATAGTTCATCGGGAGTGGTGGTGTTGGTGCTTGTGGCCACCACTGCGTGCAAGTCGCGTACCACTCGACAAAACGCGCGGCGCTTCAACGCCTTACGCCGCGGGCGGCGTGATGCCGAGGTGCAAATCCGTCGTGCGTGCGCGGCCACGGGAGCCGCGCGCAAGCTAGACGATTGTTTGCGCTGGGATTTCTAGGTCGCGACGGCGCGACGTCGACGACCGACTAACCGTGTAATTGCTTCTATCATCGCGTCGGGATTCGCCTTGCCCTGCCCGGCGATGTCGAGCGCCGAGCCGTGCGCCACCGAAGAAAAGAGCACCGGCGTGCCGATGGTGAGCGCCGCCGCGCGCTGCGGCGCGAGAAGTTTGGCCGCCACATGTCCCTGGTCGTGCAGCATCACGACGTAGGCGTCGTAGCCCTTGCGCTGGATCAGCGTGTCGGCCCCGATCGGTCCGTCGACGGTGAGCCCGGCCTGCCGCGCCTCCTGGATCGCCGGATCGACGAGCTCGATCTCCTCGCGGCCGAACGCCCCCGACTCGCCGGCGTGCGGGTTCACGCCGCCGACGGCAATCCGCGGCTCGGCGACGCCGAGCTTCACGAGCGCCTCGTTCACCGCGCGAACCGTGCGCACCACGCGCTCCTTGGTGATGAGGCCGAGGGCGCTGGCGACGCTCACATGCAACGTGACGTGCGCGATACGCACTTCGCGCCCCTCGTGCCGAAAGCAAAGCATGAGGACGGCGTCGTCGGCCGGAAGCCCGCACACGCGGGCGACGAACGAGGGATAGCCATCGAAGGCGATGCCGGCAGCGTGAATCGCCGTCTCGGTATGCGGCGCGCCGATCACCGCTGCGTAGTCGCCGCCGAGCGCCCCGCGAATCGCCGCCTCCGCCGCCGCCAGGGCGGCGCGGCCATGCTCCGGCGCGACGCGGCCGATGCGCGGGCGTGCCTGCTTCACCGGCTGGATCTGCACGCCGTCGATCGCGCCGTGCATCGCCATGACCTCGCGCGCGCCGAAGAGGACCGGCTCGCAAAGCGCCCGCACCCGCGGATCGCGCGCAGCCTTGAGCGAGATTTCCGGGCCAATGCCTGCGGGATCGCCCGTGGCGATCGCGAGGCGCGGTTTCATTCGAGCTTCACGCCCGCGGCGCGGATCACCGCGCCCCAGCGCTCGACCTCCTGGCGCATGAAGGCCGCCATCTCGCCGGGACCGAGCCCCATCGGCTCAGCCGACAGATCGGCGAGGCGCTTTTGCACGTCGGGGAGCTTCAGGGCCTCCTGTACGCCGCTCGCCACTTTCTCGGCGATGGCGGGACTCGTCTTCGGCGGCGCGACGATGCCGAACCAGGCGACCGATTCGAATCCCGGAAGCGTCTCGGCGAGCGCAGGCACGTTCGGCAGCCCCGGGAAGCGCCGCTTGCTCGCCACCGCGAGCGCCTTCAGCTTGCCCGAACGCACGTGGGGAAGCGAGACGCCTAGGTTGTCGCACATCATGTCGACCTGTCCGGCGAGAAGATCGGTGAGCGCGGGCGCCGTTCCCTTGTACGGGATGTGCGTGATCTGCAAGCCGCCAGCCATGGTCTTGAAGAGTTCAGCCGTCAGGTGCGAGGTCGTGCCGCTGCCCTGCGAGGCGTAGTTGAGCCTCCCTGGATTCGCCTTGGCGATGCCGATCAGCTCGGCGACCGAGCTGGCGCCGACCTGCGGATGCACCAAGAGCACGTTCGGGATCGCGCCGATCACGCTGACCGGCACGAACTGGTCGGGGTCGTAGGTGAGCTTGGGATAGAGCAGCTTGTTGATGACGAGGGGCGGCGGCGGGCTCGACATCAGGGTGTAGCCGTCGGGATCTGAGCGGAACACCGCATCGGCGCCGATGTTGCCGGCGGCGCCGGGCCGGTTGTCGACGATGATCGGCTGGCCCCACTTCTCGCCGAGCTTCTCGGCCACGATGCGTGGCATCAGGTCCGCGCTGCCGCCGGCAGGGAACGGCACGACGATGCGCACCGGCTTCGCCGGCCACTCCTGCGCGTGGACCGCCGCCCCCAGGAATTGGAGCGCGGTGGCGGCCGCGGCGAGCAGGCGCCTCATGCCTTCATCGGAACCGCCAGTAGAGCGATGCGTTCAGCACGTCGTAGTTGTTGGCGCCATAGGGCGACGTGTTGCTTCCCACTTTCTTGTAGCGCTGCCAGTCCACGCGCACGCCGAGTCCGCTCAGGAGGGCGAGGTTCCACTGCAGGCCTGCGCCATAGGTGAGGTTGCCGTTGGTATGGTCATCGACGCCGTGGACCGAAGTATCAAGAGTAGCGCGATAGCCACCGAAACGCAGGAAGGCCGACAGGCTCTCGTTGAGTTGCAGGATGCCGAGGCCGGTGAGATCCACGACGGCGGCGTGCACGTGCTCGGTCGAGCCCGGCGCGGCGGCCGTTACCTGCCCGAGGTCGTGATAGGCGATCTCGGCCGCGGCGAAACGGAAGAAGCGATAGCCGGCGTATCCGCCCCAGGCGAGGTCGGTGTCGTCGCAGGTGCGCCCGCCGCCGGAAAGGATGCCGAGGCAGCCATCCTTCGCCCGGACAGAGCCGACGCCGCCGCCGATGTACGGGCCGGCGAAGGTGGGCATCGGCGGCGGTGGATAGGGCGTCATCTGCGCAAGCAGCGGTGCCGGGACGAGAGCGAGCGCGACGGCAAAGAGCTTTGAAAAACTGCAGGTCACGACGTTTCCTCTTCTGGGACGCGAAGCCTGTGAACCTAGCAAGGCCTCGTCGTCGCTGTCTTGCGCGCGTCTCTATAATCGGACGATGCTGAACAGGGCCTGGCCTGCCGAAGGCGCGACGCGCGTGCCGTACTGGGTCTACCAGGACGCGGAGCTCTACGGCGAAGAGCAGCGCCGCATATTCCACGGATCGACCTGGAACTACCTCTGCCTCGAGGCGGAACTTCCCGACAACGGTAGCTTCCTGACGACATTCGTCGGCGACATGCCGGTGGTCGTGACGCGCGACCCGCAGGGCGCGCTGCACGCGTTCGAGAATCGCTGCGCGCATCGCGGCGCGCTCATCTGCATGCACTCGCACGGCCGCGCCGAGCGCTTCAACTGCATCTACCACAACTGGACCTACGACCACGCCGGCAACCTCACCAACGTCGCCTTCAGGAAGGGCATCGCCGGCAAGGGCGGCATGCCCGCCGACGCGCGGCCCGAGACGCAGGCGCCGAAGAAGCTGCGCGTGGCATCGATCGGCGGCCTGGTGTTCGGCACGCTCTCGACCCAGGTCAGTTCGCTTGAAACCTATATCGGGCCGCAGATCCTGCCGCGCCTGAAGCGCGTGATGATCAAGCCGCTGAAGGTGCTCGGCACCTACACGCAGGTGCTGCCGAACAACTGGAAGCTCTACATGGACAACGTGAAGGACACCTACCATGCGAGCCTGCTGCATCTTTTCTTCA
>Ga0134121_10003194_pt1 | contig 13771 bp, 13 predicted proteins | sample KB301_FD_96463 | JGI IMG/M metagenome (GOLD analysis project Ga0134121, IMG submission 96463) | Terrestrial soil microbial communities without Nitrogen fertilizer from Kellogg Biological Station, Michigan, USA - KB3-0-1 | ecosystem: Environmental > Terrestrial > Soil > Unclassified ...
CACCTCCTCAAGACCGCCCGGATCACCGACCGGCGCAGCTACGTGGGCCTGGTCGTCAACGCCTGCGTTCTGGGCCTGACGGAGAAGCACCTCGAGCATACGGAGGACCTCTACCAGCTGTGCATCGAGGTCAACCCCCCGCTGGAGATCCACCGCGTCGCGATCGACGCGGTCGAGCCCTCGAGCGAGATCCACCTACTCGACCAGTCCCCGACGCCGCGCGACTTCAAGAAGCTCCACGACATGGAGGCCGCGCTGGGGCGCACGGTGGTGGGCCAGGAGAAGGCGATCGCCAGCGTCTCGCGCGCCGTGAAGAAGGCGATGACCGGCCTGCGCGACCCGGCCCGGCCGATCGCCACGTTCTTCTTCGTCGGACAGACGGGCGTCGGCAAGACGGAGCTCGCCAAGGCGCTGACGCTCTATCTCTTCCAGGACCCCGCGCGCATGCTCCGCGTGGACGGCTCCGAGTACGCGCTGCCCCACGAGTACGCCAAGCTGATCGGCGCCCCGCCGGGCTACATCGGCCACGACCAGCGCGGCATCCTCACCGAGGCGGCCCGCATGGAAGGTCCGCTCACGGTCCTCTTCGACGAGATCGAGAAGTCCGACCCCAAGGTCCACAACCTGCTCCTGCAGGTGATGGACGAGGGCTTCCTGACCGACAACAAGGGCGCGCGCCTCTCGTTCGGCAACGCGATCCTGATCTTCACGTCGAACGTGGGGACCGAGGAGGCCGAGGCGCTCAAGAACCGGATCGGCTTCGGCCACGAGCATCCGAACCGCGCGGAGATGATCGAAGAGTTCTCCCGCGCCCTCAAGGCCAACTTCCGGCCGGAGTTCGTGAACCGGCTGACGGACGTGGTCTTCTTCAATCCGATCGGCCTACGCGAATGCGAGCGGATCGCCGAGATATTCCTGGAGAAGGTCCGGGAGCACGCCGCCGGCGTGCCGCTGCGCCTGAACTTCGACAAGCCCGTCCCCCGGTGGCTCGCCGAGAAGAGCTTCCGGCCCGAATACGGCGCGCGGGAACTGCGCCGCACCGTGGAGATGGAGGTCGAGGGCGCGCTTTCCGACCTCCTGATCGAGGGCCGGGTTTCCCGCGGCGATTCCGTCACGGTGAAAGTCACGCGCGATCGGCTTCATTTTCAGAGGAACTGATGGGCGACGCCGGGGAAATCGAACGAGTCAAGAACGACATCAAACAGACTCTGGAGCGGCTTCGCGGCGTCGTCCGGACGAAGATCCCGGCCCGGGATCAGACCGAACTGCTGGATGTCGTGGAGCGCGTTCAAGAGTCGATCGCGATCTGGGACGTCTCGGGAGTCGGAAGCTACCTCCTCCGGGGGAAAGATACCACCCGAAGAGTGCTCCGCGGCAAGGCGGTCGACATGGTCCTGATCCTGAACGAGATGGAAACCGTCGAGACGCTCTTCGGGAAGCTCGTTCCGCTGATGAGCAAGCACAAGCACTAATCTTCCGTCTCCAGCGCCCTCAAGATCTCCGGTCGGCGCTCGAGCTCGGCCAGGCGCTTGCGGATCCGCTCGCCCGGCGGGACCCAGGCGAACTGGCGCGCCGCCTCGCGGCAGCGGAGGATGGCGTCCTTGTACTTCTTGTCCGCCATGGCGACCTCCACCTTGGCCAGCTCCATGATCGCCGCCCCTTCGATCGACTTGAGCTTGATCCGCGCCAGCCGCTCGACTTCGCCGTTGTCGAGCAGGTCGATGCAGATCAGCGACGCGTCGCAGTAGCGCCCCGCCCGCTGGTATTCGTCGGCCTTCTGGAGGTCGCCGCGCGGCCGGAGCTTCGGCTCGATCGACCGCAGCGTCAGGCCCGGCTGGTCGTCCACGCCCCGGACCTCGACGTCGACGCCCGACTTCCGCATCACCATCGCGGCCGCGATCACGGGCCCTCGCTCGGGATCGGTCGGCGCGACCAGCACGACGCACGGCGGCAGCCGCTTCACGGGCTTGAACGAGAGCGGCCGATAGAGCACGCAGCCGGCGAACAGCTCGGGCCGCGTCGCGGCGAGCGACAGCGCCAGGGCGCCGCCCCGGACGACGATCTTCTCGGGATTCACGCGGTAGCGCGTCTTGAGATCGCCGAGGCAGGCGAGCACGACCGCCTCCTCCTTCCGCTCGCCCGGCGTCAGCACGAACGCGTCCGGCTCGCGGACCGGGTCCTTCCCCGTGCCGACGTCGACGATCACCGGCCACGAGCTCCGGTCGGTGTACGACGCCGGCCGGGTGACCGAATAGGAGGTCTGGTGCTCGGGCAGGTCGACCCGATCCTGCAGGAGGAACAGCAGCGCGATCAGCATCGATATCTAGGACGCTCCGGCGCGTATAATCGTGGCATGGATCATCTCACCTGCGACCGCTGCGGCAACGGTCTCCTCCTCGACGCCCCGGTGCGGTACGAGGTCCGCATCGAGGTGAAGTCGGCCTACGACCCGCTCGAGATCACGGAAGAGGACCTGGCGAAGGCCGGCGACGAGCTCCGGCGCACGGTCGAGCAGCTCCGCAACTATTCCGCGGAGCAGGCGCAGGACGAGGTCTATCGCGAGTTCCGGTTCGACCTCTGCGCCACGTGCCAGAAGGCCTACCTCAAGTCGCCCCTGCGGCCGGCGTAGCCGGGCCCGCGATCGCGCTCTCGATCTTCCGCGCCTGGTCCGCGGGGATCAGCTCCTCGTAGATCGTCCGGCGCTCTTGCTTCCCCTTCTTGTCGACGCTGATCGCCTCGAGCTTCACGACGACCGGCGCTTCCTCGCACTTCGGGCACTTCTCCTCGGAGAGCGCCCCGCCGGGATTGGTCCGGACGACGCACGGCGGAAGCTTGGCGTAGTCCTTCGCGACGATGGCCCGCCGGGCCTCCTCGATCTTCGCCGACACGATGCCGGCCAGCTCCGCCTTCTCGTACCACACGCCGCACTTTTCGCAGAACGGCTCGCGCGCCGCGGCCAGCGCCATGAGCCCGCAGATGCCGGCGATGATGGCGAACTCGATGAACCAGTACACGTACATGCCCGCGCCCGAGATCATCGGCTTGTTGTCGATGCCGCCGCGCCCGGCCCGCGAGATGTTCATCCCCATCTCGGCGCGCGCCGACAGGTGGGCCATGAAGCCGGTCCCGCCGTGCTTCTGCCGGAGGAACTCGTCGTAGACATCCACGTCCTTCGGCAGGGCCGCCTCCTTCCCGACCGCCTCGAGGACGGCCGAGTGGACGTGGCGGTTCTCCAGCATCTGGAAGAGGCCCACCGAGGCGACCGCGGCGACGAGGCCGGCGACGAAGCCGACGGCCGCGTTCCGGCACTTGCCCGTGCGGACGCCCGCCGCCGTCGCGGCCCCGATCACGAGCCCCCAGACGAGCGGGAAGAGCAGGACCAGGTAGAAGAGACGGCCGACGAAGTGGAACGCGACGGCGCTGACGGCGGCCGCGACGAGGCCGAACCCCACGCTCATCACGACGCCGGCGCCGCCGACCTTGCCGCTCGGCACGTACTTGGCCATGGTTTCCTCCCGAAGTTCACTAAGTTTAGCACGCCGCGCGAATCGCTGGCTTCGGCGGCCGCCTTTTTGATAGTCTTTGCGCCCTGTTCTTGGGATGGGGAGAACCGCACATGCGACAGCTGGTCCTGATCCGCCACGGCGAGAGCGTCTGGAACAAGGAAAACCGGTTCACCGGCTGGGTGGACGTCGGCCTCAGCGAGAAGGGCCTGCAGGAGGCGAAGAACGCGGGCCAGGCGCTGAAGAAGGCCGGCTTCACGTTCGACCTCGCGTTCACGTCGGTGCTCCGCCGCGCGATCACGACGCTCTGGAACGTGCTCGATGGAATGGACCTGCTCTGGATCCCCGTCCAGAAGCACTGGCGGCTCAACGAGCGCCACTACGGCGCGTTGCAGGGGCTGAACAAGGCGGAGACCGCCGCGAAGCACGGCGACGACCGGGTGAAGATCTGGCGCCGCAGCTTCGACATCGCCCCGCCCCCGCTCGCCTCCTGGGACGCCGCCTGGCCCGGCAACGACGCCCGCTACAAGCCCGGCGAGATGCCGACCACCGAGTCGCTCAAGGACACGATCGCCCGCTGCCTTCCCTACTGGACCGAGAAGATCGCCCCCCCGCTCAAAGCGGGCCGCCGCGTCATCATCGCCGCCCACGGCAACACGCTCCGCGCGCTGATCAAGCACCTGGACAAGATCTCGGACGAGGACATCGTCAACCTGGAGCTGCCGACAGGCGCGCCGATCTACTACGAGCTGAAGGACGACCTGACCCCCGCCAAGCCAAGACAAGCAATTCAATAGAGAACCAGTACCGCAGGACTCAGGACGTCAGCAGAAGGCCCGTCGTCGCCCTTCTGTTGGATTGGCTCCGACGGTGGCGGGTCCCGCCCTGCAGCGAAGACAACAGCCAGAGCCCACAGGTGCGGCGACGACGGCGCGAAGCGCCGAAACCTCCGGTGATGTGCTCTCGTTTCCGGCCCGGGAGGGCGGGGCCCACGTTCCGAAGACAATCCATCAAAAGGTCTGAGGAACGCCCTCTGCTGCTGTACTGGGTACTGGTTCCCTACGCTCCTGCAAACTTCGCCCGCGAGCCGAGTTCCTCCTCGATCCTGAGGAGTTGATTGTACTTGGCAATTCGGTCGGTGCGGCTTGCGGAGCCGGTCTTGATCATTCCGGTGTTGAGCGCGACCGCGAGGTCGGCGATCGTGCTGTCCTCGGTCTCGCCCGAGCGGTGGGACATCATCGCGCCGTACCTGGCCTCCTGAGCCATCAGGACCGCGTTCACCGTCTCGGTGATCGAGCCGATCTGGTTCACCTTGATGAGGATCGCGTTCGCGATGCCTTCCTTGATGCCCTTGCGCAGGATCTCGGTGTTCGTGACGAAGAGGTCGTCGCCCACGAGCTGCGTCTTCTTGCCGAGCCGCTCGGTGAGCCGCTTCCAGCCCGCCCAGTCGTTCTCGCCCAGGCCGTCCTCGATCGAGACGACGGGATACTTGGCGCACATCTCCTCGTACATCGTCGCCATCTCGTCGCTCGTCTTCACCGACTTGTCCGACTTCTTGAAGACGTACTTGCCGTCCGCCCAGAGCTCGCTCGCGGCGACGTCGAGCGCGAGCTGGATCCTGCCCGCGTAGCCCGCCTTGTCGATCGCCTCGAGCAGCGTGTCGAGGACCTCGTTCACCGTCTTCAGGTTCGGCGCGAAGCCGCCTTCGTCGCCGACGTTCGTCGAGTAGCCCTTCTTCTTCAGGATCGACTTGAGCTGGTGGAAGGTCTCCACGCCCGCCCGCAGCGCCTCGCGGAAGGTCGGGAACTTCTTCGGCACGATCATGAACTCCTGGAAGTCGATCGTGTTGTCGGCGTGGGCGCCGCCGTTGACGACGTTCATGAACGGCACGGGCAGCGTCACGCCCTTCCCGAACGACAGGTATTCGTAGAGGGGCTTCTTCGACGCGGTCGCCGCCGCGCGCGCGACCGCCATCGAGACGCCGAGGATCGCGTTCGCCCCGAGCTTCGACTTCGTGGGCGTCCCGTCCATCTCGATCATCACTTCGTCGATGAATTTCTGGTTCGCCGCGTCCATCCCGATCAGCCGCGGTCCGAGCGTCTCGTTCACGTTCCGGACGGCGTTCAGGACGCCCTTCCCGAGGTACCGGCCCTTGTCCCCGTCGCGCAGCTCGATCGCCTCCCGCTCGCCCGTCGACGCTCCCGAGGGGACGATCGCCCGGCCGAGCGCGCCGTCGGCGACGACGTCGACCTCGACCGTGGGATTGCCGCGCGAATCGATGACTTCGCGGGACTTGACCGATGCGATTTTCATCTCAAATTCCTCCGGAATGGGGTGCAGGAAGGGAGACGTTCTAGCACGTCCAGTATGGTGAGACAATGGTTTTGTGCGGGGGCTTGGGGGGTAAGTTCCCCCTCATTCTCATGCTGATTCTGATGCTCGTTCTGGACAACTATCTATTGCCCGGTCTTTGGAGAGGAGTATAATCCGCCTATGCGTCAGTTCGCCGTAGCGATTCTTGTCTTCACCGTCGGGTGCGGCGGCGCCGCCAAGACCCCCGAGCAGGAGCGGGCCCAGGTGTTCGAGAAAGCCGAGTCCGCCAGCGGCCCCAGCGCCTCCAAGGACGTCGAGCAGCTCGAGGCCTGGTCGGGCAAGAACATCACGCTCGTCGGCCGGTTCAGCCACCTCAACTTCAAGCACGGCATCATCACGCTGCCGAGCGGGCTGAAGGTCTACCTGCCCCACTTCGACAACTTCATGCAGGGCGACGACTGGTTCAAGTACATCGGCCAGCGCTGCTATGCGTCGGGCATCCTCCACACCTACACGAAGAACATTGAGGGATATCGCGGCCCCAGCCTGGAGCTCAACGATTTCTCCGGCCCCTGATGACCTTCCGTAAAATCGACTACCTCGAGTGGGCGCGCACCCACATGGGGCGCGTCAAAACCGATCTCGCCAAATCCAACATCAAGGCCCTCACCAAGGAAGACCTCGGCCTGACCCTGGACGCGATCCAGCTCTCCACCCCCACCGACGACGGCGTGGTCGAGCTGCGCGACTTCCTCGCGAAGCGCTACGGCGTGCCGAAGGCGAACGTCCTCGTCACGGCCGGCGCGACGATGGGGATCTACCTCGCCTGCTGCGCGGCGGTCGAGGAAGGCGACCAGGTCCTGCTGGAGTCGCCGAACTACGAGCCGCTCTACCGGGCGCTCGAGACCCGCGGCGCCGAGATCAAGATGCTGGAGCGCCGCTTCGAGCGCGGATGGCAGATCGAGCTCGAGGAGCTGGAGCGGAAGGCCGGCCGCTCGACCCGGGCGATCGTCCTCACGAACACCCACAACCCCAGCGGCGTCGCCACCAGCCCCGAGAAGATGATGACGATCGGCCAGATCGCCCGCGAGAGCGGCGCGACGGTCATCGTCAGCGAGGTCTACCTCGACAACGCCTTCGCGCCGGGCCAGAAGCCGGCGGCGACGCTCGGGCCGAATCTCGTGTCGATCGGCAGCCTGTCCAAGGTCTACGGCCTCGGCGGCCTCCGCATCGGCTGGATGGTCGGCCCCGAGCCCCTGCTCAAGAAGGCGCGGCTGGCGCTCGACTACATCGAGTGCGACCTGCCGGCGCCCAGCGAGTCGATCGCGCTCGCCGCGCTCAGAAAGGGGCCGGAGCTCATCCTCCGGTGCCAGCAGATCGCGATGCGCAACTTCGAGATCATCCGCGAATGGATCGCGAAGCGCGGCGACCTCCAGTGGGTCGAGCCGGGCGGCGGCACCGTCTGCATGGTGAAGCTGCCCCCCAGCCTGGACGCCCAGGCGCTCTCCACGCTCCTCCGCGAGAAGTACGGCACCCTCGTCGTCCCCGGCGACTTCTTCTACGTCCGCGGATTCATCCGCCTCTCCGCGGGCATGGATGAGGACGTCCTGCGCCAGGGCCTGAAGAACGTCGGAAAGGCCATCGATCAGCTCAAAGACGAATAGACGGGAAAGAGGAACATGAAATTCACCGCCGGAAGTCCCAAGGGAGAGACTGTCGCGAAATTCATCTTCGAGGGGGATTTCGACGGCATCCGCGACGATGCCAAGGCCCACAACTTCTCCGGGAAGGAGCGCGAGGTCATGGTCGCCCACCCGGCGAAGGGACCGAAGCGCCTCATCGTCGCCGGCCTCGGCAAGAAGGAGAAGTTCACCACCGAGAAGCTCCGCCGCGCCGCCGCGCAGGTCGGCCAGCGGGCGCGGTTGCTCGACCTCGCGGAGATCTCGATCGTGCCGCCCGCCGGCGACCGGAGCGAGAACTCTCAGGCCGTGGTCGAGGGCGTCGCCCTCGCCCTCTATGAGTACAAGCGGTACAAGTCCAAGCCCGGCCGGCCGCTCAAGCTGCAGACGGTCCGCGTGGACGGGGACGCCGACGCGGTCCGCCGCGGCGAGATCTACGCCCGCGCCACCTGCGTGACGCGCGACCTCGTGAACGACCCGCCCAGCGTCTGCACCCCGCGCTACCTGGCCGACGCGGCGAAGAAGGTCGCGAAGAAAGGCATCTCGATCAAGGTGTTCGACGAGAAGCAGATCAAGAAGATGGGCATGGGCGGCCTGGAAGGCGTCGCGATCGGCTCGACCGAACCCTGCCGCTTCGTCCATATGACCTACAAGGCGCCCGGCGCCCGCCGCACGGTCGCGATCGTCGGCAAGGGCATCACGTTCGACTCCGGCGGCCTCTGCCTCAAGCCCGCCGACGGCATGCTCAACATGAAGGACGACATGTCCGGCGCCGGCGCGGTGATCGGCATCTTCTCGGCGCTCGCCGAGCTCAAGCCGCGCGTCAACGTCCACGGCATCTTCGCCGCGACCGAGAACATGCCCGGCGGCTCGGCCTACAAGACACGCGACATCCTCCGCGCCATGAACGGCAAGACGATGGAGATCATCAACACCGACGCCGAGGGCCGCCTGATCCTGGCCGACGCCCTCTCCTACGCGTCGCGCCTCAAGCCGTCCGAGATCATCGACATGGCGACGCTGACCGGCGCCTGCGTCGTCGCGCTCGGCCCCGACATGTCGGCCATCTTCACCGCGAACGAGAAGCTCCAGAAAGGGATCCTCGCCGCCGCGCGCGCCGAGGGCGAGAAGGTGTGGCCGATGCCGCTCGAGAACGAGTACCTGGACATGATCAAGAGCGACGTTGCCGACATGAAGAACTCCGGCGGCCGCTGGGGCGGCGCGATCACCGCCGCCCTCTTCCTCCGCGAGTTCGTCGAGGAAGGCATCCCCTGGGCCCACCTCGACATCGCCGGCCCCGCGCTCGTCGAGAACGACCGCCCGTACAGGCCCGCCGGCGGAACCGGAGTCATGGTAAGAACCCTGCTCCGGTATCTCGAGGAGCAGTAGAAAGCCAGTACAGCAGGACCCAGGACATCCGCAGAAGGCCCGCTGTCGTCCTTTTGGGGGATGGACTCCAGCGGTAGCGGGTCCCGCCCGGCAACGAAGACATCAACCTGGCTTGTTCTGCTCCGGGTCGTTCCGAAGCCGATCCAGCAAGAGGGCTGAGGAACGCCCTCTGCTGCCGTACTGAGTACTGGTGCTTACTTCTTGGTGAGGCTTTCGAATAGAGACAGGTATCGGGGCAAGGCTGCGGCGAGGGAGAACTCCTTCTCCGCCGACTCGCGGGCTTTGGCGCCGATCGTCTTTCGCAGCTCCGGATCGTCGATCAGCTTCGTGAGCTTCTCCTCCCACTGGCCGAGCGTGCCGACCAGGTAGCCGTTCTGGCCGTCCTTGATGTAGAGGCGGTTGGCGTTCACGTCCGAGGCCACCACCGGCAGCCCCGCGCCGAAGTAGGCGAGCAGCTTCGTCGAGAGCTTCCCCCGCGTCCACGGGTCCTCGACCAGCGGCGCGATCGCGATGTCGAACGAGCGGACGTCGCTCACCTCGTAGTCGGCCGAGAACGGCTGGTGGATCAGGCGGACCCCCTCGAGCTCGAGGCTGGACTCGCAGACGATCTTGACCTTCAGCTTCTCGTAGCGGCGGCAGAGCCGGACCAGCGGCGCGCGGACGATCTCGACCGAGGGCAGGTTCGTCGGCGTCCCCATCCAGCCGATCGTCACCTCGGAGGGATCGGTGCTCGGCGTCCGGGGCTCCCACCGGGCCAGGTCGATCACCGTCGGGAGGACGTGGACGCGTTCCCCCTCGGCCCCCATGCGGCGGGCGTGCTCGGCGAGCGTCTCGTTGGTGGTGATGACCGCGTCCGCCACGCGCACGGTCCGTCGGAACCGCCGGTCCTTGGTGGGCGACTCGCGGATGACGCCCTCGTCGTCCTTCTTGAGCGTGACGACGTCGTCGAACTCGAACACGAGCGCCTTCGCGTTCTTCCGGAGGCGGTTGAGGAGGAGCTTCGGCAGCAGGCGTTTTTGGAGGACGGTGACGTCGAAGCCGCCCGCCCGCTTGGCCTGGGTGAGGCGCGCGACGAGGTTCGACGGCATCTCCTCGACCGCGACGGTGACGCCGGCCTTCTCGAGGTGCGGCACGAACTGGAGCAGGCGCCACTTGGTGCTGGGCGCGTCCTTTTTCTGCGTGATGAACAGGACCTTCACGGGCCGGAGTATCGCACATCCCGGCCATAAATCAAACGGTTGCGTTTATGGCTGAATCAGCCATAAACGCAACCGTTTGATTTATGGCGGCGTATTACTGGCAAGCCAACCAAAAGGAGCGGGACATGAAGCGCCTCTCGATCGCCCTCCTCACCGCGGCCCTCGGCATCTCCCTCGCCGCGACCGTCCAGGAAAAGAAGCCCGTCAACAAGATGTGCCCGGTGATGACCGACCACAAGGTCGACACCAAGGTGACCGTGCTCCACAAGGGCAAGGTCATCGGCCTCTGCTGCACCGACTGCGCCAAGAAGTGGGGCAACGGCGCCGCGTTCGAGAAGAACATCAAGGAAGACTACGGCACGCCCGACATGCCCGAGGGCGCCGACAACGTCAAGGGCGCGGTCGAGGGCGGCAAGGCCGGCGGCTACATGGTCGTCGCGCTGTTCGCCGACAAGAGCGCGAAGACCGAGGCCTTCATGAAGCTCTTCCTCGACGCCGGCGTGAACCCCGAGATCCTCACCTGCGCGTTCGCCAAGGTCGAGTTCAAGAAGGACTCGGACGAGGCGAAGCACTACAAGGTCACCGCCGCGCCGACGCTCCTCTTGATCGACCCCACGAAGGAGCCCGCCGCGGTCCTGAAGACGATCACCGCGGCGACGCCGAAGACGCTCCTGAAGGACCTCCAGGAAGCGAAGGAAAAGGTGGGCAAGTAACCCTTACCCGGGCGGATCGGTCTCGGGGTGGCCGCTGAGCACCAGCAAGGCCTGGGCGGCGAAGCATCCCGTCATCAGAAGCATGCCCCAGCGATCCTCCAGGGGCCGGCTGCGGCCCACATCGACCGCGAATCCGTTGCCGACGTCGGCCACGAACAAGAACACGAAGGTGATCCACCAGTTCTGCGAGGAGTAGAACGCGTAGGCAAGTCCCTTGCCGTGAAGGATGCTCCACGCGATGAGCGCGGCCGACAGGACGCACGTCACCCTCGTCGCATAATGCTCGAATTGCCGTCGCCCGCGCGCCATGGTCTTCTCCGTGCAACCCACAGCAGAAGATCGAGAGCATCGCTCGAAGGAGCATTCTCCTATTACACTAATACAACAGTCTTGCGAATCTTCCCCACGGCTCACGAACCGTAGGATGTGCATGAGACCGATTGCGGGCGTCCTCCTGGTCCTGGCGCTCAGCGCGCCCTCGCAGGCCGACGACCTGTCCGCGTCCGTCTCGCTCGACGCGCGGTGGTGGAACGAACACGAGTTCGGGTGGCGGCTCGCCGAGACGACGGGGCTCCGCTGGGCGATCGTCGACGGGATCTCCGGCCGCGCGCGGCTGGGGGGCGAGCAGCTCCCCGCCTCGAAGCACGCGGAGGAGTTCGAAAAACAGACCGGCATCCGCGCCGAGCGGATCGGCGGCATCCTCGTCCTGCATCGCCCCAACGAATCCGGTCGGAGGGCGCTCGAGGCGAAGCTCTCCGCTGGCGGAGAAGCGGCCGTCCGCGCCGCGTGGCAACTCGGGTGGCTGAAGGATGCTCGGGCGTGGCCGGCGCTCGCCCAGGCCGCGGGAGGAAAGGACGTCGCGGTCGCTCTTTCCGCGGCCCACGCGCTCCGGCGGCTGGACGGCGAGGAGAACTTCGACCTCCGCCGCTGGGTCGTCGGAAGCGTCTTTTATGACAAGGGCAGCGACGGCGGACTCTGGCAGGTTCCGCTCGGGGCGTGCTTCAAGGTTCCGGAGTCCCCGGCCGTCTCCCCGTGGGTCCCCCTCCGAGAAGCGGCGGACAGGATCAGCGCAAAACGGCTCCGTCCGTTCCCGGACCTGAAGCCCGTCCAGAGGCCCGTCCAGAAGCCCGACCTTGCCGCTCAGTGGACCACGTTCGAGACCAAAGGGGAGGATGGCGCGCGCCGGGCCGGGCCGTGGATCGCGGCTTTCGGGTCGGACGAAGACCTCCGCAAGCTCGCCGGGTTCGCCGAGATCAAGGATCCGCACGTCCGCTTCGCCGCGGTCACCGCGATCACCCACTACGCGGGCGGGCCGGTCGCGTCCGAATTCTTCCGGAAGACGGCCGCCCAGGGCAAGCCGTGGCCCGCCGACAACCATACCTGGGGCGGAACCAATTCGATCTCCATGGGGAAATATGGCCTCGCCATGCTCGTGGACGGCGAGGCCCTGACGAAGGAACTTGAGCCACGCCTCGGCACTGAAAACTGGGCGCTCTCGTCCGAGTTTCTCCTCGCCCGGTTCGCGGGCCCATCCGCCCTGCCGGGCCTCGAGAAGATGCTCTCGATCCGCGGCTTCGCGGCGGCAGTCGCGATCGGCTACATCGGAGGCCCCGACGTCGCCGCGCGTCTCGCCCCTGCGCTCACCTCGGACGACCTCGACACCGCCATCTGGGCGGCGCGCGGCCTGGGTGAGAGCGCACAGCTCTCCGCCGTCCCGCCCCTCGTCAAGGCGCTCTCGAGCCCCCACCGCCTCCTCCGGAGCCGCGCGGCGCTCGCGCTTGGAAAGATCGGGGGGCCCGACGCCCTCCAGGCCCTGGCCGCATTCTTGAAAACGGAAAAAGAGTATCTGCCGCGACGATCCGCGGCCGAAACCCTGAGGGCACTGGGGGCCGCGCCTCCCCCCGACGAGTTCGAACCCTCCTATTCGCCGGTCAACCCGCGCTTCGGGGCCGATTTTCCGGTCGGGAAGTGGGTGAAGCTCAGCCGCTGCCACACGATCGCGAGCATCGGCGAAACCCGGTGCGCGGTCGATTCCTACTCCGGGCTTTGGCTTCGCTACGGCGGCTGCTCGGGCTGCTACTCGAACGAGTGCATCGGTTTCGACACCGCGAGCGAGAAGTGGGTCGTCATCCGGCCGCCCGAGATGATGGGCCTCTTCTTCAACGAGACGCGCGCAGCCCAAGGATGCTCTCGAGGAATGGCGTTCGACTCGAAGAGCCGGCGATTCTGGATCAACCACGCGGTGGGAGGGAACGGATCGCCGTCGAACGGGGCAATCATGCAGGGCCAGTCGGCCTGCTGGTACGACGCGGCGCTGGATCGCTTCGAGGGAAATTTCCCAGACCGCCGGCGCGTCGGTGGCGAGGGTCCGACGTGGTACACCGCCGACCCGACTCGCGGATATATCATCACGGAGTGGATGGGACCGTCGACGGTGGCCCTCGACACGTCGACGTCGAAGCTGGTGGACCTCACATTCGAGGGGGCGCCGGAACTGAAAGAGAATTACAACCACGATCCGGTGGCCTTCGACCCGGTATCCGGCCTCCTCCTCCGGTTCGTCACGCCCGGAAACAAGTACAAGGACAAGCCGGACTTGGAGGGTCTCTGGCTCTTTGACGTCGCGGGCGGCAAGGCCTGGAAGTCGAAGGCCGGACACCCCGCGGGCAAGCACGGGCCTGGAAGCTCCATGGCCTACGACTCTCTCAACAGGGAGGTCATCCTCTTCCTCTCATCGGGCGCATGGCGCTACGATCGGGAGAAGGACGCGTGGGAGCGTCTGGGAGAGGGTCCGGAACCCTACGTGGTCGATTTCGACCCCCAGCACAACGTGTTCCTGGGGCTTGTCGGCGGCACCCTCGCGGCTTACCGCACCAAGGCCGTCGCGCTGGGGACGAAAGCCTTCTGCCGCTGATAAACACGCGAGGACTTCTCTGTGGCCGACGTGACGGGGGTTACCGGCTACTCCTTCGGCA
>Ga0134121_10003195_pt1 | contig 13769 bp, 11 predicted proteins | sample KB301_FD_96463 | JGI IMG/M metagenome (GOLD analysis project Ga0134121, IMG submission 96463) | Terrestrial soil microbial communities without Nitrogen fertilizer from Kellogg Biological Station, Michigan, USA - KB3-0-1 | ecosystem: Environmental > Terrestrial > Soil > Unclassified ...
ACGCCGCCTTGTGCGGGATTACCCTCGAGCTTCCGGCTACCGATCTAGCGGAGCTTGCCCGGTCGCACGACTCCGTTCTCTGGATCTTCGACGGGCTCGACGAGGTACCCCGCTCCGCGGGTCGCGATCGGGTGGTCGCCGTGATTCACGCCGCTGCACCCCACGGTGCAGCACAAGGGATCGTGGTCACGACCCGGCCGCAGGGCTATGAAGGTGAATTCGGCGACCTGGACTCGCTCGTCCTTAAGGAGATGCCTTCGGAACTGGCGCTCGACTATGGCCGGCGGCTGCTCCGTGCCTGGAGCGGCATCGAGGATCCGCAGCTCAACGAGCGGCTCGAGTCACTAGCAGAGGAGTTTGCCAAGGCCGAGGTACAGGCGCTGGTGAGGAGCCCCCTGCACGCGACGATGGCCACGCTCCTGGTCGCGGAGCAGGGGACCCTGCCGAACGCTCGTCATATGCTGTTCGAGCACTACTTCGATACCATCTTCAAGCGCGAGCTGGGCAAGAAGGGGAACCACGGTGTCCGCCTGGAGGACAAGCCGCTGCTCAGGATGCTCCATGCACGGGCGGGCTTGGTGCTCCACACGCGCTCGCAGGACCGCGCCGGCGCACGTCCGACGTTGTCACCGCGCGAGCTGCGCGCCATTCTCGAAGCCATCTTCCAAGAAGAGGAACAAAGCGCCGAGGATGCCCAGGCGATCGCGGAGCGCATGCTACGGTTCGCGGCGGATCGGCTGGTCTTGCTCTTGCGCGTCGTTGACGGCGGGTACGCCTTCGGCATCCGATCGCTCCAAGAGTTCTTCGCGGGCGTCGCGCTCCTCGATGGCGATCCGGCAGCGGTGAAGCGCCGCCTCGAGGCCATTGTCTTGAACCCGCACTGGTCGAACGTGCTAGGGCTCATTGTGAGCGGCCTCGCTGTGCCCGGCGCAGGCCCGACGGTAAAGGCGGCGGCGCTCGAATACACGCGGGGGCTTTGCCGAACGTTGAACGACGGGACGCTGGGCGGACGGCCTGCAGCAGCTTGCGTCGCGGGGTCGAGGCTGGCCATTGCCATGTTGCGGGAGACCCAACGCTATGCAGGACCCTGGCTCCATGATCCGCTGTGGGAGATTGCGCTGGAAGCAGTTAGGTCCCCTGTGCAAGCAGGGTCGGCGAGTTATGGGAGGACGAGAGCATGGCGGCCCGAGTCTGCAACGGCACAGTGGGATGACGATCTGGAGGTGCACGTCCGGTTGGGGGCGCTGGCGGTGAGCTGGAAGGGTAACAACCGAGACAAGTGGCTGCAGCGTGACCTGGAGTTGGCCGAGGCCCTTCTGGAAGAAAGCAAAGGGCACTCATCGGCTGGCTGGCGTCTGCTGCTCACGGGACTGCAGCACGAAGAGCCTCGAGCGGTGCGCATCGCTGACAAACATGCGCCGGAGACTCCGGAACTGGCGCGACGACTTCTAGAGACTGCCTTCGACTGGAGGATAACCAGAGGCACTCCATGGGTCACGACATTCGCCAACGACCATGCAACCTGGTTCCCCCCAGGTTGGCTCACGTCAAGACCACGTGGCCGCGGACCATTGCCGGATTCCGGCGTGTTTTCTCCCTGGAGGCTGGGCTGGGGAAAGGACGCTTCCTGGCTCACGTTCCCTCTCCTGGATGGTGTTAGCTGTCGACTTATGCCTCTTGATACGGCGACTGTCATCTGGTCGCGACTGACCTCTCCGATTGCTGCAGAGTCTGTCGAATGGCGGGCCTGGCACAAGCTCGCTGCCTTTCATGCAGAACCATCGAGAGATCACCTTGCGGATGCCCTAGAAGCCTTCGCTGAACCGGCCGCGTGGGACGACTCGAAGCACCTTTTGCACATGATGGCGTGGCCAGTTATGGATTGTTTGCAATTCGTCGCGGATGCTGCTGAATTGAGATCATTGGTTGCATCGGTGCGCGCCGGCCAACTCGGGGAACTCGAAGACTGGAGGGCCGCCGAAGCCCGCTGGCACGCGAATCCATCGCCTTCTGACGATGAGATCGTGAGCTGGCTTTCCGCTCGGGAATTACCATGGACCCACACCATTGCTACCAGCGGCCGAATCTTCAGCTTCCTTATATCGGGACAACTCCCCGGGAACAGTAAGCTTTTCTTACGTGAAATTTCACGAGCTTGTGCGATTCTCTTGGATGATCGCGATTACCATCTAAGACCGCTCACATGGCTCCGATTAATGCTCCAGTTTCATGAGGAGATCTATATCGATTCGGCCGACGATACAGGGGATCTCGTACAACTGGAGATCGTGGAGCGTGCTCCACGCAAGCCAGACCTGGCGCCATATGATACATTGTTTGCGATTGATTTACTGTGTCCAAATCTGTCAGGTTCTTTCGCAGACTCGTGGTACAGGCTTCTCGATGAGCGCGGGAGGCGAGGCTGGAATCGGTCACTCGCCTGGGGGAGTGAACTACATAACGATCGGCTGACGGAGCTCATAAAAACTCTTCTCGCACGGCTATCCGCTAGTCCTGATCAATGGGGCCTTGTCGACGCCATCTGGGCCGTATTGAATTCGTTGCCCACGGGTTCCCTCGGCGACTTTTGCCAGCCCCCGCTCCCCCCCAACGCGCCGGCACGGGCGCGAGCGAGCGCCGCGGCGTTGTCGCTCCTTGCCTCTGGAAACGCAGCGGTAGACATCTCCGCGCTTCTCACCGCACTTACCTCCGAGGAAGAGGACTTCGATCTTCGGCCACAGCTAGCGACCATTCTTGCACAAAGGAACAATGACCGCGCCCGTGCCACGAGCCTTCTCCTGCACATGCTCGACGCTACCACCGACACAGACGAGGAATTGCGCGACGTGATCCTTGCCGGCCTATTCCAGCACCTGAAACAGTCCTCTCCACCCGCCTTTTCCACCGCTGACTCATGGCGGGAACACCACCTACCCGAACCCTATCTCTCCGGTCAAGCTCCCGAAGTGTTGCCGCCACGCATCCTCCACATCGTCGAGCTGTCGAACATCCGACTGTTCAAGGATACCCCGGCGGTCGACGCACCATTTCCTGTCCCCGAATCGGATCAGGGGCAATGGATCGTGGTCGTCGGCGAAAACGGTACCGGCAAGACCACGCTGCTCCGCGCCCTCGGGCTGGCACTCGCCGATCCGACGGTAGCTACGCGGCTCCTCGATGAAAACCAGCCATTCGTCCGGAACGGCGGCGATGGGCGCATCGACATCGTGCTAGATACCGGGCAGGTCGAGGCCATCATCCGGCGCGAGGCCCGCACCGAGGCCATCGTCCCGGCCGGTAACGACAAGGTCATGCGTCCCTGGGTGATCGGCTACGGTGTGCGTCGTGGCAACGCTCGTGGCGAGAAAGACCGAGCGCCGGAGTGGGGTCCCACAGGCGAGCTGCACACGCTCTTCGATCGCCCTGCCACGCTGGTCAATGCCGCCGACTGGCTGCTCGACCTCGACCGCCGCGTGCTGAACGAACGGCGCCAGTACGGACCGGAGTTCAATGAGGGCGGTGCGCGGCCCCATGCCGCGATCTGGCTGTCGGTGGAGAGGGCACTCAAGTCCCTGCTCCACGTCACGGCGATCGAGCCCGAGGAGCGACACGTAATGGTCACCCATCCGGAGTTCGGACGCGTGCGGCTCGACGCGCTCAGCGACGGCTACTTGACGACGACCGGCTGGGTCATCGATTTGATAGCGCGCTGGGTCCAGCGGCAAGACGACCTCCGCGAAGCGGTGGGCCGCGACCTGCTGCGACAGATGACAGGGATTGTCCTCATCGATGAGATCGACCTCCACCTGCACCCGATCTGGCAGATGCACATCATCGACGATGTACGCCGGCTGTTTCCTCGCCTCAGCTTCGTGGTCACGACGCACAACCCGCTCACGCTGCAGGGTGCGCGGCCTGGGGAGATCTTCATCATGCGGCGCGGCGACGGAGGACGAATCGAGCTGACGCAACGAGACATCCGGCCAGGCCACGACGTGGATCGCGTGCTGTTCGAGCAGTTCGGGATCATGGATACGTTCGACCAGGAAACCCGCACCCTGCTCAAGCGACACCGTGCCCTGCTGGAGCGCGGCGCGGCTCCGAACGATGCGGAGCGGACCACACTGGAGAGCCAGCTCGCGGCGCGCCTCGGCCGCGTGGGCGAGGTGCTAACCGACGAGCGCGGCAGCGAACACGATCCGTCACGGCCCTGGAGTGACGAGGACCGCCGGTTATTCGACCGGCACACCCAAGGCAAGGACTGAGCCTTCCTCGATGCTGTCGCTCGTCCGCCCCCCGGCTCACGCCGATTTCGACAACAAGTCGCAGGCGCACCTTGCCGCGCTGCATGCTGTCGCCGCCGGAGGGATGATGATCGAGGGCAAGCATTTCGAGGGACGCGAGCTATGGAGCGTCCCCAAGCACAAGGAGGCGCTCGTCGGCAATTTGAAGAATCTCACCAAGTGCGCATGGTGTGAGCGACACTGCGAATGGAGACGCCAGCTCGATGTCGAGCACTATCGCCCCAAGGCGGAAGTCACCCGCTGGGAAGGTTCGCCACCGCTGGTCAGCAACGCGCCTCCCAAGGAGGTTCGAGTCAGCAGCGGATACTGGTGGCTCGCGTTCGACTGGAACAATTACTCGCTCGCGTGCGGCCCCTGCAACCAGGGATGGAAACGAAACCTGTTTCCGGTCCGCGACCCCCGCGCACCCCACGCTGAAGGTATGGAGGCGCACGAAGTTGCGCTGCTCGTGGATCCCATGTCGCCGTTCCGCACCGCCGACCATTTCAGCTGGACCCCTTTAGGGATCATGAACGCCGAGTCGGAAAGAGGCGCAGCTACGATCATCACCTGCGGTTTGAATCGGGATGCCCTCGTCACCTTGCGTGCCCGGACGGCGCGAAACGTCCTCGATGAACTCGAGAGGCTGCGGCGCGCGCTGCGTAGCTCAGGCACCGCCGAAGGTCATCGCCGAGCGCTGCGAGAACTGTGTGCGCCGGAATCGGAGTTTGCCGGGATGAACCGATGGTGGGTAGAGCGGACAACCAAGAGGCCATGGGAAGAGATCGTGGCAACCGCGCGATGAGCGCATAAAAGGAGACCCGGTGCTCCCACCCACCGCTTCCTGGCAGCGGCGGGCTTGAGCCAGCTGCCGCTTGTCGAGCCAGTGCTACCTCGACATGTGCCATCACCGCTTTGCCCAACGCGTGAGCTGGGTGTAGATCGGCGGCACACCGAGCGTGTGGCTCCACTCGAGAATAGAAATGCCCTGGTCGGAGATCCCTGCGCTGCTACTTGCGCGTACGTTGCACGGGATCATAGTAGAAGCGCTCTTCGGCGATCAGATCGCCTTCCCAGCGCTGGTACGCGAGTTCGTCCATCGTCAGGCTGGTGCCGTCGGCGAAGTCGAAGCGGAAGATCCAGTGGATCACGACGCGATCGCCGCTGACGAAGACCGGGCCCTCGATCGCGGAGTGGATCTTGGTGGCGCGCGCCATGACCGCTCGTTCACGCGCGACATTGGCGTCACGGCCTTTGCGCGGCGGGTCGAGGTTCTCCTGCATCGTCGAGTCCGGTGTGTAGAACGTCGCGATCGCCTGGTCGTGCTGGTTCGACAGGACCATCGCCACGAACGCGTCCAGGATCTGTTGGCTCGGCATGGCCGGAACCTTACGCCTGCACGTGGAAGCACTTCGCCCGATCGAAGCACCTTCGACTGTATTAATTCGCGAACTTGCGGCGCGGCCGGGCAAGCTCTCTCGGTTCACCGTCACGCCACGCCCTGGAGGCTGTGCGGTGACGAACCGTCAGCGCCTGTGCAGGTAGAGGCAGCCGCGCCGGGGGTAGCGTGCACCGATGAGGCCGCGACTGGTCGGGGCGCCACTCTCGCACTTCACGCGGAAGATCCGGATCCTGTTCGCTGAGCTCGGCGTCGATTACGAGTTCGACCGCTCGCGTAGCGTCCTCGCCACAGATCCGGCGGCGTTCGGTGACAACCCGCTGCGACGGGTTCCCACGCTCGTCATCGGTGATGACATCATCATCGAGTCGGACCACATCGCCCGCTACGTGGTCGGCGCCTTCGACCCGGGCGATCGGTTCGGCGTCCGCAGCGAGCGCGTCAACGACCTCAACCGGCTCGCCGTGATCAATGGCATCATGGACAACGAGGTTGTGCTGATCCTCGCGAAGCGCGGCGGCTTCATGGAGATCGAGAGCGTGGCGTACTTCCGCAAGCTCGCCGCCGGGATCGACGAGGGCCTCGCATGGCTCGATCGCGAGACCGTGCCCGACCGCGACGGCTTCGACTATCGAGACATCGCGATGATCTGCATGTGGCAGCATGTCGTGCACTACGGGATCGCGACCAGGCTCGAGTGGTATTCGAGGATCTCGGCGCGCGTCGACCGCTTCGCCGAGCGGCCGTCGATCGCAAGCACGACGCCGGCTGCCGCGCTCGCAGAAGCGGCGGCGGCGGGCTGGACACCGGCGTAAGTCGGCGCCAGATCCGGATCTCGCGCCGCGACACCGTGGGCACGAAGAAGCAGCAACGAACACCTCCTGGAGACGAAGCTGCCATCCAGAAGCGCCTGCCGGGCACGAGCTCTGGCGGAACATGCCACCACTTGTACGCGGGAGGCTCAGGATTCCGCGCACTTGGCCACGCTAAAAACCGTCGCGCCATTGTCGATCGGGCCGCGAGGCGTTCGTCGCCGGGGTAGACCCCAACAAGGACCATCCCCATGCGCTGCTTGATGATCTACCGCCCCGAGGCAAACCCCGAGACCAGCCCGCCCCCGAGCCCCGAGCACTTCGCGAAGATGGGTGCCTACATTGAAGAGATGACGAGGGCCGGCGTCCTGCTCGACACCGGCGGCCTCGCCCCGAGCTCGCGCGGCGCGCGCGTTCGCCGGCACCGCGGCAAGCTCACCGTGACCGACGGCCCGTTCACCGAGTCCAAGGAGCTGATCGCCGGCTTCGCGATCATGCGGCTACCGTCGCTGGCCGAGGCGAAGGAGCGGGCCAAGGGGTTCCTCGAGTTCGCCGGCGATGGCGAGAACGAGATCCGCGCGATGCACGAGCCGTCCGACTGGGATCCGCGGCTGCCCAAGCCGGCGCTGACTCGCTATATGATCATCTGGCGGCCCGAGCCCGGCACCGAGCGCGCCCAGCCGCCGAGCGCCGAGATGCTCAAGCTGATCGAGGCGGAGAAGGCAGCCGGCATCCTGCTCGCCAGCGAGGGGCTCGAGCCGAGCTCGCAGGGCGCGCGCGTGCGGCGCTCGAAGGGCAAGGTCACGGTCACCGACGGACCATTCACCGAGTCCAAGGAGCTGATCGCCGGTTACGCGCTGGTCAACGTCAAGTCGATCGCCGAGGCCAAAGAACACGCCAGGCGCTTCCTCGAGCTCGCCGGCGATGGCGAGAGCGAGATTCGCGTCGCGCTCGCGCCGCACGCCGCCGCATAACCACGCTCGCCGGTACGACGTCAACGACCCACTACGATGCTCCTCACGCACCGTGATGAGATCGGGTGTACCCGCCGCGCGAGAAGATGCTATGGAGAGCTCATGCGCGCGCTGTGGTCCCTCGTGGTCGTCTGCCTCGTCGCGGCGACTGGCGTGCGCCCGGCCGATGCCCGCACCGAGCTCGGCACCACCTCGTTCCTCGGCTCCGCGTTGCCCGCCGCGCACGCGCTCGTCACTCGCCCCGCGCAACAGGTGGTCGCGAGGCGCGCATCCACCACTCCGGCGCTCCAGCTTCCACCCGTTGCCCTCACGACCGCGTTCTCGCTGCGAACTCCCCCTCCGCGCGCGATCGCACAGGTGCGCTTGTCCCGCGATCGCAGATTCGTATCCCTCGTCCTGACGTGCTCCGCGCGTGGCCCCCCGATCGTCTGAACGTCCGACGAAACGTCGCCAAACCGTTCACCGATCGAAGATCACGAAAATTCACCCTAGATACCCCCGGGCGCTCCCCGCGGGGATGGAGCCTGTCATGCGTTCACATTCCAACGATTCCGCACACCACGACGACACCGACCCGAGTGAGAGCCAGCGCCGCCCGGGTCCACAAAGCTTTGGCCAGCGCCACGCATTGAAGATCATGGGCGTCATCATGGCGGCCATGTTCGCCACCGTGATCATCGCCCAGGTCGCGTGCTGACGTGGCCGGCGCGATCGGGATCGCGGCCGCGCTGCGAGCACGGCTCGTCAAGATCACCTGCCCGCACTGCGGCCACGTGAAGCAAGTCGAGCGCAAGCCCGTCGCGCATCGCGTGTGCCCGCGCTGCAAGCGGCAGTTTCCCGATCCGCTCGCGACGCGCAAGCGATGACCGCGTCGCGCGTCCTCGTCGAGCTCGTCGTCGTGCTCGGAACCGCGGCGGTGATCACCGTCGCCTTCCAGGCCCTGCGCCTGCCGGTCGTGCTCGGGTACGTCCTGGCCGGCCTCGTGATCGGCCCGCACGTACCGGTGCCGCTGGTCGCCGACGCGGGCCTCGTGCACCTGCTCTCGGAGCTCGGCGTGATCCTGCTGATGTTCACGGTCGGGCTCGAGCTGCGGCTCTCGACGCTCGCCCGGGTCGGCGCACCCGCGGCGCTCACCGCGCTGTTCGAGGTCGCGCTCGTGATCACGGCCGGCGCGCTGACCGCACGCGCGCTCGGCTTCGCACCGATCGAGGCCGTGTTTGCCGGCGCGTGCCTCGGGATCTCGAGCACGATGCTGGTGGCCAAGGCGTTCGAGGATCGCGGCTGGAAGGCCGGGTTCGTCGACGTCGTGCTCGCCATCTTGATCTTCGAAGATCTGATCGCGATCGTCCTGCTCGCCGTGCTCGGCGGGGTCGCCTCGGGTGCCGGCCTCGCAGCGGCCGACATCGCGCTCACGATCGCGCGACTCGCGGGGTTCCTCGCGGCGACGCTGATCGGCGGGCTCCTGATCGTCCCGCGCGCGATCCGCTGGGTCGCGCGAAGCGCCCGCCCCGAGACCTTGATGATCGGCGCGCTCGCGCTGTGCTTCGCGATCTCCGCGCTGGCCGATCACGCCGGATACTCGGTGGCGCTCGGCGCGTTCCTCGCCGGGATCCTGATCGCCGAGTCCGGACACGGGCACGACGTGTTCGCGCTCGTCCGGCCGTTTCGCGACGTGCTCGCGATGGTGTTCTTCGTCTCGGTCGGGATGACGATCGCCCCGGGCGAGCTCGTGAGCGAGGCCCCCGTGATCGCCGTGTTCTCGCTGATCGTCCTCGCGCTCAAGCCGATCGGCGTCACGATCGGCGCGTTCCTCGGCGGGCACGGCATCAAGCCGGCGGTGCGCGCCGGCCTGTCGCTCGCACAGATCGGCGAGCTGTCGTTCGTGATCGCCGGGATTGGAGCCGCCAGTGGCGTCGCGCGCCCTGCCCTGCTCGCGATCGCCGCCGGCGTGGCCTGCGTGACAACGCTGACCTCGGCGATCTTCATCGGGCGTTCCGAGCAGATCGCCGGCTGGGTCGCCGGCCAGTTGCCCGGGCGGATCGCCACGTTCGAGAGCTTCTACGAGGCGTGGCTCGGCCGGCTGCGTGCACGGCAAGACACGCTGTGGCAACGGGTGCGCCGGCCCGCCGGGGTGCTCGCGTTCGATTTCGCCGCGCTGCTCGCGATCGCGATCGTGGCCTCCACCATCGCACCCGGCGGCGCACGCGCGCTCGGCCTCACCGGAACCACCGCGGGTGCCGCGATCGTCGTCGGTGCGCTCGCGATAGCGGCACCCTTCGTGATCGGGATGGTCCGTCGCGCGGCCCAGATCGCCCGCATCCTCGCCCTCGAGGTCGTTCCCGATCGCGGCCCCGATGCCCCCGATCTGGGACGCGCACCGCGGCGCGCCCTGATGTTGACGATCGAGCTCGGGCTCGCCCTCGCGATCGGGTTTCCGCTGATCGCGATCACGCAACCGTTTCTGCCGAGCAGCGTGCTGGTCGTGCTGGTCGGCGTGCTCGCGCTGGTCGCGATCACGTACCGCTCGATCCTCGACTTCGATCACCATGTGCGCGCCGGCAGCGAGCTCCTGCTGGAGCTCATGAACCACCGCGATGCCCCGCCGGAGCGTACGCTCGGAGAGCTCGCGAGCGTGCTGCCCGGCTTCGACGGAACGGTTTCGCTCAAGCTTCCCGAGAGCGCGACCAGCGTCGGGCGCTCGCTCGCCGAACTCGATCTGCGTGCGAAGACCGGGGCCACGGTGCTCGCGGTCGCACGTGAGGGCACCGGCTTCGCAACGCCGTCGCCGATCGAGCCGCTGCACGCGGGTGACGTGCTCGCGGTTGCAGGCTCCGGCGAGGCGATCACGAGCGCTCGCGCGCTACTCGGTGTCCTGGAGCGCCGGGATCCTTGACGTTTCCGCGGAGCAGGATCCGCGTACCACTACCGATCGCTTCCATCTCGCTCCATCCCGATCCGTAAAGCCCACAGTCCGCTTGCGGCGGGCTGTCGCGACCAGCTGACCGTGACCGCCGGGCTAGAGCGTACTCACTGTGTTACCGATCACGTCTGCCGACCGGCGGCGCCACGATGCCGTGACGCAGTTTCGCCGCGTGGCAGGCCGGTACGGTCGTCTGGAGCCAGACGAAACCCGAGAAAAAACCACTAGTTGACAACGGGGCAGCTCTGCGTTGCCCTCCCGGAGTGCGTAGCGAACCGCATGAGTTAGCTGCTCATGAACTCGTTAGCTGCTCATGAACTCGTTAGCTGCTCATGAACTCGTTAGCTGCTCGTGAACTCGACAAAAAATCATATCGGCGCGTCGTCGTTCTATGCGAGTACTGTTTTTGCGATTAATCGCGAATACAGGAATCCCCTGTACCAACCCTCTTCTGGAGATAACGATGTTCCTTCGCTCTATGCTGCTCGTGTTTGCTGTTGGATGTGTCGCCGGCAATACCACCGAAGACTCGACTGGGTCGGTCTCGCAAAAAACCGGGAGCGGCGGCTTCAGCTGTTATAACGATTACAGCCTGCAGATCGTGTCCTGCGTGGGATCCATCGCCGTCCTGCCGATCGACATCGACATCCACGACATCGGCGTCCTGAACAACAACGACCTCACCGTTCTCAGCGATAACCTGAACAACCTATCGGTCCTGGACGGAGGCATCCTCAACTACAACACGATCCTCAACGACGTTGAGACGAACGTGCTCAATTACGCTCTCAACAATCTCCATATCAACGGCGTGACGGGTAACGACGTCGACGTCTGCACCGTAGTAGGCATCGTCCATCTCTGCAAATAACCTGAGGTGAGGTGCTCGGACCGCGTGCCGAGTACCCTTCGGCGTCAAGTTCGACACGCCTCGAACCGCAGATCCACCGCCTCCCGGTTACGGGGCCCAAGAACTGCGTACACCGGGTGCCGATCGGACCTTGTCGGGTCGTTCAGCGTGAGCTCCGGCTCAGGGGCTCGAGCTACCGTGCTGCACCGCGTTAAATCGCGTGCAAGCTCACGACCTCGCACTCGAAATCGTCGGGCGTGGTGGGACATCTGTCTGCAGCGTGCAGGACAGCTGCTGTGATCCACCGGCTGGAGGATTGCCCTTGTGCCTCCAGTCGGGCGATGTTCCGATACTCGGCTATGAGTTGTTTATGTTGCGTTGCAGAGGCGGAGCGCGGAGCATTGTGTCGGCCCTGCGCACTGGAGATCGAACCATGCGACGGCCTGATTCCGGATCACATTCATTCAAGGGTTGATTCGACCGACGCCGAGGCCTGGGTCGTCGATGGCTTCGGCGGCGCGCACCCGATCGGCGCGGTCGCGGGGATCGGCCGCAACCACGATCGCGAGCTCATCGTGCTGGCGAGCTCGGTGTCGCGCGAGCACGCCGAGATCCGGTACACCGGGACCAGTTGGATCGTGCGTGATCTCGGGAGTCGCAATGGCACGTTCGTCAACGGCGTACGTAGCGACGGCCCGGTGGAGCTCCCGGCGCGCGCACGGATCAAGGTCGGTGACGTCGCGCTGTGGTTCGTCCCCGAGGTCGCCCAGGAACTGCCCCAACAGCCGACGGTGACGACGGACGGCAGCAAGGCCAGGCTCGTGCGCTACCAGCTGGAGCGCGGCGATGTCGAGTTGTGTGCTGTGATGAGTAATGACGATGCGGCCGTGGGTACGCTACTATGGCGACGAGTGGGTACTGAGACCTGGTCCGAGCGCGGCCTCTCGTTGCTCGAGTCCCAGCTGCTGCGTGTGCTGTGCCGCCGTGCCCATGAGGAGGCCGGGTCGCCGTCATCGATCCGCGGCTGTGTGTCGACCAAGCAACTCCTGCGTGAGCTGTCATTCCAGTCCAAGTACGCCAACCAGGAGAATGTGCGGCAGGTCGTCCTGCGGCTGCGCGGTCTCCTGGCCGAGGCCGGCGCGCCAGGGATACTCGCGATCGAGGTAGGGCGCGGCTACTATCTCTCGTGCCAGCTCAACGGGGTCATCATCGACTAGGAGACCAGGCCCTGGTGAGCTCGATACGACCTTCGCTCGCGAAGCCGCGCGCACCATGTAGCGAGCCGGTGTCGCGGCCTCGCAGGTCACAGATCGAGGTTGGTGTACGCCTCGTTGAACATTTGCGCGCTCGAGTCGTAGCCGAGGACTGCTGCGGTGGTGTTGCATACGGTGCCTCCCAGGCCAGGCGGGATCAGCCGGTTGGGGCACAGCGCGGCGAGCGCGGCCCCGTCGTCCTGCAGCCAACGCGCGTGGCTCAGGCAGACCGCCCCGCCGGTGTTCCAGCCTGCCTCGAAGATCATCCCGGCCGGCGGCAAGATCCCGCCATGGCGCTGGATCGGACCGGGCGCCGGCAGCTTATCCCAGACGTTGATCTTCGTGCCATTGCGCGTGTGCGGCACGCCGAGACCGCAGTAGTCGGCGCGTGCGAGCCGCGTGCAGGTCCAGTGCATCGCGGTCAGGTCGCCGTAACCAGTGACCCAGGGCCGATATCCCCAGCGGTAGCACTTCGCGATGACTCCCGTGGTGCAGGCGAAGGTGAACAGCGAACTCGACTCGATCCGATCGCCATGCTCGTCCCACACGGCGGACAGCGGGATCGCGACCGAGCGGCCATCGGCATCGGCCGGGCAGGCCGGCTGCCACGAAGCAGTGCCGGCGACCCACTGTTCGAGCGTGTAGAGGAACGTGCTCCCGGTGTGCGTCGGATCGTACTGCGAGAGCTCCGGCACGACCGCGGTGACCCGATACTCGACCACCGCCGTGGCCGGTGGAGTGCCCTGGCGGTTCCGCACCTCAGCCTGAAAGTGCACGCCGGCGAGCGCGGTGCCGCGCAGCGTGACCGGCCCGCGCTCGGCAACCACCTCACCGCGTTCGACGCGAAGATGGGCAAGTGCATCGCCCGATAGCGTCGCGTCGCCAAGGTGCATGCCCTGCAATTCCATGCCCTGCAATTCCATGCCCTGCAATTCCATGCCCTGCAATTCCATGCCCTGCAATTCCGTCCCCGCCTGCTCGGCGGTGGACGTCTCGACAACCTCGCACGCGCCGAGCGCCATGCAAAGCGTCGCCCAGCAGATAGAGACATTGGTCATTGAATATATTGTCATTCTGAATCTAAAATATGAGGCGACTCGCGCTTTGATTCAACAACTAAACAACCATCACGCGTGCAGCCAAATACGGCACTCCCTCGTGTGGCCTCACGAGAACCTCATGAACACCCACGCGACCGATCACGTCACGCATCAGCGCGGTGTGGCACAGACCCGCATTCCGATCAGAACGTGACGCTGGGTCTGCTCTCCGTTCTCG
>Ga0134121_10003196_pt1 | contig 13764 bp, 9 predicted proteins | sample KB301_FD_96463 | JGI IMG/M metagenome (GOLD analysis project Ga0134121, IMG submission 96463) | Terrestrial soil microbial communities without Nitrogen fertilizer from Kellogg Biological Station, Michigan, USA - KB3-0-1 | ecosystem: Environmental > Terrestrial > Soil > Unclassified ...
CATATGGCCTGCGTATGATTTCCGACGCCGCGTCCCTTGGCAGCTTGTGCCCTCCCGATTGCATTCACTGAAGGAATAGCCATGGCTGACTTAGCCAGGGTTGGTTCAGCAACACGCAGCGCTGAATTACGTGTGGCCGGTCCATGGAGGGCGACATTTTTAGCAATTCGGTTCTGCGCAAAGGCTGAAATTGAGCCTGCTAACAAAACCACTAGTACACTTTTTTTCATTTGAAATAGAATTTTTAGTTTGACAATAATTGGATTTTCTTTTTTGGAGTGGCAAATTTAAACAAAGCTTTTATTCAGCCAAAAATATAAACCTTGGATTTTCACCGAAATGCAAGGATAGCGTCATGTTTGTGCAATCTTCAATGATCCAGGACAGAAAGGTAGAGGTCATGGAATTTTTTCCCTGTTTTCTCCGCCCCGAAGTTCTCCAGCACATATTCCTTCAAGGCTTCGGTGCGGTAGTTTTTATGGTCTGAAATCATTTTTTGGATAGCATCAATGAGTTCCTGAGGTTTATCCGGCTCTACTAGGATGCCGTTTTGATCATTGATGAATTCGTCAGGTCCGCCGCTCCGGGTGGCAACAACCGGCTTGCCACAACTCATGGCTTCAATGCAAACCAGGGAAAACGTTTCAAACCTGGAATTCATAATTAGAAAATCGCAGGCATGAAGGTATTGGAAAACTTCTTCGTTGGTTTTTACCCCGTGAAAAAAAACAATGCTGTCCAGCAGGTTCAGTTCGCGTGCAAGATTTTTAAGTGTACCCTCATCCCTTCCGTGACCGATAATGTGGAACTGAATGTTTTTATTTGTTGCAGCGATCGCCGCTATGGCCCGAAGTGTTCCGCTGATGTTTTTGATATCGTCGACGAGATCAGCTACGGTGAGAATTTTCACGCTGTTGTTCAGCGGAAGCGGGGAGTCGTTTTCAGCCATTGGTTCGACCACATTCGGCGTGATGGTGTAATTATTTTTCAGGCCTGCCATCTCCATTTTTGTTTCCAGGAAAGATGACACAGAAGTTACGGCGTCTGCGGCGGCGAAAATTTTCCTGTAAAAAAACTTAGTAAGGAAATTCTTTTGCTGAAATTTGCCCGTGGCATAGCCACTCCATTGCTCGCTGATCACAAAAGGAATTCCTCTCCTGAATTTAATCCACCAGGCCATGATGGCCGGACGCAGCATGATGTAAGCATGCGTGACATCATGTCTTCCGAAATTTTTTTCAATGTGATTCAGGCCGGCCCGTGTCGCTTTGGCATAACGGAACAAATTAATGAACCTCGCAACCAGCGGAACGGGAGAATTTAATTTCCTGAAGTAAACGACCAGCGTCCTGATGCGATGTTCTTCCTTCTCCTCCCATTCTAAATTTTTTTTTTGATCCGCATCTCCAACCACGCAAATCAACCATACATCGCAGAACAAAGCCGCTGCAGAGGCGTGCTTGCGGATGAATATACCAAGCTGGGGATCATGACGGTTCATGAACCACTTGGTGATGAAAAGGACTTTAATGCGCTTACCTGTTTTCAAGATGGTTCAAACCTACAGCTAATCAGATGAATGAGAAAATGACCCGGACAAAAAATCCTGTGAGAAGGGAATTTCAAAAAGGGATAACGATTCTCAATTGATTTTCTTGAAGCGAAGCCGCACCGAGTTGCTGATGAGCACCGCATCACTGAAAGCCATTGACAGCGCGCCAATGGCTGGGCTCAGGAAACCGGCCGCAGCAACGGGAATGGCAACGACATTGTATGCAAACGCCCAGAAAAGATTCTGCCTGATGGTGAGCAGCGTGTGCTTTGCAAAGCGGTGGGAGAGGAGCAGCGACCGGAGGTCCTTACTTTTCAGGAGGATCACTTGCGCAGACTGAATGGCCACCTGGCTGGCATCGCTGAGCGAAATTCCAACGTCCGCTTTTGCGAGCGCCGGTGAATCGTTGATGCCGTCGCCAACCATGGCAGTCGTATTTTCCTTAGTGAACCTTTCCATAAGATCTGACTTTTGTCGCGGAAGCTGTTCGCTGTAAACTTCATCTATGTTGAGTTGCCTCGCCACGTTTTCACAAACAGCTTTCCTGTCGCCGCTCACCATGATGGTCTTAATACCCATGGCATGTAAGCTGCTGATGGTTTCTTTAGCTCCTGCTTTTATTTCGTCTTCTAGGTCGACCGTGGCAATGAGTGCATTGTTCTTTAAGAGGTAAACGGAATGCGTATCGTCTGCAGTGCAATGTTTGGCCATGACAAAAGAACCAGCGCTGTAAATGTCCCCGCCTGTTGAGGTAGCATTGATTCCCCTTCCTTTGTCCTCAGAAATTGTTTTCCATTTCAGATCCGCTGCAGCCATCCGTTCATTTTCAAATTCCCTGAGGATTGATTTTGCAACCGGATGGCTGGAATGTTGTTCGAGCGCATAGAGTAACATTTTCACTTCTTCTTCAGTGACTCCATTCGTCTCTATTTTCCTGACTTTAAAATTTCCGGTGGTGAGCGTGCCCGTTTTATCGAAGACGACAGTTTTCACTTTTGCAAATTGTTCCACGGTGCTTCCTCCTTTGATGAGGATTCCGTTGCGCGCGGCACGCCCGATACCTACCATCAGGGCTGTGGGTGTTGCCAGTCCCATGGCGCAGGGACAGGAGATCACCAGTACTGCAATGCTGCGCATGATGCTTCCGCTGATGCCCACGCCGATCAGGAAGAAGGAAACCAGGAAGGTGACAAGGGAAATAACCAGCACTGCCGGAACAAAAATATTACTGACCCTGTCGCCGAGACGCTGGATGGCAGGTTTGGAAAGCTGGGCATCGCTCACCATGCGGATGATTTTAGCCAGCGTGGTTTCATTCCCGACGGCTTCAGCTTTCATTTCAAGTGAGCCGTCTTCTACAATGGTGCCTCCTGTAATTTTATCGCCGGTGGATTTCGTTACCGGTAAACTTTCACCTGTGATCATGGCTTCACTCACAATTGAATGACCGTTTATGATGATTCCATCCACAGGAATTTTATCTCCAGTGCCTACAAAAAGCATGTCGCCTTTTTCAATTTCGTTTGATTTTATTTCCAGGAAATTTCCAGGGCCGTTTACCGACTGTATAATTTTTTTTGCGGTGAGCGGCTGCAGCTTGCTGAGCTCATGAATGGCAGAAGTAGTTTGTCGCACCGACCGCTGCTCCAGCAAATTTCCAAGAAGGACGAAAGAGATAATGGATGCTGCAGTTTCAAAAAACAAGTAGTCGTGGACCATAGGCGTTCCATCATACAACCACATCCCGGTCACACTGTATACAAATGCTGAAACTGACCCGATAAAAATCAGCACATCCATGTTCAGCGCCTTCACTTTCACCGAACCCCAGGCACTCTTCCCGAAAAAAGAGATGCCGATCCACATTACAGGAAGGCAAAGTGCAAGCTGCACAAAAGGCTCATGCAGGAAGGGCAAAGGCAGCAGCATTTTGAGGAGGAGCGGTGCCGTGAACGTTGCGCTCAGCCAGAATTTTTTTGCGACAGGTGTAGCATGGGCATGCCCATGGTGTTCATCATGCGCCGCAGCCAAAGAGGAGGGACCCGTCGTTTCGGAGGCAACCCCATAACCGATGCTCCTGATCTGTGATTTGATTTTCTCGAGGCGGCCGGCATCAACATCTTCAAAGGTCACCTCAGTGGTGAGGTAATTTACATTGACGTCTCTGAGCCCTTCTTTTTTTAAGGTGCGCGTAATTGTGTCTGCGCAATTTGCACAGGTCATTCCTTCCACGTGAAGAAGCGTCCTTTCACTCATTGCCTGCAAAGGTAGAGCATGAAGGATGTTTTAAGAGCAGCTGCCGGAAGTAAAACACATGCACGAAAATGTGTCAGTTTATCCTCCTGATTTCCGCAAGACTATGGGTGTGCTTGCCGGATTCCTCATTTAAAATTCCCTGTTCGTCCAGTTTATCGATTCTGACTTTGCCGCTGGAATGGATGATGCGGCTATTGTTCAACACGATGCCGACGTGAACAATTCTTTTGTCTTCGTTTTTAAAAAAGGCAAGATCCCCTTCCTGTGCCTCGCCGGTAGAAGCGATTCTTTTTCCCTGCCCGGCCTGTTGAATGGCATCACGGAGCAAGGGAATACCGCTCAGCTTAAATACTACCTGTGTAAATCCTGAACAGTCGAGGCCAAACGGTGAGCGACCTCCCCATAAATACGGTGCATTGATATACATGAAAGCGAACTCTGCAATTTTGGAAACATCAGACGAGGTAATTGTTTTTACGCTGCCATTATAAAGGTATTCCCGCTCGTTGATGAAAAATTTTTTGCCGTAATAAAAAGGAAGTGAAGAGCCTAGCACCACAGGAATCATTTCCTTGCCTGTGATTACCAGCTGCAGGACGTCCAGCGAGACAGAAGGAGGCGTCGCAGCGAGTTTTTTTGCTTCTTCTTCATCAATTACTGTCACTTGTTTAGAATCTACCCAGCCTGTATACTTGTCGTAGTCAGCCCTGATTTTGCTCCACTGCCTGTCTGTTTCTGTGATTTCGAACGTCTCCCCGAAAAGTATCTGAGTCACCATTTCAGAACGGTCGCTGGGTTCCTTGCGGACGGGGACAATGCTGAGGGTGCTGATGCCTTTCATAGACATTTTTACTGCAGAATTACTTTGCCGGTTACGAGCGGACTTCCAACGTCTCTCGTGTCGATTGCATAATAATACAATCCGCGCGGTAGGTCTTTAACAAAAACAGGTTCTTGTGCACATGTAAGTTTCTTTCTCAGAACCATCTTGCCGGAAGCATCAAATAGCTTCAATTGATTCCACTTAACGATATCAAATCCTGCGTTCTGTACCCGTATAACTTCCGAAGCCGGGTTAGGAGAAACCTGTATTTCAATATTTGCTTTTGCAAATGCATTTTCAATTCCCAACGAATTATCGGGGGTGTACTCCCACAATTCACTTTTAAAACCAAGGGTATCCACGCCGCCAAAAACATATCCCTTTCCATTCACCGAGAAACCTGCCGAGCCTGAAGTCGGCATTCCGCCGAATGCAGCTATGGCGCTCCATGAATTGTTTGCGTAATCATACATGTAGAAGTCGCCTTTGAGAGCGCCGTCAAACCCCGTACCTACAAAAGCGTAATCATTGATCACGAAAGAAGAAGCATACCCGCGCTTGTTCCCCTGGTAGTCTGCCACCTGCGTCCATGCATTGGTCGTGACATCGTATTTCCAGAAGTCACTGAAATATTCCTGTGAATAATTGTATCCCATTCCGACAAACCCTGATCCGTCAATTGAAAATGCAGTAGCCCATCGCCTGCCGGCAAGCGGAAAAGAAGTCTTTTCCATCCACGCCGTATCTCTTGCTGCATCATACTCCCATGTTTCTTTGGAATAAAATGTAGTTCCGTCATAACCGCCAATCACGTATCCCTTGTCGCCGGACGCAAAAGCCGCGGCATCCCTTCTCGGATAAACAGCGCCTGCACTATCGAGGTCTTCCACCTGCTGCCATGAATTGTTTCCAGCATCGTACCGGTAAAAATCTTTTTTCAATCCTGCCGCATCGTACCCCGTGCCGACATAAGCAAAAGTGTCAGTGACGAAAGCCACTGCATTTTTTCTTGCTGAACCGGTGAATGTGGCAGCCTGCGACCATGAATCATTGGAAGGATCGTATTTCCAGAGATCGTTTAACAGGTTCCCGGAACTGTCCACGCCTGTACCTACATAACCGAAACCACCGAGGGAAAACGCGATGGCGCCAATACGTTCCTGCGCAGGCAAGGATGATTTCTGCAACCAGCTGTCAGGTGTACCGTAAACAAACTGGCAGGAAAATGCCATTAGGAGCAAAGAGAAATTATTTTTCATGCGGGAGTCAAAAAAATGGTTTCAAAAATAGGTAAAGAAAGGAAGCAAGAAGTAATTACTTTAGCGTCCGGCAATATGAAACGTCTTGTTATCATTTTTCTTTTAATAACAGGTAAACCTGGCTTTGCACAAACGTATAATGTGCGGCAGTCAGTGCTTGAAATCGGGTATGGAGTGGCTGTACCTTTTGGCAAATATGAATCAACGGATGTGACTGACAGCGCCAGCGGATACGCTACAGCCGGAACAAACCTGAATGTGATGTTTTCCTACCTGGTGGGTAAAAACCTGGGCGTATCAGCCATGATCAGTTCCTCAGTAAGCAAGCTCAGCTCGAACGGCATTAAAGACCGTTACGAAACCTATGCTGACAGAATAGAAGGAGATGTTTCCGACATCCATTACGCCAAGTGGAATACTTCCTCTTACATGGCAGGAGGATACTTTACTTATCCTTTGCAAAAAGCTTCGATCAACTTTCAACTGCTTGCCGGTTATTCAAGGACTGAATATCCTGAAGTTGATGTTGTCATTTACTCTCACCTGGATTCCAATGCAGTGGAAGTCAAACAATCGGCGTCCGGTGTTTCTTCAGCTTTTTGCCTGAACGTGGGCGCAGGCCTTAAATACAATATCTCCGAGATCATGTGTATTTGCGTGAATGGAAATTTTTTATCGTGCTACCCGGAATTTGAAAAGGTTGTCACCACGTCCAGCTTCCAAAGCGCTACGCCTGATGAAGTTCATAAAGTGCACCAGCGAATTTCGCTGCTGAATGTCACTGCAGGGATCGGGTTTAGATTTTGAACAGCCAGTTGGCAATGTGCAGTGGGCAATTTGCAAACTGAATGTTCTCTATTAGATGAAGGGCAGGTCTGCTACAAAAAGGAAATTATTCAATAATTAATTTCCTGGTAAATGACCGCTTTATGTTTTGGAGTTGTATAAAATAAATTCCAGGCGTAAGCTGAGGGTTGATTAACTGTCTATCGCTTCCATATAGATTTTCTGAATAAACAATTTCTCCGAGCGGGTTGAGGATTTTCAGGAATGAGAAAGCCGAAATATTTTCCAGGTAGAAGGAAGAGCTGGCCGGGTTCGGATAAATCACAAATTGTGATGCTGCCTGAAGCTGATCCGTTTTGTCTATCACAGGAATGCAGATGCCGGGGATGTTGGCGTCCAGCCATTGCAATCGCAGGCTGATCCATGCTTTCAGCGTATCCAGTTCCGCACTGTATGTTGTGGCTACGGCATTTACTTCAGGCGCAGGTCCGGATATTCCAAGGATGTGCCACTTCTGAAAATGCCGTGCCTGAGCATACTGCACCAGGAAACCAACACTGTCGATGTAAGCAAAAATGTATGAAGTGTCTAAAATGGTTTGGCGGTATTCTTCGTAAGCACACCGCAACTCATCTGTAAATGTGCTGTCCTGGAGAAGCCTCACATACCATCCGCAGGAATAATTGTCCGTAACGCAATCGTTCACAAGGTGCGTCCACCCCGAACCATCTGTTTGGTCGCAAATCGAACAGCCGGCAATATTTTTCCATGCCCAGTCGAAATCCCATACAGGGCCCGCTTTGAGTTTGCCACCGTTTGAATCTTTGTCCTTGTGGAAGAAGACACTCTTCTTGAAGCCATCGCCATTGCGCGCAACTTCATTCACAATAAAATAATCGATGAATGATTTTACGTCAAGGAATTTGCGGTAACCGGTGGCTGTATCTGCAAATGCCGGACTGTACAATGCGTCCTCCAGGCTGTCGACATAAGAAGCAATGTAATCCTTTTGCAGAGGGAGCATGGAGTCAGGTTCAGGATACTCGTAAAGAAAATGAATGTCAAAGCCGGGATGATCGATGGGGGAATAGTTGGAAAGAAAACTGTTGTCTACTGTCCAGTAATTTTGCTGCAGTATGTACCCGCCCGTGAGTTCATCGCCGGTGCTGTCGGATGAAGTAAGTTTTGCAATATGCACGCGGTTGTTATCCCGCTTGATTTTTTCACCGAAGAGGTAGATGCCTTTGTAATTGCTGTCCACCAGCACTTCACATAAACTCGTACGGGCGCTGTAGTTCCCCATGTCACCAAACAAACGCAGGCCAAGTGAATTTCTCACCAGTGAGCGGTCGTTGTAATTGGAGAGCAGTACCCAGTCGTTTTCCTCAGGCATGCCAAGCAGCGGGACGTTGTTATTGGTCACACTGTCGAGCCGGGTTTCAATTCCATAGGGCCGCTGCGGGTAGCCTGCCGATGAAGCGCCGCGGATTTCAATACCGATGTTTCCGCTGTATACATTGGAGCTGTCAGTGAGATGCGTGATGGTGCCCGGACCGTTGTATTTGATGTCCATCAGGCAATTTATTTTTGTGTCTTCGACGATGGTTTGACTTTGCGTATTGATGATAACGATGGGAAGTTCACTGCTGTCGAGCCGGATTTTTTCAAGTGCATTTGCGCAAATGCGGAAGGTACCCGTTGCACCATTGTATCCCCATACCTGCAAATACAGGATCTGACCGGGGGTGAGGTCGTAAATGTCAAGGTAGGAGAAATAACCGTTGCCTGCATCGTCATCGCAGCCCAGCAAATGAAGATTTGTGCAGGAACTGTCCGTCCAGATAGCGAGGCCTGTATCAGTTAAACCACCGCTGTCCGTTTCCACGCTGATATTTCCGGAAGGAGGTACGATCATCGTAAACCATACGTCGCTGCCCTGGTAAGAAGCGCAGCCAGGATTAAGACCGGAGCTGTTCGCTCCTGTATTATCTGAAATGATACACTGGCCGGTATCAATGGGTATGGCTGTGCATGGACTGCTTCCGGGAATTACCTGAGCGTTGCAATCTCCCGTTGTTGAAAAAACATTGCCTGTCTGCGGATCAGGACCATCAGCAAAAATTGCATTCCATGCAGCGTCATAAAGCTGGTAAGAATTTTCATTTTCATAGGAGCCTGAAGTGTAATAAAGTTCCAGGGTATCTCCGTTGCAGACAATAAAAGTGTCTGTGCTCGCATCATTCGCACCGCTGTAATTACCGACCAGGTTGCCATTGATATAGACCCCGAGGTATCCGCCGTTCCAGCCGTCGCCGTAGCTGTCGTGCATGCTCAAGGTATAAGTGCAGCATTGTGAATAAGCAAAATTGCTGCTGGTAAGAAGAGCAAGGCATATTAGCTTGTGAATAAGATATATGTTCCGGCGCATAGGAATGCGGTAAAAATAGAAATGTTCCCCGGTTGGGGTGCTATCAGAAGAAAAGTAAGATCAAAACTGACTCCCGGTTAACAATTACCGGATCACCAGCTTTCTTGTCATCGTCCCGTTATTGTTAACTAACTGCACGAAATAAAGTGCCGGCGACAGGTGTGGATCGATAACCACTTCCCCTGCAGAAATTAATTTTTCCCGGTAAACGATTTCTCCGAGCTGGTTCAGGATGCGGAGATCAGTCAATCCTGTATTCAAATGGCTGATGGTAAACTTTCCGTTGCTGGGGTTGGGAAAAATGGCTGCTAACGGAACTTCTGCTGCGGTAATTCCGGCGGGTGCATAACACAAAGAAGTATCTGCAGGCAAAAATGTTGCGATTCCCAAAGACACGTCGTCGTATCCGTCATAGATCAATGCAGCAGTAGAAGCTGAATCTGATGTGCACCAGAAATTATTTGACGCATCCATAGGATAAGAAATATCCATTTGTAAACCGTAAGAAGTATTGTTACAGATCCTGTTGCAATGGATGTTCGCTGCTGTATTGTAGATCTCTATTCCAATATTATTGTTTGAAATATCGCAGTTGCTTATCGTGCATGGAGAACTGAATCCCCACGCAACTGATATTCCTATTCCGTTGAATTTGATTTCACAATTAGTCACCTGGTCGTTATCATTGCCCAGCCCTACTGCCCGGATGCTGTTGTGATTAATCGTGCAATGATCAATAAGGCTTCCGGTTGCCCAGTCGGTATGCAAACCAGTTACATTATAACTGATATCGCAATAAAGTATATGACCATTCTCAATATCACCTGAAATTCCTCCTACAGCAGTTTGGTTGGAATCAATGATGCAGTGGCTTAAAGTACCATTGTCTAAAAAACCAACACCGTAAGTATTCTTAGTAATCGTGGAGAAACTCATTGTTGCTCGAAGTTCACCTATTGCTGTTTCATTGTATTTAAAAATACAGGAATCAATGGGAACAGAAACTGTTTTTATGCCACACAGATTGTCGGTGAACACCGAATTTTTTATGGAGATAGAAGCGCCAGTCAAACCGGCAGTTGCGTATTCCACTTTCCAGAAATTAACAGCTGATGTGGTGGAGCCGTTTATCCATACCCCTCCTTCAGTACCATGGCCCCAAATGCCGGGAACAGGTGTTAAAGAGTTGCTTGTGAAAATGATGGTATCGGAAACAGTGCCTATGGCTATGAGTGCTGCGCTTCTGATTTCTAGATAGGTGGCGTCATCAAACTTTACTGTTACTCCCGCCTCAATGGTTAGGGTGAATCCCGGAAACACAACTACTGAAGCGGTAACAATGTAAGGACTGTTTATTTTTGCCCATGTAGTATTGGCATATATGCCTCCGCTTACATAAGTTTGAGCATAAATCGCAGAGACGCAAAAAATGAAAAGCAAAAAGGCGTAAATTTTTTTCATCGCATTGAATTTATATTTACTCAATTATTAATTTGCCAATCAACTTTTCCTTCTCGTTAACTACCTCCACAAAATAAATCCCTGCTGCCAGGTGCGCATTGATAACCTGATCTGCCTCGCTGCTGAGTTTTTCCGAGTAAACTATTTCTCCGAGCGGGTTCAGGATTTGAAGGACATTTTTTCCCGGGGATAAATTACCGATGACAAATTTTCCGGCAGTGGGGTTGGGAAAAATAACTGTTGGCAGAACCGCCTGCTCTGCGATCCCTGCAGGCGCAAAACACAAGGAGGTATCTGCCGGCAAAAAGGTAACAAGCCCATAAGTTACGTTATCGTAGCCATCGTAAATTATCGCCGCAGTGGAGGCTGAATCTGTGGTGCACCAGAAATTATTTGATACATCGAACGGGGCAGATGTGTTCATCTGCAAACCATACGCAGCGCTGTTGCAGATCCTGTTGCAATAGATATTTACAGCGGTGCTGGTAATTTTAATTCCCACATCATTGTTGCTTATATCGCATTTGGTGACCATGCTTGCAATGCTGGGGTTAGACGAAGCGTATATCCCGATACTATTAAATTCAATATCGCAATAAGAAACCTGGTGACCTCCATATCCGACATGCCCGGCAAGGTTGATCCCTGTTCCATTGTATTTTATCTCGCATTGTGTAACAGTATCACCCGGCTCAAACGTAATACCATAATTGGCATTGTAATTTATGGTGCAATATTTTATTAACGTGCCGGAACCCACATGCGTGCGCACACCATTTTGATTGTAACTGATGCTGCTATAAAAAATATTGGAGTGCTCAAGGTCATTCACAACGGTAGCATTTGAATCTAACCTGCAGTGATTCAACGTTGAACCGTATATTTCCGCGAAAGCATAAGTGTTATTTGAGAAATCACAATTGTTGATGGTCGTGTGTAAATTATAAACGGCCGTATTATTAAACCTGAAAATGCAGGAATCGGTTGGGATGCTGAGACTGTATATTCCTGTGGAGTTATTCAGAAACACAGAATTTTTTAAAAATGGCGGGCTGTTGATTCCGGTGGTTGCATATTCTATTCTGCAGAAGCTGAATGTTGATGCAGGAGAAACTCCATTGATCCATATGCCTGCATTTCCTCCACCCCAGATGCCAGGAGCAGGAGCTGCCGAGTTGCTGGTAAAAATGATGGAGTCAGAAGAAGTGCCCGCGGCAATGAGCGTTCCGTTTCTTATTTCAAGAAAAAGTCCGTCATCAAACTTCACCGTCACTCCCGGCTCAATCGTAAGTGTAACTCCGGGGAATATGACGACGGTATCAGTTACTATGTAAGGACTGTTGGCAAGCGTCCATGTTGTATTTGTGTAAATGCCGCCGCTCACGTTAGTCTGGGCGCGGAGTGTGGAAATAGATAATGCAAATAATAAGAGGGCTAAATATTTTTTCATGACCTCGCCGTTTTAATTTTTGATAATTAGTTTACCTATCAGTTTTGTTTTCTCATTGCTCACCTCAACAAAATAAATTCCCGGTGAAAGATGTGCATCAATAGAATGTTCATCCTTACCAATAAACCTTTCTGAGTATACAATTTCTCCGAGGGGGTTCAGTATTTGTAGAAGGGAGGCTTTTGAAATATTTTTTACAGTAAAGGAGGAAGAGGAAGGATTCGGATAAATTTCCATCGTTTGCGTTGACTGAATACTATGCTCAGCGACATCAGTGGAAATGATGGCCGGACAATTTACGGGAGGCAAAGCAGTTATCACTGAACTGTCGCAACTGACGAATGGAGTAAAATCCAATAACCCGCGTGTGATATCAACGTAACCATCATATATTTTTGTACGGATGGTTGCGGAATCTGTCTCACAAAAACAGACAGGAGGGATCATGCCGTTCAAGGAAGTAATGTAATCAATGTTGTAATCAATGTTGTTGCAGATATAATTATTAAAGAACGATGGCCCCGCTCCGCCCCGATAATAGAGGCCGATCCTGTTATGAAAGATGTAGTTGTTGAAAATCGAGTCTGTGGCATTGATCCGAAGATCAAGCCCCATGTTATTATCAGTAAAGATATTCCCGGTCATGTAAGCAAGCATGGCAGAGAGTGCAAACCCATTGTTGGAAAAACTACAGTTAATTAACGTGTCATTGTTGCCAGCCGAAATAGCAAAAAAAACGCCTGATTGGTTATTGCAGAAAAGGCAATCTTTAATAAAATGACCGCTTCCCATATCAATTTCGATTGAGTGATAGTTATTCATAAACTGACAGTTTGTAATATGACAATAGCCATCAATGTGAGCGGCCTCAGAGTTGTCAATAAAAGTGCAACTGTCCATATCGAGACTGGTGACCCTCTCATTGTTATGATCTCCAAAGCAGTTCACGTTCGATTCGAATAATGATTGACGGACCGTTATCAGGTAAGGACTGTAATCGATGCAGTATGTATTGGCGTAAAAAGTAGACTGGCTGATTACTGTTTTGCAATAATTACTCGAAAGACATTGGTTATTCATATAGAAATAGGAGTGCTTTAGATAAAGCGTGTCAATGGTATAACAGCAATAATCCAACGGGTTATCTGCATATTTAAAAATGCAGTAGTCGATCGCAATGGCAACAGGATTGGTAAAATGAAATCCTTTGTAAATTCCTTTTACAGGCGAAGCTGAATTCGAAGTGATGGTGATGCTGTCGGCAGAAGTTCCGGTTGCAATCAATGAACCTTGCCTGACCTCAACGAATTTGCCATCGGCAAACTTTACGGTTACGCCAGGATCAATCGTCAGCGTTACTCCCGGGAAAACTACAATCGTATCAGTAACAATATAAGGGCTGTTGGCCAGCGTCCAGGTCGTATTGTTGTAAATGCCGCCGCTGACGTTGGTTTGGGCGTGAAGCGTGATGTAAAAAATAAAAAAGACTAAAACAAAGAAGAAGTTTTTCATGGCAGGTGGTTTAGGTGGTTAAGCCAGGAACGTAAAAAGCCATTTATTATTGTATATAAATTCAGGCCATCAAGGAACGGCTTGTGGAGTAATGCTATTTCTATTCCACCAATAGTTTCGCAATCATCCTCCTGGAACCATCACTTACCTGGACCCAGTAGCATCCGGCAGAAAGATGATGTTCTATCACCTGTTCATTTTTTCCGGTCAATTGATTTTGGTAAACAACTTCTCCGA
>Ga0134121_10003197_pt1 | contig 13763 bp, 7 predicted proteins | sample KB301_FD_96463 | JGI IMG/M metagenome (GOLD analysis project Ga0134121, IMG submission 96463) | Terrestrial soil microbial communities without Nitrogen fertilizer from Kellogg Biological Station, Michigan, USA - KB3-0-1 | ecosystem: Environmental > Terrestrial > Soil > Unclassified ...
AGCGACCCCGCCGTGAACAGGCGATTCAGCTCCGTGTGGAGCGCGGCATCCGTCACGCTCGCGGTGCTGCGGTTATCGACGAAGCCGGCCACACCGGAGCCGTTACCAATCCCATACTGGGTGAGCATGCTCCACAGCGGGCTCGCGGTGACCCCGTTGTAGAAGGCGTTGATGTTGGCCTGGAACTGCGTGCCGGAGTTCCAGAACACCGGGTGGACGCTGATGTTCTTGAGCGTGGGTCCACCAAAGTTCGTCAGGTGCGCACCGGCAGGTGCCGAATTGGACACCTTGTCGGCGCTATGGAGCGGCATCATGTGCACGACAGTGCCGTCGGCAGACTGAGCGCTGTCGTCGGTGGCGTCGGAGTCGGCCATGCATGCGCCGAGGAGGGTCGTCGAGCAAAGCAGGGTCTTGAGCAAGCGAGAGTTCGTCATTCGGAGTCCTCTTGTTTGTTATGTCGGGATGGGAATGTGGCCGGGCGGAGAGATAACGGCATTACAGCCTATGCAGTCAACTACAATCAGTACTATTTTCTATTACAGATTTACACCCACGTTGTAGTTTATGTCGGTAGGCACTTCTTCTAACGCGATGCATGATCGGCTTGATCTCGCTATCGATCGTCTAACATATCGATATAATTAGTTTTCATGGAGAATTTAAGGTGCTGTCCGGTGTGGTAATCGACAGCACAAGGAACGCGGGAGGAGATCCCGTGAACGGACGCTGCACTGGTCCAACCACGAACAGTAGTACGCCGTGTCCGGATGCCCCATCCAGACATGATCAGTTGTGCAGTGCGAACGGGTCGAGTAGTGGCTCACTGGCGATCGGTTGCGAATTCCTGAGCGACGGTGACCCGGGTAGTATGCGATCGCAGCAGGTGGCAGATACACCGCAACGTTTTGCGGCGCTCTCTCTCGCAGTCTGCCGCCTCAGGCCGCATTACGATTTGCTTAACGTCGGGATCACCATTGCAGGCGAAGTAACCGCTCCCCCTGCAGCACCCGGAATGTGATCTAGGTCTCATTTCGGCCGAGCACGCGTGGGCCGGCGTTCGGGCCGTTCTCCGGCGAGATCCCGCAGCGTTTTGCGGCATGCGGTAGCTGCCGAAATCCCAACCGGCGGCCAGCACCGACTAATGGCGGCAGGGAGCCCCGGAAGGAAGCGCCGCCATGCAAGTCGATCTCCGTCGTGCGGTCATCTCGCTGCTGTACCGTCCGCTGCTCTGGCTCCTCGATCGGCGGTTGCGGGGGCGCGGGCAGCATGGCTCCAGGAACCGGCGCAGGTCCCCGCCGAGCTAGCACATCGAACCACGCGGCGTGCCACGATTCACGCGTGGCTACCTCGCCCCCCGATCGGTTCGATGACGCGCTACCCTCGCTAGCGGATCTCCCGGGCATCGCGCCGGCGGGCATCCTCGAGACCGGCCCCGACGAGGTGCACCTCTGGTACGCGTTCACGGACGATGCTCGCGAGCCCGCGCTCATCGCCGCATACGATGCGATGCAGACCGACGCAGAACGTGCGCGCCAGGCCCGCTACGTGTTCGCCAAGGACCGCGATCTGCACCGGCTCACCCGGGCGCTGCAGCGCACGGTGCTGTCACGCTACGCAAAGGTTGCGCCACGCGACTGGGTGTTTGCCCGCGATGCCTACGACAAGCCGTCCGTGTGCGGCCCGAGCGGCGCGCCGTGGCCGCGGTTCAACCTGTCGAACACCGAAGGGCTCGTCGCCTGCGCCGTGAGCACGACCGTCCCGTTGCTCGGCGTCGACGTCGAGCCGACCACGCGACGCATCGAGGGCGAAGAGCTCGCGGATCGGTTCTTCTCGCCAGTCGAGGCAGCGGACCTGCGGTCGCAACCACCCGCGCGCCAGACGCTGCGGTTCTTCACCTACTGGACGCTCAAGGAGTCGTACATCAAGGCGTGCGGCCAGGGATTATCGATCCCGCTCGAGCAGTTCACGTTCCACCTCGCCGCCAGCGGTGAGATCACCGTCAGCTTCGATCCGCGGCTCGAAGACGATCCGGCGGCGTGGCGCTATCGCTTGTTTCGCGCCTCCGATCATCACCTCGCCGCCGTCGCCGCGCGCGTCGGCCCCAGTCGCGAACTTGTCGTCAAGGCTGCACGCTGCACGCCGCTGCGTGACGCGCTCGCACACGGGTAACCATGCGGCAGCGGTAACGCCTCGTGCACGCAACCGGCAGCGGCCAGACGCACCCCGTGCACTACACTGTTCCAGATCCGCACGGGATCTGCGTGGTCCGACCCCCAGCAAACGCTGCCCTGCTGCGTTATGCGGCATGTCTTCGCATAGGAATTGATTGCAGGCCGGCCATACTATGATTCCGACGTTGAGCTCGATTCATTCATTGTGTGCTCATGAATTCCTCGTACTCGATATGTCCACGGGGGGGCCGTGCGTTACGAGCAGCTCGAGAAGCTGCTGATCCGGGCGGTGGCAGACGATCAGTTTGCCGACGAGCTCCGCTGTGCGGGGCCCTCCGCGCGCATGCAGTACCTGCTCGATGACGAGGAGGTGGAGCTGCTGGCGATCTTGCTGCGCGACGGCGGGGTAGCGCTGGAAGCCATCCTGAGAGTGGCCCGCGCGGCGTCCGCAACTGCTGCCTTGCGAACGATCGAGTCCGCGCAGCAAAGAGTATAGCCGATCCTCGGAGCTTGCATTGTACGTACTGGGAGTCAACGTTGCAGAACATCCATCGGCCTGTCTGATCGCCGGTGATGGTCGAGCGGTCGCGACGTCCGAGCAACACCAGGATGGCGATCCGGCGGCGATCCGGACCGACCTCCTGGGCCGTACGTTTTGCCGCGTGCCGGCGCGCGCGATCTCGGCCTGTCTCGATAGCGTGGGGGTCGGGATCGACGAGCTCGATCTCGTCGTGCTGTGTGGCGAGGTGGTCCACGCCCCGAGGGCACAGCCACGCAACCTGAGCGTCGCCGATTGCATGTTGCAGCTTCCGTGGTCGCCGCATTCTCGCATTCACACCATCGATCATCACCTCGCGCACGCCTGCAGCGCGTTCTACCCATCGGGCTTCGATCACGCGTCGATCCTGGTCGTCGATCGCGGGGGCTGCGTGGCGGCGCAGGACGGCGCGCCCCCTCCGGAAACACCCGGCGTGGCGGGCCGCCGCCCGCGGGTGCGCGCCTCGGCCTATCGCGCGAGTGGGGGGGCACTACAACGGGTGTTCGCCGTCGAGGATCGCCACGACGTGCCCGGCCGTGACATGAACTCGCTCGGCGCGATGGTCGAGCTGTTCGCAAAGGTGATCGGTTGCCTCGACGTTGCCGGCCTGATGGATCTGGCGACCCGCGGCGGTGATGGGCTGCTCGGCGAGCTCGAGCGCCACTTCGAGCTCACGCCGGGTGGTTATCAGATCTCTCCCATCGTGCAGCCGGACGGCCTGGTTGTGGCGGATGGCCCGCTCGCGCGCAGCTTCGATGTACGCGCCGGGGTCGCCGCGCCGGCACGCGCCGATGCCGCATGGGCCGTCGGCGATCTGCTGCAGCGCGTGGCGACCCACCTGGCGATGCAGCTGGTGGAGCGCACCGGTGCGAGGAAGCTGTGTGTCGCTGGAGACGCCGCGGTGCACGGCCTGGCGCGCCTCGATCCACGCCGCAACTCGTGGATCGATCAGCTCTACGTTCCTCCTGCCGCGGGCGAGGCGGGCACCGCCGTGGGGGCCGCGCTGTTCGGCTGGTGCGAGATCTTCGGCGCACCGCCGCCCTGCGAGCTCGAGACCGCGTTTCGCGGTCGGCCGTACAGCGACGCCGAGATCATCGCGGCGATCGAGGAGCACGGCGCGGCACCCGGCATGGCATCGCGGCGATCGGACCGTGTGCTGGACGAGGTCGCCGACCTGCTTGCCAGCGGCGCGCTCGTGGCCTGGTTCGATGGCGGCGCCGAGCTCGGCGAGCCGCTGGATGGCCGCTGCGTGCTCGCCAGCCCGTGCTGCGTACCGCTGGCACCGCGGCTCGACGCAGGCCTTCTGCGCGAGTCGTTCCGCGCGCTCACCGCGGTGGTGCTCGTCGAGGACGCCGAGGATTACTTCGACATGAGCGGGCGTTCGCCGTTCGCCCACCGCGTGGCGCGCGTGATCCGCGAGCGTACGCGCGAGATCCCGCTCGTGGTGCGCGGCGACGGCACCAGCCGGGTCCAGACGGTGGACAGCTGGCGAGCACCGCGGCTGCACGACTTGCTCCAGCGGTTTCAACGGCGGGCCGGGCCGCCCATCCTCGCCTCGGCGCCGTTGCGCCAGACCGGGGGCCCGGCGGTGGAGAGCCCGCGCGACGCGCTGCGCCTGTGGGACCGCGCCGAGCTCGACGCCATCTTCCTGCAGGGCCACCTGCTGGTTCGCTCGCCGAGGCGCCCTGCGATCGGCGACGAATCATGACTATCGGGTGACCGTGCGCACATCCCGTCCAAGGCCGGCGGCCGGTTAGCGCCAGTTCGGACTTCCTTGCGGGATGACGTTGCGATGACGAGGTCTCGGCAGCGATGTCGGCAGCCTGAAGGCGGCCCAGGCCGGCGCTGTCAGTCGACGTTCTCGAGCACGATCTGGAGACGTGCGAGCAAGATCGCGCGCATGTGGAGATCTGCGACGGCGGCGATGCGGGCACGTAAAATTTCGACGTCAACCAGCTTGTAGTGGATCAGCGCCGCGATCAGCTCGTTGTCCTTGAGCCGACCCGCGGCGAGCTTCGACAGCACGAGGTCGTGGAGCTCGAGGCAGCGGATCTTCATGTCGCCCGACGCCAGCATATTCGCGCGCCGCTCCCAGTCATCGGGAAGGAACGGAAAGCTCGGCGAGACGGTGTCGATGAATGTTCCGTGCTCCTCGTGGTAGGGCGATGTTTCGCCGAGCTCGGTGTCAATGCGCTCGCGCACCGGATCGGAATCCTCGACGAGGATATCGCACTCGCGAGACATCAGTACTTCAGCGGGCGGTGTGTCTGTGGCAGCATGAACGCATTGGGAGCCGATCATGGCAAGCTCGCATTTGCCGAGGACTCGCCCTAGCTCACGTAGAAGGTCTTCGAGTTCCGCATGCTTCATCGAACAACCCAGAAGAACGGGCTCGAGATCCGCATGCGCTTGGCCTTTGGAGTCGGGCTCTCGAGGAAGTCGGCGAGCTGCCGAGCGTCGAGCGAGGCCAGTGCGATCTTCCATTCCACGAGCGCGGGATCGGGTGGATCACCGCTGCGAAGCATCCATCGAGCAAGCCGCTGCGCGGCTTGCTCGATGATGTGCGGATCGCGACGGATCTCACCAGCGACGCGACGATGGATCTCGTCTTTGCGCACCTGCGTCGGATCTACCTTTCGCGTCACCTTGCGAGTATGCCACCCCTTCGATCGCGATGACGAGCTACGCAGCCGGCGATGCGCCAACCGCCGACGTGTTCAGCGTCGATCTCGTCGATCATGGGACGCAGGCTGAACAACCGCCCGATCGGCTTGCGGCCCGCCCCCGCCCTCGATCCGCGCCGCAACTCGTGGATCGATCAGCTCTACGTTCCTCCCGCCGCGGGTGAGGGGCACCGCCGTGGGGGCCGCGCTGTTCGGCTGGTGCGAGATCTTCGGCGCACCGCCGCCCTGCGAGCTCGAGACCGGCCATACAGCGACGCTGAGATCGGCGCGGCAATCGATGAGCACGGCGAGGCACCCGGCATGGCGCCGCGGCGATTGGACCGTGTGCTGGACGAGGTCGCCGATCTGCTCGCCAGCGGCGCGCTCGTGGCCTGGTTCGATGGCGGCGCCGAGCTCGGCGCGCCGCTGGATGGCCGCTGCGTGCTCACCAGCCCGCGCTGCGTGCCGCTGGCACCGCGGCTCGATGCAGGCCTTCTGCGCGAGTCGTTCCGCGCGCTCACTGCGGTTGTGCTCGTCGAGGACGCCGAGGATTACTTCGACATGAGCACCTGCTGGTTCGCTCGCCGAGGCGCTCCGCGATCGGCGACGAATCATGATCTGCTCTCGCCGCCGATTCGGTTACGGAGTAGCTGGAGCCGTCGCCGTTGGTCCTTCGGGTGACCCTGCGCACACTCGCCCACCCAGCGATCTCCTGGAACATGATTGGTCGGACCACGGCAATCCGGACCTGCAACCACCGTCGGAGCGTGAGCCCGTATCAAAAAACTGAGGCAAAATGCGCCTCGGCCATGAAGATACTTGCTTAATTTCGCATACATATCTGACTACGTGTTCATACCAAAACAGCGGCTGTTAGTGACCTCTTACGATTACCTACGTTAGGACCACCTCAGACACAACTCCCTAGGAGTCCTCTGATGTGGACAAGAACCCTACTATTCTCGAGTGTATGCGTATGGACGGGATGCTCGACGGCAACGGGTGCCGCGCCCGCCGATGACGATGGAAGCGACGATGTCGCGCTCGAGGTAGCATCGACGGTCGTCGATCCGGGACCTCGCGGAGGCGATCGAGGAGCTGGTGGCCCCTTTGATGGCCTGAGCACCGATGAGAAGACGTTTTTCACGCAGGCACGCGAGGTCTTTGCCGAAGTAGATTCCGTCTCGGGAAAGATCGAAGAAGGCAAAGGCCTCGGTCCGACGTTCAACGGCAACAGCTGCGCGCAGTGCCACGCCGAGCCTGACGTCGGCGGAACAAGCCCGCACCCTTCGTTGGGCCATATCCGCGTGGAGAATCCGCAGGTAGGGCTTGCGAAGCTGGATCGCGCCCCGGGGAAGAACCAGCAGGTCCCTCCGTTCATCAAGGCCGACGGCCCGGTCCGCGAGGCGCGCTTCATCAGCAACCCGGACGGCAGCGACGACGGCGGCGTGCACGGGCTCTACACCATCGCCGGGCGCACCGACGCCATGGGCTGTAACCTCGCGCAGCCCGACTTCGCGCGCGAGGTCGCCCACGACAACGTGATCTTCCGGATTCCGACGCCGGTGTTCGGGCTGGGGCTCCTCGAGGCGGTCGACGACGATGCGCTCATCGCGAACCTCGCGCAGAACAGCTACGGCAAGTACAGCGACGGGATCACCGGCGCGTTCAACCGGAGCGGCAACGACGGCACGATCACGCGGTTTGGCTGGAAGGCCCAGAACAAGTCGCTGCTCGTGTTTGCCGGCGAGGCATACAACGTCGAGCAAGGCGTCTCCAACGAGCTATTCCCCAACGAGCGCGCGACCGCGCCGGGCTGCCAGTTCAACGCCAACCCGGAAGACGCCACCGACACCACGACGGGCGGCGCGCCGGACACCACGCTGTTCGCCGCCTTCATGCGGCTGTCGGCCGCACCGGCCGCGACCACCAGCACGGCGGCGGAGCTGCGCGGCAAGACGCTGTTCGGGACCAGCGCGGATCCGGGCATCGGCTGCGTGTCTTGCCACAGCGACACGCTGCGGACCGGCTCGTCGCGCTACACCAACATGTCGAACGTCGACATTCACCCGTACACCGATCTCGCGCTCCATCACATGGGCAACGGGCTCGCGGACCACGTCCAGCAGGGTGGCGCGAGCGGCGATCAGTTCCGCACCGCGCCGCTATGGGGCCTCGGCAAGCGGATCTTCTTCTTGCACGATGGACGGGCGACGCCGGCGAACGGCGGCCTCGTCACGGCGATCCTCGCCCACTCGAGCCGCGGCTCGGAGGCCAAGAAGGTGATCCGGCGCTTCGCGAACCTGCCGGCGAGCGATCAGCAGGCGATCCTCAACTTCCTGCGCTCGCTGTAGCCGACGACGATCGATTTCGGTCCGCGCGAAGCCAGGATCGAAATCACCCGAGGAGGAAGCTGTCCCAGGTGGGTAGCGACCGTCAGTCGGATCATGACCGGCGCTAGCACGGCTTGCCTCCCGCCCCAAGCATAGGTAGGACGGGAGCATGGCCTTCGCCGATCTGAAGAACGACTTCGTCTTCCGGCGCATCTTCGCAACGCATCCGGGCATCCTCTGCGGTCTCCTCAACGATCTACTCGACCGCCGTGATGAGGGTGCCATCGTCGCGATCGAATACCTGCCCATCGGGCAGCCTCCTGTGGTGGTAGGGGCGAAGCTGTCGATCTTGGACGTCCGCTGCAAGGATCGCGCGGGCACAACGTTCGTGGTCAAGATGCAGCTCATCCACGTCGCCGGCTTCATCAACCGCGTCGTCTACAACGCCTGCAAGGCGTACGCAGACCAGCTCAAGGCAGGTGAGCCCTCTACCAAGCTCACCGACGTCGTCGCCATCTCGATCTGCGACTTCGATCTGTGGCCGGACACCGAGCAGGACAAGCAGAAACGCCCCCGCGTGCCGATGCTCAGCCGGTGGTACATGACGGAGAGTGTTTCGGATAATCACCGGTTGCCTGAGAACAACGCGGGGACCAACAGGCTCTTGCAGGTGCAGTATGCGTTCCTGGAGTTGCCCAAGCTGCCCAAGCGCAAGCCCGATACCGGGGCTTTGCATTGGGCCTGGTTGTTCGTGCACGCTCCAGAGCTCACCGAGGTGACGGCCGACCTGCCGCCCGGGCCGTACCGGGAGGCGCTGGAACTCGCCAACGAGGCGACGTTCACCCCGGCCGAGTTCGAAGCGTATCGAAAGGTCATGGATGAGATCCAGCAGGCGCGTGAGTACGGCGCTGCCCAGCGAGCCGAGGGCGAGGCCGCAGGCTTTGTCACGGGCAAGGCTGCTGGCGTTGCCGAGGGCAAGGCCGCAGGCGTTGTCGAGGGCAAGACCGCCGCGGTCCTGGCCGTCCTGTCAGCGCGCGGCCTCCCGGTGAGCAACGACACCCGTGCTCGCATCGAGGCCTGCACGGACGTCGCGATGCTCGATCGCTGGATCTCACGTGCCGCCACGGTGTCATCCACCGAGGCGATTTTCGCTCCCGCTTCGTAGCGCACGTGAACACATGACGCCGCCCAGCGGAGGTGCTGGCGTCCGTTGCGTCGGTTTACATCTTCGTGCGACCGTGAGCGCGCGAAGGGAGAGCGACTCCATTCGCCTCGTCGAGGAGGGGAACGATGGCAGACCGACGCAACGACGACGATCCGGGACACAAGCCTGGCCGTGGCCTCATGGCCAATGACAAGGCGAAGCCCACAGCGGAAAAATCCGCCTCGAACGCAGGCTCCGGCACCGGTCCGGCCGCGCCACCGATCCCATCGCTTCCCAAAGGCGGTGGAGCGATTCGCGGCATTGGTGAAAAATTCTCGGCAAACCCGATCACCGGTACTGCGTCGCTCCAGATCCCGATTGCTGTGAGCCCTGGTCGGGCCGGCTTCCACCCTGACCTCTCACTCGCCTACGACTCCGGAGCTGGCAACGGTCCCTTCGGGCACGGATTCCATCTGTCGGCCCCGCAGATCACCCGCAAGACCGACAAGGGCCTTCCCCAGTACGACGACGCGAACGACTCCGACGTCTTCATCCTCTCGGGCGCCGAGGATCTGGTGCCCAGGCGCCTCGAGAAGACGGGCTGGCAGAAAGAGCGCTTCGACGACGGCGCGGACATCGTCGAGCGCTACGCGCCCCGGGTCGAAGGGCTGTTCGCCCGCATCGAGAAGCGCGAACAGAAAGCGACCGGCGCCGTCTACTGGCAGGCCACAACCAAGGACAACGTCACCAGCACGTACGGCCGATCGGAGGGCGCGCGCATCGCCCATCCGGCGCACCCGCGCCTCGTGTTCTCGTGGCTGCTCGAGGAAACCCGCGACGATCGTGGCAATGTCACGGTCTATCAGTACAAGGCCGAGGACTTGGTCAACGTCCCGCGCGCGGCGCCCTACGAGGCGAACCGACACGCGGGCGATGCGCCGATCGTCAACCGCTACCTGAAGCGCATCCGGTACGGCAACACGGTCCCATTCGATGCGACGCCTGGCCTCGACTCCGCGGTCTTCGAGGTCGTCTTCGATTACGGCGAGCACGACGCCGACACCCCCACTGTCGAAGAGGCCCAGCCATGGCCCTGCAGGCAAGATCCGTTCTCGACGTATCGCGCCGGCTTCGAGATCCGCACGTATCGGCTCTGCCGCCGCGTATTGATGTTCCACCGGATGGCCGAGCTCGGCGCCACACCCTGCCTCGTCCGCTCGACCGATCTCGCGTATGCCGCCAACCCGGTGATGACACAGCTCATCGCGGTCACGCATACCGGGTACATCCGCGATCCCGCAACGCTCACCTACACCAAGAAGTCCTACCCGCCGGTCGAATTCGGCTACGCGCTGCCGCAGATCCAGACCGACATCCAGGTACTCGATCCGGCGAGCACCGCCGACCTGCCAGAAGGCGTGCAGGGCCCGTATCAGTGGGTCGACCTCGACGGCGAGGGCCTCCCCGGCGTGCTTAGCCAGCACGGCGAAGCGCTCTATTACAAGCAGAACCTCGGCCGCGGTGAACTCACGCCCGCGCGCCTGCTGCTCCGTCAACCCTCGCTCGTCCACCTCGGCAGCGGCGGCCAGCAGATCGCCGACCTCGACGGCGACGGGCGCAAGGAGCTCGCGATCTTCACGACCCCCGAGGCCGGTTACTTCGACCGGACGGAGGACGGCGACTTCGAGCCCTTCCGGCTCTTCCCGGCGCAGCTTTGCATCGACTGGAACGATCCCAACCTCCGCCACATCGACCTCAACGGCGACGGCTACGAGGACGTGCTCATCGCGCGCGCGGAAAGCTTCACCTGGTATCCCTCGCGCGCCAAGGGCGGGTTCGACGCTGGCATTACCTTCCAGAAGCCCCGCGACGACGAAAAGGGCCCGGCGCTCGTGTTCGCCGACGGGACGCAGACCATCTTCCTTGCCGACATGAGCGGCGACGGGCTCACCGATCTGGTCCGCATCACGAACGGCAGCGTGTGCTACTGGCCCAACCTCGGCTATGCCCGCTTCGGCGCCAAGGTGCAGATGGGCGGCGAGATGGGGTTCGATTACCCCGAGCGGTTCGATCCGCGCCGCATCCGGCTCGCCGACGTCGACGGCTCGGGAACCACGGACATTCTCTATCTCCACCAGGACGGTGTCCGCATCTACGCGAACCAAGCTGGCAATACCCTCGCGCGGCCCATCGAGCTCCCGGGCTTCCCCGACGCGAGCGATCACTCTTCCGTCGCGACGATCGACCTGCTCGGCACCGGCACCAGCTGCCTCGTCTGGTCCTCTGCCCTCCCCGGCCAGCCGTTTCGAGCATTTCGCTACATCGATCTGCTCGGCAGCAAGAAGCCGTATCTGCTCACTTCATACCGGAACAACCTCGGGCTCGAGACGCGGCTCGAGTATGCGCCATCGACCAAGTTCTACCTGGCGGACGCCATCGCCGGCCGCCCGTGGGTGACGCGGCTGCATTTCCCGGTTCACGTGCTGGTGCGCGTGGAGACCTACGACGCCATCTCGCGGCATCGCTTCGCCAGCACATACGCGTACCACCACGGGAACTTCGACGGCATCGAACGCGAGTTCCGCGGCTTCGGCATGGTCGAGCAATGGGACACCGAGTCGTTCAGCCGATTCAGCGGCATGGGGCTGCTCCCGCCGCCTGCCAACGCGACGGATCCCGAGTTGCACCTGCCGCCCGTGCACACCAAGACCTGGTTTCACAACGGCGCGTGGACGGCCGCGGATAAGATCGCGCGGCGATACGCGCACGAGTATTATGCGGGCGACGCGCAGGCCGTGCTCTTGCCCGACACGGTCTTGCCGAGCGGCCTCACCGCGGACGATCTGCGCGAGGCGTGCCGCGCGCTCAAGGGGCAGATCCTCCGGCAAGAGACCTACGCGGACGATGGATCGCCTCAGGCCCCGCACCCGTACCTCGTCTCCGAGCGGAGCTACGACCTCCATTGCCTACAACCGATCTCCGGCAAGGCGCACGGCGTGTTCCTCGTCCACCCGCGCGAGGCGATCGAGTACCACTACGAGCGGAACCCGAGCGATCCGCGCATCACGCATGCCTTCACGCTCGAGGTCGACGACTACGGCACGGTGCGTCGCTCAGCAGCGGTGGGATACCCGCGGCGGGCGGCCCACGCGATCTTCGATGAACAGAAGAAGCTCGCGATCACGCTCACCGAGGTCGACGTCTTGCATCATGCACCGCTGGCGGTATCGGGCTGGTACCGCCTCGGCGTGCCTATCGAGACCCGCTCGTACGAACTCACTGGCGTTGCGGTGGCCACCGACACGCTGATCTCATTTGATGCGTTGCTCGCGGCGGCAACCAGCGCGGCGGCCATCCCCTACGAGGCTACGCCCGGCGACTCGGTTCAAAAGCGGCTGCTCTCCGAGGCGCGCTCCGTGTACTCGCGGGATGATCTGTCGAGCGCGCTGCCGTTCGGTCAGGTCGAGTCGCTGGCCCTGCCCTGGCAGAGCTACGCCAAGGCGTTCACGCCAGCGCTCCTTGCCGATGTGTTTCCGGGGCGGGTGACCGACGCGATCCTCGCGGAGGGCGGATATCAAAAGCTCGATGGGGGCGATGCATGGTGGATCCCCTCGGGCCGACAGATCCTCTCGAAGGAGTCCTTCTACCTGCCCATCACCTTCCTTGACCCGTTCGGCAATGCCGCAAGTATCGCCTACGACGCGTATCACCTGGTGGTCACGCAGGCGATCGATCCGGTCAAGAACGTCGTCGCGGCGTCCTACGACTACCGCGTCCTCGCGCCCAGCGAGGTGACCGCCCCCAATGGGAATTGCTCCCAGGCGCGCTTCGATGCGCTTGGGATGGTAGTAGCCGCCGCCGTCATGGGCAAGAAGGACGGTCCGATCGAAGGGGACACGCTCGACGATCCAACGACCACGTTCGACTACGACCTCGACCGCTACCGGCGAGCGGGTAAGCCGAGCGTCGCGCACGCGCGAGCACGCGAGCAGCACGGCGCGGCCAATACGCGCTGGCAGGAGAGCTACAGCTACGCGGATGGCTCCGGCCGCGAGGTGATGAAGAAGGTGCAGGCCGAGCCCGGCTTGGCACCACAGCGCGACGCGAGCGGCTCGCTCGTGCACGATGCTCAGGGGAAGCTCGTCATGGCAGACGCGAAGCCCCGCTGGCTGGGGACCGGTCGTACGGTCTTCGACAACAAGGGTAACCCCGTCAAACAATACGAGCCATTCTTCAGCGGCACGTTCGAGTACGAGGAGGAGGCCGAGCTGGTCGAATGGGGTGTAACGCCGATCCTGCGGTACGATCCGCTCGGGCGGCTGATTCGGACGGACCTACCGCATGGCACCTTCAGCAAGGTCGTGTTCGGTCCGTGGAAGGAGACGTACTTCGATCCGAACGACACGGTGCTGGAGAGCGCATGGTACGACGCCCGGAAGGGGCTCAACCCGACGAGCGATCCCGAGGGGCGCGCGGCAAAGCTCGCGGCTGCGCACGCGAACACGCCCGCGATGGTGCACCTGGACGCGCTCGGGCGGACGTTTCGCGCGATCGAGGACAATGGGGCTGCGGGGCAGTATGGGACCACGACTGCGCTGGATGTCGAGGGAAATCCTCTGGCCATCACCGATGTTCGCGGGGTGGTGGCGATGCGGCACCGCTTCGGGATGGGCAAGCACAAGCTCTGGCAGAAGAGCTGCGACGCGGGCGAGCGGTGGATGCTCGCGGATGCCGGAGGCGCAGTGCTGCGGGGCTGGGATGGGCGGGGGTTCACCCAGCGGGTGGTGTATGACGAGGCGCGGCGTGCGACGCATGTTCATGTGCAGCCGGAGGGTGGGGCGGAGTTTCTGGCCGAACGGACGGTGTATGGGGAGGCGCTCGGGGCTGCGGCGGTGACCTCGAACCACCGGGGCA
>Ga0134121_10003198_pt1 | contig 13762 bp, 5 predicted proteins | sample KB301_FD_96463 | JGI IMG/M metagenome (GOLD analysis project Ga0134121, IMG submission 96463) | Terrestrial soil microbial communities without Nitrogen fertilizer from Kellogg Biological Station, Michigan, USA - KB3-0-1 | ecosystem: Environmental > Terrestrial > Soil > Unclassified ...
GAGCTCGACGTCCACCTGTCGCGCGACGGCGTCGTCGTCGTGCATCACGATCGCACGCTCGAGCGGACGACGACGCTCCGCGGGCCGATCGCGGCGCGGACGGCGCGCGAGCTCGCCGGCGCCGGCGTGCCCGCGCTCGGCGACGTGCTCGCGCGCTATCCGGCCGTCCGGATCATCGTCGAGATGAAAGTGAATCGCCCGGCGCTCGCCGCCGCGGTCGTCGACGTGGTCAGGCGCGCCGGCGCCGTCGAGCGGGTCTGCCTCGGTTCGTTCGGCCGGACGGTGCTGCGCAGCGCGCGCGCCCTCGAGCCGGCGATCGCGACCAGCGCCGCGCGCGAGGAAGTCCGCTGGGCGCTGTACCGATCGTGGGTGCGCTGGCCGGTGACGCGCGTCGGCTACGGCGGCTACCAGGTGCCGGAGTGGTCCGGCCGCACGCGCGTCGTGTCGCGCCGCTTCGTGGACGCGGCGCATCGCGCCGGCCTCGCCGTGCAGGTGTGGACCGTGGACACCGAAGCGGACGCGCGCCGCCTCCTGTCGTGGGGCGTCGACGCGCTGATCACCGACAGACCGGATATCATCGTTCCGCTGGTGAAACGTGAGGGCGCGTGGGGCACTGGGGACTAGGGGACTAGGGGACTAGGGGACTCGGGGACTAGGGGACTCGGGGACTCGGGGACTCGGGGACTCGGGGACTCGGGGACTACGAAGAAGACTGCGACGTCTCGCACAGCCTCGTACGTAGTCCCCGAGTCCCCCAGTCCCCGAGTCCCCGGCAGCGCTTCGCGTTTCGCGGAACCATCGATGAATCCACCGACACTGACAGACGTCTACGCCGCGCGACCGCGCGTGGCGCGCGTGGTGCGGCCGTCGCCGCTGATGCGGCATCCGCTGCTCTCGCTCGAGACCGGGCTCGACATCCAGGTGAAGCACGAGAACCACAATCCGACCGGCGCCTTCAAGGTGCGCGGCGGCGTCAACCTGATCGCGAGCCTCGACGCCGCCGGGCGGCGCGGCGTGATTACCGCGACCACCGGCAATCACGGCCAGTCGATCGCGCTCGCCTGCCAGCGCGAAGGCGTGCCGTGCACGATCGTCGTGCCGCTCGGCAACAACCCGGAGAAGAACGCGGCGATGCGCGCGCTCGGCGCCGAGCTGATCGAGTTCGGCCGCGACTTCGACGAAGCGCGCGAACGCGTCGAGCAGCTGCAACACGAGCGCCAGCTGCGCTACGTCCATTCGGCGAACGAACCGCTGCTCATCGCCGGCGTCGGCACCTACGCCCTGGAAATCTTCGAGGAGCAGCCCGACGTCGACGCGATCTTCGTCCCGATCGGCGCCGGCAGCGGCGCGAGCGGCTGCGCAATCGTCCGGACCGGCCTCGGCAGCCGCGCCAGGGTGATCGGCGTGCAAGCGGCAAAGGCCGACGCGTTCACGCGCTCATGGCGCAGCCGGACGCGAGTGGTCGGGGAGAAGGCCGATACGTTCGCCGAGGGAATGGCGACGCGCGTCACCTTCGATCTGCCGTTCGGCATCCTCGAGCGTGAGCTCGACGACATCGTCACGCTCACCGAGGACGAGCTCGCCGACGGGGTTCGACTCGCGCTGCGGACGACGCACAACCTCGCGGAAGGGGCCGGAGCGGCGCCGCTGATGGCGGCGATGGCGCGGCGCGACCAGCTCGCCGGCAAGCGAGTCGTCTGCGTGATGAGCGGCGGCAATATCGATCGGGCCACACTCGCACGCGTGCTCGGGTAGAGCAGATTTCGGTCCCCCAGGTACATGTAAGGGCGGCGTAAGTTGTCCGTCCCGAAGACAGATGGGTAGAAGATGCGCGATCCACGACACGATCGCGGCTCTGCCGGCCGTCAGACAGCGGAGCACTGTCGTCGCAGTGGTCTGCGTGAGGCAGTCACCACCGGACCCGGCGGTCGTTTGACGCGCAGCAGTGCAGATGCCGGATTGTGAGCATCGTTCATGCATTCCTGACGCGCTGGATGTCTACGGATCGCCGCGACACCAGGCATAAAGCAATCGCTGGCAAGGACGACGTTCCCAGGGCCGCAGTGCTTCCCCCCAAAACTGTAACGCCGCCGCGCGACGCGGCATATGACGTCGGGCTCCCTGAAAAGAATCCGCACGCCGCCGCGCTCGGCCGACTCGGCGGCCTGAAAGGCGGCCGCGCTCGCGCGAACAGCCTGAGCGCTGCGCGCCGCCGTGCGATTGCCCGCAAGGCGGCACGCGCCCGCTGGCACCCAACCAAGCCCTGAGCTAACGCCCCGACAACGCAAACTGCACGGTGACGGTGAGCGCCACCTGCACCGGTACGCCGTTCAGCATCGTCGGCGTGAAGGTCCATCCCCGCACCGCATCGATCGCTGCCTGATCCAGCAGCGGAATCGATCGCAGCACGCGAACCGACGTGACGCGCCCGTCGACGTCGATCACCGTTTCGAGAATCACCGTGCCTTCGATGTGCGCCTGCTGCGCGACGCGCGGGTACACCGGATCGACGTGCACGATCTTGCGCGGCGGCCGGATCCCCGCGGACAGACGCACCGGCGCTGACGGCGCGCCCGCTGGCGGCGCAACTGGCGTGGCGCTCGCGGTTCCGATCACGTCTCCCGATCCGAGTCCGCGGACGACGCCGATCGAGTCGACGAGGTCGGCCGGATCGGGCGCGCGGCCGTCGACTGGCTGCTCGGGGCCAATCTGCGTCGGCGCGTCAACCGGCGTCGGCGCGGTGTGGTCCGCGTCGCCGGCGGGCCCGCCAGGAGTGCGCGGCGGCGGCGGAAGCGGGATGTCGATGACGCGAATCGGGAGCGCGCCCACGAACGAGAGCGGCATGCGCGGTTCCGGCAGCGAGCCCACCGCGAGCAGTTGGGCGATGCAGAGTGCCGCGACGACGATCCCATGCACGACGATCGAGGCGACCGTGAACGAACGCCGCATGGTGTCCTCCGTGACGGGACGGCTACCGTCTCACATCATGTTGGACACGCACGCGGCGCGAAGGTTCCGCGGACCGGCTACTTGATCCGCAGCGACTGGATGTTGCCGTCGGTGATCACCGCGTCCACTGACGCGACCACCTGCCCGGCGCCGTCGCGAATCGTCAGCACGAACCGGTCGTGTCCGCGGCCGGGCTCGCCGGCGTCAGTTGCCACCGCCTCGAAGCTGTAGCCGCTGCGATCGTTCCAGCGGCCGAGTCCCCGGAACGAGACCGTGTCGACGCCCGAAGGCGGCTGATGACCGGGCGACACGCCCGGCACGTTGAAGAAGCTCACGCTGGTGATCGACGTCGAATCGAATCGGTCGCCTTTGCCCTTGTCACGTCCTGCCTGCGGCTTGGCGCGATAGGCCAGCGCGCCGGCGTCGGCGCCGCTGGCGCGCTCCTGCACCACGAACGAGAACTCGCGCTCGATCGTCGCCGACTCGATCGCCGCGTCGCCGATCATCCGGCCGGGTACGGTGTCGGTCGTCACGGTGACCGTGAACGATCCGCTCGCCTGGTTGCCGTTCGCGTCGGTCGCCGAGCAGGCGACCGTGGTGACGGTGATCGGGAAAGTCGCGCCGGACGCCGGCGCGCACACCACCGGCACCGTGCCGTCAACCAGATCGGTGGCGGTCGCGGTGAACGACACCGCCGCGCCGGCGGGAGTCGTGGCCGTGACGGCGATGTTGGCCGGCAGCGTGAGCAGCGGCGGCGTGGTGTCGCGCACGGTCAGGCTGAAGCTCGCGGTGCCTGTGCAGCCGCTCGCGGCGGTGGCCTGCACCGTGAACGCGAAGGTGCCGAGCGCAGCCGGCGTTCCGGCGAGCGCGCCCGCCGCCGACAGCGCGACGCCTTGCGGCAGCGCGCCGCCGGTCACCAGGAAAGTGTACGGGCCGGCCGCGCCCGCGGCGACGATCGCCTGCGAATAGGCAAAGCCGAACTCGGCAGCGGGCAGCGACGCGCTGACGGTAATCGCCGGACACGCGATCAGGCCGGTGAGCGTGACGCTGCGCGTGCCGCCGTTGTCGCTCGTGACCGAGAGCGTCGCGCTCTTCGCGCCGAGCGCGGTCCAATGGAACGAGACGGCGGCGGTCGTCTCCGCGCCGGCGGCCAGCGATGTGCTGGCCGGTGCGCCGACGGCGAACGCGGCCGCATCGGCGCCGCCGATGCTGAACGGCGGCGTCAGCGTCACCGTCGACGCTTCCCCGTTGGTGATCGTCACCGTCGAAGATGCCGTCGCGCCGGGCTCGATCGTGCCGAAGTCGATCGACGTCGGCGAGACGACCAGTCCCGGCGTACCGGCGCCGGTCAGATCGACGACGATCGGCCCGCGGTTGGAGTCCACCGTCAACCGCGCGCTGAACGTCCGCACCGTCGCCGGATGGAACGAGACCGGCACGGTCGTCGTCCCGCCGGCCGGAATCGTCGTCGCGGCTGGTGCGCCGGCGTCGAACGACGTCGCGTCGACGCCGCCAATCGTCGCCGCCGTCACGGTCACCGACGCGAGCAGCAGGTTGCGGATCGACACCGTCGTCGATCGCGTGTCGCCGATCGGCGTCGCCGCGAAGGCGACGCTCGCGGGCGCGGCGTTGAAGACGACGTCCTGCGGATCGCTCGGTGAGGAGACGAGGAAGTCGGTGGCGTTGTCGTCGCTGTCGAGCGGCGCGCCGCCGGCGGTGACGCGGCGGGCGTAGCTCTTGTCGGCGTTGGCGGTGCCGAGCGAGGCGAGCACCGCGCCTTCCTTGTAGAGCGAGCCAGCACTCAGGCCGACCTGGTCGACGATCGCGCCGTGTGTGTCGACCAGCGCGATGCCGCCGTCGTCGGTGATGCCGGTGCCGTAGCCGACGTTGCCCGGCACCGCGCCCGAGTAGCCGGCCGCGCCGGTGTTGACGAACAGATAGTGCGCGTGACCCGGCAGCGTGATGTTGGCCGGCACCGTCGCGCGGGTGCTGTTGGTGCCGGCGTTGTTCGATCCGTGAATCGTGTAGCCGCTGATGTCGATGGCGGCGTCGGTGGCGTTGAGGATCTCGATGAACTCGTCGTTGCCGCCGGCCGGACCGCGGAACCGGAACTCGCTGATCACGATCGCGGTCGCCACCGTGCCGATGCCGGTGAGCCCGACCGACGCGGACGACCCGCCGCTCGTCGCGACGGTCAGCGTCGCGCTGCGCACACCGCCGGCAACCGGCGAGAAGGTGACCGGCGCGGTGGTCGACGTACCGGGACCGAGCGTTGTCGCGGCCGGCGCGCCGGCCGCGAAGCGGGCCGCATCCGGGCCGCTCAGCGACAGCGTCGTGAGGACGATTGGCGTCGCGCTGACGTTGGTGAGCGTCACCGTCAGGGTCGCCGACGCGCCCGCGGCGACGAAGCCGAAGTCGAGCGGCGACGGCCCGGCGGTGAGGACCACCGGCGGCGGCGTGATCGTGACCGTGAAGGTTGCCGTCCCGGTGCAACCGTTGGCCGCGGCGGCCTGCACGTCGAACGTGAACGGGCCGGTGGTCGTCGGCGTGCCGGCAAGGACACCGCCGCCGCCGAGGCTGAGCCCTGGCGGCACGGTACCGCCCGCGATCGTGAAGGTGTACGGCGCGTCGCCGCCGGACGCCGTCACGGTGCCGGAGTAGGGCACGCCGGTCTGGCCGTTCGGCAGCGGACCGGCGACGGCGATCGCCGGACAGGTGCCGATCCCGGTCAGCGTCACCGTCCGCGTCGTGCCGGTGGAGGTGGTGATCAGCAGCGAGGCGTTCTTCACGCCGGCCGACAGCGGCTGGAAGGCGACCGGCAGCGTGGTGCTCGCGCCGCCGTCGATCGTCGTCGCCGCCGGCGCGCCGACGCCGAAGTCGCCGGGGTTGCTGCCGGTGATCGCGAACGGCGGCGTCAGCGTGACGCCGGTCGCGTCGGTGTTGGTGATCGTCACCGTCGCACCGGCGCTGGCGCCAGGCGTGACGGTGCCGAAGTCGATCGTCGCCGGCGCGACGGAGAGGCCGCCGCTGCCGGTGCCGCTCAACGGGACGATCACGACGCCGCCGAGCGTGCTGGTGACGTTGAGATTCGCGCTCTTCGCGCCGCTGTCGACCGGCCGGAAGTCCACCGCGATCGTCGCGGTCGCATTGGCGGCGAGCGACGTCGTCGACGGCGCGCCGGCAGTGAACAGCGTCGCGTCGGCGCCGGTGACGGTGACCGGGGTCGACACGGCGACCGTGTTCGGCGCGATCAGCATGTTCCGGATCGTGATCGTCTGCGAGCGCGTGTCGCCCGGCGCGACCGATCCGAAGTTCACGCTCGACGGCGACGCGGTCAGCACCAGATCCTGCGGCGCGCTCGGCGTCAGCACCTGGAAGTCGGCACTGTTGTCACCGGTGTCCTGCAGCGAGATCGAGGCGCCGCCCGGTTTGCGTTCGTAGCTCTTGTTCGCGTTGGTCGTGCCGAGCGTCGCCAGCGGCGTGCCCTCTTTGTACGCGGAGCCAGCGCTCAGCCCGACCTGGTCGACGACCGTACCAGACGCGTTGAAGATCGCGATGCCGCCGTCGTCGGTGATGCCGGTCGCGTAGCCGACGTTGCCCGGGACCGCGAGCGAGTAGCCGCCGGCGGCGGTGTTGACGAACAGATAGTGCGCGCGGCCGGGCAGGACGACATTCGCCGGAACGGTGGCGCGGACGGTGACGGTGGCGGCGTTGTTGGAGCCGCGGAAGGTGTAGCCGCTGATGTCGGCGGGCGTGTCGCTGTTGTTGTAGATCTCGACGAACTCGTCGTTGCCGCCGGCGCTGCCGCGGACCCGGAACTCGCTGATGACGATCGGCGCGGCGCCGCCGGCGGCCTGGCCGGTGCCGGTCAGCGCGACGGTCGTCGAGCCGGCGTCGCTGGTGATGGTCAGCGTCGCGCTCTTGCCGCCGCCGGTGGTCGGCGCGAACGTCACCGACACCGTCGTCGAACTGCCGGCGGCGAGCGTCGTGGTCGCCGGCGCGCCGACCTGGAACTGCGAGGCGTCGGTGTCGGTGATCGAGAACGGCGGCGTCAGTGTCAGCGTCGAGGTGCCGTTGTTGGTGATCGTCACCGGTGCGATGCTGGCGCTGCCGACCGCCGTCGCCGGGAATGCCACCGTCGCCGGTGAGGCAATCAGCGCCGGACCGGATCCGCCGGTGACGACGATGTCGGCGAGCGAGCGCGGGACGATCTGATAGCTGTTGTCGAACGGCGCCGAGACGGCGTGCTGGCCGAGCGGGCCGGTGATCGAGACGACGCCGCCGGGCCTGGCGGTGCCGTCGATGTCGGTGTCGCTGTCGATGAAGATCTGCGCCGAGCCGGTCGCGTCGGCGATGGTGACCGCCTTCGAGCTGCCGGACACCGGATAGGTGTCGACGATGGTCGCGCCGTCGACGCGCACCAGCTGGCCCTCGAACGCCTCGCCGCCGCCGGCCGTCAGCTGGCCGAGCGTGATGGTTTTCGGCGCCGGCGCGGCGTCGTGCGAGAGCAGCGAGACGGAGGTGACGGTCAGCTCGGTCAGGCCGAAGAACTGCGTCACCGTGCCGATCGCCTCGACCGTGTCGCCGATCGCGAACGGTCCGAAGTTGGTGCCGCTGCTGAAGAGGTCGACGCCGGCGGTGGCGTCCTGGACGTAGTACTCGATGCCGTTGCCGCCGCGGAAGTCGATCGACGACACCGTGCCGCGGACGCGGACCACCTCGTTGAGGCGATCGGGCACGAAGTCGGCGCCGGCGGTGCCGTCGACGTTGTTCTGCTCGTCGATCCGCGCGTCGGCAATCGACAGCAGCGGCGCCGGCGCCGGCGCGGCGGCGCCGAGGTCGACGCGGCTGCGCGGCGTGACGTTGTAGCCGGCGTCGAACGGCCGCAGGAAGTCGTCCTGCTGGACGATGCCGACCAGCGTGAACGGCGATCCCGGCGAGAAGCCCTCGACGTCGGTGTCGTGATCGATCTTCATCGCGAACGACCCGGTGCCGTCGCTGACCGTCACGAACGCGTCGACCGGCTGCGGGGTCGCCGGAATCGTCCCGGCGGTGATCGTGGCGTTGGCGATCGACACGAACTGGCCTTCGAACGCCTCCGGGTTGGTGCTGAGCGCGGCGATGGTGATCGTCTGCGGCGACGGCGCCGGGTTGGTGGTGATCACCTGGATGCCGTAGGGCGAGGTCGTTTTCTCGACCGACTCGGTGATGTCCAGACGCAGGCGGCCGCCGTTGAAGGCGATGAGGCCGTTCACTTCGACGAGCTGGCCCGGCACGGTGGTCGTGAACACCGTCGGCGTGTCGGTCGAGCGGTAGACGTTGACCGCGCCGGTCGCGTCCTGCACGTAGTCGTCGTTGGTGCCGGCGCTGAAGCCGGAGGCGGTGACGGTGCCCTGCACGCGCGCGGCGTAGCCGAAGTAGAGCGGCTCGCCCTTCGCGTTCAGCGCGCGGATCGTCGCGATCGGCGTCACGCCGGAGAAGTAGCCGGAGGTGTAGGTGGTGGTCTGCGCGCCGGTGGTCGCCGTCACCGCGTAGTCGACGCGCGCGCCGTCGGGCTGCGCCGGGATCGTCGCCTCGTAGCGGCCGGCAGTCAGCGACATCGGCAGCGGCGACTGCGCGACGCCGTTGACGCTGTAGGAGAGCGTCACGCCGGCGATCGGCGACTCGCGATCGTTCACCAGCGCGGAGATCAGCGTGCTGTCGGAGGCGAGCGGACTCGCCGGCGTCATCCGCGGAATCACCGTCGGATTGAAGTCGGTGGTGACGCCGGCCGACGCGTTGTCGACGTTGTAGGTGTGCAGCGCCGGCGACAACCGCACGCCGCCGTCGTCGAAGCTGCGCAGCGAATAGGTGGTCGTGCCGTCGGTGGTCAGCTGGATCGTGCCCTGGCCGGCGTTGCCGGCGGCGGCGCCCGTGAACCCCTGCTGCGTCACACGATCGTCGCCCGCCGGGCTCGCTTCGTTCTGATAGAAGACCGGTCCGACGCCGACCGCCGTCGAGACGCCGGTGCCTGGAGAAGTCGTCCCGAAAGTCGTGGCGGTGTTGAGGTACTTGTTGACGGTCTCGCGATTCGGGTGGCCGAACGTGTTGGTTTCGCCGGTCTGCGCGACCGCGACTTCCGCCTTGACCGCCGAGAGAAACATCTGGTTGCTGGTCGTCGTGCTGCCGTGGTGATTGAGCTGCACGACGTCGACGTCGCCAGCCATCTGGCCGACCCACGTCTCGATGTCCGGCGTCTTCGCGGTGGAGGTGCTGCCGCCGCCGGTGAGGTCGCCGGAGACGAGGTAGTCGAAGTTGTTGTACTCGATCAGCGTGCTGACGCTCTCCGAGTTGAGGTCATCGTTGGTGATTGCGGCGCGGCCGCCGCTCAGCAGGCGTCCGCCCGCGGCGAGGAACGTCGCGCGCATGCCGCCGCCGAGATCGATCAGGCCGTCAATCGTGGCGACGCCCGGGTTGACCGTCTTGCGGCCGACGCCGGCATTCTGGGTCGCGGTGATGTAGTTGAGATAGGTGCCGCGCGTGCTGGTGGCTGAGGTCGACGTGCCAGGCGGCTGCACCTCCGGCGCGTCGCCGTTGTCGAAGGCGACGCCGCCGTTCGCCGTGTTCTTGACGCGGCCGGCGTTCAGCACCTCGATCATGCCGCCCATGTGATCGATGTGATAGTGGGTGATGACGGTGTAGTCGATCTGCGAGATGCCCTTGGCGTCGAGCAGGCTGATGATCTTCGCGCCGGCTCCGGGAGGGCCGCCGTCCACCAGCAGCGTCTTGCCGGTCGGCGAGACGATCAATGTGCCGGCGCCCTGGCCGACGTCGACGAAAAAGATCTGAGCCGTTCCGCCCGCCTGGGCGGTCGGACGCTGAGTGAGCAGACACAGTACGACCGCGCTGAGGGCGAACAGCTTTATTTTCATGGGCTCGAACGAGTGTAGACGGCGGTTAAAAAGCGGTCAACGCAATTAGGTGTAACGCAGCGCGCGCGCCGCGCGAACAAACACCTCATCCATCATGCGTGCGTCGAGCTTGCCCGTATTGGTGTTCTGACGGCTGGGGTGGTAGCAGCCGATCAGCGTCTGACCGTTCGGCAGCACGCAGGCCTCGGCGTGGCCGAACGCCGGCTTCGGCCGGACGACGACGCCGCGGCGCTTCAGCAATTGCAGGTAGGCGTCGAACGCGATCCGGCCGAGCGCGACGACGACGCGGATGCCGGGCAGCGCGCTGACTTCGGCGTCGAGGTGGGGCAGACAGGTGGCGATCTCTTCCGGGGTCGGCTTGTTGTCGGGCGGCGCGCAGCGGACGGCCGCGGCGATGAACGCGTCGGTCAGCATCAGGCCGTCGTCGGGATGCTGCGCGGTCGGGATGTTGGCGAAGCCCGCGCGATGGAGCGCGGCCATCAGAAAATCGCCGGAGCCGCCGACGCCATCGCCGGTGAACACGCGGCCGGTGCGGTTGGCGCCGTGCGCCGCCGGCGCGAGGCCGACCAGCAGCAGCCGCGCCTGCGGATCGCCGAAGCCGGGCACCGGCCGGCCCCAGTAGACGTCGTCCCTGAACGCGCGCCGCTTCACGCGCGCGACCTCGGCGCAGTAGCGGCGCAGTCGCGGGCAGCGATCGCAGGTCACGATCGCATCGCGGACGTATGCGAGCGTGACGAGCGCGTGGGAGTGTCGGCCCGTCGGCTTGCTGGGGAGGGGCTCGCGCTTCGCGCGAGGTGGTGGCCCAGCGGTCCCACCCCACCCAGCCCACGGGCCCATCGGTCTTACTCTCCTCACCAGACGCGGCACGAGGTTGCGCGGACCATCGGCTGCCCGGCCTTGCACGAGAACGCCTTCGCGAACTCCGGGACGTTCGAGACGACGCCGTTGACACGGAAGTGGGGCGGCGAGTGCGGGTTGGTCTGCGCCAGCATGCGCTCGCGCTCGGGCCGCGAGTTGGTGCACCAGCTCTGGCCGTAGCTGAGGAAGAAGCGCTGCTCCGGCGTGAAGCCGTCGAGCGTTTTGCCGCCGGCGGAGCCCGTCGAGGTGAGGTACGCCATCAGCGCGATGCGCAGGCCGCCGTTGTCGGCGACGTTTTCGCCGAGCGTCAGCTTGCCGTTCACCTTCACGTCGTCGACCGCGGTGAAGCCCGAGTACTGATCGACGGTGCACTGCGCGCGATCGTCGAAGGCCTTGGCGTCGGTCTCGGTCCACCAGTCCTTCAGGTTGCCCTGCGCGTCGAACTGCCGTCCCTCGTCGTCGAAGCCGTGGGTGAGCTCGTGGCCGATCACCGATCCGGCGGCGCCGTAGTTGAACGCCGGGTCGGCGCCCGCCTTGTAGAACGGCGGCTGCAGGATGCCGGCGGGGAAGTTGATGTTGTTCTGCAGCGGGTTGTAGTACGCGTTGACCGTCGGCGGCGTCATCTCCCACTCGCCCTTGTCGAGCGGCTTGCCGATGCGGTTCATCTGCCGCTGGAACTCGAAGCGGTTGGCGCGCTGCGAGTTGCCGATCGCGTCGCCGCGGACGATCTGCAGCGGACCGTAGTCGCGCCACCTGTCGGGATAGCCGATCTTGTTGGCGACGGCATGCAGCTTGACGAGCGCCTGCTGCCTGGTCGCGTCGGTCATCCACGACAGGCCCTTGATGTCGGTCTCCATCGACGACTCGAGCTCGCGCACCATCTTCAGCGTGTCTTCCTTCGCCGACGCCGGGAACGCCTCGCGCACGAACGCCTTGCCGAGCGCTTCGCCGAGATCGCTGTCGGTGTACTGGACGCAGCGCTTCCATCGCGGCCGCAGCTCCTTCGCGCCGGTCAGCGTCGTGCCGTAGAAGCCGAAGTTCTCGTCGACGAACGGCTTCGACAGCATCACCGCCGACGCGTGGACCAGCTGCCAGCGCAGGTAGGTCTGGAGGTCGGCGACCGGCGTCGAGCCGATCAGTTGATCGAACGCCTTGAAGAAATCCGGAACCGTGACGTTGATCGCGTCGATCGGCGGCGCGCCGACGCCTGTGAAGTACTGCGTCCAGTTGAACGACGGCGTCAGCGCCTGCAGCTCCGCCGGCGTCATCTTGTGATAGAGCGCCGCCGGATCGCGCCGCGCGACGACGTCGAGCGACGCCTTGGCGAGCGCGGTCTCGATCTTCATGACCGTGTCGGCGGCTCCGGCCGTGCCCGCGGCCTTACCGGTGGTGTCCGGCTTCAGCCGGACCGCGGTCCCGAGCAGCGCCATCATCTTGTTCACGTGCTCGCCGTACTGTTTCCGCAGCTCCGCCGACTTCGGATCGTCGCGGAAGTAGTAATCGCGGTCGGGAAGGCCGATGCCGCCCTGATCGGCAATGGCGCGGACGACGCTCGCTTCCTTGAAGTCGGCCTCGGCGCCGAACCCGAAGAACACGCCGGCGCCCATCGTGTGCAGCTCCGCGACGAGCGGCGGCAGATCGCGCGCGCTCGACAGCGCCGCGATCTTGTCGAGCAGCGGCTGCAGCGCCGCGGCGCCGCGCGCGTCGATGCGCGGCTCGTCCATGCAGCTCGCGTAGTAGTCGCCGACCTTCCTGGTCTCGGGATCCGAGCTCTTGCCGGCGTCCTCGAGGATCTTGCGGAGGCGGGTCTCGTTCTCCTCCTGGAGCCGCTCGGCAACGCCCCATGAGGAGCGGTCGGCGGGGATCGGCTGGTTCTTCGTCCAGCCGCCACACGCGTAGGCGTAGAAGTCGGTGCACGGATCCGCGCCGCGATCGATCAGCGAGAGATCGAGGCCGGACTCCGAGGCAGGCCTGAAGGCCTGCGCTACCGGTGTGGCGGGTTGCGCGTGCGCGAGCGCGACGGCGAGCGGCAGCGCGACGAACGCGAACGCGATGAGATGACGACGCATATGTCTCCTTGAGGGAGTATGGGACCGATGCGCCCGTGGGCTTGGTGGGGTCGGACCGATAGGCGCGAAGCGCCGCCTTCCCCATCCAGCCCACGGGCCTATCAGTCCCACACACTCACCACACGCGGCACGCGTTCTGCCGCACCATCGGGGCGCTGGCTTTGCACGAGAACGCCTTCGCGAACTCGGGCATGTTCGAGACCACGCCGTTGACGCGGTACTTGTTCGACGCGTGCGGGTTGGTCGCGGCCTTGAGGCGCTCGGCCTCGGGCCGCGCGTTCTCGCACTGGATCTGCGCGAAGCCGATGAAGAAGCGCTGCTCCGGCGTGAAGCCGTCGATCTTCTCCTTCGCCTTCGCGCCGGGGCCGGCGAGGTAGGCCATCAGCGCCAGCCGCACGCCGCCGTTGTCGGCGGTGTTCTCGCCGAGGGTCAGCCGGCCGTTGATCTTCGTGTCGCCGGCCACCGTGTAGCCGGAATACTGATCGGCGACGCAGGCGACGCGCTCCTCGTAGGCCTTGCCGTCCGCCGCGGTCCACCAGTCCTTCAGGTTGCCCTGGCCGTCGAACTTGCGGCCCTGATCGTCGAAGCCGTGCGTCAACTCGTGTCCTATGACGGCCCCCGCCGCGCCGTAGTTCACGGCGGCGTCGCGTCCGGCGCGATAGAGCGGCGGCTGGAGGATGCCGGCGGGGAAGTTGATCGTGTTGCGGTCGGGGCTGTAGTAGGCGTTGACCGTCGGCGGCGTCATCGCCCACTCGGTGCGATCGACCGGCTGTCCGATCCTGGCCAGCGTCCGCGCGCGCTCGGCGGCGACGGCGCGCTGCCGGTTGGCGAGCGCTTCGTCCGGCGCGATCCGCAGCGCCGCGTAGTCGCGCCACTGGTCCGGGTAGCCGATCCGATCGACGACGGCGTTCAGCTTGGCGATCGCCGCCTTCTTCGTCTCGGCGCTCATCCACGGCGCGGCGTCGATGTCCTGGA
>Ga0134121_10003199_pt1 | contig 13761 bp, 9 predicted proteins | sample KB301_FD_96463 | JGI IMG/M metagenome (GOLD analysis project Ga0134121, IMG submission 96463) | Terrestrial soil microbial communities without Nitrogen fertilizer from Kellogg Biological Station, Michigan, USA - KB3-0-1 | ecosystem: Environmental > Terrestrial > Soil > Unclassified ...
AAAATTTGGGTGGTTAAAATTGATACCGGGGGAGCGATTGAATGGTCGAAGGTGCTTGGAGGATTTGAAAGTTTTTTTGTCGGTCAGATTGCAGACTCAGGATATATCGTTGCTGGCACGTGTGCGGGGGATGGAGGATATGTTTTAGGCAATCATGGATTCAATGATTATTGGATCGTAAAAATTAATGCTGCCGGTATTTTTGAGTGGCAAAAATGTCTAGGAGGTTCTTCCAACGACGATCTTTCGAATGCTCAAATAACCTCTGATGGTGGAATTGTGCTTATCGGAAGCTCCGCTTCAAATGATGGGGATGTAACCGGAAATCATTTAAATGAAGGTTTTACCAGTGAAGACATTTGGGCTGTTAAGTTAGATTCTGCTGGGCATTTGCAATGGGAAAGATCCATAGGCGGGTCCGGAGTTGAATATGGTTATGGAATATTCGAAACTTCAGACAATGGATTTATAGTGAGTGGATCAGAAATATCCTTTAGTAATGGAGATGTGACCTGCCAAACAATATTTAATGATGATGCTTGGATTGTAAAGCTTGCTTATCTTCCGCTTGATGCAAAGGTCAATCTGATTACTTACCCTTCTTTGTTATTACCAATTGTTTGTGATACAGTTTTTAACCCCTTTGTTGAAATCCAGAATATTGGAGTGGATACACTTACTTCAGTTGATATACTCTGCCAGGTAGATGCCGGAATAATTCAAACCGATCACTGGACTGGAAGTTTGGCTCAAGATTCAACTGAAGTGGTTCAATTATCTCCTGTCGTTGCTGCTGCGGGAAATCATAGATTGAATGTAAGCGTTGATAATCCTAACGGTGGAGTTGATCAATATACTTTGAATGATACCCTTTCTACAGACTTTACTGTTGATGGAAATTATTTACCTATGCCTGTACAAGAGGGATTTGAAGGAGTGATTTTTCCTCCATTAGATTGGCAGTTTTTGAACCCATCAGTTTTCAACCACTACACGGCAAGCGGCGGATTTGGTAATTCTACATCTTGTCTAAAGGTACTCTATTATAATTCTAATGGATCTGGTGAATTAAACTCTGAAAGATTAAATTTTACAACATTACAAGCTCCTGTTACATTGTCATTTAGTCTCGCAAATGCAATGAAAAATAGCAACTCACAACAATTTTTGAAGGTTAGCACTTCCACAGATTGCGGATACTCATGGAATTTAGTTTATGATAAAGAGGATACAGCCCTTGCTACAACAACCTTTCATGCATCTGCTTACGCGCCACTGCCTGGTGAATGGAGAACAGAATCGATAGATTTATCAAATCTTATTGGCGAGTCTCATGTAAAGATCAAATTCGGGTTTGCTTTTTATAATGCTAACAATTTGTATATTGATGATATTAATATTGTGGACGCTGTAAGTTTAGTTCCTATCCATAACTTGATGGATGAAAATCTCAGTTGTTATTTTAACAACGAAAATAATCTCGTTCTTCTGAATTATTTTTCTCCTCATAATGGCTTAATTAAAATACAGCTGCTTGATTTGACAGGTAGAATTCTTTTACAGCATTCACTTGCTGTTATTAAAGGTGTTAATAAGAAGGAGGTCGATTCAGGAGAATTATGTGATGGGATATATTTATTAAGATTGATAACAGAAGACGGTTCGGTTACAAAGAAACTTATGGTTCAATAATTGAGCCTAATTGTAAGCTTCCCCTTTTTTAGACAGGTCTAATTTATTAATTCTTATTTTTCGAGCGTACTACCCATATTGTTGATTTGCAAGTTTTCTTCTCTTACGGAAGTTAATTTTTTTGCTCGCTTGTTTGATCTTTCCATCATTTCAAATTTTTCTTTTATCAACCCAAGACTTTTAAATCGAAATTTTTGTCCATTAAAAATGATTCCATTCATTTTTCCGTTTCGTAAATAGGGTTTTAAATTATACTCCGCAAGGAATTCTACAAACGAATTTTTTGAACTAGATTTATTGAAACAGGTGTTTAGCATTGAAATCACCTGCTCCTTATTGGTTTCTCTTCCAGTACGAAGTTTAAACTGGTATTCTTTTTCAGATAATATTGAATAACTTTTCCTTCCATGCTTTACGACCGAGTTTGAAAGCTCTGGAAATTTTTCCTTCTGATACTCTTGAATTCCTTTTTTCAGTTTCAGTAACTCAGCTTTAGATAACCGTAATGACTTTCCTGTATGGTATTCCACACCAGACACACAGATATGCAAGTGACAATGCTCCTTATCAAAATGCGGCACGATCACATATATTCCCTTGGGACTGCGCCTAGCAATGTACTCGTGCGCAATATCTTCCATCTTTTGAAGAGTGATGTTCTTTGCATCTTTTCGATGCCAGGAGAGGATTTCATGAGTCAGACGAACGCTATCCTTACGTCGATACGTCCTCAACAGCTCATTCTGCTGATATTGTTTAACCCATTCAGTAATGCTTTTGCCTTTTAAGTTATAGGTAATGCGGAAAGTATTTCCGTTTTGATCAAGTAGCCGATCTCGGTCATTCATCATGTACTCAAGTATCCTTTTAAAGGCATCTCTCTTATGAGATTTGATTTTGATGATCATGAGAAAAGAGAGTAGGGTTGTGGAAGAGATCGCGTACCTCACCTTCTAGTTTTACAATTCGTCTTTCAATACGGTCCAGTTTAGATTCCCTTTCCCAGAAACGTTCCTTGTGATTTGAAATAGATTTGATATCATTGAGGCAATCTGCAAGCAATTGTTCTAAGTGAGCCACCATTAAGCGGTTGGGAACGATATAGCTGCGCTGGAGATAGGCAAAGGCAGCATTTTTAAGAAATAACGACACGCTTAATTGATGCTTCTTGGCAGCTTCTACAATCCTTTTTAATTCTCCGTCATCCTTTGAAAATCGGACTGCAAATTCCGGTCTGTTATGCCTTTGGTTTCTCTTAAAATCTAAAAAGTACTTTTTCCGATAAGCGCGTTTCGCTGCTTTAATGTCTTCATCACTTCCCTTCTCAAGGACGCCGCTTGATTCAAGATATTTCCAAAGTGGACTGTCCTTTCGCTTATGCATCGCTCAGGGCTCCTTCTAATTCAAGGATTGGGATTATCTGCGATTCAACTTCACTCTCAGATTCAACAGGTTCGATTTCACTATATACGCGATACTTTCTGCTTTTATAGTAAGGGCGGAGTCTTGCCATGACAGGTCGTTGATTCCCGCAAATCAGAATGGCACGATTGGATTTAATGGTTCGGATTTCATCATTGGTCATAAGTGGTCGTACAACCTTTTCGCCTTTCTCACCGACGTATTCGTATTTGCCAAGCAGTGATTCGAGTTCCTTGGTAGCCTCATGAGACTGTCCGGTGAAATACATTTTTGCGAAGCAATTCGACCGGATTGCATCGGCATCGTGCCGTCCATAGTTATGAATCAGTTGAGCGAAATCTTGAAGAAGAAGCATGATACCTGAGCGGTGCTTGCGGACATTGGCAACGGCGAGCGGTAGAGTAGGGAGGAAGAGCGATGAGCATTCATCAATGAGAAAGAAAATATCCTGCTCCTGTTTATGGGGAAAGTGACTTAATACAAATGAAAAGAATTGCTCAAAGAAAATCGATGTGAGAACAGAAAAATATTTTTGATCCGCAACCGAGTTCTGAATAAATAAGGCCACGGGGTCGTTGCGAAACTGCTGAAAGTCCAGAGAGTCAAACGAAGTTGTGGTGGCAACCGAATCATCGCTGAAAATCTGCAGGGCGGCTTTGCAGGTCGCAATAATACCACTGACAACCTTCTGGTCATAGGCAATGAAGGATTTGTATTCCGCGAACAGGACTTCGTCCGCAAAGCGGCTGAAGAGCGAATCGACAGCCTTGGGATTTCCACCTAGTTGATTAAGTAGTTGGCGAACGTTATAAAGATTTTGAAACTCTTTCGATTGCGTTTTGAGAATAGTAATGAGCATAGAAAGCAAGGCTGTCGCCTGGGTATTCCAGAAAGGATCTTTGGAATCTGTGCCAAGTGCGGCACGAACAAGAAGCGATGCCACCTTTTGAATCTCTGAATTTGTTTTTGCCCTTGCCAGTGGATTATAGCCGGAGGAGGAATTCCATTTGGCATAGTTAAGTGTTTTGACTGTGTAGCCCATTGACTGAAGATAGCCACTGCTCTTAACAAACAATTCTCCTGAGGGATCGTGAATTATAAAACTGGAGGACATTCTAAAAAGCGAGGGAATCAAGACAATGCTTGATTTACCAGTACCTGTGCCTCCGATAATAAGCGAGTTCTGGTAGCTGTTTTTGACGGATAAGTTGCGCCTTCCATCAAGGCAAAATCCTTCGCTGCTGCTTGAAAGCAGTGATCCGGCTGATACAAATTCTGCATTGAATTGCCGTTTGCGCTTCGGCACACCGGAGACGAGCTGTTCTATAAATTCAAACAGAAATGTGAAAGCAGCGATCACAAGATCAAGCAGCAGGTTTAAGATTTGTTCGATGACTGACATACGAGGTATAAGTTTAGCGATCCAATCCGCGACTCTCTTTCCCTGATTCAGTCTCACGCAGGTGCTCGAGTTCGAATTCCCGAAGCTCTCTCTGCTCTTCATCCGTTAGTAGAGGCTCCAGATAATCACCATCCTCAAGCTCCATTTCTTTCGGCTCTGGCGTCTCTGTCCTTCCCCTTTGAGATTTGTCATTGGTGTTCTTTGCGACTTCAATTTTCTTGTCCGCTTCCCTTTTCTGATCGGGTTTTGGGCTTTCTTTTTCAGAAGACTTACCGCGCGAATTTTCTTTACTTTCAATACGCCTCTGGTGAGCATCATCAAGAAGCTGCGTGCGGTTATCAGTAAATTGATTCTTTAGTTCCCAGACCTTCTCGGAAGTCATGTAGAGTGGCTTTCCAGCGTGATCATAGGCGGTGAATTCGTACTTTCTGGATTGCTCATTGTAGCTGCGATGAATACGACCCAGAGTATTGTGGTACGAATCTACTATGGTAATGAAGTGACCCTCTTCGGTCGGCTTCTCGTACTCGATAAACATGATTTGATTTTCTTTTTTGCCTCTTGAGGGCGTGTTGTTTGAATTTTTCATTTGATTTAAATATTAAGGGTTAATAATTTTATAGTATATTAGCGAATGCGGCTGATATATCCTTTCAGCCATTTACCTAGTTGAGCGAAGAATATTTCTGCAAGTCGTAGGGCTCCCCAAATAATAGTTAACAGAATTCGAATGAGGATGCCTAAAAGTGATCGCAGGAACTTTTTCATCTCATAAACTTTGAATGTTTGCTTCGATAAATACTTTTGCTCCTTTGCTTTCCAAAAGTTTTCGATAGAATTCAGAAATCGTTCTGAAATTTTTATCGGAGATAACATCAGCCGGCACGAAAAGCAGATGCACTTCTATTCCGGCAATGGGCTGAAGGGGCAACCATCCTTCAAGTTTCTCCTCAAAATAGTCAGGGTGGGACTTGAGTATCTCCAATTCTGATTTATTATAGAAGGAGACTTCCTGAACGTTCTCCATCAAGTCACTGTACACAAGAAGAATCCTTCGCCCGGCTTTACTTTCACTTAAAGCATTCAAAGTCTTCGCAAGGGCGAGGTAGACTGATGAATTATTCTTTCCGCTTGAACCACTGTTCGCTCCTTGAATTATTTCTAAAACCTCCTTTTGAAATTTCTTTACTTCCTTGCCGCGTTCAAGTTCATTGGACAGCAACCTATACGCTGCATTAATTTGAACTCCTTGAATCTTATTCATGCTGACATCGCTTACTGTTGAGAATCGAAACACTCCGCCATTCCATTTATCTTCAGAGAATTGGTAAAGGCCAAGAATTTCTGTCGCATCCTGCGAGGCGAGTTGTGTGTCGGTCACATCTTGGAGCACCGCTACTTCTGTTGTGGATGGCTTTTCCCCTCTGCAAGCCACAATAAACAGTAGGAGGAGAGCCGCAATACTGATAGATAATGTTCTCATGCTTTTAGGCTTTACCATTGAGTGATTTAAAGTCTGTGTTGCCGAAATCAGGTTCGGGCAATTCGTAAGAAAAGCACTCTGGAATTTTATGATCCGACCTGTAAGTGATATTCACTCTCATGAAAATGCCGATGGCTTCCCTGTACATTTTGCTGATTGAATCATTGACGTATTGTGCGTAATGCAAACTCCTCACGCGAGCTTTGGTCATTTCATGCAAGTGATTTTTCAGGTTCTCCTTTTCAGCTTTGAGTCTTTCTATTTCCTGCTTTCGCTCTTGCAGCGGACGGTATAATTTCATCATGCGCAGGTGATTTTTCATTTCATCCCATGAGGGAAGAAATAGGAAGGACACCAACCCTGTTACAATGAAGAAGAATAGGTTGATCATCACAAAGAGGAATGGATTTACATGTACCTCATTACTTGCCAGATATTCTGTTCGCAAAAGCGCAAGGCCATAGAACACACAGCTGGAAATAAAAAGTGCCGCGACCACGATTCCGATTTTCTGCAACCTATTCCTAGCCATTTTATAAAGCAACGCTGCGCAGTGACCGAAGAGAAAAATTGCAACTGTCATTCCTAAGGAAAGCAGCAGAGCGAATAGCAGATTTTCGCCAATGACCTGAAAGGCCATTGTATTAAAAAGAACTTCGCCGAGCATTATTAGGATGATTACCCAGAAGGTTCGTTTAATCCAAACCTGCCCGGCCTTTGGATCGAAATTATCTAATAGGACTGCGTCCTTTTCATTCTTTTCCTCGCGCTGGTCAATCTCCCATTTAAGGGCTGCTTCTTTTTCCTTTGCATGACTGATGTCGAGCTTTCCTTCCGGGAAATGGGTCTCGGGTTGTAACTGTTGCAAAGTTTCTGAAGACAACCGCTCATAGCCACCTTTGACATCTGCAATAAGTGGCAGGTATGAATCACCTGTGAGCGCAGGTAAATTTCTCTCGGCAAAGTGACGGGCATTTTTTTGGGCAAGCAGCTTTAACTCCGCATCTTTTTTGCGGAGGAATGTTTCAACTTGCGGTTGGTTATGGAGTGATGATAGGACAATAGAGTGCTCTTTCATTTGAATGAATTTTTTGAATTGTTAGAAATTAGAATTGCTTAAGTAGATCGTGTGTTAAGACACATTTTCCGGTGAGGAGAACGGATGAATCAGACCCTTAAAGGCGGGTTAAAAGAGGCTATATTGAGGCTGCGGTGGAGTGCGGAATTTTGGTGCGGTTTTGCATGGTTTTGTACACTTTTGCACCCCCTATCCTTTGAAAAAATAACGATTTCCTCGAAGTACGCAGGACTTAAAATCCTGTGGCAGCGATGCCGTGGCGGTTCGATTCCGCTCCCGGGTACCAAAGAAGTAGGATACATTCCAATGTATCCTATTATTTTTTAAAAGCGTGGCTTCGGTATACATTTTATTTTCACCATCGATCGACCGGTTTTATATCGGGAGCTGCCTTGATATAAAAGTTCGAATGCAGGAGCATATCAACAATCATTTTGAAGTAGGTTTTACCCACAGGGCGCAGGATTGGCAGCTTTATTTTTTAGCAGAAGGTCTTGAGTTTGGGCAAGCGAGGCGTATTGAAAATCATATCAAGAAAATGAAGAGCCGGAAGTACCTGGCGGATTTATTAAAATATCCGGAAATTTTTGATCGCTGAAAAAAGGAAGTCCAACAATCGGAGATAGGTTACTCTACCGGAATTCAAAAATTTTTCTCAATGTATACTTTCCGTCAGCTGACTTGTCTCATAAAATCAATCTAAAGTATGAGCGCTAATAATATCCGGACCGGTACTTTTGGATTTGTATAAGTCTGTAACAAATCATCTTTATTATAAACGACTAATATTTAATGCCATGAAAAAAAATCAATCGCTTGTAGTGGTTCTTTTATTTACGATCACTTTTATGACTGCCAGGTGCTTCGGGCAATGCGCGCAGGTCCCTGTCACCCCTGAAAATTTTTTCACGCAGCCCTGGCAGATGACCGCCACTGGAAATGACGCAAAAGATTTTTCATTCGGCACCAACATGGAAGTGATGGTGTGGGACGGTGTTGCCAATTCAGCCGGCCTTGGATGGAATGACGGAACGTTTACCGGGTCCATTGGCCTGTCGGACAACAAGGCCATCGATCCTGATGTGACACTGATCAATTGCGGGACTACCATTTTTGCTTTGGTTGTATATTACAAAGTCAACGTCGGTTATTACCTCGAACAATTTATCTGGAATAGTTCTAGCTTTCAGTTTTTTAGTTTAACCTTGTTGCATCCCGCGCCCTCTATTACTAGTCCAACCATCAATATTGATGGTGACCTGAGTGCGAATTTTGTGATTATCTGGGATGATCCGGGTGCTGCGGGTATACTGATAAGAGGCGGTAACTGCACCGGCGCTGGTCCCTCACTGTGCACAGGTCCCTGGATAATCCCTGTAACCACCGGCGGAAGGCAACCTGATGTCAGCATATACAGCCGGACTGGTGTTGTCCCGATTGCGCATTATACTTATCTCGGAAGTAACAACACGACAATCTTTATTGCGTATGATCTTATTTCGAACATCTGTGGAACAGGCCCTCTGAATGTTCCCGAGTATCAATTGAGCATTGCGCCTCCCGGAAAATATGTTACCCCGAGAATTGCAACGCCTCCCGGTGGATTTGGTTCAACATCTGATTGGTCTGTAGCCGTCATACAGGACTTCAACCCCGGACCCAAGCATGCCATTAATATTACGAGGTTGAATACGACTACGCTGTCGACAAACCTGACATCAGTTGGAAATGTTTTTTGCCCGGCGGGCATAGGTCCGAACTGGCGGCCTGCCATTAGTTACGATTCCAGGTACGGAGGAATAACTGAGTGCTGGTTTACACTCGGCTTGACGGGATATTCTTTGGGAACCTGTGTTGCAGTATACCTTGGCGTAAACGGATCGCCTGTATCCGCCAAGTACCTGATCATTCCCAAAGTGCCGAATCCGAATCTCCGAATCTCTGATGGAGTCTCAATCGCAGGGCGCGATCACAACCAAATGATGTACACCTTTGTGAGCAACGAGCCGGGAAAACAGGTACTCTATAAAGACCGGCCGTTTGGAATTATTCCGCTGAGAATGGGAGAAGGTGATGAAGCGCCGATCACATTGTTTCCAAATCCCACCCGAGATACCTGGAGTCTGAGACTGGGAAGCGATGAATTTTTTACTCTTGCTGTCATGGATTTTACTGGTAGAGTCTTACTATCCACTTCAGGAAATGAAAGCCAATTGAATGTTCAGCTAAATGAATTTTCAGGAGATCTTCTTTCCGGAACCTATCTTATCAATATAAGGTCTGTGGATTTAAAGCTTAATTCGACTTTCCCTGCAATTAAATTGAAGTAGCCCGGACTTTTGAGTTTTATATCGGGAACTGCATTGATATGAAAGGTTTCAAAGCTATCGAATCACAGAAATGCCGGCACTCCCCACCATTCTTCCTTCATCAGATACAATCTCCAAAATATAGAATCCCGGGGACAAATGATATTCATTGAAATCAATGGCATTGATCTTCTGCTGAGCGGTTTTTCGTTCGAATATTTTTTTTCCGGTAGCATCGAATAAGGTGACGCTTAAAGTGCCCGTCTTTTCATGGACTGAGAAATAAACAACGCCATTGCTTGGATTCGGATAAACGGAAATGAAGTCTTCCGAAAGTTTGCTGATGTTTATGGTTGTACTCACATGGGTAGTCACTGTATTCGTATTGATCGAATAACCCGTATCAAAATTCACAACGGCATCATTCTCAAAAAGGGAACCCGCCGTGAGAAATGTATCCGGCATGATCCCGAACGTAACAAACCCATAACAGGCGCCGGGATTCGCAGCGCTGTCAGGCAGGTTGATATTCTGAAATTCAAACCGGGCCACACCCTGGTAAACGGAAAAGATGCAGGGATGACTTGATGCGATAACGTGTATCGTGCTCAGGTCCAGGTTAGCATCGAGTGAATCGATGACCATAATGTCGGAAACTGTTTCGCCGCTTTGGTTTTGAAAAAAGATGGCATACTCCATCCACTGACCGCTCTGGACCTGGCTCACAAGTATATCACCTGCCGGAGAAACATATTTCTGATTGATCACTCCTGGACTGCCTAAAATCTGGATCAGCGTATCGGCATTGTCTGATGGCGTTGCTTCAACAAGAGGGGAAACCGCAAAGGCGTAGAAGGTATCCGAACTGAGACCTCCCGTAAATGAAGATATCGTACCTGTTATTGTAAAGGTCTCAATACCTCCGGGGGCAAGCGTATCTATGTTCCATATCAACGTGTCCCCGATGATGTTATCCGGCGGCGGACTGGCATTGCTGAAATTAAATAAAGTGTCAGGTAGCACCTTTGCCATTGCCGGCTGACTAACGGTTCCCTGGTTTGTAATCTGTAAAAAATAAGTATAAGTATCGCCCGGGTTCACGACGGGCAGACCCTGCAAGCTGATTCTTAAGTCCGGAATATTGCCGGCAGGTTGCAATGCAAAATCATTGAGCGAATCAACATCACCGATGCTTATTGGATTCGCCGGGAGAGAAACCGGGACCGATGCATAATATGCCGGAACATGAGGGGTAATGGTTAGCGATAATGAATCGTCAACGGCGACATTGAATTTTCCCTGACTGTCAGTCATTCCAAAATAATTTCCCGGCTGCACCTCTACAATGATGTTGGGATGTCCGGTTTCATTCGGGTCGCGGACAGCATTCAGGTTCAAATCATCGTACACCGTTCCGGAAACAGCAGGCAATAAAATGCACGGGGCCGTACAAACCTGTGAAGGACCTGTCAGGAGCTGCAATGAGTCAGGAAGATTGGGCAGGCAAGAGTATCCTCCTCCAAGGCCTTCGAGACGTCGGAGTGTATTTGGCAATGGCGGAAGGCAGGAAATGAAATTGCTGTCGACTTTCAGGTACCAGAGCGTGGAAGGCAAAGCGGGAAGGCTGGTCAACAGGTTATTATTCGCGCGAAGCAATCCAACCTGGTTTAACGGAGGGAAAGCCGTCAATTGGTTATAATCACAAAAAAGATACATCCCTTGTGACAGACTGAGCGGAGGAAGACTGGTCAGCAGATTATTGGAAATATAACATTCAGACACGCCGGAAGGAAAATTTGATATCGATGTAAGTTGATTATAACTTGCGTCCAGGTACCATAACGGACCGGGTAATCCTGACAGCGTTGAAAGCTGGTTGTGATGGCAACTCAGGGCTTGCAGTCCTGAAGGCAGCGTTGGCAGCGAAGTAATTTGATTGTAGTAACATTGAAGGGAAGCCAATGATGCAGGCAGAACCGGTAGTGTGGTAAGCTGGTTTAAGTTGCAGTTTAATGATACAAGGCCGGACGGAAGATTAGACAAAGCAGTGAACGCACACTGGTGGCAGTCGAGTATTTTAAGTGTTGAAGGCAATGGCGGCAGCACACTGAGATTATAATTTGCACCGCAATAGATTTCTTCAATTCCGTTTGGCAAGGAAGGAAGCGAGGTCAATGAACTGGCTTCACACCTCAGAATTACCAGCGTCGATGGAAGCGGAGGCAGTGTCGCGTAGTTAAAAAAAGTACAGTTAAGATAGACCAAAGACGGCGGCCATTGAGTGAGGAAAGATCCGCATTGAGCACCCTGGATGTCGAGCCACGTCAGCGTTGATGGGAGAATGATGTTACCTGCGTTATATAATAAATTGAACTCGGAGACAAGCGTGTCAAGCGAAGTAAAAGCAAGTATTCCACCCAGGTCATGAATGTTGGAATTACTGATGTCCAGCGATGTCGCATTCGCAACCAGCGGACAAGTTGAATCGATCGAATCATTGGAAATGCACGATCCATATCCCAGCGAAATCAGCTTATTCTCAAAATTAGCATCGGGTATGTAATACAACGTTGCAAACGTTTCGGCACATGCAAGCATGAAAAGCGGGAGCAGCAGGTATTTTTTCATAGAAATAGTTTAGCGGCGAAAAGATACACGTTTATTAATTCGCAGCAAGTGGCGATTAGGCCGACGGTTTTTTTTCTTGTGCGAACGACCCGGATCTATAGATCGGTCATGGGACGAAGGACCTGCAGCTTGATTTTTTAACTGAAAGTCTTGACTTTCGGCAAGCCAGGCGTAGCTTCGGTACTTATTTTATTTTCAGTGCAATGAGGTCAAAGCGCTTTGGTAAAAAACTACTTTTGAAAAAAAATTATGAATAAATTATCCATCATTTTTCTTTCTCTGCTGATTTCGGAACAGGTATTCGCTGCCGTTGATACGCTTCAGTCGAAATCAAAAATTACTGACGCCACCATATTTTTCAGCGGTGCTCAAATTACCAGGCACATTGACCTGAAGGTTGGCAAAGGGAAACATGTTGTCATGGTAGACAAACTTCCGCCGGAGATTAACTCTCAAAGCATCCAGGTGAACGGAATAGCCAATTGCAAAATATTATCCGTGAAACACGAGCTGATTTACCAGAACGAAAATAAAAAAAGCAATGAGCAATCAGAGATGGAAAGCAGGATCGATTCACAGGAATTGAAAATAAAGGAAATTAAAAACAGGCTTGCAGTTTTTGACCTGGAGGAAAAACTGCTGCTTGACAACAGCATGTTGAGCAAAAAAGACGATGGTTCCACCGTTACCAAAATTAAAGAGGCGGCTGATTTTTACAGGGTGCGGCTTAATGAAATCAGGCAGGGAAAACTAACGCTCGGCACCGAACTAAAATCGTGCAATAAAAAGATCCAGGAATTATATGTCCAGCTGAACGAACTCACTGTTAAAAAAAGAAAAACATACAGCCAGGTATTGATCACTCTTGATGCAGATAAAGAAATCTCCGCCGATTTGAAAATGAGCTATTATATTTCTTCTGCCGGATGGGAGCCATTGTATGATTTCAGGGTTGACGATATTTCAAAACCTCTTGTGATAGTTTATAACGCCAGCGTGTACCAGTCATCAGGTGAAGATTGGACGAATGTGAATCTCAGATTATCAACCAGTAATCCATCGTTAAGCGGAGACAAGCCCAAATTAGATACCTGGTATTTGGGAAGGAAAAATCAAAATCAAACGGGGCCGGTAAGAACAGGCGCAAGTGCACTTAAAGGAACCGTCATTGATTCAGAAAAAAATGAAGGGTTGCCTTTTGCCAACGTGACCGTCTATAAAGACAATGCCGTTGTCTCAAACACCATGACTGATCTTGACGGGCAATACATGATAAAACCGATTCCTTCAGGTATTTACAATGTCAAAGTATCCTATATCGGGTACGACCCGTTGCAGGTTAACAACGTAACCCTCGTACCCGACAAAGTAACACGCCAGGACTTTAATCTGAAGGCAAATAAAATTGAATTGTCCGAGGTGGAAGTGACAGAGGATAAATCAAACGCAAAACCCGCTAAGAGTGTCACGTATGAGGAAATTCAATCTGCGGCTATGAGAGACGTTAATTCGATAGCCTCACAATCCGCCGGGGTTTTTCAATGGAATGCGGATTCAGATCGCCGGGGCTCGCGTGATGATGGCGAATCCTATTATGTCGACGGAATTAAAATGAGAGGCATTGAAACAACGAATTACATTTCGAACTCACTCAAAACACTTGTTACAAACCTGGAATATGCCATTGAAATACCTTATACAATACCATCTGACGGCCAGGATTATAGTATAAAAATTAAGGAGGTCG
>Ga0134121_10003202_pt1 | contig 13754 bp, 6 predicted proteins | sample KB301_FD_96463 | JGI IMG/M metagenome (GOLD analysis project Ga0134121, IMG submission 96463) | Terrestrial soil microbial communities without Nitrogen fertilizer from Kellogg Biological Station, Michigan, USA - KB3-0-1 | ecosystem: Environmental > Terrestrial > Soil > Unclassified ...
CGAGGTATGTTCATGTTATACCCGTCCTTCAAATAATAAATCGAAGCTATCGGCTTCCCTTCATTTTCCTTCATAAGCTTTTCGCTTTCCTCGTGGTACTTCGAATCGAATGCCGTGACATGGCGATTGTCGGTCATGGGCATGGCATAAGCGCCAGACTCCATGTTGGCATCAGCAAGAATTTTGAGAATGGAATCCTGCGCAGGTGTATAAGTAATGGTATGTAAATGGATAGGCAGTACAGCCCAGGCAAGAAAGCTCCAGATAAAAAGTATCACGGAACCGACGATCGAACCAATGAGAAGTTTTTTCATGAGAACTATTTTTTGATGAAAGTTAGATTGCTTGCAAAAACAAAAATTGTCTGCAATTGAAAAATACCAAAAAGTAAAGCATAAAAATGAAAAAGTTCCCTTGAATACACAAGAGAACTTTTTAAATCACTTCAAAATATGTCTTACTAGGCCTCCGCCTGGGCTTGCGCTAATGGAAGTACAGAAACGTAGCTTTTTTCGTTCGATTTTTTTCTGAATACAACGGTACCGTCAATCATTGCAAACAATGTATGGTCCTTTCCGATCCCGACGTTGTTTCCAGGATTGTGAACTGTGCCGCGCTGGCGCACGATGATGTTACCGGCAGTTACTTTTTCACCGCCGTAAATTTTTATTCCGAGGCGCTTGCTGTGCGACTCACGTCCGTTTCTTGAACTACCGACTCCTTTTTTATGTGCCATTTCTCTAAACCGTTATGAGTTATCCGTTATTAGTTATTCGCTTACGCAGTGATCCCTTCAATCTTTATCTGTGTCAAATCCTGGCGATGACCTGTTTTCTTTTCGTATCCCTTTCTGCGTTTCTTCTTAAAAATGATCACTTTATCTCCACGCAAATGATTTAAGATCGTCGCCGATACTGATGCGCCCTTCAGGGAAGGTGCACCTACCTTTACTTTGCCGCCGTCATCCACAAGGAGAACTTCCTTGAAATCAACTTTTTTACCTTCTTCACCTTCTAAACGGTGAACGATGATTTGCTGGTCTTTTTCAACCTTGAACTGCTGTCCTGCTATGTTTACGATTGCGTACATTTCTTGAATTACTTTAAAAAGGGACGCAAAAGTAACAATTCATTCCTTTTATACAAACATCCCTGAAAGAAAAAATCCTGAAATAGGATTGAGAATATGGAAATCGGCCAGCCAACGCAAAAACTTCAGATCATCGATGCTGTTTTTTTACGCGGCATCGCAGCCAAAATCATGTCTACCCCCAAAAGAAACGTAATTTTTGTCATAAAATGTGGCTTTCGTTCATTCTTCAATTCCACAAGAAAATCAGCCAGGTGGTATTGGCCGTGGCATAGTAGATTTACAAAATGCAAAATCATCAGTTCACAAACAGCCTCATTCATGAAACCAGCCCCTACCTTCTTCAGCATGCGCATAACCCCGTGAATTGGTATGCATGGACAGATGACGCATGGAGCAAGGCAAAGGATGAAAATAAATTGGTGCTGGTTTCCATTGGTTATTCAAGCTGCCATTGGTGCCACGTGATGGAGCATGAAACATTTGAAGACGTTGATGCGGCAAAGCTCATGAATGATCACTTCATCTGTATCAAGGTCGACAGGGAAGAAAGACCTGATGTGGACCATGTCTACATGAGCGCTGTCCAACTGATGACGGGTCATGGCGGCTGGCCGCTGAATTGCATTTGTCTCCCTGATGGAAGACCTGTTTATGGCGGAACCTATTTTCAAAATGCACAATGGAAAAGTGTACTCACCCAGATCCACGATTTTTACATGAAGGATCCCGAAAAAACCCATGCCTATGCAAATGAGTTGACACATGGAATTTCTCAGATGGAAATGGTGAGTGTGAATAATACCGCAGTTCAGTTTTCCAGGGAAACTTTGAAGTCTGTCGTTGAAAACTGGGAGAAACACTTTGACCATGATGAAGGCGGTCCGAACCGCGCTCCGAAATTTCCCATGCCCAACAATTATGAATTCCTTCTCCAATATGCATTTTCTGAAAATGATGACTCGCTGAAAACATACGTGCTGCTCACCCTCGACAAGATGGCTTTCGGCGGAATTTATGACCAGGTGGGTGGCGGATTTGCGCGCTATTCGACTGATGCTTTATGGAAGGTCCCCCATTTTGAGAAAATGCTGTACGACAATGCCCAGCTTGTATCGCTTTATTCACACGCTTACCAGCTTACTAAAAAAGAGTTGTTCAAACAGGTAGTTGCTGGTACATTGGAATTCATCGAAAGGGAAATGACGTCTGCCGAAGGCGGGTTTTATGCTGCGCTCGATGCAGACAGCGAAGGAGAAGAAGGAAAGTTTTATGTCTGGAAGAAAGAAGAACTGGAAAAACTTTTTTCAGAAGAAGAATTCAAAATAGCAAGTGATTATTTCAATCTCAACCAGCAGGGATACTGGGAGCATGGAAATTATATACCGCTTAGAAAAGATCCCGACGAGGTGATTGCTTCAAGGCACAACCTTTCTGAAGGGAAACTTAAAGAAACCATTGCTCGTCTAAAAAAAGTGCTGCTTCACGAAAGAAACAAGCGGATTCGGCCCGGGCTGGACAATAAACAACTCACTTCCTGGAATTCCCTCATGATAAAGGCTTACTGCGACGCCTACGAAGCATTCGGAGAGAATAAATTTCTAGAATCTGCAGAAAGGGCCGCGACACTATTGATGACCGGCAGGAAAAAGGATGGTTCCCTTTCTCATGTCATTCCCCAATTTGAAAGTTCTCCTTCGCCCGTGCGGGAAGAGACAGGAAGAAGTTCTGCATTCCTTGAAGACTATTCGTTTACCATTGAAGCATTCATCAAATTGTATGAGACAACTTTTATTGAAAAATATTTAGAGGATGCAAGGCAGTTGGCAAATGATGCGCTTGAGCATTTCTTCGACCCGGAGACAAGCATGTTTTTCTTTACCTCTGATCTTGATGCCAGGCTCATCGCCAGGAAGAAAGAAATTCATGACAATGTGATACCCGCCTCCAACTCCAGCATGGCCAGGTCTCTTTTCCTGCTTGGAAAGTATTTTGACGAGAAGAAATATCTTGATATTTCCCTGGCGATGCTTCACAACATACAAAATGAAATGGCGCGCTACGGATCTTCTTACAGCAACTGGTGCGGGCTGATGCTATGCAATGTTTTTCCGTTTTATGAAGTTGCCATTGCAGGGAAGGATGCGGAAGAAAAGAGAAAAGAACTCTCCGCAAACTATCTGCCGAATAAAATTCTTGCGGGGACTGCAAATGGAAAATCAAAACTACCGCTTCTCAAAAATCGCTTCGTTGAAAATAATACATTGATTTATGTTTGTGAGAACTACGCCTGCAAATTGCCGGTTGAAGAGGTGAACCAGGTTTTAAGAATTATATGAGTGAGTGTCGCTTTTTAACGTTGCAATTATGACTTTAGCATACAACCAGCCGGCATTTACCAAATACTTTGCAAAGCCAATTCAAAATTATTCCTACCATTACAGCAACAAACAAAGAATGTCAGCTTGCCTGCTAACCAGCTGAAAAGACACACCAATGAAAATAATTTCCGGGCTGTTTTTCTTCCTCATTTATCTGCAGTCCTCCGCTGAAAATTATTGGGGGCGATCTTTTGGTCCGGGCTCTAATGAATATGTCCTTAAAGTAATTGCTTCTCAAAATGGCGGATGGATTACAGCAGGCTATACTGAAGGTTATGGAAATACAAATTATAATATGCACATCATCAAATGGGACAGCTTTGGTGAAATAGAATGGCAGCGTGTAGTCGGCGGACCAGACCACGAATATGCATACGGAGTTGCCGAGGATGCTGCAGGAAATGTTTATGCTGCAGGTAAAATAATTGCAGCGGGTGTAGCAGCGTACTATGATATATTGGTTGTGAAATTCAATTCCGGCGGTAATGTGATTTGGCAAAAAGTATATGGAGGAACGCTAAATGATATTGCGAACGCTATTATAGTAAACACCAGCAATAAAATCATAGTTGCAGGAGGAACGTCAAGTTACGGTGCGGGAGGAATGGATGCTTTCATTTTCGAAATTGATTCTTTGGGAAATACGGTATGGTCAAGGACTTATGGTACGCCGGGAGACGAATACATCAATGCTATTGCACCGGTACATGACGGCACTTATCTCCTGGCAGGAAGAACTTCGGGTTTCGGAGATAATCATGGTTACGTGGTAAGGATCGACAATTCCGGGGATTCGCTTTGGACAAACGCTTATGACATCGGCACACATCAGGCAGCTCAGCTGTATGATGCAACTGAATTATCGGGTACAAGCATTGTTTATACAGGATTGGGAAATGAGTTTTATGGCAATATGGTTGACATGAAAACTGACCTTAGCGGAAATTTAATTTACTCTCATACGTCATCATATATCGCAGATTGCGGTTATGGCATCACTCCGTCACCTGGCGGAGGATATGTTGTTTGCGGGTATTACAGTAATTATGGCACCTATCCTATCCTTACTAAAATGGATTCCTCCGGAAACAAGGAATGGGATCATTTTGTGCAGGATGGATATGCCAGTTACGGAAACGGAAGATCCTTTGTCAGAAACCCGGATGGCTCCTTTGTAATTACCGGTGATTACAATACACTATGCAACAGTCATGATGCTGTTATTATCAGGACTGACAGCGCTTTTATTTCTACGTACTACAAGTCTATTGTCATTACAAGTTCTGCCGGAACTAATTTCTGCAGCGAAGCAAGTGTCAATACCATACTTACCGCCCCGGCAGAATGTGAAGAATACCAATGGTTTCTAAATGCCAATCTTATTAGCGGAGCGACTTCACAGACATACCACGCAACGAAATCTGGGATATATGCCTGTCTGATTGAATACAGTGAAGGATTTAATATTTCTTTCTTTCAAATTCGTGCAGATTCAATTCTGAGTAAGCCTGTAATCAATCCGTCAGGAATATTGAATACCTGCGCTAACTCAGGCAGCACACGGCTTTCCTGTAATTCGTCCCAGCAACAATTCCAATGGCTGCTGAACGGCAACCCAATACCTGGAGCAACTGGTAATTTTTATAATGCATCTGTGGATGGCGATTATAGCCTGACGGTTTATAACAATTGCGATTCTGCTACTTCAGACCCTGTCCAGGTTTTTTTGTCGCAGGCCCCGCACAACTTATCAATTATATCAAACAAAGGTTTCAATCTTTGCGCGGCGTCAGGTCAAGCATGCACATTTTCTGTACTTGGGGAAAGTATCAGCGGAAATATACTATGGATCCTGAACGATACTGGTATCGTTGCCACAGGTTACAATTGTTACCCCACAGTCGCAGGAAATTACAAAGTAGTTGTCACCAATGACTGCGGATCTGCCACTTCCGGTGCTGTTACTTTGAACTTAAGCGCAGCCCCTGTTGCACCTGTCAGCAGTACAGGACATTCTTCGCTAACCGTGTTCTCGGCGTCCGGAGTAAATTATTATTGTGGGTCTGATACTTTATTTACAAACAATCTATACCCCGCCACTTATACATGGAAACGGGACAACATTCCTGTTGGAAGTTCATACCTGCTTGTAATTTTTCAAACGGGAACTTATACCGTCACTATTTCTGATTCATGCGGATCTGTCACATCGGATCCATTTATCGTGAGTGGAGTTGCCGGAAACGATTCACTGATTGTCACCAATACCAGTTCGTGTATGACGATCAAGCTGACTGCGCCTTTAAACGCCCCCTATGAATGGTACAGGAACGGAAATTCCCTGCTATCCTATGGTCAGAATTACAGTGCTTATTTAGCCGGAAATTATTATTGCACATTTCAACCGCAGGGTTGTAGTGTTCCGGTTCCATCCAATACTGTTTCTTTGGGTGCGGCGTTGGGACTGCCATTGATCCAGGCATCTCCTTTCACACATGTTTGTTCAGGAAATATTCTTCTCACTGTCAACAGGCCTGGTGCATCATACCAGTGGAAAATAGAAAATACTCCTATTGGTGGCGCTACCAACCAATCGTATTCTGCCTCACAGTCCGGAAAATATTATTGCATAGTTACGCTCCCTGGCTGCGTGCCTGATTCCACACAAATTAATATTTGGATCGGGCAAGCTACGATCTCTTCAGCCCTGACCGTAGTATGCCCGTCCTATGGAACGTGGTTGAACATTAACGGAAATTATTTGCAACAAATCCAGTGGAGGCTGAATGGAGTTAATATCAACGGGGCGAATAATTATAATTACCAGGCCACGCAGGGAGGTATTTATGATTGCACGATCACCGACAGTTGCGGAACATACAACACCAATTCAATTAATCTTCCTGCATTCCCGACAACACCCGGTATTTCACCTTCAGGGGTCATTCCATTATGCGACGGAAGTTCCATGTTGCTGGATGCAACGTTTCCGGGGTCAACTTACCAGTGGCAACACGACAATACCAATATTCCCGGTGCTACTGATTCGGTTTTTATTGCAGGCCCTGACCTGGTTGATATAAGTACTTATGGGATTCTTTATTTGTCAGTAAAGATTATAAACGCTGGCTGCAATATTACAACCCCGATAGATACGGTCATTCTCAAAAATAATCTGACCAACAGTATTTATGCCTCTTCAACTACAGAATGGTGCGGCATCGGCAGCGTTCAGCTCAATGCGAGGTCTATTCCCGGAACGTATCTCCAATGGTACAATGATTCAATTCTTATCCCGGGAGCTACAGATACTTCTTACACAACATCTCAATCCGGGAAATATTCAGCTTATCTGACTGACAGCATGGGGTGCGAAACCAAGTCAAATGTTATTAATGTGAGGAATGATGCGCTTCACGGTTCAATTAATTCCAATGGACCGCTTTACTTCTGCGAAGGAAATTCCGTAACGCTTACATTAATACCGCCCACTGACTCTTATCAGTGGTATCGAAATGGAATGATGGTACCTGGTGCGACGATGCAAAGTTATATTGCAGATACCAAGGCATTTATTACGGTAAATTATGAGGACTCTTCGGGATGCTACGGTTTAAAGGGAATCCTTGTGGAAGAAGCAAACAACAATCTTTCAACCATTACTTCTCATGGAAATTCCTATTGCGCTGGTGACTCTGCATTTTTATATGACAGTGGTAATGGACAATGGTATTGCAACGGGACCCCAATCCCTAACGCAACTTCGTCGCTTTATTATGCAAAAACAACAGGGGATTATTATAAGATAAACATTGGTCTTGGAGGTTGCCCTTCTTACACAGATACTGTTACATTATCTTTTGATTCAATATTAATTGCGACAATCACATCTTCGGAAACTTCCTTATGTAACGCATCATACATTTCATTAAAAGCAAATTTTAACCAGGGTTTCAATTATCAATGGCAGAGAAACGGCATTGATATTCCCGGCGCAATTTATTTTACGCATGAAGCATACTCTTCAGGCATCTATACATGTGAGGTAACGGGCAGCTGTGGCAATGCAGTTTCCAATGCCATTACAATTTCATCATCGTTGCCCGCAACTTCAATATCTGCAAGCGGGCAAACTTCATTTTGCATGGGTGACAGCGTATTGTTAACCGCAGCTTCAATAAACGGGATCACTTATCAGTGGCGAAAAAATTCGTCTGATCTGTATGGAGCTACAAACGCTGCCTGCGTTGCGTATAGCTCCGGGAACTATTATGTGGTGATCGCTGATTCTAACGGATGTGTAAATTCTTCAAATACTATTGAGGTTAACGTAGACCTCTACCCGCTCGTTGCTGTTGCAGCTTCATCAGGATTTTTATGCGCGGGCGCAGGTGTTACATTGACCGCTAACAGTTTCATTCAGCTTTCTTACCAATGGATGTTAAACTCGGTAGCAATTCCCGGAGCAACAAATTCAAACTATGCGGCGACGGCAGTTGGAGCTTATCAATGTGCCGTATCAAATAGTTGCGGCAACTCTGTTTCGGATTCAGTTGCCATTGTTGATGGCACTCCTTTAATTAATCTCGGAAATGATACAACTCTTTGTACAGGACAAAATATTTTGTTTGATGCCGGGATCACCCATACCTCCTACCTCTGGCAGGATGGCAGCGCGACACAGACATTCGATGCAACATCTGCAATTGCAGATACACTCTTAATATTTGTTACAGTGACAGACTTTACCGGATGCAGCAACAGCGATTCCGTAACAGCAATTTTTGAAGTGTGCTCCGGCATATCTATTTCTTCTGACAACAAAGTCATTTCGATTAATCCCAATCCTGCGCAAACTTATTTTATTATTTCCGGTTCACTTTCTGTGGGCATCACACGACTTCGCATTTTTAATCCGCTTGGAGAAATTGTTTACGCAGAAATTTTATCAGGGAAGGAGAAATATGTCATTCGACCGAACCTATCTCAAGGACTCTATTTCGTAAATGTTATATGCGGAGAAAAAAATTTCTTATCTAAACTCGTGATTGAATAATCAGAAGTTACAGCATACAGCACACACTTCTGATCCGTATCAGCATAGGCAGTAATAAGCTCTTTTCCGGTCAACCAACATATTTCTGTTTAAAACACTTTCCCGCTCTTTCACCAACACCCGCTTCTTTATCCATCTTTGATTGAAACCAGTAAACGGTTTTCGTCAAATGCAAAAAATCAAAAAGCTGCTGGTCGCCAATCGCGGAGAAATCGCCATTCGTGTTTTGCGCGCTGCTTCGGAACTCGGCATCCGTACCGTGGCCTTGTTTACGTATGAAGACCGCTACTCACTTCATCGTTTCAAGGCTGACGAAGCCTACCAGGTAGGAAGCAACGATGATCCGCTGAAACCTTATTTAGACATTGAAGAAATTATCCGGACCGCCAAAGCTCATAAAGTCAATGCGATTCATCCGGGCTATGGGTTTCTCTCAGAGAATGTAAATTTCGTCAGGCGCTGCAAAGAAGAAGGACTCATCTTTATCGGCCCTTCGGCTGAAGCCATGGAGGCGCTGGGAGATAAAGTGCGGAGCAAGGAAGTGGCGAGGGCATGCGGAGTTCCGGTGATTGAAGATAACAAAGAAAGATTATCGTCGCCTGAGCTGGCACTGAGCGAAGCGAAACGCATCGGCTTTCCAGTCATTTTCAAGGCAAGCGCCGGTGGTGGTGGCCGCGGCATGCGCGTGATCCACCAGGAAGAAGAACTGGAAAAAGCATTTACAGAAGCCAGGCGCGAAGCCGCAAATGCATTTGGAGACGACACTATTTTTATCGAAAAATTTATCGACGATCCCAAGCATATTGAAGTGCAACTCCTCGGCGACCTGGAAGGAAATATCGTTCACTTATTCGAGCGTGATTGCAGCGTACAACGCCGTTTCCAGAAAGTAGTGGAAGTGGCGCCGGCACCTAACCTCTCAGTCGGAGCAAAAAATAAATTGTATAGCCATGCATTGAAAATTGCACGCGCCGTGAAATATAACAATGCAGGCACGGCAGAATTTCTTGTAGACAGGGACGAAAATATTTACTTCATTGAAGTGAATCCGCGCATCCAGGTGGAACATACGGTCACAGAAGAGATAACCGGGATCGACCTGGTTCGTTCGCAGATCCTGATTGCAGACGGTGAATCGCTTCATTCTCCGCGCATCAACATTCAAAACCAGGAATCTCTGCGATGCAACGGGTTTGCAATTCAATGCCGCATAACTACGGAGGACCCTCAGAATAATTTCAAGCCTGATTACGGCACCATCGTGGCATACCGGCATGCTGGCGGTTATGGCATCAGGCTGGACGAGGGAAGCTCTTACCAGGGTGTAAAAGTTTCTCCTTTTTTCGATTCCATGCTGGTAAAAATAACTGCCAAGGGCCGCACGCTGAAAGGCGCCATCGCACGACTGCACAGGGCTTTGGTGGAATTCAGAATTCGCGGTGTGAAGACCAACATTTCATTTCTGGAAAACGTGATTCACCATCCTGTATTTGAAAAAGGGGATGCCACTGTGCGCTTCATCGAAAAACATCCTGACCTTTTTGAAGTGAAGATCAGGCAGGACCGGGGAACAAAAATACTTTCATACCTCGCTGACGTGCTCGTGAATGGGAACAGCGACATCTCGAATACCGACCCTTCACGCACCTTCCGTACTCCTAAAGTCCCGCTATTCGATCCGGCCCGTCAGCCAATGACGGGCACCAAGCAATTGCTGGATCACCTCGGCGCGGAAAAATTTTCCACGTGGCTGAAGGAACAGAAGAAGGTCCAGTTTACAGACTGCACCTTGAGGGATGCGCATCAATCCTTGCTTGCAACACGCGTGCGCACGAGTGATATGATCCGCGTTGCGGAGAGTTTTGCCCAGCATCACCCTCAGTTATTTTCTATGGAAGTCTGGGGCGGAGCCACCTTTGATGTGGCGCTTCGTTTCCTCCATGAAGATCCGTGGAAGCGTTTGCAATTGCTTCGTTCTGCCATCCCGAATATACTGTTGCAAATGCTCATCCGCGGATCAAACGCCGTTGGTTATACTTCCTATCCTGATAACCTTGTAGAAAAATTTATCGAGAAAAGTTTTGAAAACGGCGTGGACCTCTTCCGCATTTTTGATTCGTTGAATTGGGTGAAGAGCATGGAAGTAAGCATCAACGCCGTGAGGAAACATACCGGCGGAATTGCCGAAGCCTGTATATGCTATACGGGGGACATCATGGATCCCGGCCGGAAGAAATATACGCTTCAGTATTACCTGGACCTGGCCAGGCAACTTGAGAATGCCGGCGCGCATATCCTCGCCATCAAAGACATGGCCGGCCTGCTCAAACCTTATGCGGCCGAAATCCTCATCAGCGAATTGAAGAAAAGCATAAAAATCCCCATCCACCTTCATACGCACGATACATCGGGAATCCAGCTGGCCACCTACCTGAAAGCAATTGAAGCCGGCGTTGACGTCGTAGACGTGGCGCTGAGTTCCATGAGCGGCCTTACCTCTCAGCCGAATTTCAACACGCTGGTAGAAGCGCTGCGAAATACGAAACATGAAGTCGGCTTCAACATTGATTCCCTGAATGCCTTCAGTAATTATTGGGAAGACGTGCGGGAATATTATTATCCGTTCGAAAGCGGGCTGATGGCGAGCACGGCAGAAGTATACAAGCATGAAATTCCGGGCGGACAGTATTCGAACCTGAAACCGCAGGCCATTTCACTTGGCCTTGCAGAACGCATGGATGATATCAAAAAATCTTACGAGGATGTAAATGAACTTTTCGGTGACCTGGTAAAAGTAACACCCTCTTCAAAAGTCGTGGGTGACATGGCCATGTTCATGGTCACCCAAAATCTTTCAAGGGAAGACATCCTCAAGAAAGGGGAGTCGATTTCATTTCCTGAAAGCGTGAAAAGCATGTTCAGGGGTGACCTCGGCCAGCCGCCGGGCGGATTTCCGGTGCACCTTCAGAAAATAATTCTGAAAGAAGAAAAACCATATACCGATTTGCCCAATGCTCACTTCTCCCCTATTGAATTCCTGAAGGAGTTTGAAGAGTTCCAGAAAAAATATGACAACTACCAGTCTTTTCTTGATTTCCTCTCCTTCAAATTCTACCCTAAAGTTTTTGACGAATATTATCTCTTTAAACTGAAGCACGGAGACGTAAGCATGATCCCGACACCGGCATTCTTCTACGGCATGAAACCGAACGAAGAAATCATGGTGAACATCGGTGAAGGGAAAACCCTGCTCATTCGCCTGTTGTACGTGGGGAGCTACATTGACGATGAAGGGAAGCGAAGTGTCTATTTCCGGTTGAATGGACAAACCAGGCAGATTGAAGTTGTAGACAGGAAGGCCGTTGTGAGGAAGGTTCTGCATGCGAAAGCTTCAGGAATCAACCAGCATGGCGCGCCATTGCAAGGCCGGCTTTCGAAAATTTTTGTGAAGGAAGGCGAATCCGTGAAGAAGAACGCACCACTTTTTACCATTGAGGCCATGAAAATGGAGACTACTGTTACTGCTTCCCGCGATCTTATCGTATCTGGTGTCATCCTGAAAGAAGGAGCCATGGTAGAAGCCGAGGACCTTGTGGTGGAAACAAAATAAAAAAAGCCGGCCTTTACGGACCAGCTTTGACTGAAAATTTTTTCAGAAATTTTATTTCCCCTTAATGGAGAGAAGTTCTATTTCAAATATTGTAGTTGAGTATGGCTGTATCTTAGGACCAGCAGCACGCTCGCCCCAACCCAAAGAATAAGGAATAAATAATTTCCACTTACTTCCGACTTTCATCATCTGTAAAGCTTCTTCCCATCCTTTTATCACTTGTCCGGTCACGGCAAACTCAGCAGGTTTTCCATTTTTTCCAGAGCTGTCAAATTCAGTTCCGTCAATCAACGTTCCGACATAATTCACGACGACAGTATCTGTTGCCAATGGCATGGCGCCGGTTCCTTCCTTCATCACCATGTACTGAAGACCGTCAGGCAATTCCTTTACGCCAGGCTTGCCCCTGTTCTCATCGAGGAATTTTTTTCCTGCAGTCATGTTTGCATCGCCTTTGGCTTTTTGTTTTTCCTGGAGATAGGATTGAATCACCATTTGTGATTTCATCTGGTCGATCAAACCGCTGTCGCCATGCAATGCAGATGCGAGGCCTTGTTTGAGGATGTCCAGGTTTAAAGAATCAAGTCCGTCTTTTTTCATGCTGCCGCCGATGCTTGAGCCGATGGCATAAGCAACTGAATCCGCTTTTGATTTTAGTTCAACACTGGTTTTTCCTTTTTGTCCGTTGCAGGCGATCAGGGCCGAAAGGCAAAGGATTGAGAAAACTGAAAATGCTTTTGAATACATATTTTATTTTTTTGAGCGGGCGAAGATATACAAAAGTGATTAAGTGGCTAAGTAAGTAAGTGATTAAGTTATGAGTTTATAAAATGATAAGCATTGACTGAACCAGCAACACAGGTAGCCGTTGTTTCGATCCCTCGCGTAGAATAACATCACGAACGTCAGAACGAGAACCATACGGCGATCTGGCGCTGAAGGGGACATACGTTTTAAACAAAAAAAAGCCCCACTATTTCTAGTGAGGCTTTAATAATTTACGGCAACGACATACTCTCCCGGCTGTTACACAAGTACCATCTGCGCAAAGGGGCTTAACTGCTCTGTTCGGAATGGGAAGAGGTGGACACCCTTGCAATAGTCACCATAAAAATCTTAAGATTGGAGTATTGAGACTGAAGAATTGAGATAAACAGCCAAAGGCTGTTTCTCATGTCCCACGTCTCACATCTCAAATCTAAATGACATATTTATGAAAGAAAACACAACAGAAAACAATACATTGAATTAAGCATACACAAAGTCTACAGGTAATTAGTATTGCTCAGCTTTGACATCACTGTCTTTACACTTGCAACCTATCAACGTGGTAGTCTACCACGACCTTTAAAGGAAGTCTCATCTTGAGGCGAGTTTCGTGCTTAGATGCTTTCAGCGCTTATCTCAACCGAACATAGCTACCCTGCGATGCCACTGGCGTGACAACAGGTACACTAGCGGTTCGTCCGACTCGGTCCTCTCGTACTAGAGTCAGGCCCTCTCAAACTTCCAACGCCCACAACAGATAGGGACCGAACTGTCTCACGACGTTCTGAACCCAGCTCGCGTGCCACTTTAATGAGCGAACAGCTCAACCCTTGGGACCTTCTCCAGCCCC
>Ga0134121_10003205_pt1 | contig 13746 bp, 11 predicted proteins | sample KB301_FD_96463 | JGI IMG/M metagenome (GOLD analysis project Ga0134121, IMG submission 96463) | Terrestrial soil microbial communities without Nitrogen fertilizer from Kellogg Biological Station, Michigan, USA - KB3-0-1 | ecosystem: Environmental > Terrestrial > Soil > Unclassified ...
AGCATTACCGCCTACACGTGATACGGAAATACCTACGTTGATGGCCGGACGCACACCTGAGTTGAAGAGGTTCGACTCGAGGAAGATCTGTCCGTCGGTAATGGAAATTACGTTTGTCGGGATGTATGCTGATACGTCCCCAGCTTGTGTTTCAATGATCGGGAGGGCCGTCAATGATCCGCCGCCTTTCACCATGTGCTTGATGGATTCCGGAAGATCATTCATTTGTTTTGCGATTTCGTCAGTGTTATTGATTTTAGCCGCACGCTCAAGCAACCTTGAGTGCAGGTAAAATACGTCTCCGGGGTATGCTTCACGTCCGGGAGGTCTGCGCAGAAGCAGTGATACTTCGCGGTATGCTACCGCTTGCTTGCTGAGGTCATCATATACGATGAGCGCAGGACGGCCGGTGTCGCGGAAAAATTCCCCGATCGCAGCGCCCGCCATCGGTGCGAAGAACTGCATCGGCGCAGGATCAGAAGCTGTAGCAGATACAATGACCGTATAAGCCATCGCTCCGTATTCAGTCAGCGTCTTTACAATCTGCGCAACGGTAGAACCTTTTTGTCCGATCGCAACATAGATGCAGAATACCGGTTCTCCTTTTTCAAAAAATTCTTTTTGGTTGATGATGGTGTCGATGCACACTGCCGTCTTTCCTGTCTGGCGGTCACCGATGACCAGCTCACGTTGTCCGCGGCCGATAGGAATCATGGCATCGATGGGTTTCAATCCTGTCTGCAACGGCTCGTTCACCGGCTGACGGTAAATTACTCCTGGCGCTTTGCGCTCGAGCGGCATTTCATACAACTCGCCTGTAATCGGTCCCTTGCCGTCAATCGGGTTGCCGAGTGTGTCCACTACGCGCCCCAGCATGCCTTCTCCCACCTTGATGGAACCGATCTTCCCGGTACGTTTTACAACGTCCCCTTCTTTGATGTCGTTCGACTTCCCCAGCAACACCGCACCTACGTTGTCTTCTTCAAGATTCAACACGATGCCCTGCAGACCGGTTTCAAATTCAATCAGCTCGCCCGATTGAACTTTTGTCAAACCATATATGCGTGCGATACCGTCACCCACCTGGAGCACCGTACCCACTTCTTCGAGTTCGTTTTCCGTTTTGAAGCCGGCTAACTGCTGGCGCAGTATAGCGGAAACTTCGTCTGGTCTTACCTCTGCCATTTTGTTTAATATTTATTAATCATTTAAAACTCTTTACTCTGAGCAGACAATCGACAGCAGACGGTAGACAAGAACTCCGGAATGAAATTGTATACTGTCTATTGTTTACCGTCTACATTCTCTTCTCCTCTACTTAATTTTTTCGCACATATGACGTATCAATCAATTCTTGTTTCATTAACCGGAGATCCCGCGCAATGCTTGCATCGTATTGCTTATCTCCCACGCGCAGGATAAATCCCCCGATAAGGTCTTTGTCCACTTTTTCTATTAACTCGATTTCGCTGTTCAGACTTTCTTTGATGATCTTGTAAACTTCTCCCCGTAACTTTTCATCAAGTCCGATGGCAGATGTAACAATCGCCGTTTGTATCCCTTTGTATTCTTTGAGGGTCCGTATAAATTCTTTCGCAATTCCCTCAAGCTGACCCTCGCGCCCTTTGTTCGTGATGATCTCGAAGAAGCTCATGGACAAGGTCGACACTTTTCCGGCGAAGACCCTTTTCAGGATTGACAGTTTTTTGTCGCCGTTGATAATGGGGCTGCCAAGCAGCACACGCAGATCATGACTGCTTTCGCACACGTCGGCGAGCAGCTTCATGTCGTTGTTCACCGCATCAAGCTCTCCTCTTTCCTTTGCAAGGTCAAGGAGGGATTTCGCGTACCGCCTGGCTACTTTTGTTTCTAACATTTTACTTATAAAACTGAACGCAGATTGTTACGATTCTTATGGTTTCCGCTGATGAATTGCATAATGCATCTTCATCATCATGACAATCAGCGTTCGCCGGCTTTTAGTTCAATGAAATGTCGCGCATCAGATTTTCCATCAATGACTTCTGCTTTTCATCCTGGCTGAGTTCCTGGCGCAGAATTTTTTCCGCAATCTCTATGCTCATGCTTGCCACCTGGTTTTTCAGCTCAGCAATAGCAGCATTCTTTTCCGTGTTGATGGTTTCACGCGCGCTTGCCATGATCTTGTTTGCTTCGGCCTGCGCCTTCGCTTTCGATTCGGCGATGATGGCATCTTTGGTGTCGCGTGCTTCCTTTAACATCGCATCCCTCTCTGCGCGCGCCTGCTGAATCAGCTTTTCATTGTCTGCTTTCAGCGACGCCATTTCTTCCTTCGCTTTCCTGGCGGTGTTCAACGCATCGGAAATTGATTCTTCCCGCGTCTTCAGCGAAGCGAGAATGGGCTTCCATGCAAACTTTCTCAGAAGAAAAAGTACGATGCCGAAAGATATCAGCATCCAGAACAGCAAACCAATGTCGGGAGTTACTAATTTCATTTTTTTAAGTGATTAGGTGACTAAGTGATGGGGTGACTAAGGGTTTTCGCTTAGTCACTTGGTTACTTAATCACATCGTTACTTTTGTTTACGCAAGACCCACGATGAATGCCAATGCCACTGCTGCAAGTGCAACACCTTCTACAAGAGCTGCTGCCACGAACATATTCGAAACAAGATCGCCTTTCATTTCCGGCTGACGGGCCATTGATTCCAATGCGCTGCCGCCGATATTACCGATGCCGATGCCGGCACCTACCGCTGCCAAACCTGCGCCGATTACTGCACCCGCCTGTGCCATTGATGCATCGAGAAGAATTGATAAAGAAGTCATAGTTGTATTGATTAAGATTTATTATTGATTAATGATGTTCCGGTTCTGCTGTAGCCATTCCGAAATAAATGGCCGATAAGAATGTAAATACAAATGCCTGCAGGAAACCTACAAGCAGTTCAAGTCCGTTGATGAAGATGGTAAATGCCACAGATGGCACGGCGGCTCCGAGTCCAGCGCCGGTGGAAGACGCGCCTGCCACAAAGATGAGGCAGAAGAAAACGAGCACCACAATGTGCCCGGCCATGATGTTGGCGAACAACCGCACCATCAATACGAAGGGCTTCAGGAAAATTCCGATCACTTCAAGAAGCGTGATGATGGGTAACACATACACAGGTACTCCCGGCATGGCCAGGATGTGTCTCCAATAATGCTTGTTGCCGTAATACAAGGTGATGAGCAGCGTGCATGTGGCCAGCACCAGCGGCACTGCAATGTTCCCTGTTACGTTGGCGCCGCCCGGGAAAATCGGGATCAGGCCGAGGAGGTTATTTACCCAGATAAAAAAGAATATCGTGAGCAGGTAAGGCATAAACTTCGCGTAGTTCTTTTCGCCGATCGCTGCCTTTGCAATATCATCCCGCACGAAGAGGATCATGGGCTCAATCGCATTCTGAAATCCGCTCGGTGCCTTATCAGGGTTGCGCGTATAGGTTTTGGCAACTCCAATAAAAATGAAGAGCAGCAATCCCGCCGCCATAAAAATGGCCAGCACATTTTTGGTGATTGAAAAATCATAGAAGGACGATCCGTCTTCCGCAACAACTTTTCCTTCTTCCAATTTATATCCATCGTACGAAGCATGTCCGTGTTCAAACCGGCCTGAAGAAAAAACACTGAACCCTTTTGTCTTATTGTAAATGATGACGGGTAGCGGAATGGAAACAGGATGTTCTTCGCTGCCGTAAATATGCCATTCATGCGCATCTGCAATATGACCCATGATCAGCTTTCCCGGCTGGAATTTTTCAACGCCTTCGTGAGCTTCTGTGGTTTCAGTTTGAACTGCCGCTGAATCAGTTACAGCCTCCTCGTGTTCCTTTGCAAATGCCCTCCAGCCTGAGAAAACGAACACCAATACAAAGAACAAATGCACCGAAAACAATTTGCCCACTGCATACTGCCTACTGCCTACTTTAATACAATTCGTATTGCTCTTCATTTATGTAATATGCTGAAAATGAACCCGCTTTAATATTTTGAAATTTTGAGGCCGCAAAACTAAACATTCTCAGGAATTGGCAATGAATGATCTTAAAAAAATTCAACGCCCGGCCAGGCTACCAATTACGAATTTTACCCAATTATCTATTACGAAACCGTAGAATTCTTAATTCGATTCCATTGGTAATTAGTAATGCTACTGAATTTGTAATTAGTAGTTGGCAATTCGACTGAATTAGTAATTAGTAGACCTGAATTGCTTCATCAGAGCCATCACCTCAAAGGCCGTAAACAGAAAGTAATGCAGCACAAAAGCGATCGCAAAAGGAATGAGGGTGGGCTTGTCGATAAAACGGTACAGCAAAAGAATGATAATGTATAAAAACAGTCTGAGCACCGTTCCGCTCATGTAGTACCTCACAATCACCTGCGGGCGGGCATCTTTGTTCTTTGTTATTACATAATGGAACAAGGCTGTGACCAGGAAAAAAATAAGGATCACAGCTTCAGGATGTGGAATGGCATTGGCCGGAACAAACTTATTCCAGCAATAGTCCGCGAACCCTATCGATACAGAAAAAATAATCAGTCTTAGTAAAAATGTTTTCATCTCTGCCGCGAAAGTAAGAATCGCCCTTACTTCTTTCTCAAAAGGTCCTTCAGCGTCCAGTACATGCCGCCGAAAATGGCGATGAATAAAAACAGCAGCGTGAATGCCGGAAATTTCATGTCCAGGTATTTGTCCAACGCCCTTCCGCCCCAAACACCCAAACCAATCACTGCTGCCATCTGGAAAACCATGGAGGAATAGCGCACATAATTGTTCACCTTCGGCTTCAGATCGTCGTTTTTTTCGGGTTCCATGCAGCGAGTAAAGATAGAGAATGATATTCCACCTTCAATTTGATCGTTGATTTAAGCCAAATGCAAAATTTATTTTGCACAGTTCAGATTTTTGTATTTCTTAGTGGCTCAAACTTAGCTCGCCGTAAAACCAGCAACTGCAACCAATAAAGTAGCTGTACATTGTATTTGATTTGTGATTTACGTTGCATTTGTTTTTCACGGTAAGAGAAAAGTGATTTGTCATTTTTTTAAAATCGATTGCCGTCGTCTTGCAAGTGAAATTTTTCTACCGGACATACCTCAATCTTATTTGTGCGCTGGCCTTGTATGCCTCGCCGGCAGCGGCCCAGCAGGTTTCTTATAAGGGAAACCCGGTTCAGTTCGTGAAAGAACGCCCGGATCATTTTGATGAAAAATATTTGAGGGAAAGAATGACAGCCGACGGACTTTCAGGCCCCGTTGTCGACAAGTTAGTTGAGCAGCACAGGAAAATGTGGGCCAAAGGAATGCACATCGAATGGAGCCGCCCTCAATCAACAGCCCGCAATGGCACCGGCAACAACATCTGCGCCGTATGCAGCGACATGAGCGCTGAAGGCGGATGGGGTGCATGGCAGGGAGCCGTTGGGGACAATTCAAGCGGAAATCCGCCACTTTGGGGACCACTGGGATCTCCGTCTGCGCCGAATTTTAACCTCAACTCAGGTTCAGGAATTGATAACTGTACGCCGGGATTTAATTTCGGAGACCCTCCTCTTCCACTGGTGGCACCGGGATTCGGGAACACTTCCATTGAATTGGGCGAGCCGCAAACTGCCGGATCAATCACAGAACAATTGGTGTACCCGCTTACGGTTGCTGTTACCGACACCAATTTTATTTACGCCTATGGACTTGTGCTCGAAGATGCCGGTCATCCCGACGGCGAACGTCCGTACGCGGAATTTGTGATGCTGAATCCTGCAGGTGATACCATTCCCTGCGCTTTTTTTCATTATGAAGCTGCAGAACCAAACGGTCAGTCGCTGCCTGGATTTTACCAGGGAACATGCGGCGCCAAATACAAACCGTGGACAACTGTCGGCGTGAATCTCTCCAATTATGTCGGGCAAACTGTTGCTCTCGTCATTACAAATGCCGACTGCATCTGGGGCGCACACTTTGCGCAATCCTACTGGGATTTTAACTGTGGCATTTTGCAGGGAAGTTCAACCGCCGATTGTTACGGAATGGCCGATACGCTCAGTGCGCCTGATGATCCGAATATCACATACACCTATCACTGGTATCCCGGCGGACAGACAACGCAGAACATCATTGTGCAACCGCAACAGGGAGATACATTTGTTGTTGAAGTCCAACCGCCCACCGGTTGCAACTTCTACGAAATTTTTGTTCCCCAGGTATCAGGACTCAACCCGGCATTTACGTACAGCGGTTCCTGCGGCGTGATCAACTTTCATGATGCCAGCACCACTTCCAGCGGCGCGCCTATTATCGGCTGGAACTGGAGCTTCCCGGGAGGAAATCCTTCCTCTTCGTCGCAGCAAAATCCAACAGTAAATTATGGGGCGGGAACTTTTTCTGCCACGCTGATTGTAACTGCTGCAAGCGGCTGCATGGATACCATCACCATCAATGGAATCACAACGGGAGTTTTACCCGTAGCCGCGTTTACTGCACTTGACGTTTGCCATGGGTCCGTGGTGTCATTTACGGATCAATCCACCTTCAATGCAAATGATCCGATTGCAGAATGGCATTGGGATTTCGGCGACGGAAATCTTTCAGGCGCACACAACCCCACGCATTTCTTTGCGGTTGATTCCACCTATTCCATCGTGCTTACGGTAACTACGCAAGGCGGCTGTGTGTCTACGACCACACATACAGTTACTGTTTATCCTGTTCCGGTCGCAGACTTCAGTGCGAATATTGTGTGCGAGAATTATCCAACCCTGTTCACGAATGAATCCCTCGGCGCCGGTTTGCACTGGCAATGGACTTTTGGCGACGGGAATTCTTCTGCCGCTCAAAATCCAACGCACACTTATCCCGCCAGCGGGAACTTCTCTGCAAAGCTTGTTGCACTGACAGGTATCGGCTGCAAAGATTCAATTACAAAAACTGTTCATGTGAACCCCGCACCTGCAGCCGCATTTACTTCAACCAAAGCCTGCGTGGGAGACCAAACCTGCTTCACTGATTTAACTACGATCGTAACAGGCCACGTTGTTTCATGGAGCTGGAATTTTGGAGATGCTGCTTCGGGTGCGGCAAATAATTCTGATGAAGAAAGCCCCTGTCATATTTTTACCGTCGGCGGCACCTTCAATCCTGTACTCCTGACGGCAACTTCCGACAGCGGCTGCGTGAACAGCATTTCTCAGCAGGTGAACTTCTGGCAGTTACCCGCAGCTGATTTCAATAGCACGGCAGGATGCCTGAATACGCTTACTCATTTTTCAGACCTGAGCAGCGCTGCAGAAATAGAAGATCCGCTGCATGTATGGCGTTGGGATTTCGGCGACAGCTCTTATGTCTCAGGGGAACAAAACCCGGCGCACATGTATGCTTCTGCCGGCTGGTTTGACGTGCAGCTGATCATTGTCACCAATCACAATTGCAGAGATACATTGATAAAGCAGGCGCGCGTTTACCATTTGCCTTCCCCTGAATTTTCTGATTCCGCTGATGGCTGTACTCCTTTCTGCGCACCATTCTCTGATCTTTCTGTTTCCGCTGACGGAAACATTACCAACTGGCAATGGACTTTTGCCGGAGGCAACCCGCCGTCAACATCAACCGTCAACCCTGACGTATGCTACACCATTCCCGGAAGCTTCAATGTGACATTGATCACCACTACAAGTTACGGATGCAAGGATACATTGATGAAGCCGCATTATGTAAACGTGTATGAGCTGCCGCAGGCTGATTTCGCCATTGCGCCCGACACCCTGACAAGTCTATTCGCGCCGGCATTTAATTTTCTGGACATGTGGAGCGGAAATGTAACGGACTGGCAATGGGATTACGGCGATGGTTCGCCAATAGAAAGCAACCTCGCGAATCCCTCTCATTCTTACGGACCTTCCATTGACAATAATACCTACTACTCCTTCAACGTCACCGTATATGTGCAGACGGAACACGGCTGCCGCGATTCAATCATGCGCAAGGTGGAAGTTACACCAGACTTTTCATTTTTTGTTCCCAATAGTTTTACGCCCAATGGAGATAACATCAACGATTACTTCTACGCAAAGGGAAGGGGCATTGAGGATTACACCATTTCAATTTATGACCGCTGGGGAATTTTGTTGTGGACCTGCCATGAGAACGGAATGAATACCGACTGGGACCATTATGAACAGGAAGGCATGCCAAGCGGATGCCGGTGGGATGGCAGGCTGGATGCAAACATCACGGACAAAAAATTACAGAATGATGTGTACGTCTGGCGCGTTCGCCTCACCACCATTTTCGGGGAAGTGAAGACGTACATCGGTCACGTAAGCGCCCTTAAGTAAGGTAAGATGTAAGATGTAAGATGTAAAATGTAAAATCAGGTGCCCTCTTAAATATTACATCTTACTCATTACTTGTTCTTTGCGTCTGTGAGCCCTGCGTCCATCGCAACATTCATAGTTGCAGGAGCAAGATTTTCCGGGTTCGCTTCCACGAAAGTGTCATTCCAGATCACCTCCAGGTTTGCAAACTGCATGTCACCATTTGTAGTGGGGATGTCTCTCCAGTACAACGTAAAATTATCTTCCTGGCCTTTCTTCAACAGGAATGGTTTACGTTGTCCTTTGGTGCCCATGTTGGCAAACTCAGTTCCCTTGGGCGTGAGAAGAGAAGCCTGTCCCGGACTTACGATGCCGATCTTGCTTCCGTTGTACGAAGCTGTAAACTTCACAGCAACGAGGTCTGTCTTTTTTTCATTCTTCACCTGCAGCACGTGAAACGGTCCTGCATCGAATTCGTTTTTGGAAACCGGTAGCTTGAAGTTCTCCGCATCTTCAGATTTAGATTTTGCAGGAACTTTTGAAAGCCCCTTCACCTCAAGCGTGAACGATTCAACCTGGAGGTCGCCGCCCTTCAGGTCAATCACGCGGTAGTCGTCATCATTCGGACCGATGAGAAGATCTTTTTCAGTATTCTTTATTTCCTTTCCGTTGGCTTTAAAGATGATGTCATCCGTTTTCAGGAGAATGAAATCAGCAGAATTGTTTTTTACCAAAAACTTGAATTTGATATAGGCATCGGTGGCAACGGCATTCGTGATACTGACTGAAACCGGGCCAATGTCCTGGTTGACTTCGCTGTAAAAAATTTTATCATACTTCTTTTTCTTTTGCGCAAAAGCCGCCGGCGCCGATACTATTGCAATCAATGCAAGTGCAAGTAATTTTTTCATAATCCTTTTATTTTTTTTCAAAAGTATATATTTTGTTTTGATGAGAATAAAGGAAGGATGAACACCCCTTGGAAGTGTCGCAGCGAAAGCGTTTGGGGCCTCAGCTTCCCTGAATTTATGGGTGATAATTGGTGTAATTCGTGGCTTGTTTTGACTTGTATTCTTTTCTTTCTTACCTTCGGAAAGGAGATTTTTTTGACCCTCATCTCCCGGGGAAAAATTTAATTCAAACTCTTAAATTTAATTCTATGAAAGTTTACGATGACAAGCACATAAAAAATGTTGTGCTGGTGGGAGCGAGTAAGTCCGGCAAGACAACACTCGCAGAAGCCATGTTGTTCGAAGCCGGACTTATCAATCGCCGCGGAACGGTGGAAGAAAAAAATACCGTTTCTGATTATCACGACATAGAACATGAGCGCGGGAATTCAGTGTATGCGACGAGCATGCACACGGAATGGCGCGATTACAAGATCAACATCATGGATACCCCCGGCCTCGACGATTTCATCGGGGAAGTAATTTCTTCGCTCCGCGTTGCCGATACAGCGGTGATGCTGCTGAACGGAGAGAACGGCGTTGAAGTAGGCACAGAACTCATCTGGAACTACGTAGAAAAATTTCAGAAGCCCATCATATTCGCAGTAAACCACCTCGATCATAGCAAAAGTGATTTCGACAACACCGTGGATCAGGCGCGGAAGCGTTTTGGCAAAGCCATTACGCTCATGCAATATCCCGTCAACCAGGGCGATGGTTTTGATTCCATCATAGACCTGCTGAAAATGACGATGTATAAATTCCCGGCCACCGGCGGCAAGCCACAGAAGCTGCCGATCCCTCCTGATGAAAAAACAAAAGCGGATGAGCTGCACAATGCCCTCGTGGAAAAGGCCGCAGAGAATGATGAGAAACTGATGGAAAAATTTTTCGAGAAGGGTTCGCTTGACGAGGATGAACTGCGCGAAGGACTCAAGCTTGGCATGCTTCACCATGATGTCTTCCCTGTTTTTTGCCTCTCTGCGAAAAAAGACATGGGCAGCGGTCGCCTCATGGGTTTTATCGACAACGTAGCGCCCAGTGCAACGGATCTGTTTGCTGAAAAACTCGAGGAGGGAAAAGAATTGAAATGCGACCCGAAGGGTCCGGCTACATTGTTTGTTTTCAAAACGCTGATCGAACCTCACCTCGGCAAGCTCACTTTCTTTAAGGTTATGAGCGGTGAAGTGGCAACAGGAATGGACTTGGTCAATACCAAAACAGGGCATACAGAACGGCTCAACCAGCTTTTCATCATGGATGGCAAAAACCGAAACCCGATTGCGAAGCTTACTGCAGGCGACATTGGAGCAACATTAAAATTAAAAGACACCCAAACCAACCACACACTTTGTGCACCCGGAAAAGAAATTGAACTCGATACGATTCATTTTCCGGAATCCCGCCTCCGCACAGCCATCATTGCAAAGAATAAAGCTGACGATGAGAAGCTGGGGTCTGTGCTCAGCGAAATTCACCAGGAAGATCCAACGCTCACGTATGAATTTGCGCGCGAGCTTAAACAGCTTATCATCGGCTGCCAGGGCGAACTGCACATGGCTGTCATCAAATGGCGCCTCGAAAAAATTTACCGCCTTGAAATAGATTTTGAAAAGCCCCGCATCCCTTACCGCGAGACTATTCAGAAGCCGTCACAGGCAAGCTACAAGCATAAGAAGCAGAGCGGCGGTGCGGGTCAGTTCGGGGAAGTATATATGAAGGTAGAGCCCTACCACGATGGCATGCCTGAACCATCAGGCGTGAGCGTGCGGCATAAAGAAGTCTTCGATTTGCAGTGGGGCGGCAAGCTCGTTTTCTACAACTGCATTGTAGGCGGCGTGATCGACGCGCGTTTCATTCCTTCCATACAAAAAGGCGTAATGGAAAAAATGCAGGAAGGTCCGATCACCGGTTCTTTCGTGCGTGACGTGCGCGTGATTGTGTACGACGGAAAAATGCACGCTGTCGACAGCAACGACATCAGCTTTAAAATTGCCGGCATGATGGCTTTCAAAGAAGCGTTCCAGCTTGCCGATCCGAAAATCCTGGAACCTATTTACGAGATAGAGGTCCTCGTGCCCGAAGAACTCATGGGCGATGTCGTCACTGACCTGCAGGGCAGGCGCAGCATTATCGTGGGCATGGACAGCAAAGGCAGTTACCAGGTGATCAAGGCGCGCACGCCTTTGGCCGAGCTCGACCGCTACTCTACTTCACTGCGTTCCATTACGCAGGGCCGCGGAAATTACACCGGCAAATTTGCAGAGTACGCTCCCGTTCCCGGCGACATCCAGAAAAAGCTGGCGGAAGAGTATAAGAAGATGGAGAATCATTGAGCAGCCGTTATTCGTTATATGTTAGACGTTACTCGGGATGTTCTGCATAAAAGGTAGACTCCTCTTTAGAGTTGTCTTTGCGAGAGAGGAACTACTGAAGCGATCTCTCACAAAAAGGCAGACACATCCATGGGCGATGTGCGCTACCATCGAAACTAAAGTACGGGAAGCGTCATTCCATTGCTTCAATTAAAGCATCTACTTCGTCTATGTTTTCTTCTATCTTTGGCTATAAAATACTCAGCCATTGCATGAAAAAAAATCTCCTTGTTGTATTTTTCTTATTTACTGTCTTAGCAGTACTTGGCCAGAAAGATGGTGCGAAGAGAATTGTGAACGCAGACACAATAGGATTTAGTGAAGCCCAAGCATATAAAATGCTTTACGAAAATCAGATAAAGTCGAACGATGCTATTTTGAAAACAATATTCTATGCCCTTGGGGGGCTTGCAACGGCTATTATTGCAGTCTTTGCAAGCAATTGGTGGTTTAATGAGGACAAAATCAAACAGCATGCTAAAGGAATCGACAGGCAAATAAATGAAACAAAAAATGAGGCATTTAATGAGGTAAGAGAAAGAGTTAATGCATTTTCAATTGAAAAAAATTCTGAGATAAACAATTTGAAAATTAAATTAACAGAAGATTTCAACAACAATATTTCAAATCTACAATCGCGTCTAACCGAATTCATTGAAAAGACAAGAGTAGAAATAAGAGACGATAATAAGTCTCTTACAGATAATTATCAAAAACAGCTAGATTCATTTAATGAAAATTATCGTCAGCAAATTGAGACCTTAAATGAAAACATAGTTAATTTTAATGGTTCCCTTAAACAAATTATTGAATTGAAAGAAGAAGCATTAAGGCTTATAATATCAGATGAGGAAAAACGCAGAAATATAGAGGTGAATAGATTGTGGGCAAAAATTTCTCGGACTGATTATTACATGTGGAAGGATTCTGGAGTGACTAGAAACGCTGCCATGTCGTTAATTGAGGAAATCAATTACACACAAAAAGCTGGTTCTTCTAATTTTGAACTTTCTTTGCGACAGTTCTCTGCAGTTTTAGATACCTGTAAAGATTTTTATGATTTTGATAAAGAAGAGGCAATAGAAGTAATCAATTCTCTTCCTCAATCAGAAGACGTTGATAAATATAAAAAGGAAATTTTTGATAAATTGGATAAAATCAAAATTACACCAACGAGAATTAAAACTGTTGCATGAGCTAAATTGAATTCAACATTGCCAGTTCTCACAACTTTCTGACTTCTCTTCTAACAAAGAAAGACATCTTGAAGTAATCTACTTTACTCAATACCTGTCATACCACCGGGTGTTTATATCACTTCCTGTTGAATCACGAATCTGGTCAGCGGATCATTAATTTGCACAACCGCTCTTTCGACGGTCCTTCAAAAATAATTCTTCCTTATTTTTGTTTAATACACACCTGCAAATGAAAAAACAAATCCTCTTATTTTTATTTTTCCCGTTGGCACTCACAGCGCCTGCCCAGGACATCGGCAAGATGAACCTCGCCTTGTACCAACTGATGCAGCATGAAAACCTTCCGCCCGTGAACGTGCTTGTGCAGGGAGATTTGAATCAACTGAAAACATTCCTGGCCGCCAACAATGGCATAATGCAATGTGCAGCCGGAGACATTGCATCCATAAAAATTCCACGGGATAAAATTGCTCAACTGGCTTCGCAGAAATTTGTGCAGCGCATCGAGGCAAGTGTGAACCATGTTGAAACCCTCAACGATACCATGCGCATGAAATCGCGCATCGATGAAGTACACCAGGGACAGGTTCCGCTCTCGCAGCCTTTCGATGGATCAGGAATCATCATGGGACTGGTGGATGCGGGCATTGACCTTTCTCATCCCGACTTCCAGGACTCGCTCGGGCATACGCGCGTGAAATGGTTGTGGGACATGACCAAACCGGATTCTTCAAACACCCCTGTTCCCTATGGCTACGGACAGGAATGGAGCAATGCTGAAATCGATGCAGGCACGTGCACGCATACGGGACAGGACCAGTTCGGACACGGTTCTTATGTGGCCGGTATTGCAACAGGGAATGGCAGGGCCGTCGGTCATTTCCAAGGA
>Ga0134121_10003207_pt1 | contig 13743 bp, 13 predicted proteins | sample KB301_FD_96463 | JGI IMG/M metagenome (GOLD analysis project Ga0134121, IMG submission 96463) | Terrestrial soil microbial communities without Nitrogen fertilizer from Kellogg Biological Station, Michigan, USA - KB3-0-1 | ecosystem: Environmental > Terrestrial > Soil > Unclassified ...
CGAGGAAGTCCAGGTCTGCTGCGTTTGCGGCAAACGCGAGGGCCACCGCCCAGAAAATCTGCTTCTTGCTCGAACTGTCATCCTTGAGGGAATGCCGGTCGCCAAGGGGCACCATGCGGCGCCGAAATGCCAAATGCGCCAGCGCCAAGCCGGCAAGACTGTGTGCCACAGGTGACGGCATCAGCCAAACCACCTTGCGGAATTCAACAAACGCATTCCTTGCTTTTACCTCTTCGCTCTTCGACGCTTCCTCTGACCTTCTCGATTATATGGGCCGGACATCGGCCCCAAAGCGATCTTTATTACGGCCCTCAGCTGGATCGAGGCAAAACATCAGGAAATCCTTGAGAAGTCTTGAGAAGGGAATTTGGACGCGCGCCGCGGATGTGCCATCCGCGGCCGCGGGGATCGAGGCTACTGGGGTTGTTTTGTTGTTCGCAGGTAGGGCTTCAGCGTTTTGAAGCCCGGAAACTTCGTTTGAGCTTCTTCATTCGAAACTGCTCCGGTGATGATGACGTCATCGCCGTTCTTCCAGTTTGCCGGCGTCGCTACTTTGTGGGCAGCGGTCAGCTGGATCGAATCGACGACCCGCAGGATCTCGTCGAAGTTACGACCTGTCGTCATGGGATAGGTGATCATCAGCTTGATTTTCTTATCCGGTCCGATGATGTAGACGTTGCGGACAGTGAAATTGTCGGCGGCCGTGCGTCCCGACGCCGCGCCGCTGGTCTCCGCGGGGAGCATGTCGTAAAGCTTTGCCACGTCGAGGTTCGGGTCGCCGATCATGGGATAGTTCGGAGCAGTGCCCTGCGTTTCCTCGATGTCCTTGGACCACTTCTTATGGTCATCCACGGAATCGACACTCAACCCGATGACTTTCATGTTTCGCTTGTCGAATTCGGACTTGAGCTTCGCAACGTATCCGAGTTCGGTCGTGCAAACCGGAGTGAAGTCTTTAGGATGCGAGAAAAGCATGGCCCACTTGTCGCCGATCCATTCATGGAAGGTAATCGGTCCCTCCGTAGTTTCCGCAGTGAAATCGGGCGCTGTCGCCCCAAGCCGAAGTGGCATAAACATCCTCCTGTAGTCTTGAAGAATTAAAGAGACGTTTGCTTGTTGGCTGCGCCCCGCGCGAGGTTGCATTCCTTGATGGTTTCGCCCTTCGGGCTCACATTCGCTCCGCTCATTACTTGATGGTTTCGCCCTATCGGGCTCACATTCGCTCCGCTCATGCGCAGCCGCTTATCGTTCGAATCCCTAATTACACGCTTTTTACAGCCGCTCGTCAAACACGAGCGGGTGCACATGAGCGGAGCGAATGTGAGCCCGATAGGACGAAACCATCCAGAAAGGGAAGTGCCTTTTCGTATGATGGTTTGGAGTAGTACACTTTTCCGCTAATCGACAATCGACATCCACGACCCACAAAGATTTAGAACTCTGGAGGCCTATGAGGCGCAGGAAAACCTGGTTTGCATTTTTGACGTTGATCGCACTCTTATCGGCAGGACTGACGATCGCTCAGCAGCCGGCTGCGAATCCCATTCCGGCTGCCACGCTGGCCTTGAATCAGCCCGTACCCGTCGAATCCTCGATCACAGTCGGGACGCTACCCAATGGACTGCGCTATTACATCCGGCCAAACAAGCAGCCCTTGAACCGTGCCGAATTGCGATTGGTGGTCAAAGCGGGGTCGGTGCTCGAGGACGATGACCAGCAGGGTCTCGCCCATTTTGTAGAACACATGGCTTTTAACGGCACCAAGAATTTTCCAGGCGAAGCAGTGGTGAAGTTCCTGCAATCCACGGGCATGCGGTTCGGCGCTGATGTGAATGCAAATACGGGCTTCGATGAAACGACCTACATTCTTACGGTTGCGACCGATAAAGCCGACATTCTCGACAAGTCCTTCCTGGTTCTCGAAGACTGGGCCCACAACGTGACGTTCGATCCCGTCGAGGTGGACAAGGAACGCGGCGTCATTATGGAAGAGTGGCGCTTGCGCAGAGGCGCCGGAGCGCGCATGACCGATAAGCTCCTTCCTCTTCTTCTGGAAGGATCGCGCTATGCGGATCGCATTCCGATTGGAAAGACCGACATTATTCAGAACGCCAAGCCCGAGAGGCTGAAGCAGTTTTATGCGGATTGGTACCGCCCCGATCTGATGGCGGTCGTCGCCGTAGGAGATTTCGACAAGAATGCTGTCGAAGGCCTGATCAAAGCGCACTTCGGTTCGTTGACGTCGCCCCGCAACGCCCGCGAGCGAAAGGTTGTCGACATCCCTGATCACGATGGCGCCATTTTCGCAATCCTCGCGGACAAGGAAGCGACGTCGACCAATTTCGAGATCGGAAACCTGCTGCCTGCCAGCGGGCAAACCACCATCGGGGACTACCGGCAGCACATGGTGGACGCCCTGTTTTCCGGCATGTTGTCTGAGCGGTTGTCCGAAATTGCGGAGAAACCTAACGCTCCCTTCATCGGCGCCGATGCCAGCCGCAGTCCATTCATCGCTCGAACGAAGGATGAGGCGGCCCTCGAAGGCGCGGTCAAGGACGGCGGCGTGGCGCAGGGTCTTGAGGCCGTTCTCGGAGAGGCAAAGCGCGTCGAGCAGTTCGGATTTACCGCATCCGAACTCGATCGCGAGAAGCAGGACACGTTACGCGCCTACGAACGGATGCTGACCCAGAAAGAGGCGCGAACGTCCGCCAGCCACGCCGAAGAGGAGATTCGAAACTTCATCACAGGCGAGTCTCTGCCCGGCGCTGATCTTGAATATGCGCTTCAACAGCGATTCCTGCCGACGATCACTCTCGATGAAGTCAACAAGCTCGCGAAGGAATGGTTCGGCGGCGACAAGAACCGCATGGTCATCGTTACTGGACCGGACAAGGCCGGCGTTCCACTGCCCACGAGCACACAGTTGACCGCTGTCATCAAGAGTGCCAATGCGAAAACGCTGACGGCCTATGTCGACAGCGTTGGTTCGCAGACTTTGATGGATTCTGCTCCCAAAGCAGGAACGGTCGTCAAGACAACAACTAGAGAACCCGGCATTACCGAATGGGATCTTTCCAACGGCGCGAAAGTTGTATTGAAGCCGACCAACCTCAAACCCGACGAGATTCTATTGCAGGCCATCAGCCCCGGCGGCACGTCGCTGGCCAGCGATGCCGACTATATTCCGGCAAGCACTGCGGTAAACGTGGTCACCGCGGGCGGTCTCGGTAAGTTCAATCGGATCGATCTGGGCAAGACGTTGAGCGGAAAGGTCGCCACGGCGCGCCCGTTCATCAGTGAAGTGCAGGAAGGCGTCAGCGGCAGTGCCTCGCGAAAAGATCTGGAAACGATGTTCCAGTTGGTTTATCTGACATTCACGGAACCTCGTCTGGACCGCGAAGCATTCGATGTACAGGTGTCTCAAACCAAGACAGTCCTCGCGGATCAGGCCGCCGATCCAGGTTTTGCATTCTCGAAAGCACTCTCGGAAGCACTCTACAAGAATCACATCAGGCGCCGGCCGACGACCGTTGAAACCGTCGACAAATGGAACCTCGACAAGTCGCTCGCGTTTTACAAAAGCCGGTTCTCCGATGCGAGCGATTTCACTTTCCTGTTCATCGGAGACTTCGATCTCGACCTGATGAAGCCCTTGGTTGAAAAGTATCTGGCTTCACTGCCCGCGACTCATCGCAAGGAGAACTTCAAGGACGTCAACGCTATCTATGCCAAGGGCGTGGTTGAGAAGACCGTAGAGAAGGGCATTGAGCCAAAGAGCGAGGAAGCCATCATCTTCACCGGGCCGTTTCAGTGGGACCAGACCCAGCGCATTGCTATTCGCGCCATGGGCATGGTCCTGACGGATCGATTGCGCGAGGCGATTCGCGAGGAACTCGGCGGCACCTACAGCATCAACGCCAGCCCCAGTGTGTCGAAGATTCCCCGCTCGGAGTATCAATTCGCCATTCAGTTCGGCGGCGATCCTCAGCGCATGCCGGCTCTGATTAAGCGCGTGTATGAGGAGATCGAAAAGTTCAAGAAGGATGGCCCGACTTCACAGCAAACCGCAGACGTCAAGGCATTGCTCCTTCGCGAGTGGGAAACCAACGTACGGCAGAACGGGTATCTGCTGGGCCAACTCGCCGGCAAATATCAGTTTGGTGAGGATCCCGCGAGTCTCTGGCTCGTTCCCGACTTTTACAACAAGCTTGACGCCTCGTGGATTCAGAACGCGGCAAAAACGTATCTCGACACGAAGAACCGGGTTCAGGTCACGCTGATGCCGGAAAAGACGGCGGAGAAGAAGTAGCGGGCCGCCTGGTACTGGTTTTCGGAATTACGTGACGAATTCGAGCGGGAGTCCCCTCCTCTTGAGGAGGGGTGGCCGAAGGCCGGGGTGGTCAAGCCTCCGATCCCTTATTCGACTCCTGAACACCCCGTCTGCGCTTCGCGCAGCCACCCCTCCTCAAGAGGCTGAGCATTACCCATAAGTGTAGGCTGCGGGGACTGGCGGTGGACGAAGGTGTGGGATAAGGAGGTTCCAAGCCAGCTTAAAGTCGTCCAAGACGCTGCTGGCCGAGCCAGATAGATTTTGTTCCGGGTTCCCCATCGCCAAGGCTCATCTGCACGGCGGAACCTGGCAACTCGGGCAGCCCGGTCTCACCCGCCGGTTGAGCCCGAATAAGATCGAGGCCGGTCAGGCCGATCATGTTCGGCGAGCGGTCGTCGATCCGGGTTTGCTGATGGAGCGGAGCGTGCGCGCGATCGAATACCTGCCGGGCGACCCCCGCATTGTGCGTGCCGCGTTTTTCACCGTGCAGGAAACAGGACAATGGCTCGGAAGTTGGACGCCCTGGTACGGTTTCACGCTTCTTCCAGCGAATGCGTCCTATCGTCTCCCGGCCGGGTCGCACATCGCCGCCGAGATCTATTATCGCGGAGCAAAGGATGCAGTGACCGACCAGGGAACATTGGGTTTGTTCTTCGCGGACCGCCCGACCGTCAATTCCGTTTCGGATCTGGTGTTCGAAGCAAAGGGGGATGTTCCGGCTGGAACCGTCGCGCAGCGATTCCGCTCGCAAACGCGACTGGCGACGAACCTCACGGCGCTGGCTTTGCGTCTTGACACTGCCGCTGGAGCTACGTCAATCGAGGTGTCCGCGAGGAAAGCGGACGGTGGAACTGAAGTTCTTCTTTTTGGAAAGGATCTGCCTTCGGAGTGGCCCACGGCCTATATCTTTAAGGCGCCCGTCCGATTGGCAGGGGGCACCGTGCTTTCCGTGACGACGTACTATTCCAATCCCTCCTTAGCGCTGCCACCCGGCGGTATCCGTCTCACGGTCAGCCGCTACTAACGTCTAATCAGCTTTTCACGACTTCTTTGCAATCGGCGTCAGACTTGTTCGAGGAGTTAGGCTGACAAGTCCTTCAAGCAGCTGATTTTAGTTTCCGGAGATGGTCCCTCAAATGCCTGATTGGGAATGCGTCCGCAACTTCAGTCAGGAAGGAGACCCCTCACCTATGGTCCAAAGGATTTCTTTTTTCCTGATAGTCCTGTTTCTATTCGGCGAGAATTTATCCGCCTCGCCCGTTCCGATCGTCGATAGCCGGGGAATTCTACTCGGGGCGAACAATGTTAATGTCGAGGGTGACCTATATGACGTCCGGTTTGTGGACGGCCGTTGTGTAGCAGTTTTCAACGGATGCGACGAGGTCACAGACTTTCTCTTTACGAGTATTCTACCCGCAACCGCCGCATCACAAGCCCTCATAGACCAGGTCATCATCGGCACATTCAGGACCAGAACGGATCTGATTGCCGGATGCGGGCCCGATACGGGAGATATTCTTGTATGCGAGATAATCACCCCGTGGGGATTAGCTAACATTGCTCCCCCCGACGAACGACCAACCATCGCATTTCAATACGAGAGTGCTTATTTCCCAGCCATAGGGGAGAGTTTTATTTCTCAAGACGATCGGCCTCGATATTTCGATACTTCCTGCTGCGACAACGTCACCTTCGCGGTGTGGAGTCCCTCGCCAATCCCCGAACCCTCGACATTCTGGACGCTGGGAGTCGGATTATTCGCATTTGCGAAACTCTGGGGCCGGAAAATATAAACTCGGAATTCTGGGCAGGACTGCACCAGCGGTGTAGCAGCCGCTCAGAGTTCGTAATCTCGGCGGCCACCTAGTCCTGCTTACGGGCTGGGATCATAAGCAGCGCCAGCAATCCGGAAATCAACGACGTCACGACACAGAACGCAATCGCAGGCCCGGTCGATTGCGAAGCCAGAACCCCGGCGATTGCGGAACCGAATGGCACACCGGAATAGTTGAACGCCATCGATACTGCGAAGGCGCGGCCGGTCCAGCCAGGATCGGTACGGCGCTGGCGCAGGGTGAACAGGGCGATATCGATTGGGCCGTTGAGCGCGCCAGTAATCCCCATCACCAGCAGAAGGGTGACGAGATTCGATTTCACGAGCAGCAGCGCGATCGTTATCCCCGTCGCGAACATCGGAAGAGCAAGCATCATCCTCTCCCGGTCGCGTGTATCGTGACGGCCATAAACAAATGCTGAGATCACACCGGTCAATCCTTGAACGGCGACCACAAGTCCCACTACTGTCTTTTGATAGTGCAACTGATGGAGTACCAGGATTGGCACGATAATCGTGAATGCCCCGTTGGCGAGATTCAGCGTGGAAATGCAGAACCCCAACCCGCGGAGACTGCGGTTGCGCCACGTGTATATCAAGCTCTGCCAGGCATCCGTTGCTATGCGTCCTGTGGAAACAGTCGCCGTTTGCGGATCCGGTGTCCCCGCGATTACGAGGGTTGCCAGGCCATAGGTGACCCCGATGATGATGAAAGTGACTGGGCCACCCCACAGCGCGAACATACTCGCAGCCAGCGGTGGTCCTACGATCACTGCGGCGACGTAGCCCGTCGAGTCCACGGCGTTCACACGTTCCCATAGATGAGTCGGAATAATGATGGGAAACAAACTCCGCAATCCGGTGTTCGAGAGCGGCGCAGTCAGCGAGGCTACACCGGCAATCACAATCAATAACCACGCCGGTAGAACGCCACAGAGCGCCAAAGCGCCAATCAGGATGAGGGCGATGAGGGCGATGAGATAGTCGAGTGTGACCAATCGCGTTCGACCGTGGCGGTCGAGCAGCGCCCCCGCGATCGGACTTACCAAAAGACCCGGGAAAATGCTGAAAAACGTGACGATGCCGGCCAGCGTCGTGGAGTTATATGCAGTCAGCGCGAAGAGCACGATCGTGATGGCGACCATCGATTGGGCTATTCGTGCCAGTTGCATTCCAGCCAGGAGGCGCGCAATGGAAGGTAATTTGAGGAGCGCTCGATAGGATCGATCGAGCTGGTCTTCCGATGAGGTCATGCTACAGCGGCCGCCTCATCCACCAATTCGACCTGTGATCGTTGGTCACTTTGGAATAGTGTTCGCCAACACGCACGAACTCCCACTTTTCGGTGTGTCGACCGGCGCGAATATCTCGTAAGCAATTCCTGAAGTTCAATAGGCTCGGTTCGTTCATGTCCCTTGCTCTGGCATGTACTCTACGTCCAGACGGTCACAAAAATAAAAGCCGTGAGGTACTCGTGTGATCTCCAGCGCCACCTCGTACGTTTTCGGAGATAATCCTGAGGTTATTGTGTGTTGAAGGCACCAGGAGTAGTCCATGACAATCTACGTCTACAGCAACACGGACGGCCGGCAAGTGGATGCGATTGAGGGTAGTGACACCAGTGATTGCGAGAGTAAGGCCGAAGAAAAATGGGGATCGATTCAGTACCATTGGTCCTTTAACAATGCTCCCGTGTCGAACGTCGTGAAGGACGAATAGCGGACTTCGTGAAATCACAAGATGAGAATCATTTTGAAAATCGCCGGAGTTTTGATGATGCTGATGGGGACTATCTGGTTTCTCCAGGGCATTAACATCCTGCCGGGCAGTTTTATGACCGGACAAATTCGGTGGGCCGTTTATGGCGGCGGTACAGCGCTCGCTGGCCTGGGACTCGTCGCGGTCACCAATCGGCGTCGCGAAGGCGCCACGGGCAGTCGGTCCTAAGGGACTCCCTGAGGCGTTCCACTGGAGATTTCAAGAGAATTTCAATAACAGGAGAACAATAACGATGCCCGATACCGGTTCGATTGTCCTACAACTCGTAGATGGCACCCGCGAACCCTTCACAAAGGACGTCTTGATCCACGTCGTCGACGGGAATAAACAGGTTCGTTTCGCTGATACGTTTCGCGGCCCGATAATCACGATCCGCGAGCTTCCGACTTTTGATAATTCCGGCGACCTCTACACTGTGATCGCCAGCGCACAAGGGTGTCGAGACGCAGGCTTTTTCCCGGTCAAGGTTGCGCCGAACACTCTTCGGCCCGTTTTTCTCATGCTGGTGCCTAAAAACGGGGGGCCAAATTTCAGGCAGGCCCACTGGGAGGCGCTGACCCTGGCGCAGCGCACGCTGCTGGGTGCTGGTGCAAGCGATGAAGCAACGGCACGAACCCGATACGGGGATCTGCTCGAACTCACGCCCGACCGCGGCGCCTGTCTGTGGAACATTCTCACGGCATTGGACCAGATTCATTTGCCTGTTGGCACCGCACTCTCCCATTTTCGCTCCCTGCAATGGGAGATGATCGCCCAGGACCGGTTTTTTGCGATCGCCGATCAGGAGCTACTCACACAGGTCAGATTTGCCAGGGACCAGGGACTGTTCAAGCCAGAACTCCACCCCGACCTGCTGCATGGCACGGCGACCGAAAGTTATAAGCAGATCGCGTTTGGTGAAGCCAATATCCAGCTGACCTTTCATGGCAAGGATCCAGCACCGGACAAGTGTGTCGTGGTCGAGCCGGATATCGACTACTTCCAGGATCAACTCTCCCACGGCATCCTGGAAGTCGTCCCGAACCTGATAACCCGGAAACTCGGCGGCAAGGGACTGACCGATCCTTACAGTGTATATGTGCTGCGCTGGATTGCAGGACGACAAGCAGGCATTCCCGAATTCGCGCCGCCCTACACGATTCAGTGATCAATACACGTTCCGGGCGGAGCGGTGGACCACCAGTGCAACAGACGACTAGACGAACTGATTGTCGCGACGGAAACTATCTAGGAACAAAGCTTATAGCGCCAGACTTCACGTACGGCCGACGCACAATGCGCCAATGAGGTCACTTCGCCGGCCTTCATCAAACAGGCGCGATCAATTCCGTGGAACACGTATTCCACGGGTATGCCTTCTTCCCGCCATTTCCGGATACACGTCCAGTCGTCGAGGGTTAGCAGCGAGGGTCTCCCGAATCGCGTGGTAAAGTAATTGTGAATTCGCGAGGCATATAGCCTGGCGCCGTTACTGTCCGTCTTGTCCAATGAACTGCCTCATGACTAGTCTTCACAGACGTCAGATTGCATCTCAAACTTTTCTGCGGTTACTTCTTTCCAGTCGTGAGCACGCAAGCCACCGCCCGCAGGCGCGTAGTAGAGCCGAACAACCTTGCCCTGCATTGTTCGGCGACGACCGCAGACACAGGCATAGATCGTGATCGTACGCTCTGAATTCTGGAGCGCCCGCCATTCAATACCGCAGTCGCATTTCCAGACCGATATGGTTGGTATTTGCTCTCTAGTGTGAACAGTCACAGAACGATTTTATCCAGCGTCGAGGCGTACGACAACTCGGGGAACTACGAGCGGCAAATCGTCCAATCGTCGGACAAGCTCTGACCGGGCGTCGGAGAAGAATCTACCGAGAGCGGACACGCGCACCCTGTCTTTCCGAGGACGTCGGCATATCCTGGTTTCATTTCTCATACCGAAGGAGCCGCACGTATTGATCCAAAACGTTTCTCGATGGAATTGGAATTGCGCTTCTTCCCGCGTAGTCCGCATTGACGACCAAAATGTCGGGAAACGCCGTCTGAGTTGCGTCAATTCTGGACAGATAGGTCGACTGCGGCAAGTCTCGGAAATTCCAAAGGGAGTTCAATATGGAAAAATCGATGCGTTCGTCTGTATCGCAGGCAAATTTCGGTCAACTGCCACAGACCGCAGCCGCACCGGAAGAGGATCTTTCCTCCGGTGTTTCGTGGGCTGCAGTAACGAGCGGTGCTTTCGTTATCGCCGCTCTTTCTTTCAGCCTCCTCGCGCTGGGCAGCGGTCTGGGGTTCGCATCCGTTTCCCCATGGCCCAACAGCGGCGCCTCTGCAACCACGATCGGCGTCGCGGCGATTCTGTGGTTGATACTGATGCAGATAATGGCTTCGGCCATGGGTGGGTACCTTGCGGGGCGGCTCCGGACGAAGTGGACAAGCATTCACAACGATGAAGTATTTTTCCGCGATACCGCCCACGGCTTCCTTGTCTGGTGCGTTGCGGTCGTCGTGACCGCCGCTTTTCTGGTGACGGCTGCCGCGGCGATGAGTGGCGCGTCGCTAGGAGCCGCCGCAGCGGCTTCAAAGACGGCGGAGGCTACCGCGCCTGGCGTAGCCACGGCAGGCACCGATTATTATCTTGATGCGATGTTCCGCTCCTCAAGTGCTGCTACGCCGCTCGACCCGAATGTTCGCGCTGAAGCATCCCGCATCTTTGTTGCCGCGCTTGGCAAATCGGATGTTCCGGCAGCGGATCGCGACTACATGGCGAGACTCGTTGCCGCGAGAGCCGGCATCGGAGAGCCGGAAGCTCAACAACGAGTATCTGAAGCGATAACACAGTCAAAACAGGCGGTAGACGGCGCTCGAAAGGCTGCGGCTTACGTTTCCATCTGGACGTTCGTCGCTCTTCTCATTGGGGCGTTTTCGGCGAGTTACGCAGCGACCATCGGTGGACGGCAACGGGATCACGTTGTTGCTATTTAACTTGCACCTTATTAAGGAGGCTATATGCGCTCAATTCTGCTCTATCTTCTCGGTGTACCAATTCCTCTGATCATTTTGATCGCGCTCGTGACGCACCATACCTGAAAAGTCTCGGCGCCCCCTCCGCGCGCCGGCCGCGTCGATCGCCTCGGCGATTTGACGCGGCCAGACTGCGGCTTCAATCAATCCTCCTATTTTGGCGGCTCCATGTTCTCGAGCGGACGCACCTCACATTCGCCCTCGAATGCAGGCCAGTGTATGCGGTGCAGGTCCATGAACCTCGTCGCCAGCGCGAGGGCTTCATCGTTCGACCCGGCCTCAACGAGGGCATAACCGCCGATCACTTCCTTCGTTTCTGCGAACGGGCCGTCGATTACCTCCAGCGTGCCTCCAGCAAGACGAACCCGCTTTCCTTTCGCGGTTGGCTGCAGTCCCGCGGTGTCGACGATTGAACCGCTCTTCAGAGCCTCGCCGACAAATTCTCCCATTGCATCGAACAAAGACTGTGGCACTTCCTCCATTTTGTAATCTTCTGTGTGCTTGATGAACATCATGTACCGCATCGCAAAACCTCCCAAGAAAAGTTCGTATCTGGAACCTTATCGAATGAGGGAGATCGGAATCGACAAACTGCAGCGTCGTCATGTGAAAAATCTTCAGGGTATTCCGGCATCCTACCGTCAGGAAACTGCGCCGGTTGTTTCTTCTTGTACAGACCCCTGATTTTTCCAGCGCTAGTGTAGTGTCCAAGAATTAGCTGGACAGTTGTTCCGAGCGCTGTTCCGCCGGAAGAACTGTCCAGCTAATTCTTGGACACTACACTAGCATGGTGCAGTTAGGTTCTGGACAAGCTCCAGCGCCTAAAGGAGTTCCGCATGAAAGCGAGTCGATGGATGCGCACGGTTCTGATGTTAGTATTTTTGAGTCTTCTCGGTGCCGTCTCTAACTATGGATCCCAGGGACGAGGCAAGCAGAAGGGCAAATCTGAGAAGGAAGACCGAGGTAACTCGTCCGCTTCGGAGGGGAAGGACAAGGACCCGAAAACGGCACCGCCAGAGCAGGTGAAGCTACCCCCGGGGCAGGTGAAGAAGCAGGAACGTCTTTCACAGGAACGTCAGCTCCAGCTTATCCACGAGCAGCAGCAGCGCGTGGTCGTATATCGTCAGCGCCTGGACCACCAGCAGATTCTCGCTCAACAGTATGCGGCTCAGCTCCAGAGGGAGAAGCGTTCCGCGAGTTACGCCTTCCAGCAGGCGTACATAGCGCGGTTGCGGCAACAGCAATTGGCCCTTCAGCGGTCCTACGACTACAACTCTGATCCCTACTTCTATACGCCTCCGACTTATCGTTACGCTCGCGCCGGCACGTACTATGAGGTCAATCAGTACGGGGCGGACAGGCTTCGTCAAGCCGTTAACTCTGGTTATTCGGAAGGTTTCCATTCCGGACAGGCAGATCGCCAGGACGGCTGGAAGTCTGGCTACCAGAACTCCTACGCCTATCAGGATGCGAACTATGGCTATGACGGCTACTATGGCGACCAGGATGGATACAACTACTACTTCCGCCAGGGCTTCAGCCGGGGATATGAAGACGGGTACAACAGCCGATCGCAATACGGCAGCAATAGCAATGGCACTTCCAGCGTTCTCGGCAACATTCTATCGACGATTCTTAACTTGCAGTCGCTTCGTTAGACACGCATAACATCTCCGCGACATTCGTTTCAGGTCACCGGACCGGGAGGACGAAAAGACTCGCGGCGACTTCCGTCAGCGGCTATATATATGGAATGGACTCCAAAAACTTCAGCAAGCCTTTGATCGTTGTGGCTGCCGGGTGTGTTGCCGCGTTGTTTGTAACGATACCGCGACCGACGCGAGCGGCGGCCGGACTACCGCGTCCTGACCACGTCGTCATCGTGATCGAAGAGAACCATTCCTTTTCGGAAATTTACCAGTCCGCCTCGGCACCCTTCATCAACAACAGCCTGGTTCCCTTTGGCGCGTTGTTCACGCAGTCCTTCGCCATCGAGCACCCGAGCGAGCCGAACTACCTGGATCTGTTCTCGGGCTCGAATCAGGGCGTGACCGACGACAGTTGTCCCCATTCCTTTTCGACCGCCAATCTCGGAGCCCAGTTGTTCGCCCTGGGGCTCAGCTTCGGCGGTTACTCCGAGGATCTACCGTCCGTCGGTTCGACGGTCTGCACGTCCGGTCATTACGCGCGGAAACACAATCCTTGGGTCAACTTCAACACCGGCCCCAACGCCGTGCCGTCCACGTCCAATCAGCCGTTCGCCGGTTCCTGGCCGACGACCGATCCCGGCTTCGCCGCGCTGCCGACAGTCTCGATTGTCGTGCCGAACCTCATCAACGATATGCACGATGGCTCGATCTCGCAGGGTGATGGCTGGCTCAACACCAACATCAGCCGGTACTATCAGTGGGCTCAGACCCACAACAGCCTCTTGATTGTCACCTTCGACGAAGACGACTCCAGCTCCAGCAACCAGATTTTCACCCTGTTTGCAGGGCCGATGGTCACGCCAGGTCTGTATGCCGACCGAATCAACCATTTCAACGTGCTGCGGACGATTGAAGACATGTATGGGTTGGCTTATGCAGGGGCCGCAGCGGCGGCTGCGCCGATCACTGTTGGATGGACGACCTCAGTGCCCGGCACATCCACGTTGAGCGCCTAGGCCGGCGACGGTCAAGTTTCGTTGTCATGGACGGCGGTCGGAGGCGCGGTGACCTACAACGTATACCGCGGCACTGGTTCGAATGGCGAGACGCTGCTTGCATCGGGACGCGTTGGAACGA
>Ga0134121_10003208_pt1 | contig 13743 bp, 6 predicted proteins | sample KB301_FD_96463 | JGI IMG/M metagenome (GOLD analysis project Ga0134121, IMG submission 96463) | Terrestrial soil microbial communities without Nitrogen fertilizer from Kellogg Biological Station, Michigan, USA - KB3-0-1 | ecosystem: Environmental > Terrestrial > Soil > Unclassified ...
CAACGATCTGTGGAAATACGATCCTGCCATCAACCAATGGGCCTGGATGAGCGGAACCATTTTCTACGGAGATGCCGGCACCTATAACGGGCCATGCCTGCCCGATACACTTAACATTCCCGCCGGCAGTTCTGAAGACAAAGCCTGCTGGACAGATGCCTGCGGAAATTTCTGGTTGCTCGGCGGCAACGTCGGCGCCGGTTGCCAGAATGATTTATGGAGATTCAATCCTGTTACGTTGGAATGGACGTGGGTGAATGGAAGCAACATTGTAAACCTCCCCTCTGTTTTCGGAACGCTGGGAGTGTCAAGTCCGGCCAACGTAGTAGGCAGCCGCATGGGCACATCGGGATGGGTGGATGCGAATGGTTACCTCTGGTTGTTTGGCGGATCCGATGTTGGCTACTCACAATTTTTCGCAGACATGTGGCGATTCGTGCCTGATCCGCAATGCACCCCTTGCAGCATTTTCCCGCTCGCCCTGTTCACTGCGCCCAATCATATCTGCCCCGGAACATGCACGAGCTTCATCAACAATTCTGTGAATGCAACATCCTTCCTGTGGACGTTTGCGGGCGCGAACCCTGGAACGAGCACGGATGTGAGTCCCGCAAACATCTGCTATAACACACCAGGAACGTATGATGTACAGCTCATTGCAACGAATGCCTCCGGCAGTGATACCCTTATGCTTCCCAACTACGTAACCGTTTATCCGCAGCCGGCACCGCAGGGAATTACGCAAAGCGGAGATTCCTTATTTGCAAACCCGGGCGCTGTATCCTATCAATGGTATTTCAACGGCAACATCATCAACGGAGCTACAAATTATATTTACGTCGCAACTGCAAGCGGAGATTACAATGTAGTGGCAACGGATAACGACGGATGTGAAGTGGAAGCGGTGATCTTTGATGTGATAGCTGAAATCCAGCGGGCAACAGGCAGTGGGCAGTGGGAAATATTCCCGAATCCGGTCAATGATAAACTCACCATTCAAATCCCGATAGCTATCGGGATACAAGTCACAAGAGAAACAGCCGTAGAGATTTCGATTTACAACATGCTCGGAGAACTTGTTAAGGCTGTTCAGCCAGAAGCCAGTACCAAGGGGCAAGTGGCTGTCATAAATGTTTCAAATCTACCTCCCGGAATTTATTACTTAGAAGTAACAGCAGACAAGAAAATTTTCAGAACCAAATTCGTCAAGTCTACCTTCCAGTAGGCAATAATTTAATTCTCATGAAAAAAATATTCCTCTTCTCCTGCGCATTTTTGTATGCGCTTGTTTCCGCTGGTCAGAAAGAAGGCAACGTATGGTGTTTCGGGAACAATTGCGGCCTGGACTTCAACAGCGGAAGCCCGGTTTCGTTTCCAGGCGTTGCTATGCTACAGCTCGAGGGATGTTCCAGCATCAGCGATACGAGCGGCAGCCTGCTGTTTTATACGGATGGCGTGACCGTATGGAATAAAAACCATGCGCAGATGACGAACGGAAACGGACTCCTTGGAAACAGTTCATCAACCCAATCGGCGCTGATCGCAAAACAACCCGGCATCGCAAATATTTATTACATCATTACGAGCGATGTGGGTGCGGCAGGAATCGGTCTCAATTATTCGGTGGTAGACATTACCCAGCAGGGCGGACTGGGAGACGTCACCATCAAGAACATCCAGCTTACTCCCGACTGCGATGAACGCATTACTGCGGCGCGGCATGCAAACGGAACTGACATCTGGATTATTACCACTACACATTTCACTGACAGCGTGAAGGCATTCCTGCTCACTTCTTCCGGCATTGCCCCGGTGCCTGTTACAACATTTACCGGGACCGTGCATTCAGGATTCAGCGATGACATCGGTTACCTGAAAGCTTCCATCCAATCAGATCACCTCGCTGTGGCAGTGCACACGGGAAGTTTTGAGTTATATGATTTTGACAATGCAACCGGGCTTGTCTCCAATCCTGTTGTGATGTCATCGCCTAATTATGCGCTCGCTTATGGTGTTGAATTTTCTCCTGATGGGACAAGACTTTATGGAAGCGAATACGGATCAGGAGACAACGTTTACCAGTTTGATTTGCTTGCAGGATCAGCCGCGGCGATTATCAATTCAGCTACACTGGTTGGTATCAGCAACACGACAGGATATGCAGCCGCATTACAATTGGGACCGGATCAAAAAATTTATCTCGCGCTGGAATTCGACACACATTTGGGAATCATCAACGATCCCAATCAACTCGGTCTCGCCTGCAATTATGCGGATGCAGCCGTCACGCTTACCACCGGAACGTGCCAGGGCGGATTGCCGAATTATTACCCTGCGCTATTTTCATCGTCACAACCCGTGGCACTTTTCTCTTCCCCGAATCATATTTGTCCCGGCACCTGCACAAATTTTACAAACCTTTCACTGAACGCAACTTCCTTCCTATGGAATTTCCCCGGTGCCGTTCCATCCACAAGTGTAGACGTGAATCCCGCAGGAGTCTGTTATGCCACACCAGGCTCGTATGACGTGATGCTGATCGCCGGCAATGCAAATGGCAGCGACACACTTTTACTCGCGAACTATATCACTGTTTATCCTTATCCTGCTCCTCAAGGAATTTTACAAAGCGGGGACACGCTCTTTGCAAACCAGGGCGCCGTATCCTATCAATGGTATTTCAACGGCAACATCATCAACGGAGCTACCAATTATATTTGTGTCGCGACTACGAGCGGAGACTACAACGTCGTGGCAACGGATAACAACGGCTGCGAGGTGGAAGCGGTGATCTTTGATGTGATAGCGGAAATCCAGCTGGCAACAGGCAGTGGGCAGTGGGAAATATTCCCGAATCCGGTTAATGATAAACTCACAATTCAAATCCCGATAGCTATCGGGATACAAGTCACAAGAGAAACAGCCGTAGAGATTTCGATTTACAACATGCTCGGAGAACTTGTTAGTGCTGTTCAGCCAGAAGCCAGTACCAGGGGGCAAGTGGCTGGCATCAATGTTTCAAATCTTCAACCAGGAATATACAACGTTAAAATAAGTTGCGGCTCCAAAATTTACCGGGATATGTTCATCAAGCGGTAACCGTTCATCAGCCATCTCACCATAAGAATAACATGCATGAAAAAAATTCTACCACTCCTCATCGCAACATTATATTGTTTCTCATCGCATGCTGACCACACTGCAGGCGTTGATTTTACGTATACATGGATCTCCGGCAACACCTATGAGTTTCACCTTGACTTCTACCGCGGCTGCAATGGTGCCAACGGCACAGGAGGCTGCAACCTCGGTTTCAACTCAGGCTGTACTGCAGTGAACAGCGCAAGTTGCCTGGGCGGCAGCGGTGCTGTTGTATATTTTTCTTATACATCTCCTTCCTGTGGCTACTGCCATACGGATTCATTTCCTGCAGCTTCACTGGTGAAAACACTTACGACTCCCATCTGCCCTTCCATGCAAACAGTTTGTACGGGAGGCACGATGGCAGGAACTGAAAAATGGTCATACACAAAAACAGTTACGCTTCCATACCAGTGCGCCGACTGGACCTTTATCTACGGAGTGTTTGCGCGGAGCGCTTCGCTTACCACGGTAAACAATCCCGGCGGAACCGGCTTTTGTGTGCGTGCAACTCTTGATAACCTGAATGTACCTGGAAACAGTTCGCCTGTGTTTTCTTCTCCGAACATGACATACCTGTGTGCCGGTCAACCTTTTTGCTATAACCAGGGGACCATTGAGCCTGACGGAGATTCGCTCGTATATGCTTTAGCGAATCCGCGTTCAGGTGTTTTCGCGGGAAACTTTATTACCTACAATGCCGGCTACGCTTTCAATGATCCTTTCGGTCCGGGTTCGCCCATTACGTTCAATACTGCTACCGGCGCTCTCTGCGCAACGCCCTCCTCACAGCTCGTCACGGTTACCGATGTCAGGGTCTCAGAGTACAGGAACGGAATGCTGATCGGTTCGGTGGAGCGCGACATGGAATTTATTGTTACAGCCTGCACCAATGCAATGCCTGAAGTGAGCGGCATCAACGGAGCCGCCTACGCATCAAACAATACTGACAGTGTTTGCGAAGGGTCCGCCTTGTGTTTTAACCTGAACGGCTCCGATGCCAATGCAGGCGATACACTTACAATGACGTACAGCAGTGTGATCCCCGGCGCCTCATTCAATATTTCCAACAACGGAACACTGAATCCGGCCGGACAATTCTGCTGGACGCCGGCGGCAGGAGATGCAAGCAGCGTCCCTTATATTTTCACCGTCACCATTCATGATGCAGCCTGTCCTTATGAAGGCGTGCAAAGTTTCCCGTTTTATATTTATGTGAGCAATTGCGGAACTGCAATTCCTGCTGCGGCTTTTACAAGTGACACGTCAATATGTCCGGGCACTTGCATTGACTTTACAAATCTCTCCGTCAATGCGACCGCTTACCTGTGGAATTTTACGGGAGCAAATCCATCCACGAGCACCGATGCAAACCCGTTGAATGTTTGTTACACCAACCCGGGAACTTATGAAGTGCAGCTCATTGCAATGAATGCTGCGGGGAACGACACGCTCACGGTTCCGAATTACATCAACGTGCTTCCATACCCGCCGCCGCAGGGGATCATGCAAAGCGGGGATACACTTTTTGCAAATCCCGGAGCGACTTCATACCAGTGGTATTTCAATGGAAACCTAATCAGCGGAGCAACAGATTATTTTTACATCGCACCATCAAGCGGAGATTACAATGTAGTGGCAACGGATGTGAATGGATGTGAAGTAGAAGCGGTGATTTTCAACGTGCTCGCCTCAGCGCAGTCATTAGTCATGGGTCAATGGTCATTGTACCCAAATCCTGTATCAGATAAGTTGATCATTCAAATCCCGATACCTGCCCGACTGAGTCATTCAGGCGGGGCTATCGGGACACAAGTCACAAGTGGAACAGCGCTGGATATTTCGATTTACAATATGCTCGGGGAACTGGCTATGGCTGTTTCTTTGCCTACTGCATACTGCCTACTGCCTACTTTTTCGATTGACGTTTCAAATCTTCTTCCCGGAATATATTACCTCGAAGTATCAGCCGACAACAAAATTTTCCGGAGCCAATTCACCAAAGACTGATGATGATATCAGTAAGATGTTGTCTGTATGGAATTGGTAAATTCGTATTGATTAGTATTATGTACAAAAAAATTTAATCCTAAATTCGCCACCAATATTAAAAGAAGCTGAATGATGAAATACAATCGTGTACTACTCAAGCTCAGCGGGGAAGCGCTGATGGGCGACAAGGAATTCGGCATTGACCACGACCGCCTGAAGCAGTATGCGGAAGACATCAAATCCATTGTCGACAAAGGCACCCAGGTGGCTGTCGTCATCGGCGGCGGGAATATTTTCCGTGGCGTAGGCAACGATGCAGAGGACGTGATTGACCGCGTACAAGGCGACTACATGGGCATGCTTGCCACCGTGATCAACAGCATGGCGCTGCAGAGTGCGTTGGAGAAAATGGGCGTGAACACCAGGCTTCAATCGGCCATCAAGATGGAAGAGATCTGTGAGCCTTATATTAAACGCAGGGCTGTGCGCCACCTGGAAAAAGGAAGGGTCGTCATTTTCGGGGCAGGCACGGGAAATCCTTACTTCACCACTGATACTGCAGCTTCACTTCGCGCCATTGAAATAGAAGCCGACGTGATCCTGAAAGGTACCCGCGTGGATGGCATTTACAGTGCAGACCCTGAAAAAGATAAAGAAGCCGTGAAATATGACACCGTCACATTTGACGAAGTGTATGAAAAAGGATTGAAGGTGATGGACATGACAGCCTTCACGCTTTGCAAGGAAAATAATGTTCCCATCATCGTGTTCGACATGAACAAAACAGGAAACCTGTTGAATGTGCTTGAAGGAAAACATGTGGGAACACTTGTAGAGGTATAGGAAAAACCGATAACCCAAACTTCAAACTCTTATGATAGACGCAAATAAAGTGCTGAATGAAACCAAGGCACACATGCAGAAAGCAGTTGACCACCTTGAAGCCGAGATGACAAAGATCCGCGCCGGGCGCGCCAACCCGAGTATGGTGGAGAGCGTTCACGTAGATTATTACGGATCAATGGTTCCAGTCAGCCAGGTTTCCAACGTGAGCATACAGGATTCCCGCACCATCATGATCCAGCCATGGGAGAAGTCAATGCTCACCCCGATTGAGAAAGCGATCCAGGCTGCAAACCTGGGTTTCAATCCTCAGAATGACGGGCTTGTGATCCGTATTTCTGTACCCCAGCTTACGGAAGAACGGAGAAAAGACCTTGTAAAAAAAGCGAAAGCCGAAGCAGAACATGCAAAGGTGGGCATCCGCAACCACAGGCGTGAATCCAACGAACATATCAAACGCGACAGCAAAGGAGTTCCTGAAGACCAGGTAAAATCTCTTGAAGCGAATATCCAGAAGATGACGGATCAGTTCATCGCAGCCGTGGACAAACATCTCGAGACCAAGGAAAAAGAGATCATGACTGTGTAATCAATATCCTGACTTCCATTTCTGCAAATGAAAATCAATCTTACTTACCGGAACAGATTTCGTAATTGGTAATTCGAATCGATTCGTAACTGGCAGTAAAAAAACAACCCCGGTCTGGAACCGGGGCTGATCAACAATTCAAAAATTACTTAACTTAAAACTTAACATGAAACAGTTATTCTAACGGGATGATGTTTCAGAAAGTTTCACGGGCACAAAAATTTTTCTCTTTCAATACCGTAATTCAATTTCACCTTTCATCTCTCTATTCGTAATTTGTAAATTCGTACCGATTTGTATTTAGTAATCCTGCCAATGTAGCTCAGCTGGCCAGAGCGGTTGTTTCGTAAACAACAGGTCCCCGGTTCGATCCCGGGCATTGGCTCTTAAAGTTCGTATTATTTAGTTCGGAGGTCGGAGTAGTTAATCATGAGTTCGTAGGCTGCCGGCTGTTAAATATTACATCTTACCTATTACATGTTACTGGTAACCTTCCATACACACACCGCACGGTCATCGCCCGATGAGATGAGCAACTCTTCCCTCAGCCAAAGTACGTTGTTCACGGAATTTAAATGCCCGTCATTTTTTTCTTTGTCAATGCGCTGAAGGATTTCAAAGGTGTCAGCATTCCAGATCTTGACAGTCTTATCACGGCTCGCCGTAGCAAAATAATTGTCACCTGGAGCAAATGAAAATGCATACAAGGCGTAATTATGAGCGGGAATGGATTTGATGAGTGAAAAATTTTCCGTGTCCCATATTTTCATGTGCGCATCGCGTCCCCCGCTCAGCAGGTACTTGTCATCCGGGTGAAAGCATACGCAATTGGTTGAAAGCTGGTGCGCCGCAATGCGGTGGAACTCCCTCATGGACAACACGTCGAAAAGCCTGATACTTCCGTCACCGCAGGCAACAGCAAGTATTGAATGATCCTTGTTGAGTGAGACACTTCTTACTTTCTCATTGCACAGCTTCATGTTATACAATAAGGTGAAGTCATCCAATGACCACACAGAAAGATTTCCTTCCCCGGTTGCCATAAAAATTTTTCCATGAACAATGGAGTAACGCAGGCTGAATAAGGGGGACTTGTGAAATGCAATGTTCCGCGTTTCATTCCTTGTCAGGAGATCCACCACGTGCATGGCCCCCGCTGCCGTTCCGATCAGCAATTCATTTTTTTCTTTGATGTAGAGAAGTGAATAAATGATGGCGCCAACATTTACCAGCGCCGTTGCCGGAGTTTCCGTTGTGAGGTTCCATTCTGCAACTATCTTATCACTTCCGCCGGAAAAAAAATGATCCGGGTCCGCCGCACGCTCCAGCGCATACACGGGACCATCATGCCCCTTGAGTGTTCTTATTTTCCCGATTGAAATTTTTTTCACTGATGTCATGTTTCCCTGTCCCTTTATCCTCAGCAGCCTATGCCCACACAGTAGTGCCTTCCGTGCAGTTGGTGCAAATGTCAATCTTCGAACGGCTTGTCAAAAGGTTTTTTCTGAACTCCTTGTATTTTTCACCAAACCAGATTTCTCTAAACGTGGATTGCTTTAAGCTGCCCAAGGAATGCGAAGCGTCTTTGTCAAAGCAGCAAGGCACGACGGTGCCGTCCCACGTGATTACACAGGAATGCCACATCTTCCAGCAGTGGTTGAACAAATCATTTTTAATACGCCATTTTCCATCAGCCTGTTTTTTATAGCGCGCATATTTTTCGATCGTAGGGATCAGGTCATTCCCGTTTTCAAAATCATAGACCTGTGCTGTCTTGAAAGCAACTTCATCCACGCCCATTTCCCGGGCTATTTTCTTCACATCATTAACCTGGTGTTCGTTAGGACGCACCACCAGGTACTGGAAAATGGTGTGGGGCGTTTTTGAGCGCAGCTTTTTTTTCCATTGAAGAACGTTGCGTGTTCCCTCCAGCACCCTTTCAAGTGAGCCGCCTATGCGGTACTGCTCATATACATCCTGCGTGGAACCGTCAATGGAAATGATCAGGCGGTCCAATCCTGACTCAACAGTTCGCTTCGCATTTTCATCGTTCAGGTAGTGGGCATTGGTGGACGTGGCAGTATAAATATTTTTTGATGAGGCATACTTTACCATGTCCAGGAATTCCGGGTTGAGATACGGCTCACCCTGGAAATAAAAAACCAGGTAGAGCAGATGGTTCGAAAGTTCATCGATGGTTTTTGCAAAAAAATTACTGTCCAGCATCCCTGTCGGCCTTGAAAATGACCGCAATCCGCTGGGGCATTCAGGACAACGGAGGTTGCAGGAAGTGGTGGGTTCAATGGCAATCGAGATAGGTAATCCCCTTTGCTGCGGCGAGCCGGACAGTCTCGAATAATAAAAGCTTCCGAGCACATTCGCTGCGTTGGCAGCTTTAGAAATGCTGAGCCGTGAAGCAATGTTGAAAAGATCGCGGGGATTTTTATTCATCGCTATGCAAAAGTGCATACAATATCTGGATTGATCAGGTGTACAGCAAACCGGGAGAAATTTTAATGCCCATCCGGGCAGTTTCATCATCATTTTTCCTGTTGATAATTCGCGCCCGGTTTCTCTCTCAGAACAAGCCTCCTGAGTATTTTAGAAACTTCATATTCATGAGAAAAACTTTTGCTTTCGCCGTTGCCCTTCTTTTTGTCGGAGCTGCAAAGGCCCAGGACAACTGTTCGAATGCCACATCGCTTTGCGCGAACAACACGATTGCTTCCACCACTTTCGGGGCAACTGCTGACGTAAACGATCCTGCATTGAGCTGCGGCGACCTGACCGTGAACAACAGCGTATGGTACGTGGTTACTGCGGTCACAACCGGTACGTGCAATATTTTTGTGAACCTGATCAATAACAATCCGGGACTGGAGATCGAAGTTTACACCGGAACGTGCGGGTCACTTGTTTCCACCGGTGCCTGCAATTCTGCCAATGGACCAGGCGGTTCCATGAACGTGACCTTCGCCGTGCTTGCCGGCTCCACGTATTATATCATGGTCGATGGCGCTTCGGGGAACCAGGAATCATTCACCGTCCTGGCAACCTCAGCAACAAATTCAATCGTCGGCCGCCCGTCGCCATTATTTATTCCGAGCACCTTTTCCGGTTGTGCTCCTCTTTCCGTGCTGCTTCAAAACTTCAGCACCATCAGCGGTGGAACCAACATCGTCTACCAGTGGAGAATTGACGGAGGCGTATATCTTGATGCCACCGGCAATGATACCACGGTTGTTTTTTCTACGACGGGTAGTCATACGGTGGACCTTAAAATCTGCAACACAGAATGCGGCTGTGCTTCCACCACCCAATTCATCGACGTGGAAGACCTCGTATCGACCATCTTTCCTCCGCTCAACATCTGCCAGGAAGTGGCTGTGGATTTTGCGGGAGACGCACAGTACCTTCCCGACCCGCCCTTCACGGCAGTGAACATCGTTTCCTGGGACTGGGACTTCGGCGACCCCGGATCAGGAGCGAACAATACGGCCAGCGGTCAAAATGTGCAGCATGCATTTTCTGACAGCGGCAATTTTGTGGTGACGCTCATTGTTACAAGTGCCGATTGCGGTATTGATACCGTTACAACTACGGTACACGTAAATCCAAAGCCGACTGTTACAGGCGGACCTGACCAGTTTATCTGCGAGTTTGAAGACGCAACCGTTACAGCAGTGGTGACGAATGCAACATTACCCATCACTTACCAATGGAGCGGTGTCGGAATATTCGGATGCGACACCTGCGCTTCCTCCATCGTGAGCGGACTCTCTGCCGGTGGCCCCTACCCGATTTCAATTCATGTGGATGACGCCAACGGATGTTTCTCGGACTCCTCGCTGAACATTACCGTGAACCCGAAGCCGACAGTTGATTTGGGCAATGACACGACGGCCTGCCTCTACTCTTCAATTCAGCTAAACGCAAACCTTGTACAGGGTACTCCTCCGTTTACTTTCAGTTGGACCCCTGGCGCAGGTTTGAATGATTCAACGATTCAGAACCCGGTCGCTTTCATTTCAGCGCCTGCAAATTATTGCGTAGTGGTACTGGATTCGATCGGCTGTACGTCCGATACCGTTTGCCTGAACATTGACCTGTATCCACAACCCTCTGTAACTTCATCCCCGGGAGTGTTGTGCGCAACCGACCCCAATCCGCAAACGACAATGACAGTGAATGGTGCCGGGGCAGGATCGTCGTATACATGGGGACTGTCACCTGATTATTCATTGATCAGCGGCGCCAATGCTGATTCTTCATCCATTACCATTTCATTTCCGCAAGGTGTTGCAGCTACTTATAATTTTACCTGCATCGTGACTGACGGAGTCACAGGCTGTATTGATACTGTGAACTCTTCCTATGTGATTGTCTCCGGATTGAACATGGTCGTGAACATTCCCTCAGGCGCATGTCTTGGAATTCCTGTAACTATTTCTGCAAGCGGGGCTAATACTTATGTGTGGTCGGCGAGCCCATCTTATCCTTTTGCAGATTCAACGCTTGCATCTCAAAATGTATCTCCTGTGGTGACAACCGTGTTTACCGTTACCGGGACTGTCGGCACGTGCACACAGGTTGTCTCCGACTCCATGAACGTGTATCCCCGTCCTTCAGTAACTGTTTCCAACGACACCATTGTTTGTCCGAATACACCCGTGCAGATCTTTTCAAATGGCTCCGGCGGCACTGCCCCTTATACGTATGCCTGGTCACCTGCAGCTGGACTCAATGATTCACTTTTACAAAATCCAACGGCAACCATCAGCGGCCCTGCTGTCTATTGCGCTGCAGTGATGGACATCCACTCTTGCGTGAGCGACACACAATGTGTTTCTCTGGATGTGTACCCGCCTCCGGCCATCAGCGCACTGCCCGCCACCATGTGCGCATCCACGCCGAACCCGCAAACTGTTTTCACTGTAAGCGGTGCAGGCGCAGGATCAACATACGGATGGGGCGGATCTGTTGATTACGTCCTTATCACTGCTGCGAATGTTGATTCATCATCTGTTACCGTTTCCCTGCCGCCGAATTCTACAGCCACGTATTCCTTCTCTGTAACAGTTACAGATGCAATCACAGGTTGTGTGAACACGCTTGCGCAGACATTCACGATGACATCAGGTCTGAACATGACCGTGAGCGGGCCTTCTTCTTTTTGCGAAGGTGATTCTGCTACGCTTACGGTGAGCGGCGCAACAACTTATTCCTGGTCTGCTTCTCCTGCTTATTCCTTTGCAGATTCTACAGCTGCAACACAAATTGTCGCCCCCGCAACAACGACCGTATTTACAATTTCCGGCACAGCGCCGGGATGCAGCCAGGTAATTACCAATACACTTACGGTGAATGCAAAACCGGATGCCGTCACTTCCCCGATCTCTCCATTCTGCGGTTGTGCAACTGTAAACCTTTCAGGAATACTCAGCACGCCTGGAATGGGCTATAGCTGGACGAGCACTTCCGGAAACAGTGTCACCAATCCCAACCAGGTGAATGCTAGTTCAGCCATCTGCGCCACCGATTCATTTGTCCTGATCGTTACTGATACGACCACCGGCTGCACTGACACGGCCTCAGTCATCGCTCCGCAAAATCCGTTGCCCGCTGCCATTGCATCTGCTGCGCCAAACATGATCTGTGATGCTACTTCGACTACGATCCTGCTTGACGGCACGGGCAGCGATACAACTTCAGGGACTGTTTATCTCTGGACGTCAAACAATCCTTCCGCATTTTTTGCCGATTCATCAGCGATTGTGACAACGGCAACCATCAGCATTGCAACTGTTTTTTATCTCACGGTTACTGACTCGCTCGGATGTGATTCCGTATATTCAGATACGGTGAATGTTTATCCAACGCCATCTATCGCTGCCTCCAGTCCATTCATCTGCACAAGTGATCCGTCGCTGCAATCAACGCTCACCATTTCCGGTGCAAGTCCCGGCTCTACGTACCTCTGGGATACAATTCCCGGGTGTGTGACGCCGGCGTCAGCAAGCACTTCTTCACAGGCGTTTGATTTTACTTCGTGCGGCGCCGGCATTTACAATTTCTCCATCCTTGTAACGGATGCTGTCTCAGGCTGTGTGAAACGTGTGAATCAAACCATCACTGTCGTAACCGGTGTGACGCTTGTTGTTTCTACGGATCCCACCATTTGCGAAGGTGATTCCACGACGCTGACAGTAAGCGGCGCGAATAATTTTTTATGGAGCCCGGGTGGTGACACAACTTCTTCTATAAACGTAACAGGACTTACGGCTGTCGGTTCTCCTTATCAATACATCGTTACCGGAACGATCAACACCTGCGCTGCTACAGATACGATTACGATCACTGTAAACCCGTCGCCGCAAACCACACCGATCGTCGGACCATTGGTGGTTTGCGACAGTACGCTTGGCCAGGTTTATTCTGTGACTCCGCCGAATGGAAATTATACGTGGGCTGTAACCAACGGAACGATTACGCAGGGACAGGGAACTGACTCAGTAATTGTAAACTGGGATTCCGCAGGCACAGGGTCGCTGACAGTTGTTGATACAAATGCATTTGGATGCCCGGGAATTCCGCAAACCATTTCTGTGACCATCAATCCGCTGCCTTCAACTTCTGCCGTAAGTGGTCCGGATTCAGTTTGTGAAAACAGCGCCGCAACTTATTTCGTCTCCCCGGGCGCAGGCTCAACCTATAGCTGGAGCGTAACCAACGGAGCCTTTATCGGGGGCAATACTTCAAACGTTGTAAACATACAATGGGGCGCTTCAGGAACCGGCACGCTCCTGGTGACTGAAACCAATGCTGTGGGATGCGCAGGTGCCACGGTGTCGTTCACAGTTTATATTTTCCCGGTGCCATCTGTGCCCGCCATTACAGGAACTGCAATCGTTTGTGCCGGCGACACGATGGTGGTTTATAACACGCCCCTCATCGGCCTCGCCACTTACAGCTGGACTGTTTCCGGCGGAACAATTGTGGGCGCGTCTTCAGCAGACAGCATTACTGTCAACTGGGATACAACTTCAGGCAACGGAAACATTTCAGTAATTGTCATCAACCAGTATGGCTGCGCCAGCCCGATCGGGAACATCAGCGTGACCATCAATCCGCTTCCTGATATAACAGTGACACCGGATTCAGTTTCCTTGTGCCGTAAC
>Ga0134121_10003210_pt1 | contig 13741 bp, 9 predicted proteins | sample KB301_FD_96463 | JGI IMG/M metagenome (GOLD analysis project Ga0134121, IMG submission 96463) | Terrestrial soil microbial communities without Nitrogen fertilizer from Kellogg Biological Station, Michigan, USA - KB3-0-1 | ecosystem: Environmental > Terrestrial > Soil > Unclassified ...
CGGCGCCCCGCTCGGCCAGCGTTCGCACAACCTCCCGCCCCCAACGCCTGTTTACAACTCCAGCTACGACGAGCCGGATTTCGATGAAGCCCCGAAAAAAAGCCTCGCGATCGCGGCGCTGGTTCTCGGCATCATCGGTTTCTTCACCGCCGGCATCATCGGCGTTGGCGCCATCGTCGGTATCGTGCTGGCGTGCATTGCCATGAGCAGGGCCAAACACGATCCGTGGCAATACGGTGGACGCAGCATGGCCATCGCCGGGCTTGTGTTGAATATCGTGTGTCTGGTCTCGTTTGTCCCGACGGCCATGATTGCCGCAATCGCTATCCCTAACCTGATGGCGGCACGTCGAGCTGCTAACGAGGGTTCAGCTCAAGCCTCGCTCAGAACGATCCACGCAGCGGAAGCGACCTATCAATCTACCAGCGGCGCCGGAAAGTTTGGGACGCTGAATGAGCTTGCAGCCGCGAACCTGATCGATCTGAAGCTCGCGACAGGCAACAAGAATGGTTACAACTTCACGGTGGAACTCACGACTGACGATCTGAACTATCCGGGCTTTGAAGTCGTTGCCAGACCGCTGACTTACCGCACTGACGGGATCAGATCGTTTTATGTTGACCAGACTGGTGTGATTCGCGCCGGTGATAACTCCGGCGGGCCAGCGACGAAGACGGATCAGCCGGTGAACAACTACAACGACAACGATTTTTACGACCGCAGTCGACGCACGGATTATCGCGCCCAGCCTGTATACTAGCTGGATGTCTACAGAAGTATGTGTTCATATCGGTGCGATTGAAGAAGTAAAGCAACCGAAGCAGAGGGTGTGCGAAGAGTGTGTGAAGATTGGTGCGCAGTGGGTTCACCTGCGTACTTGTCAGACGTGCGGCAAGACAGGTTGTTGCGACAGTTCACCAAACAGGCATGCGTCAAAGCACGCGCGTGCGAGTGGTCATCCGGTGATTGCGTCAGCGGAACCCGGAGAACGCTGGTTGTACTGCTATCCTGACGATGCGTTTGCTGAGTATTAAGGCCACTGAATCACTTTGCCTTTTGGTGGAGCGTTTTTAGCCGGCGTGATCAAGTGTGGACTGAGCGCGGTGCTGGGGTTTGTCTTGATCGCAGGCGGCGATGGTTTTGGTGACTCGAATTGTGGCGTCGCGACTGTCGGTGCTTTCGCTTCCGCCGGTGGTTCATTTTCGACGACCGCCGTTCGTGGCTGACGGATCAGCACCCGTGGTTTGCTCGGAATAGCACGAACATGATCCTCATTCACAACTTCAACCTTCGGACTCTCAACGACAGCTTCCTTCGGCACCGGCTTACTCACCACAGTCGCTACGACTGGCGCTGCTACAACCTTCGGCGGTTGTAAACCACGTACATGCGACCTCCGCAACGTCGACACACCAACCACACAACCAACGATCAACAACACCACCACACACGCAGCTAAAACAAACGTCTTCCACGATGACGTGACACGAGCGATGAACGCAGATCGTGGATTGAAATTACGTGGCGCTTCGTGGACCAGATCCCAGATCTCGGGTGGATCCGAGAGCGTCTTCACCACGATAGGCGCGACCGGCACCCGTTCAACAAAAGTCTCTTCAACGGGAGACTCTTCAACAGGTATGGGCGTTGGCGCAATTGCGATAACCGGCTTCTTCGGCGGAGCGTGTGTCTCCAAACAACGCGCGACCTCGTCATATGTGCGTGCCCTGGCCCATGCGCGTGCGGACGCACCAGAACGCGTCACAGCTTCAGTTCGCGCCCCAAACTCAATCAGCGTTTTCACCGTCTCAACGTGACCAAAGAATGCAGCGAGTGCGAGCGCCGTGAAGCTGTCGCTGCGCATTAAATTCGGATCCGCACCGTGTTCGAGCAGGAGGCGCACCACCGGCTCGTGGCCAAAGAAAGCGCCCTTCATCAGCGCCGTCATCCCGTGCCGGTTACGCGCATTGATATCAACCACGCGCGGCAGCAAATGCACCAGTTCATCAACGTCGCCGCTCTCAGCCAAGCGCAGCAACTCTGCCGTCACCGCGGGCATATTCAGTTGTCTTACCTTCGCAGACATGATCACTCCTTGATCGTGATCCGATCGCCTGGCTTAACTACCGGATCCTGTACTTTGCCCGATTCGATCTCTTTCAACTTGTAACGCGTCACGACTAAGAAGCCTTTGCCATCGTCGCGACCAAGCCGTGCTTCCTTCGCTTTCGTTGTAACACCGCCGGCAGCGATGAGCGCCTGCGTCAGAGTCAGACCGCGTCGATAAGTCTTCTCGCCCGGCTGCTTCACTTCACCGCCGATGTAGAGAAACTGCGTCACACTCGGATGCAGCGTGATGACGTCGCCCGGCCGCACGAGCAGATTCATCTCACTCGACTCGGCGAGCTCTATATCAAACGTTTGATTCGTTTCGTTTCGCAGCACCGTAACGCGCGCCGCTTCGGGCAACGGTTGCGCGTCGGCGACGACGACGTAAAGTGGAATCGCTTCGCGCCGGATAATCTTTGTGCCGGAGTCTTTCACCAGACCACTGACGAGAATCATGTGACTCGCGTAGTCGCGCACGCCGACAGACACTTTCGGATTTTCCTGCAACGCACGTCGCTTGAGCTCGCTTTCGATCCGGCTGCTGATCTCGTCGGTAGTTAGACCACCAGCCGCGAGCGGTTCGGCGAGCATCGGGTGTTCCAACAACCCCGCAGCGGTGACGGTGAACAGAGTTGATTGTGAAGCGCTATCGTTGATGCGGATATCGAGCACGTCGTTTGGTCCAACGCGATAGATCTTCGTGAGTGGCAATTCAGTTGCGGCGGCGTTTGCGTCGTCCGAAGGTTCTGCGGCTTGTTCAGGAACTTTCTCTGTTGGCGCCGGCACTTTGGCAGTGACCGACACCTGTTCGCCCACTGGCTGTTGTTTCTGCGCGGCCTTCTGTCGTTCCGCGGTTAACCTCGCGTTGTCCTCTTCCCAAAGCATTGAGCGAGCCAGCCCGAGACGGTCGCGCGCCTCCGCGTCTTTCGGATTGAGCTCGACAACTTTCTTAAAACTCTCAATCGCGTTGCGATACTGCTTCAGGTCGTAATACGCGTGGCCCAGCGCGAAGTGTGCGTCCGCGTTTTCGGGATCCAATTTGACTGACTGCTCCAGGATCTGGATGGCTTGCGGGAAAAGGCCGGCGAGCCCGTACTTCGTGCCTTCTTTGTACAACCGTTTAGCTTCGGCTTTTGCTTCCGGCGTGACTGGCCGCGCGACGGTGTTGCCCGGGCGTGGGGTATCTGAGTAATTCTGGGCCGTGACAATGCCGGCACACGAAAGATAGAGCACCACAAGGGAAGCGAAAGCGAGTGATTTTGACATCAAGACCCCCTTGAAAAGGAGTTGAACAAAACCCGCACGGACGATGGGGCGATTCGGAGTTGGGGGAGTCAACCGAACGATGACTTAGGGGACTATCGGATGCGTCGGTTATACCACTTTCGCCCTGGCAAAGCCAGCATTTCCCGAATCATCGATCGCGCCATTTAGTATTTACTATTCACCGCATCGATCTTACTATTCATCAATCTTTCGCTGGTCTTCTCAACGCCTTACCGATACCTTCCGCGAAGGAACCAACTCATGAGCAAATCCAAATCAAAACTCTCTCCCAAATTAAAGCCTAAGAAAGCTGTTTCGGTGCTCTTCAAACCGGTGAAGGCGGACTTTAAGGATCTTTTCAAAGCCTTAGCGAAAGGCGTCGGTCACACTGCGACGGGAAAGTGGATAGAACTAGGCGCCGATGCAGTCGAAGCTCTTGCAGCTCTTGGTCTGGAAACAGAACCGGGCGAGTTGGCGTTTCTGCTGATTCGTCGATCGTTAACCACAGCGATCTTCGAATTAATGGGCGATAGCGCCACTCAGGTGTCAGACACGACAGCGGCGGATGCTGATGCATTGGTTGACAGTTTGGACCTGGAGATTGATGTCAGCATCGATCAGAAATTTTTGGATCGACCTGGCGATCTGGCGATCATTGATAACTTCAAGACACTGTTGTCAAGCTGGCTGAAGGGACTGGGAATAGAAGAACCTGCGGCAGATGCAATAGCAGGCCGGCTTCCCACCTATTTTGTTTATGCACTCAATCAGGAATGGCGGCGCAACTCTAAATCGTATGTTCCTTTGCTTGACGCGCTCAACACTCCATTTACAAAGGCTGGCGATCGAGAATGGGCCTGGGTCCAATATTCCGCACTACTTGAGCGACGAATCCAGGAGCCGGTGTTCGATGAGCCATTCAGCCTGAGCCAAATATTTGTTCCGCTAAACGCTTATTCAAAGGAAAGGCCTCGTAAAGAATTGGATGTGGACGCCCTCCGAGATCAAAGGCAACAACACCGGCATGTTGTGATCGATCTGCAAGAAGAACTAGCAAAGTGGGTGGACGGCGCCGACCCTCAAGATGCCATACGTGTTATCAGCGGCGGTCCGGGCAGCGGAAAGTCATCATTTGCTCGCGTCTTCGCGTCGAGCATTGCGCAGAGTCATTCTAAAATCAAAGCCCTCTTTGTTCCCCTCCATTTAATCGACGCCTCAAAGGATCTGGTTGAAGAGGTTGGTCGCTTTGTACGTGAGGAAGGAGTGTTGCTGAGTAACCCACTCGATCCTGAATCGCCCGAGCCTAATTTGCTGGTTATCCTCGACGGTCTTGACGAACTCGCCAGTCAGGGAAAGGCGGCAGCCGATATTGCCAGAGGATTTGTGCGCGAAGTCGAAAAGACCGTCGAACGAAGGAATCACCAAGTTGTTAGGTTGCGGGTACTGCTTAGTGGGCGTGAATTGGTAGTTCAGGAGAATGAATCCGAATTTCGACGGCCGCGTCAAATTCTCAACCTGTTGCCTTACTTCGCGCCGCTCTCAGCCGAATATAAGAATGACGTGGTCGTTTACGACGGAATGGAATATCAGGATCCAGCGAAACTGCTGCAAAGGGATGCGAGGCAGGAATGGTGGAAAAACTATGGGGAGCTCACGGGAAAATCTTTCCTTGGGTTGCCAAAAGAGCTAAACCGGGACGATCTCACCGAGATCACGGCTCAACCTTTACTCAACTACCTGGTAGCCCTGAGCTTTACGCGAGATAAGCTGGATTTCAGTAAAGATATTAATCTGAATTCTATCTACGCGGATCTCGTAACGGCGGTTCATGAACGAGGCTATGAGAAGGGTCGAGCCTTCGGTCCAATCAGGCACATGACGCTGGATCAATTTTCCCGGGTGCTGGAAGAAATCGGTCTGGCAGCCTGGCATGGTGATGGCCGAACGACGACCGTCCGCGAGATCGAGGAACACTGCAAAGCAAGCGGCGTGGGAAGCATGCTGGATGATTTTCAGGAAGGCGCAAAAGCAGGTGTCACCCGGTTGCTGGCTGCTTTTTTCTTCCGCCAGTACGGACAGCGGACCAGTGGCGACCCTACGTTTGTTTTCACACACAAAAGCTTTGGTGAGTATCTTGCAGCTCGCCGTCTGGTGCGGGCAATAGAGAGAGTGAGCCGTGAACTAGAGCGGCGGGTCTCCAGTCCTGATGAAGGTTGGGACGAACGTGACGCGCTGAAACACTGGGCCCAAATCTGCGGACCGAGCGCTATGTCGGAATACCTGCACACTTTTCTACTGAATGAAGTGCGGTTGCGCTCACATACGGACCTTGAAAGGTGGCAAGAACAACTCACTCGATTATTTAATTTTGTCCTACGTCATGCGATGCCAATGGAACAACTCCAAATTGCAACATTTCGGGAAGCGATGTTTCAGTCAGCGAATGCGGAGGAAGCATTACTCGTAGCCCTTAATGTCTGCGCTCAAACGACTCGCCAACGCTCAGTCATCCAACAACCAGAGCCTACCACCTTCGGGACATGGTTGATGCGAATCGAAGGGCAGAGTGAGGGCATTGGCAGGTTGGCTCGACTCAGCCTGTCATTTCTTACGCTGCCTGGTGTGAATTTGTTTTTGACTGACTTGGCGGGTGCAAGTCTCGTATCCTCAGACTTAGAGAGGATTCAAGCCAATGCTGTTTGCGCCCAATCTGCTGACCTATCAAGTGCGAACCTCAAGCACGCCTTTCTCAGATACGGATTTCTTCTATACTGTAACTTATCAAATACTGATCTTAAGCGAGCAGACTTATATAAAGCTGAGATGTTTAAGGCAAATCTCGAAGGAGCCGACCTTGAAGGAGCCAACCTCGCAGGGGCCGATCTCACAGCAGCCGACCTCACAGGAGCCAACTTAGAAGGAGCCAACTTAGAAGGAACAATTCTAAAAGATGTGACGGTAGATGAGCGGGTGGCAAAGCAGATCCGCGAATTTAACGCCAAGCAAAATCGTTCGAGATTCGGATCTAAACTCCCCGACGCATAATATCTGGCCCATGTGGATCGCGGATAACCAGACCTCACTTTTCCGACACAAGCGAAAAAATTTGTGCTATGGTGGCGGCACGCCTCCAAACAAAGAAGCGGGCCGACTTGTGCAGCTACACAAGCCAGCCCTAGACATCAAACCTTCCAACGAAAGGAATGACATCATGGTCACTCATGGTAGCGCAGTCGTGCGCGAAACACCTCACGAAACCGAAACAACCCAAATCACAATCAGCGATACGCAAACACTCGCAACCAGCGAAGATGTTTCAGATCGAGAAAAGATCGAGGCACTGGCTGACATAATCTGTGGGACCAGTGACATATCTGCCGGCGCACTGTTCGTGCTTATGGGAACGTTGGAAAATTCGACAGAACCCGATGCACTTGCACATGCGGTGAAGCATTTTGCTTTTACACGCTGCGGCGAATTTAATCTGTACGGAATGGTGGACGCTCAGCTCGCCGTAGTTGAACGACAGTTATTGTAGGGGCGGCACTCCGTGGCCGCCCTTTCTTCGTCACACACATAATGTTGGTGAAACGGGTGGCCACGGAGGGCCACCCCTACAGTTCGTTCCGTGGAGCAGAATGCTCTCTTTAAATAGCGTGTTGTGCTGGACAAATAGCTCCTTGAATCGACGCGAGAATGAATGAGATCGCGGCGATCCGGTCTTGTTTCAACCGAATTCAATCCATGATCGGCGAGATTCAATATTGAATTCGACCATTACATGATTGTTCTGAACCGATTCAAGATTGTGACGGCGCGATCTTGTTTTCTATTCGCGCAGTTCAAAACAGTTGTTGTCCAAATCACAACAGAACTTCGCGTTCCCAGTGCCGGTGTCGTGCGATGCCGACAACGAAATTCTCCGCGAGGGTGCGGGCGTCGCCATCGCGGCTCGCGATCAGACCCGCGTCTGACATCGATTCACCGAGACCGGCCGCTTCCAACAACTGCACTCCCATGCCGTGCGCCGCGATCGTCTTGCAGTGCTGGAAGGCTTCACGGAGAAAGTCGATGGCTTCTGGTCCAGCTTGTAGCGCCGCCACACTTGCCTGACCATCAGGAACATAGACTGCATCGAACAAAACAGACGCCGCCGTAAGTAAACTGAAATCGGCATTCAACTGCTCGCCGCCCGCGCCGGTCAACACGCCTAAATGTGGCGCCACGGTCATCGCTTTGGCTCCCGCTTTCATCAACGCCAACTTCATGTCCAACACTGAAGCGTCGTTGAATCCGTCCGCCACCAGGAAGGCGATCTTGCGCGTCTTGATCGTCTTCAAAGGAAAGTTCGGATTGTCGACCATCCGCAAAGCCGGCGAAGGCTCGAGCTCCTCCTCAGGTCGCTTCGGTTGAAACTTGCGCGGATCGCTGTCAGCCGGAACGCTCATGTTCATTGGCTGCTCGAGCTTCTTCGGCACATTCAAACCCAGTCCTACGGCAACCCTATTCGCCAAATCGGTATCGACCTGGGCCAACAAACCGAGCATGCGCTCGCGAATCGGCGGCGTGACGACTTTCCCAAGCTCGAAACGCAACGCGCGCACGATGTGATTCTGCTCAGCCGCTGACTGGCTTCGATAGAAGAGCGTCGCCTGGCTGAAATGATCGAAGAAACTCGCGCTACGTTGCCTCACCTTCTGCGCGTCGATCTTTTCCGCATAGCTGACGAACCCACTGAAATCGACTCCCGCCTGGAACGGACACCCCCCGCGCAAACTATTCGGATCGTAGCTCGTCTGACCTCGATTGATCGTTTGGCGCATAAAACCGTCGCGCTGGTTGTTATGCACCGGCACCACCGGACGATTGATCGGAATCTCGTGGAAGTTTGGACCACCGAGACGCAACAGTTGCGTGTCGAGATAAGAGAACAATCGACCTTGCAGCAGCGGGTCGTTAGTAAAGTCGATGCCGGGGACGATGTTGCCGGTGTGAAAAGCAACCTGCTCTGTTTCGGCGAAGAAGTTTTCCACATTACGATTCAACGTTAACCTGCCGATGCGCCGCACTGGAACGAGCTCTTCCGGGATGATCTTCGTCGCATCGAGCAGATCAAACGGGAAGCTGTGCTCGTCTTTCTCTTCGACGATCTGAACGCCGAGCTCCCACTCCGGAAAGTCACCTTCTTCGATTGCCTCCCAGAGATCGCGTCGATGAAAGTCAGGATCCTTACCGGAAATCTTCTGCGCCTCGTCCCAAACAACCTGATGCAATCCAAGCAGCGGCTTCCAATGAAACTTAACGAACCGCGCTTTGCCCCGCGCGTTGATAAAACGAAACGTGTGCACGCCAAATCCTTCCATCATCCGGAGACTCCGGGGTATGGCGCGGTCTGACATGGCCCACATGATCATGTGCATCGATTCGGGCATGAGCGAGATGAAGTCCCAGAAAGTATCGTGCGCAGTGGCGGCCTGCGGGATTTCATTATAAGGCTCAGGCTTGGCGGCATGGATCAAATCAGGAAACTTCGTCGCGTCCTGGATAAAGAACACGGGTATGTTGTTGCCGACTAGATCGTAGTTTCCTTCCTGCGTGTAGAACTTGACTGCAAAGCCGCGCACGTCGCGAGCGAGGTCAGTCGAGCCGCGCGAACCCACGACTGTAGAAAAGCGGACGAAGACAGGCGTTTGCACTGACGGATCCTGAAGAAAGTGGGCCCTGGTGTATTCGGTCATCGGTTCGTAAACCTGGAAGTAGCCGTGTGCGGCGGTGCCGCGGGCGTGGACCACGCGCTCGGGAATTCGCTCGTGATCGAAGTGGGTCATCTTCTCGCGAAAGATGAAATCCTCGAGCAGGGTTGGACCACGGTCGCCTGCTTTAAGCGAGTTTTGATTATCCTTGACACGAATGCCCTGATTGGTCGAGAGAAATTCACCGGCTGACTCTTCCATGTTAGGCGCGAGATCGTCGAGCTTCTCGTTGTTCGCGCCGAGACCAGCTCCGTTAGTGGGTTCAACGTAATTCTGGGTCGACTTATTGTTCTTTGTTTTTGATTTATTTCTGGACTGACTCATTTACCTGCCCCTTTCTCGTTCTAAACCGTGGTGGCGACAAGATTACGGTATCGCCTTATCTCGCGGCTGCCTTTTTGGTGCGCGCTTTCTTGGCTTTGGCGGCGTCTTCGGCGGTCGTGACGTCGCGCTCTTCTTCGGGCGGAGGCAACACTGCCGGCATGCCCAGCGCCTCGATCCAGAGCTCACGCGTCCAACTCTGCGTGTGATAGAGGTGCTCGTCTTCCTCTTCCTCCACCTGCTCATACGCTGGCATGATCAACTCCGCTTCCGCCTCATCCGCATTCTTCGCGAGCTCACCCAGCAGTTCCCAGTTCAAGTGGTCCTTCGTTTCAGCAAACACCACGCACTCGGCGGCAACAATCTGCGCCGACTGCGGATCTGTAGATCGCAACGCCATCTCCATCGCCTTCACGAGTGACGTACCGATGTAACGAACCACTTTACGCCCGGGAGTCTCCGCGTCCGGATCCAACCCCAGCCCGGTCAAAATCGTCGACACGATCTGAACATGGTTCTTGGTCTGTTCCAGATACTTGTTCCACTCCTCACGCAAATCCTTGTTAACTGCGCAACGCAGTGCAGTCACGTAAACCTGCACACCACCCTTTTCCGTTTCCAACGCCTGGTACAACAAATCCGTCGGCACTTTTGCTAACAACATTTTGTTCTTCATGATTCACCCTCCTGGTTTTTATGCTGGTTGCGGTTCCTCTTCCTTCTCCGGCAGCTTCTCGGCAGCTCGCCCCTTCATCTGTCTGGGCACGTGGTTGATGAGCTCGAAACGATCGCCCTGGCTGAGCATGTGCGCGAAACTCGATCGCGACGTTGTAGACGCTGCCGTTGTCGTGACGCGTTTTGCCGTGTGATCTGCCGATGCCGGTAAGCTCGGTTAGCTCGAGTGCGACGTGCTCGACGATGTGTCCGAAGTAAGTTCCTTCTTCGAGGCGCGTCACAAAGCCGCCCGGCCGGCCGAGGCTGCAATGGTGATTGTGTATTCCGGGAAGGAGCGTGAGGAGTCTGTCGTTGAAGCCGTGAAACTCACGGCTCTCGCGTTCAACAAGCTCGTCAAGATCCAGGCTCATCAAGAGCACTGGACGATAACTATAGACATTCGGACCGTGGAGTGTGCGAATGCTTTCGATCTTCATGACGGACTTGCCTTTCAACTTCATTCATGCCGGTCAGAGTGATCGAAAGCTGTGTCATGGGGATGTTTAGATCGTTGCAATGTGTCTTCGAATTAATGTTCAGAGTACGAGTTATTCGACACTCTCGAGCATCCAGATGTCGACGCTTACTTCTTCAGAGTAGTGAATGATGGGTTGAGTTTTTGGCTGAGGCAATCTGCACGCTTCGATCATTGTCGAGCCGAACGTCGTCAACTCGGCTTTGTACAATTGATACGGCTCGTGAAAGACGCGTCCACGATAAAGCTCGCCTTCAAACTCCGTGTAGAGAACATAACGCTCAGTGAGGAAAAACTCCCTGGAGCCGGGTTGTGCTTTCGGCAAAGCATCACCAACACTCCACGCCGCCTTGAACTGCGCCGGCGGATCGTCTTTACGCTTCAACTTGTATCTGATCTTCCTCTTACCTTGCAGATCGATGTCTGCTGAGTAGTAAGGCAGGTGATAAACGGTCCGCGCCGCCAACACCGCCGCAGTACTATTCGCGTCGAGCGAGAAGAACCACACACCAGGCACGCCGTTGTGATGAACGTACGTACGCACGTTCAACTCGTGCATCTCGTCGAGACCGGGAATCGGCGGCATGTACGGCGGCAGGCCGCGTATGTCCCACATCGTGAAAGGCACGATGCCGATCCACGCTGAATTGCCGTAGGTGTCGATTTCGAGTGAACGAGGAATGTGCGGGCGCAGGACGTTCGGGTCGATGCGCCAGTGAATGAAGAGAAGTTTGCCCCAGTTCTGGTGCATCACCGGCTGGCCGTCCGGTCGATGCCGAACGGCAAGCCGGTCAACGTCAAGAACCTTTCGCATTCAGTTTCCTGTCAAAGTTAAGCTGCCGCTTTGCGACCACGCTCGTCAGCCGTGCGCATGTCGCGCGCGCTGTGCGTCAGCGAATTTGGTGCGTTCAGATTTGCATCAGGCGTGACGCTCACACCGAGACGCTCAACCAGCTCGCCACCAAGCCAACCGCCGAGCAACGCCGCCGCAACACCGATGAACGAGAGTGCGAACGCCGCTGTCGATGGCACATTCGGCGAGTTATAGCGCAACAGCCAGCTTGCGACAAACAGGATCATCACAAACACATTCGTGAGCCCGTGCAGAAGACCGATGCGAGCTGCGCGCGTTCCTCGCGGAATACCCAGGTAGTCAATCAGACCAAACACCGCCGCCAGCAAACCGCCGACGATGCCTGCGGCGATCATCCAAAATGAAACCGTCGTCCACGTTGGATTGCCAGTGACGAGATAGATTATGTCAAACACCACTGCCGTTGAAAGAAGCCCCAACGGGTAAACGATCATGATCGGATGAATCGCGTGTCCAAAAATTCTCGCTTTGCTTTCCATTTGATGTAGCCCTCCTTGATGCCGGGTGAATACCATCAAGTCGTGGGCCATAGTTAGACAGGATTACAGGATTTTCAGGATTGACAAGATTTTTCAACCAAGTTTCCTGAACATCTCGTCGTGAATCGCTGCGATCGCCTCAGCGGGAACCTTCGGCTTGCGATCGTAGGTTAACAGTCCGTTGATCTCCTGCTCGATATCGGTCAACTGGGTGTAACAAAATCCAGCAAGGAACTCGAGGGAAGCAATTCCCTTCATCAGGTCGCGATACTTCTCCAGCAGCTCTTCATTCTTTTCGAACGATGCGTAAAACCTGTAAAGCAGGTCACGCTTCTCCGGTGGAATGTCTTTCGGTATCGCGAGGAAACCGCCGACTTCAGACAACACGATTGGCTGTCCACGATATTTCGAGCCGCGCGCGAAAAGCGGTTTGTCTACCCAAACCTTCGAAGGAAGTTCGCCACTCTCCAAAGTCTGTTTATAACGACCCAGGATTTTCTCGGCGGTCGGTGTGTAATCGTGAATCGCGCAGATGTCGGTGATGTCAGTATGCTCCCAACCGTCGTTATCGATCACAGGCCGCGTGGAATCCAATCGTCTCGTAACACGGACCATCCGTTCGATGAACGCATACTGCCCCGCATGCTCGGAACCCAAACCCGGAAAGCCCATGCTCTCGTTCACCGGCACCCACGCCACGACGCACGGATGATTGAAGTCGCGTCGCACCGCATCCTGCCATTCCGCAGATAACAAATTTTCAGACTTCGGCGACCACTCGCGCGCATTCGGCATTTCTTCCCACACCAGCAGGCCAAGCTTGTCGCACCAGTAAATCCAGCGCGGGTCTTCGATCTTCTGGTGCTTCCTCACGCCGTTGAAGCCAAACATCTTGATCCAACCGATGTCCGTCTGCAGTGCTTCATCCGATGGCGCCGTGAGATAACCTTCGGGCCAGTATCCCTGGTCCAAAACCATCTTCAGGTAAGTAGGCTTACCGTTGATGAGAAACTGTCCGTGACGTAGCTCGATGCCGCGCAGTCCGATGTACGATCCGACTTCGTCGAGCAGGTTTTTGCCGTCGTAGAGTCTGACTTGCAGATCGTAAAGATGTGGCGACTCGGGTGACCAAAGCTTCGCGTAAGGGATCGTGATCGCCATTCGCCCGGTCGCGACGGCGGTTTGATCTTCCGCAATCGCGACGCGCTTCCCTTCCTCGAGCACCTCGACTTCAATGCGCCATGCTGACGAAGGCGCGTGTAGGAACACTGTCAACTCGACGATGTTTCGCTTCGCGTGAGTGATGACCCGCAGCTCTTCGATGCGAATCGGCGGCACGGGCTCGAGCCAGACTGTTTGCCAGATTCCGGTGGTGCAGTAGTAGTCGATGCCTTCGGGCAAGCCGGTGAACGACTGCTTGCCGCGCGGCTGTTCCGGATCCTGTCGATCCTCGACGCGCAAGGTTAGTCGATTCGTGCCTGACTTGAGATACGGCGCGATGTCGAATTGAAAAGGAACGTGACCGCCGCGATTGTGTCCGACTTCCTGGCCGTTGACCCAAACTGTGCAGGCGTAGTCGACTGCTCCGAAGTTGAGCAATAGATCGCGCTTGTAAAATTCGTCGGGCAGCTCGAACGAGCGCGCATACCACACGACTTCATGGACGCTCTTGTCGTTGATACCTGACAGCTCGGTCTGGTAGCCAAACGGAACATTGATTCGCAGCGGCAACGTGCGGCCGTCTTGCCAA
>Ga0134121_10003211_pt1 | contig 13739 bp, 10 predicted proteins | sample KB301_FD_96463 | JGI IMG/M metagenome (GOLD analysis project Ga0134121, IMG submission 96463) | Terrestrial soil microbial communities without Nitrogen fertilizer from Kellogg Biological Station, Michigan, USA - KB3-0-1 | ecosystem: Environmental > Terrestrial > Soil > Unclassified ...
ACAGCATGGCCGACGCGTGGTGCAACCGGCGGACCACGGCGGCGTCTTGATCGACGCGAGCGATTTGCTGAGGAAAACGGCGCGACTGGAGAAAAAGGCCGCGACTGACGTGGCAGAACGTGCGAGGTGCGGCCAGACGACGGTCGCAGAATCTGCGAGTCGTCTGGCCGCGGAGTGACGGTTACCGGCCCGGACGGAGCTCCTGCGAGAAGCCGACCGCGTTGATGTCGCGGAACACCGGCGTGTTTGGCGGCAGCAGCGCCGGGTTCAGGAAGTCGGTGTCGAAGATGAAGTTTCGAGTCGGCACGCTGTAGACGATGCCGTCGGCGGCCGTCTGGCTGCAGCACTTGAACGTACCGAGCGCCTGTCGATTGTAGGCGAGCGTCGCCATCGACCCGCGGTAGTTCACCGTGTTCACGCCCGCGCCGCTGTCCTGCTCGAGCATGCGGAGGAAGTTATGCGCTCCGCCGTCAGTCCCGAACACCGAGTTGGAGGTCAGCTTCGTAAAGCTCGGCCCCTTGCCGCCGAGCACCGCCACACGGTAGTAGCTGCTCGCCGAGCGCAGCCGGCCGCCGCCAGCCCCCGCCGCCCCGAACGCGGAGGGATACCAGTTGTACTCGAACGGCTGGAAGAACGACGCGTTGTCGCTCCAGACGTTCGACAGAATGTTCACCGCGTCCGCGATGATCGACGTGGCGGCGTGAAGGTCGTTGACGGCGAACGTCGACGCCGCATTCCAGTCACCCTGCAGGTAGACGGGATTCTCAGAGACGACCGTGAGACCACCAATCCGGTTCGCGACCGTGGCATCGCTGTTGATCGTGCCGCCGTTGATTAACTTGAGCGCGTGCCGGAAGAAGATCGCGCGGTTCACCTGCGCCACCGCGCGCTTGACGAGCATGGTCGGCGTACTCGTCGGGTCGTTGAGCGGCGCGATCGAGTTCGGGGGGACCTGAGCGTGGGTGCCGTTGTAGTTCGGGACCTTCCCGTAGAGATCGCAACCCACGACGTCGTTCACGTCCTCGCCCGCCTGGCAGGCCCCGTCCGGAGCGCCACTGGCGACCGTCGGGTTCACGAGATCTTCCCACCCGTATTCGCCGGTCTCCTTGTCATTCAGGTCGCGGTTGTTGCGGCGATCCGAGAAATAAACCGTGTAGCCGGTGTTGTCGATCTTCGCCAGCAGGCCGGTGTTCGCGACGTTGTACGGCGCCGCCGACGCCTTGAACCACTTGGCGAGGTTCTTCACGTCGAGCGCGATGTAGTAGATGACGCCGCCGATCTGCAGGCCGACCTTGTTCCTGTCCATTCCAGCCGCGATCGCTCCGCCGCCGAGCGGCGCAAACGGAGTGATCATCGCGAAGGTGCCGGGATCGGCGTCGCGCTGGACGCCTTCACGAGAGTCGAACAGCGCGTTCGGCCAGTATTCGTACGAGTTCGTCGTGTCACCGACCGAGCAGGCCGCCGAGCCGTTGCTGTTGCGCAGCCGTTGAATCCTGATGATGGCATTCGGAGTCGGATCCGCGCAGCCTGAGACGCCGCCGGCGGTGGGCGGCTGATCCTTGTCCGCAAAACCATAGTTCAGGATTTCCTGAGTGATGTCGACGTAGCTGCCATCAGTCTTCCCGACCTCGATCTTGATGTAGCCGCCGAGCGTCGCCGTGTCCATCTTGGTCGCGTAGCCGGTCGTGATCGTCGCGCCGCTGACGGTCGCCGGCACGCCGGTGCAGTTGACGAACTGGGTCGCACCCGACGTGACGACGCCGGCGCAGGTGACCGGCGTCGAGATGCCGGTGCCGCCGGTTCCGACGTCGTTGATGAAGAAGGTGTTCTCCGCGAACGGGAACGTCGTCGTGCCCGACCCGATCGTGACCGTCTTCGGGTTACCGATTATCACTGCGCCCTGGATGGTCGCCGTGGGCTTGAAGGCGGTGCCGCCGGTGGACTGCGGCATGTTGCCGGTGCCGGCGCCGGTAATGTAAACCGTGTTGCCGGTCGCGACGGCGACGGTGACGTTACAGCCGCCGATCGTCGTCGCCGTCCAGGCCGTCGCGGCCGTCCACGGGCCCGAGCAGGTCGCGAGCACCGTGCCCAGCGAGTTCTTGATCGACACGTTCGGCTTGTTGAACATCGCCGGAATCGCGTTGACGGCGATCGTCGTCGCGCCGAGCGCGGTGGCCGCAGTGGTCGTCGCGAGGGTCGAGGCGGGCGTCGCCGAGGTCGTGCCGTCTCCGAGCGATCGCGCGACCGGGACCGTGCCGGTGTACCACGCGGGCGGCGTCGCTTTCCAGTCGCCCTCCAGCAGGATCGGCGCAGTGGACGTGAGGCCTGGAATGTTGCCCGGCGCGAGATCGGTCGCCTTGTCCGACAGCAGGATCCGGATGCTCGCCTTGTTGAACAGCCGCTCGCCGTACAGGATGCTGTTCACGTCCTCGGTCGGAAGCGGCCGCTTGATGATGTCGATGTTCTTGCCGCCAACGCCGTTGGCGACGAGCGGCAGCTTCAGCGCCTTTGCGCCGGTCGAGCCGTTGCGCAGGTAGTAGTTGTATCCACCGGTCTGCGGATTCGCCGGAACCGCCGCGCCTTTCACCAGCGCCGACCATCCTGAGTACGCCGTCTGGCCCACACCCGGCATCCCGGTGACGCTGCCTTCCGTGTCGCCCAACGTGCGGTTCCCGGTCGGCGCATTGGCGCCGGTCGCCAGGCTGACGGTGCCGGTCATCCCGACTTCGGCGGTGGTCGCGCCGTTCGAGAGAAACTGCCGCACGACTTCGCCGACCGCGGTCGTCCGGCCGTTCATCGTCAGCGTCTTGGAGGCGCCCTCGGCGAGCCACAGGTTGCCGTTGGTGTGCACGCGTCCGCCGAAGCCGAAGTCCTGCTCAGCGAAGAAGCTCAGGTCGGAGTCCGAGAACATGCCGAACTGGAAGACCGGAATCGCGACCGCCTCGATGGTGCGCGACAGGTGGACTTCGCCCCCGGTCGCGGTCTTGGCCGTGACGTCGAGTTGATACGGCGTCTGCAGCGCGATCAGGCCTTCGTAGGGGCCGGTCTTGATCGGCAGCAATACGTCGGACGTCGTCGGGTTGCCGTTCGAATTGAGACCGCAGAACTGAATCGTGTAGCCGTTGGTGCCGACGAGCGCCGGCGTCTTCGCGGGGATGGCGATGCCGTTGAGGGTGAAGCCGCCCTTGCAGAAATACGCCGTCACGAGGCTCGCGGGAAGCGCGGTCGGCGCGTTCGCGGCCGTGTAGGTGATGCCCGGCAGGTCCGTCGCCGACGGCCGGTGCGCGCTGTCGGTGAGCCCCTGGATCTGAGCCTGGGTCGGCGCGACGTTGACGAGAAAGAGGTTGCCGAGATCGGCCGTCAGCTTCTCGATGCCGGCGCTCGCGGCGTAGAACGCCTGGCCGCGATCCTTGTCGATCAGCCGGTAGCGCTGATCGCTGATCACGACCGTGGTGAAGCCGACGAGCAGCGCGGACATCAGCATGAGCACGAGCAGTACCGTGATCATGGCGATTCCGCGTTCAGAATGACTCCGCATGATGTGATGTCCTGGGTCGCGCGTCACTGGGCCTGCGTGTTGTAGCGGTCTTTCGCGGTCAAGCTGCGCACGTTGACCGACGTGGAAATGTGGTTGCGCACGTAGTCGTCGGCCGGCTTCGACTTGGTCTCCGAGCGGACGCCGATGTGGAGATTGACCTTGCGAATCATGTTCTCCGTGTAGGTGATCGTCGTGCTCGGGCTGCCGCAGGTGATCGTCCACGCCACCGACCGGGAAAAGGTGACCGCGGTCGGGTTGCACGTGTCGTCGTCGACGTCGTAGGTGAGATCGAGATCCTCGACGATGCCGGCGAGCGCCTGCGGCTGGAACTTCGCCGGGCAACTGTCGCTCGGCGGACTGGCCGTCGTGCAACCCGGCGGCATGTGGTTCAGCTGCCGGGTCAGGCGCGGCGTCGTGGGATCCGTGTTGTCGACGTAGTAGGTGATCATCGCGGCCTTGAACAGCGTGACCTGCGCGCAGAACGGCGTGGTCGGCGACGGTGCCTGCTGGTAGCACATGCCGGGCGGCGCCGCGGTCGCCCCCGGCGGCCAGGTCAGCGACGCCGCCGGCGTCAGGCCGATCTGCTTGATCTGATACAGCGGTTTGTTGGCCGCGTCGGTGGCACTGCTGCCGGCCGGGTTGAAGTTGAACCAGTCGTACGAGGTGCCCGGCGACATCGTGATGCTGGTCGCGTCCTTCGCCGTCACCACCTGGAGCGCGCTGCCGAACTGGCCTTTGAAGAAAACCAGATCGCCGATCTGGATCTTCGGCGTATCGGCGCCGTTGGGATTGGTCACCGGATTGCTCGCATCGCCGTTGATCCACAGCGAATTCGACGCGAACGTCACCTTCCGCCCATCGGCGGAGATCGTGCCTTCCGCCGCGGTCGGCGCCGAGGGGTTCAGCGGCGGCGTGGTGACGATCGGCATGAACTCGTCGACCGTCAGAATCGTGACGATGTCCGTCGCCGAGCCGTTGATGGTCGGCCCCTGCTGATATCCGGCGGTGATACTCGGCATCTGCTTGGTCGGGTCGTTCGGATCGTCCGACGAAATGAGGTCGAAGGTCAGCGTCGGACACGTCCCCGTGCACGGCGGACCCGGGCGGTTGAAGGTCTGCCCACCGGGCACCGACACGCCCTCCGAGCCGATGATCCGTCCGGCCATCAGCATGTCGCGGATCAGCGTGTTGGTGCCGGCGCGCAGGTTCTGGTTGGCGTCGGCGAGCTGCGACGCCGAGTCGTTGACCATCACGGCGTTGCGCACGGTGGTCAGCGCAGACCCCATCACCAGCAGCATGACCGCCGTGGCGACCATCAGCTCGGTCAGCGAGAACCCGTCGTCACGCGAGAATGTCCGCACGGTTGGCCTTTTACGCAAACGAGGAAATATAAGTGACCAGGATCTTCTTGCCGGTCGACGAGCCGTCCTGGTAGGTGATCGTCACTTCGATCTTGCGCAGGTCGTTGTTCTCGCCGGTCACGTCGGTGATCGTGATTTTTCGCGAGAACCCGGTGTAGGTGATCACCTGATCATCCGCGGTCCCGAGCCGCTGGTCCTTCCCGGGGACCGTGATCGACTCGACCGGCTGTCCGACGTCGTCGCTGGTGTTGACGATGCCGTCGTCGCCGGGCAGGCGCAGCGGCTGATCGCCATCGAGGAACACGCCGCCGTTGCTGACGTTCTTGATTTGCGCCCAGGTCAGCTTGCCGGAGTCGCGCGCGCTGAAGACCGCTTCGACCGCCTGGGCGGCCTTCTGCGCGGCGACGACGTCGCTCGGCGAGCTGCTCAGGTTCTTCATGCCGGTCGTGAACACGGCCGCGGCGCCGAGCACGCCGGTCGTCAGCACGCCGAGCGCGATGACGGTCTCGGCGAGCGAAAAGCCCTTCTCGTTGGTTCTCATGCTGGCTTCCATTGCGAACCGTTGAACCGGTAGGCGCGGATCCGGCCCGTCGATCCGAAGATCGAGATGGCGCGCGCCGAACTCTTCTGATTCGGAAGGCCGATGAAAATCGTGCCGTTCGCCGGGTTCCCGTCCTGGTCGATGAACGTTCCTTCGCTGGAGAACTTCTTTTCCGTCGCCGTCGGAAAATAGACCGCCGACGAATTGCCGATGGCGTCGGGCGAAGGAATATCACCGGTCCCGGAGACGACGATGAACTGCGCGCCGCTCTCGAACGGCACCGTCGGGAACGTGGTCGTCGTGGAACTCGAGTCTTCTCGGACGATAGTCACGCTGTTGGTGCCGAACGTCAGGCGCATGTTGCGACGCTCGGTGATGGCCCGTTCGCGGGCGGCGTTCAACTGCGCGAGCGTCACGCGCATCGCGGCGTCGCCGATTGCCGCCGGGCGCGATTGGCCGACCTGGATGACCGCCGCACCGGCGAGCACCGACATGATGCCGACGACGATCACCATCTCGACGAGGTTGTAGCCTGCTTCGTCGCGCAGGGTGCGTGTCCGTTGTGTCATCTCAACCTGGTCAGGGCAAGACCCACGCCGCAGCCCATAATGTGATCTAACCGTTGTCAAATGATGCTGTTACGGACGGCTACCGGACAGTTCTCGTAGGAAGCCAGATTTCGCCGCGTGTCCCGTTTTGGAGCGCGGAACTACAAAACTGACAACGGCAGCGAGATCTGCAGACTGGCCCCGCCCGTCGGTGACGTGCCCACCGTGACCCTGCCGTTGTGAAAAACCACGATCTTCTGCACCAGCGCGAGGCCCAGACCCGTGCCGCCGCGCTTCGCCGTGAAGAACGGACGGAACACCCGCTCGCGCAGCGCCGGAGGGATGCCGGGACCGTTGTCGTTGACCGCAATCCTCGACACCCGCTGCACCGGATCGAGTTCCGACTGGATCACGACGCGCGGCGGCACCGGACCGCCGGCGCACGCTTCGATGGCGTTGCGCAGCAGGTTGCTGAACGCCTGGCGCAGCAGCACCTCGTCGCCTTCGATCGCACCGAATTCGCCGCGCACCTCGACGTCGCCGCCGAGCGCGCGTGCCTCCGGACGGAATTCCTCGGCAACGCGTTCGCAGATGCCGCCAAGGTTGACGTCCGTCAGCACGAGCTGCGCCGGCCGCGCGAAGTTGAGGAAATTCGTGACCACCTGGCTGAGCGAATGCGTCTCGGACCGGATGCCTTCCACGTACGGCCGGTAGGCGGCGGGGAGGGCGTTCAGATCGAGCAGCTTGCTGTAGCCCTGGATCGTCGCCAGCCCGTTCCTGAATTCGTGGGCGATGCCGGCGGTCAGCTCGCCGACCGTCGCCAGGCTGTCCTTCAACCGCAGCTGCTCCTCCAGATCCTTGACCGCGGTCAGGTCGGTGAAGAGGCAGATCGCCCCGTGCAGCTCGCTGTTCTGATCGAACAGCGGCGACACGGTGACGCCGAGGTGCGTGATGCCGTGGCCGGTATCCGGCAGTTCGACCGCACGCCGCACGACCGCGACGCCGGTGCGCAAACACTCCTCGATCACGTCGAAGAGCGGCTGCTCCCGCGGCGTCCGGGGGTCGCTGGCGTCCGCGCGCGGTGCGCGGCGGCCGATGAAATTGTCAGGCGCCGATTCCGGCAGATCGAGCATCCGCCGGCCGGCGGGATTCAGGATCCGGATCTCACGTTCGAGGCCGACGACGAGCAGGCCCGCGGTGAGACTGGAGATGATTTCGCCGCTGAGGCGCTCGGACGCTTCGGCGCGCGCCGCCGTCGCGCGCTCCTGCGCCTTGAGCTTCGCGACCGCCTCCTGGAGCGCGGCCGACAGCATCGCGGTTTCGGCCGTCGCGCTGCCGCGCATCGTCCGCCGCGTGTCGCGCGCCGCCATCGAGAAGCGCAGCATCGCGAACACGACCACGGCGACCAGCCCGGCGACCAGCGCGGTCACGCCGAGAAACGCGTAGGCCGACGGGGTCATCTGCATCGCGTCGCCATCAGCGATCCGCGGCGACGCCGTACTCGCGCGCGAGGATCGTCAACTGGTCGCGGATCGCCGACCGGTTCACTGCAGCAGTCGCGCGGGTGACCTCGAGGGCGCGCGGCGCGCCGTCGCCGAGCATTTCCGAGAGCGTCTCGGAGTTGTTCACCGAGTCCACCGCATACAGCCTGGTGCCGTTGTCGCGCAGCGTCCCGTAGACGGCCGCGTAGCTCGAGCCGAGCAGGTAGGCGTCGCGACGCCGGCGGAGGAAGTCGGCGTCGGGACCCACGAACAGCGGGCGGCCCGCCAGCGGCCCGCGGTCGTCCGGCGGCGCGCCGAGCAGCGCGTACAGCGACGGCGACACGTCGGTGATGAAGCTCACCGCCGACAGGTCCGCCGCGACGCCGTCACGCATCCAGGACGGCAGATGGACGACCAGCGGGATCCGCATCACTTCGGGAACGATGAAGAACGGGTGTCCCCACCGCCCTCCTTCGCCGAGCGAGTCGCCGTGATCGGCGGTGATGATGACGATGCTGTCGTCGTACCGCTTCGTCCGCTTCAGGAAGTCGACGAACCTGCCGATGCAGCCGTCGACCCGCCGCACGGCGGCAGCGACTGGCGGAAAGAAGCCGTCGTACAGGGGATCGGGCGCCGGCTTCTGACGCCAGGCGATCGATATGTGAACGTTCTGCGCCAGCTCGTAGAAAAAGACCGGCGCGTCGCCGGCGTCCGACACGGTCTTCTCCAGCTCGTCGACCGTCGTGCAGACGTCGAACTGCATCGTCGATTTGTCGCGATCGAGCGGCACCTGCGGCGGATCGTCCGGCATCAGCACCGACACGATGTGATCCATGTCCATCGCGCGACGGTAGCCGTTGGCATCGAGCAGCCGGAGCAGCGTATTGCGGGCCTTGAAGTCCGGCTGCTCGATCGCATGGATGACCATGCCGCCGGCCCACAGCGAGGGGATCGACAGGCTGGTGCCGGAGTAGTGCGTGAACGCGCGGTCGAACACGAAGCTGTCGCGCGCCAGCGCGTCGATCGACGGCGTGAAGTGGACTCGCGGATTGTAGGCGCCCAGGTAGTCGCGCCGCATGCTGTCGATGACCCAGAGAAAGATGTCCGGGCGGCGGCCCCGGCGCGGCGTGATGGCCGGCGTGAAGTCGAAGCGCCTGGGCCGCATCGCCCCCGGCGACTGCAGCGTGTTGGCGCGCAGGAAGGCGTAGTAGGCCGCCGTATCGCCTGCGGGCGTGGCGCGCGCGTCGCGCATCAACCGATACGACGGGTCGAGCGCGGCGTACTGATCCAGGCTCGCGCCCCTCGCGCCGGTCGCCGCGGCGGTCACCCCGCCGTAGACGACGAGGACGGCACCAGCGCCGCCAAGCAGCCATCGGTCGCGCACCGCCGGCCCCGCGCTCACGAATGCCGCCGCCGCGGCGAATGCGATCAGCCACACGATCAGGACGCCGAGTTTCTGCAGCAGGAAGTTCCAGTCGAACTGGATCGTCGAGACGGCGAGGCCGTAGGCGACCAGCGGCGTCGCCGCCATGACGACGACGGGCCACGAGCGCGACCCGATGCCGGCGATCGGCGCCGCCATCAACTCGATCGAGTCGACTTCGCCGCGGCCGGCGCCGGCGCAGCGCTGCCGGCCGATACTGGCCCACACCACGGCGGCCACGGCGCCCACGGCGGACGATTCGACGAGTCCGGCCCAGCCTGTGTAGGCGATCGACGCGCAGACGAAGCGATACGCGACGATCGCCACCGCTGCGCCGAAGGCTCCGAGCAGCAGCGTGTACTCGACCGCGCCCGACGCGCTCGCGAGGCTCGCGAGGCGCATCGCCGCGAGCAGCGCCAGCGCCAGCATCGTGAAGGCGAACAGCGTCGTCGCCAGCGAGACGCCGGCGCCGGCGAACAGCTGCGGCGGAGAGATCGCGATGCCGACCGCGTTCCGCAGCCGGATCGGCAGCGGCACGGCATAGGACGCCCATGCCAGGACGGCGCCGACCGCGGCAGCGCGGAACAGCCGCGTCGCCGTCGACGGACGGACGGTGAGCGGAGCCGCGACGATGAGGTCGTGCACCGCGAGCGCTGTCGGCCACACCAGCGCGCCGAGCGCGACGACGAATGCCGCCGGCGAATTGCCCATCTCCAGCAGCGGCGATCGGTAGGCGATCCAGGCGCCGGCGGCGAGTGACCCGACCGCGTAGGCGACGGCCAGCGGCCGCCGCCGGCCCGCCTCCAGGTGGGGCAGCAGCGTCAGCAGCGTGGCGAGCGCCGCGAGCCAGTAGAGCGTCGGCGAAAACACCCGGAACTCGGTCAACTCCGGCAGGACGTTCGGTTTGATGAACTGCTCATAGCCGAACGGGCTGTACGACAGCGACGCGAAGACGGCGACGGTGAGAAAGAAGCACGCGTTCAGGACACGCAGCACGACGATCGCGCCAGGCGAGAACCTCGGCGGCGGCCGTGTCATCGCGACCGTCCCGGCTGCCACCGATCGGCGATCGCGGCGTGCTCGTGCGCGCCTGCGGCGTCGCCGCGCGCGGCGAGCAGCGCCGCCAGTCGCCGGTGCAATTCGCCGTCGCGCGGATCGAGCGCAACCGCGCGGCGGTACGCCGCTTCGGCGGCGTCCGGCCGTCCGTCGCGCTCGTGTGCGACGGCGAGCGCGGTCAGCAGGCCGACGTTCGACGGATCGCGCGAGAGGCAGCCTTCGAGGCGCTCCACCGTTTCATCGAACGGCGACGCGCAGAATTGTGTCGCGGTCGTGAGCGGTCCTTCGGCAGGCGTCCGCACGAACACCGCGGCCCCGAGCACGAGGAGCCCGATCGGCCACAGCGCATCGAGCAGTCGCGGCATGGTCAGAACAGCCCGAGGTACCACTCCAGCAGCGCCGGGCCGACCGATGCCGCCGCCGCGGCGCCGAGCGCGAGGAAGGTGCCGAACGGCAGCGCGTACTTCATCCCGCCGCGACGCGTCACGATCAACAGCACGCCGATGATCGTGCCGGAAACCGACGCCAGCATCAGCGTCAGCAGCGTGAGCCGCCAGCCGAGGAAGGCGCCGATCATCGACAGCATCTTCACGTCGCCCATCCCGAGCCCTTCTTCGTGGCGTATCCGGTAGTAGCCCTCGGCGATCGCGTAGAGCACGCCGCCGCCGACTAGCAGACCGATCAGCGACGCGATCCAGCCCGGTTCGGTGAAGAAGCTGAGCGCGAAGCCGACGACGATGCCCGGCAGCGTGATGACGTTCGGCAGCAGGTGGTGCTCGAGATCGATCGCGAACAACACGATGAGCGCGCAGCCGAACAGCAGCCGTGAAGCGAGCAGCACTCCGGGGCCGTAGTACCACCACGCGAGACCGAACATCGCCGCCGTGATCGCCTCGATGAGCGGGTACTGGAACGAGATCGGCGTCGCGCAGGTGCGGCAGCGGCCGCGAAGCACGAGCCAGCTGGCGACCGGCACGTTCTCGTACCAGAGCAGCTCGCGGCCACACTTGGTGCACGCCGATGCTGGCCAGACGATCGACTTCCCGAGCGGCACGCGGTAGATGACGACGTTCAGAAAGCTGCCAACGATCGCACCGAACGCGCTGACGATGGCGATCGCGAGCGCCGGCGGCAACTGATCGAGCATCGCGGTCATCGTCCGCCCGACTCCGACGGCGGCTCGACGAGCAGCGGCAGCAGCGGCGACGACGGCGACAGCCTGACGCGGCCTTCGGCCGTCAATTCATACGGGACGCCTTTGGGATCGGCTGGAATGCCGCGCAGCGCCCGCGCCTGCACGAGCGCCGACCAGTCGCGCGGAGTCTGCCCGGTCCGCGCCTTCACCGCGTCCACCAGGCGCTGCAGCGCATCGATGTCATCCAGGGCGCGCAACTGGGCGAGCTTGTGCTCCGCATCGTTCCTCAGGAACTCGATCTCCGTCGTCTGGCGGATGGTTTCCCACATCAGCCGGGACGACGCGCGGTCGCCGCCCCTGGCGCGGGTGGTGGCGGCCATGGATCGAAGCCACCAGGGCGCGCCCGGCACGTCGCCGGCCTTCTGAAACCATGCGGACGCCGCCAGATAGTCGTGCTCGTACCAGTAGTGCACGAAGGCGATGTCCTCCATGTATTCCCACTTATCGGGTCGTTCGCGCAGTCCCTTTTCGAGGAGCGCCACGGCGAGGTCGGGCCTTCCCGATCCGCCTGGATACGGTTCGGCCAGGAAGATGGCGCCGAACCGGTAGGCGATGTTGAACCGCGGATCGAGGGTGGTGGTGATGTCGAGCATCGGATACAACAGGGAGTAGTCGTCGCCGACGGCGGCGAGCGATGCCGGCGGCGCCGGCACCCCTTGCAGCGGTCCGGACGCCGGGCTCAACCGGTGCTTGGTGCCGCCGTAGTACTGAATGGTGCGTATCCAGTACAGATCGGCCGCGAGAGGCGTATACGCGCCGGCCACCCGCCGGATGGCGGCGCCGGACTGCATGTACAGTGAAACGTCTTCGTCGAGCGACGGCGGATAGTGCCGCTCCCGGAGCGCCTGGAGCTCGACGATGGTCGCCAGGAGGACCACCGCGACGCCGAACGCGCCGGCCAGCCGCCCGCTCACTTGAAATCCCGCCTGGAGAACACGCTCACCGAGATCGTCATGAGCAGCGCGATGTAGGCGACCGCGTAGGCGACCGCCAGGGCCACGTAGCCGAACGGCACCGGGAGTCCGTGAACGACGTTCGCCTTGACGTCGAACTGCACGAGGTTCGGCAGCACCCAGTAGAGCGCGCGGGTGATGCGGCCGGCCATCGGCGAATCGACGGCGCCCTCGAAGTTCCTGAGATCGGCGCTGAAATGTCCGACGACGAACAGGGCGAAGGTCAGCCCCGCCGAGAGGATTGGCGTCGAGAACGTCGAGAAGAAGACCGCGATCGCCGTCACGAGCATCAGTTCGACGAGGATCAGGCCGATCGCGACGAGCAGCGCCGGATCGAGCGGCGGGGCGTCCCACGCGCGCACCACCGCCTCGGGCACGCCCCACCGCATGTAGGCGAGCACGACGTACAGCGCCGCCGCCATCACCGCGACGTTCACCGTCAGCGTCAGCACGAGGCCGACATACTTGCCGACCACCAGCTGCCAGCGGTGAATCGGCTTGGCGAGCAGCGAGTAGATGCTGCGCCGCTCCACTTCCTTCGAGACCAGGCCGATGCCGATGAACACCGCGATGAACAGGCCGAACAGCGACGTCGCCGACAGCCCGAGGTCCTTGATGATCTTGACGTCCTGACCCGCAGTCAGCTGGCCGATCAGCAGCGACGCGCCGATCAGCAGGATCGCGAACAGCACCAGGTTGTAGAGCACCTTGTCCCGGACCGACTCGCGGAAGACGTTGATGGCGATGGCGGCGGTGGCCTTCACCGGCCGGCCCTGGTGGCGTCGGTCTCGAGGCCGCGGCGCACGCCCGCGGCGTCCGCCGAGGTAACCTGGGCGACGAAGAAGTCTTCGAGGGTTTGACGGATCGGATTGAGCGAGACGAGGTGCGAGCCGGCCGAGGTGAGCTCAGCGAGCAGCCCCTCCGGCGGCGGCTCGAGCGGCAGCTCGAGCAGATGCCGGCCTTCGCCGATCCGTACGCTGCGGCGGATCCGGGCGGCGATCCGCGCGAGCGCGTCGTCGCTGACGCCGGCGACGACCATCTCCCAGCCGCTGGCGCGGAACGCCTGCATGTCGGCCAGCCGTCCGGCGGCGACGAGACGGCCGCGGGCGAGGATCGCGACCCGGTTGCACAACGCCTCGGCGTCGCTCAGGACGTGCGAGCTGAAGAAGACCGTGCAGCCGCGGTCGCGCAGCCGCAGGATCAGCGCGCGGACGTCGCGCCGCCCGAGCGGATCGAGCCCCGACATCGGCTCGTCGAAGATCACCAGCTCCGGCTCGTTGATGAGCGCCTGCGCGATGCCGACCCGCTGCAGCATCCCTTTCGAGAACTTGCGCAGCTGCAGACGGCGCTCTCCGGCGATGCCGACGTCGTCGAGCAGCCGGGCGGCGCGGGCACGGCATTCAGCGCGCGGGTAGCCAAAGAGCGCGGCGTAGTAGACGAGGAGCTCCTCCGCCGTCAGGTAGTCGTAGAAGTACGGGTTCTCCGGGAGATAGCCGATCCGCCGCTTCACTGCGAGATCGCCGAGCGGCCGGCCGAGGATTTCGGCGCGGCCCGAGGTTGGAAAAACGAGCTGCATGAGCAGCTTCAGCGTCGTCGTCTTGCCGGCGCCGTTCGGGCCGAGGAACCCGAACACTTCCCCACCG
>Ga0134121_10003214_pt1 | contig 13734 bp, 17 predicted proteins | sample KB301_FD_96463 | JGI IMG/M metagenome (GOLD analysis project Ga0134121, IMG submission 96463) | Terrestrial soil microbial communities without Nitrogen fertilizer from Kellogg Biological Station, Michigan, USA - KB3-0-1 | ecosystem: Environmental > Terrestrial > Soil > Unclassified ...
CCGGCAGCGTCCCGCCCAGCACCAGGGTCAGCATCATCGCCATGAACAGGTTCAGGTAGGCGAAGAACCGGGCATAGGCCGCCCCCGGCTCCTCGTGCATGTACCCCGTCGCGTAGACGTGAATCAGAAACCCGATCCCCGTCACCACCAGGAGCATGACGGCGGACAGCGGGTCGAGCACGTACGACCAGTCGATGGTCAGCCCCTGTCCGTCGTGACCCGGGCCCATCAGCATCCAGGTCCACGCCGTCTGCGTCACCCGGTGCGCCTCGTGGTCGATCGCCAGCCCCGCCGACGACTCCGGCAGCGACGACAGCGACGACACCGCCCCCCACGACACCAGAAACGCCGCCAGCACCGTCCCGCAGGCGATCACCCCCACCGCGCGCTTCGACAGACGCGACCCCAGAAGCCCCGTCGCCACGAATCCGGCGAACGGCAGCAGCGGGATCAGCCAGAGGAGGCTCAGCACGTCACCCTTTCAGCAGCCGGACGTCGTCGACATGGATGCTGTCGCGGTTGCGGAACATCGCCAGGACGACCGCGAGGCCGACCGCGACCTCGCCCGCGGCGACGGCGATGGTGAAGACGGCGAATACCTGGCCGTTGATGGCGTTGAGCTGGCGGCTGAAGGCGATCAGGTTCAGGTTGGCGGCGTTCATCATCAGCTCGATCGACATGAGGATGATGATGGCGTTGCGGCGCGTCAGGACGCCGATCACGCCGATGGCGAAGAGCAGCAGGCTGACGACGAGGACGTGGCTCGGCGGCACCGGCATCGCGCTCTCCTCAGGCCCTCGGCGGGCGCGCCAGCACGATGGCGCCGATCATCGCGACGAGGAGCAGCACGGAGGCGATCTCGAACGGCAGGAGCGCGTCCTTGAACATCGCCTGGCCGACCGCCTCGAGGTTGCCGCCGGCGCGCAGCTTCGACGCCCCCACGGCGGTCTCGAGGTGGCCCCGCACGTAGAGACGCAGCACCAGGACCGCCAGCGCCAGACCGAGCCCGCCGGACACGGCGGCGTGCACGCGGATCCGGCGCTCCGAGACGTCCCTCAGGTTGACGAGCATGATGACGAACAGGAACAGCACCATGATCCCGCCGGCGTAGACCAGGACCTGCACCGCGGCGACGAACTCCGCCTCGAGCATGAGGTACAGCCCCGCCATCGACAGGAAGGTCAGCACCAGCCAGATGGCCGAGTGGATGGCGCTGGCGCTGCGGATCACCATCACCGCCGCGCCGACCGCGAGCGCGGCGAGCAGATAGAACGCCACGGCCGCGACGCTCGGGATCATGCCTTGTAGTCCTCCGGGTCGATGCCGTCGAGCAGCGTGCGCAGCGGCGCCACGAACGGCTCGCGCGTGTAGCCGGCCATCTCGTAATCGTGCGACATGTAGATGGCGGTCAGGGGCTCGGTCGGGCAGGGGTCGACGCACAGCCCGCACAGGCAGCAGCGCTCGTAGTTGATCTCGAACGACACCAGCCGCTTCCCCTTCCCGTTCGGGTTCTTCTCCGAGACGATGTGGATGCACTCGTCCGGGCAGACGATCTCGCACAGGTGACAGGCGATGCACAGCTCCTCGCCCGTCGCCGGGTCGAACCGGAGGCGGGGCATGCCGCGGAAGCGCGGCGCCAGCTCGACGCGCTCCTTTGGGTACTCGACGGTGACGTGCGGGCGGAACTGGTTCTTGAGCGTGGTCCAGAGCCCGACCCAGAGCTCGAGCAGCAGGACCGTGCGCAGCACGTCCCGCACGGGCGACTCGGGCCGGCGCGCCACGTGATCGCTCATGCGGTCCCGCCGCGCAGCAGCATCACGACCGCGGTCACGATGACGTTGGCGATCGACAGCGGCAGGAGCCACTTCCACCCGAGGTTCATGAGCTGATCATAGCGATAGCGGGGGTAGGTGCCGCGGAACCAGATGTACAGGAAGAAGATCAGCATCACCTTCATCGAGAACCAGAAGGCGCCCGAAAGCTGCGGGATCGCCATCGAGGCAAGACCGCCCACGTCGGCGACGCCGAGGGCGAAGCCGACCAGCCCGCCCAGCACGCCCCCGATGAACATGCAGCGCAGACCGCTTCCGAATCTCTGGTCGAGGAGCCAGCCGGCGAAGCCGGCGCCGACGACCGGCACCACCAGGAGCCAGCCGTTCTCCAGCCAGGCGAACGCCTCCAGATTCGGAAACGGCCGCAGCCACCCGCCCAGGAACGCCACAGTCGCGAGGCAGGACACCAGGAACATGTTGGTGTACTCGGCCATGAAGAAGAGCGCGAACTTCATCCCCGAGTACTCGGTGTGGAAGCCGGCCACCAGCTCGGCCTCCGCCTCGGGCAGGTCGAACGGGATGCGGTTGGTCTCGGCCAGGGCGCTCACGAAGTAGCAGAAGAAGCCGAGCACCTGCGGGAAGACGAACCACCAGCCGGCGGCCTTCTGCGCCTCGACGATCTTCACGAGCGACGCCGACCCCGCCAGCATCATCACGCCGATGAGCGCGAATCCGAGCGGCACCTCGTACGACACCATCTGCGCGGAGGATCTCAGGGCGCCGAGGAGGGAGTACTTGCTGTTCGACGCCCAGCCTCCGAGGATGATGCCGTAAATGCCCAGCGACCCGATCGCCAGCAGGAAGACGACGGCGATGTTGAGATCGGCGATGTACGGCTTGATCTCCCACCCGAGCACCGTGATCGGCGCGCCGGCGACCGGGATCACGGCGAGCCCGAGGATCGCCGGGGCGACGGTGAGGATCGGCGCCAGCGTGAACAGGAAGCGATCCGCGCCCGCCGGGATGGTGTCCTCCTTGATGATCAGCTTCACGGTGTCGGCGATCGGCTGGAGGATGCCGTGCCAGCCGACGCGCCGCGGCGACAGACGCAGCTGCATGAACGCCAGGAGCTTGCGCTCGATGAGCTGCATGTAGGCGACGAACCCGAGCACCACGCCCAGGAACACGGCGATCTGGATCGCCGGGACCACCACGTCGCGCATCAGGGTCTGTGAATCCATGCCTCACCTAGCGATCGCAGTCGCCCAGCACGATGTCGATCGATCCGATGATCGCGGTGACGTCGGCCACCAGCCGCCCCCGGCACATCAGCGGGAGCGCCTGGAGGTTCACGAACGAGGGCGACCGGAAGCGGACCCGGTACGGCATCTCGCCGGACTGCGCCACGACGTAGAAGCCCTGCTCGCCGCGCGGGCTCTCGACGACGTGATAGACCTCGCCGGCCGGCGGCTTGATGAACTTCGACACCTTGGCGCGCACCTCGCCGTCGGGCATCCGATCGAGCGCCTGGTGCAGGATGCGCAGCGACTGGCGCATCTCCTCCATCCGCACCAGGTAACGGTCGTAGGTGTCGCCGTGCTCCCCCACCGGCACGTCGAACTCGAGGTCGGCATAGGCGGCGTACGGGATCGCCTTGCGGACGTCGTAGTTGACCCCCGACGCCCGCAGCGGCGGGCCGGTCACCCCCCAGGCGACCGCGTCGGCCGCCGACAGGACGCCGACCCCGCGGGTGCGGCCGACGAAGATCCGGTTCACCGTGAGCAGGTCCTCGTACTCGCGCATGCGGCCGGGAAAGATCTTCAGGAAGTGGCGCACCCGATCGATCCAGCCGCGCGGCATGTCCTCGTACAGGCCGCCGATGCGCATCGAGTTGTAGGTCAGACGCGCGCCGCAGAACGACTCGAACAGGTCGAGGATCATCTCGCGCTCGCGGAAGGCGTAGAAGAACATGGTCATCGCGCCGAGGTCGAGGGCGTGCGTGCCGAGCCACAGAAGGTGCGACGCGATCCGCTGCAGCTCCGCCAGAACCACCCGGACGTACTGCGCGCGCGGCGGCGGCGTCACGCCCAAAAGCGCCTCGACCGCGCCGCACCAGCCCAGGTTCTCGGACACCGCCGCGACGTAATCCAGCCGGTCGGTGAGCGGCTCGATCATCGGATAGGTGCGATGCTCGCAGAGCTTCTCGACGCCGCGGTGCAGGTAGCCGATCACCGGGCGGACGCCCTTGATCTCCTCGCCGTCGAGCTGGAGCACGAGCCGCAGGACCCCGTGCGTCGACGGGTGCTGCGGCCCCATGTTGATCTCCATCTCCTCGGTTCGGAACATCAGCCTCTCCCGAGCCCCGTCTTCTCGACTTCCTTCCTCCATCCGAAGCCCCGCAGCGGCGCCTTGTCGTTGTTGTAGACGTGCTCGGCGGTGGTGACCTCGCGGTACTGCACGTGGTCGCCCGGATTCCCCTCGAGGGGATAGTCCTTGCGCAGCGGATGACCGACCCACTCGTCCGTCAGGAGGATGCGCGTCATGTCGGGGTGCCCTTCGAACCGGACGCCGAACAGATCAAACACCTCGCGCTCGTGCCAGTTGGCGGTCGGCCAGAGCCCGGTGGCGGTCGGCGGGGCCTCGCCCTCGGCCACCGCCGTCTTGACCGTCAGGCGATGGCGTTTCGGGATGGAGTACAGGTGGTAGACGATCTCGAACGGCTTGTCGTTCTTCGGCCAGTGCACCGCCGTGAGGTTGCTCAGGTGATCGAACCTCAGCTCGTCGTGGTCGCGCAGGAAGGCGAGCACCTCGATCAGCCGCTCGAGCGGCACCCGCGCCAGCGCCTGCCCGGCGTGGTGCGTGACGCCGGCCAGGGCGTCGGTCTTCTCGGCGCGCAGCAGGTCGACCGCGCGCGACGCCACGGGGTGGTCGAGGGGACTCGTGTCGCCGGCCATCGTCAGGCCGTCGCGCGCCGGGCGATGGTCATCCTGCCGATCTTGTCCTGGAGCCGCAGGAAACCGTACAGGAGCGCCTCGGGCCGCGGCGGGCAGCCGGGGATGTAGACGTCGACCGGCACGAGACGATCGACCCCCTGCACCACGCTGTAGGTCGGGAACGGCCCCCCGCAGGTGGCGCAGGCGCCCATCGAGATGACCCACTTCGGCTCCGGCATCTGGTCGTACAACCGCTTGATGATCGGCGCCATCTTCTCGCACACCGTGCCCGCCACGATCATCACGTCCGACTGGCGCGGCGTGGCGCGGAAGACGCCGGCGCCGAAGCGGTCGATGTCGTAGCGCGACGCCACCGTCGCCATCATCTCGATGGCGCAGCACGCCAGCCCGAACGACATCGGCCAGAGCGCCGACTTGCGCGCCCAGTTGAACAGCGAGTCGACCGTGGTGGTGATGATGTTGGCGGAGAAGCGATCGTCGATCAGACCCATTCCAGCGCCTTCTTCTTCCACGCGTACGCGTAGCCGACCAGGAGCAGGCCGAGGAACACCAGCATGGTCACCAGACCGATCATCCCGAGCTGACGGTAACGCACGGCCCAGGGGAACAGGAAGATGGTCTCGACGTCGAAGACGACGAACAGGACGGCGACGATGTAGAAGCGGATGGGATAGCGCGCCCGCGCGTCGCCGCTCGACGGCACGCCGCACTCGTAGGCCTCGCCCTTGACGCGGTCCGACCGGGAGGGACGCAGCAGCCAGCCGACGGCGAGGAGCGAAACCGGGATCAGCGCGGCGGCGAAGAGAAAGATGAGGACGGGAATGTACTCGACCACGCCTCGACCCCCTCTGGCTGACGGCCCGCGCGGGGTGGGGGCGCGTCAGGACGGCGCACCATACCACGCCGATCGGGGGGAGTCAACGCCGCGTCCAGCAAGGACTTCGGAGCTTCGGGCCGGCGCGCGCACGGTCCCTGCGCGCACCGGTCGTCCACCGTCGCTCAGGGCGCGGCGTAGGACAGGACCTTCTGCGAATACAGCGTCGGCGCCCCGCCGCGATCGACGGCGCGCTCGGCGGTGCGCGCCGGCCCCTCGTTGTACGCCGACAGCGCCAGCGCCAGATCGTTGAACTGCGCCAGCATCTTGGTCAGGTAATAGGTGCCGATCCGGATGTTGGCCGCCGGGTCGCGCAGGAGCGCATCGCCGGGCCACTCCATCCGCAGCTCATGCGCCACCTCCTCCGCCGTGGAGGGGAGGACCTGCATCAGGCCGATGGCGCCGGCGTCCGACTCGGCGTTGACGTCGAAGCCGCTCTCGATCCGGATGACCGCCAGGATCGTCTCGGGCGGCACGCCGTAACGGATCGACGCGTCGGCGATGCCGTCGGCGATCGTCTGATAGGTGGTCTTCGGCAGGCGGACCCGAACCTCCTCGAGGTAGTCGCGCAGAAGCAGCGCGGTCCTGAGGCGCATCGCGTCCTCCTGAAGCTTGTCGATCCTGAGCTTCTGCACTTCGACGAGAGCGTGCGTGGCGCTGCGGTTCTCGACCCGTTCCTGGTACCTGACGCCGAGCGTGAAGCCCGCCGCCAGAACGACGATGGCGATGAACATGATCGCAAAGGACTTCATCGGGCACCTCCTCCAACGCCGTCCGGGAACGTCACCCCGAGACGGCTGCCGGCTTTGAGTCCCTCGCGCCTGGCCACCCCGGACCTCAGCTCCAGGACGTAGCTGGCCTTGCGCAGGGAACCGTACGACGGACAGGGATCGGACTTGCACGGCGGCGTCGCGTTCTGCACGTAGACGACGTCGAATCGGTCGTCCAGCCAGATGATGTCGAGCGGCACCAGCGTGTTCTTCATCCAGAACGCGTGGACGTCGGCGTCGGGGAACACGAAGATCATCCCCTCGTCGTCGCGCACCTCGGTCCTGTACATGTAGCCGTACGTCACGCGCGCGGGCGTGTCGGCGATCTCGACCGCGATGACGCGGCCTCCCGGGAACGTCACGGCGGCCCTCGACACGCCGCGGAACGCCTGCTTGACCATGTCGGGAGTGATCGAGGACTCGTCGGCGGGCGGCGGCGTGCGCCTGCCCGCCGCGCGGGCCGGCGCCGCGGCGGCGACGAGAGAAGCGAGCAAGATGATGGTCCTCACCCTCATGACGACCTGGCTCCAGTTCACGTCGGGTGCTTCAGCGGCTCCATCACCGGGCGCTTGGTTCCTCCCGGATGGCGCAATCACGACGACGACCAGCGAAGATTCCAGCGGACGAGGAGTTACGTTTTCGAAGAGAGGCGCATCTTACCGAACGTCTCCGCCATGGTCAAGGAGAAACGCCCCGCAGGTCCCGGACGACGAACTCCGGACCCCGCGTGGGTGGTCGCACGTGGCGCTCCGAATGCGCGCCCGGCGGGCACGGGTCCGGCGACGCTGCGCGTCGCCTCCCCTCCCCTTGCTGCGCGCCGCCCATTGCGCCGCAGCCCGGCGCAACGGGTCCCCGGGCGCTCCGTCTCGGGCGGCCCGCCGGACGCGCATTCGTCGCGTCACATTGGCGGCCATTTCCGAGCGGGATCCAGGATCGCCGGCCGTGCCCGGACTCTCTCCCATGGCGGATCGTTGCTTCCACTGCGAAGCGCGCGAGCGCGGAGCGGCCGTCTGAGACGGAGCGCCCGGGGCCCCGTCGCGCCGTCGTGCGGCGCGATGGGCGGGCGCGCAGCGAAGCGAGGGGAGGCCTCGCGCAGCGAGGCCGGACCCGTGCCGCTCCGTGCTCGCGCGCTTCGCCGGGCGCGGGTTCGCCGGCGCATCTCGTATACTCACGCCCGGAGAGGACGCGTGTCGATTCGGATCGGGATCAATGGGCTGGGGCGCATCGGGCGCGGGTTCCTGCGGATGGCGATCGGGAGCGGCGACCTCGAGGTGGTGGCGGTCAACGACCTCGCGCCGCCGGCGACCCTCGCGCACCTGCTGCGCCACGATTCGCTCTACGGGACGATCGGCGCGCCGGTCTCCTCGGGGGCCGAATCGCTCCTGGTCGGAGCCCGCACGCTGCGCTGGACCGGCCGCCGATCGCCCGCGGAGATCCCGTGGCGCGACGCCGGGGCGGAGTACGTGCTGGAGGCGACCGGATCCTTCACGCATCGCGAGGCGGCGGGCCGTCATCTGCACGGCGGTGTCCGGCGCGTCATCGTCAGCGCGCCGTCGGCGGACGCCGACCTGACGGTCTGCTGCGGGGTGAACGAGAAGGCCTACGATCCGGCGCGTCACCAGGTGATCTCCAACGCCTCCTGCACGACCAACGCCATGGCGGTCCTCCTGAGCGTGGCGGAGAGCGCGTTCGGAATCGAGCAGGCCGCCATGACGACGGTGCATTGCGTCACCAACAACCAGGTGCTGATGGACGCGCCGCATCAGGATCCGCGCCGGGCGCGCGCCGCCGGCATGTCGATGATCCCGACCACGACGTCGGCGGCGCAGGCCATCGTCCAGGTCATGCCCGCGCTGCGCGGGCGGCTGCACGCCCTCGCGGTCCGCGTGCCGACGAGCGCCGTGTCGTTCATCGATCTGACCATCCTGCTGCGCCGCGGCACCACGCTGGCCGCGGTGCGCGACGCCTACCGCGCCGCGGCGGAGGGGGCGATGGCGGCGGTGCTCGGCTATTGCGACGAGCCGCTGGTGTCGATCGACTTCCTCGGCGACACCCGGTCCGCGGTGGTCGACGCCCCGCTGCTGGCGCTCCAGGGCGACCGCTGGCTCAAGGTGTACGCGTGGTACGACAACGAGCGCGGCTACGTCAGCCGTCTCGGCGACCTCTTCCGGCACCTGGCGCGCCGCGACGGGGAGTCGTCGTGAGGCGGCGCGCGGCGAGGGACCGGACGAGGGGGCTCCGATGAGCGCGAGGAAGATGTCGGTGCGCGACCTGGACGTCGATGGGAAACGGGTGTTCCTGCGGGTGGATTTCAACGTGCCGCTCGAGCAGGGCGCGATCACCGACGACACGCGGGTGCGCGCCTCGCTGCCGACGCTGGGGCTCCTCCTGGAGCGCGGCGCGCGGGTGATCGCGGCGTCGAACCTCGGGCGCCCCAAAGGGAAGCCGAGCCCCGCGTTCAGCCTGAAACCCGTGGCCGCGCGCCTCGAAGCGCTCCTGCACCGGACGGTCGCGATGGCGGAGGATTGCGTCGGACCCGCCGTCGAGGCGCGCGCGCGCGACCTGGCGCCGGGCGGCGTTCTCCTGCTCGAGAACCTCCGTTTCCACCCGGAAGAGGAGAAGAACGACGACGTCTTCGCGACGCGGCTGGCCTCGCTCGCGGAGCGCTACGTCGACGACGCGTTCGGCGCCGCGCACCGGGCGCATGCGTCGGTCGCGGCGATCACCCGGCACCTCCGCCCCGCCGCGGCCGGCCTGCTGATGGACCAGGAGCTGTCGGCCCTCGGCCGCCTGCGCGACTTTCCCGACAAGCCGTACGTCGCGCTGCTCGGCGGCGCGAAGGTGTCCGACAAGATCGCGCTCGTCGAGCGACTCATCGACCGCGCCGATGCCATCCTGATCGGCGGCGCGATGGCCTACACCTTTCTGAAGGCGGCGGGGGTGGCGGTCGGCGGGTCGCGCGTCGAGGCCGACCGGATCGAGGCGGCCCGGACGATCCTCGAGCGGGCGCGCGCGCGGTCGGTGCGGATCCTGCTGCCGGTCGACCATGTCGTCGCCCCGACGCCCGGGGCGGGCGCCGCCCACCAGACCACGCCCGGCGCGTCGATCCCGGAGGGCCTGCTGGGACTCGACGTCGGACCGCGCACCCGCGCCGCGTTCGCCGCGGAGATCGCGGCGGCCCGGACGATTTTCTGGAACGGGCCGCTCGGCCTGTTCGAGACCGCGCCGTACGACGAGGGGACGCTCGCGGCGGCGCAGGCGATCGCCGCGACCACCTGCTTCAGCGTCGTCGGCGGTGGCGATTCGGTCGCGGCGGTGACCCGGCTCGGGCTCGCCGGCCGGTTCTCGCACGTCTCGACGGGCGGCGGGGCGTCGCTCGAATATCTCTCCGGTCTCGAGCTTCCCGGCGTCGCGGCTCTCGCCGACGCGCCGGCGTCGTCCCCGGGGGGCGGCCGCTGATGCGCACCCCCTTCCAGAAGACGCTGGTGGTCGGGAACTGGAAGATGCAGGTGACCGTGCGCGCGGCCGCGGCCGCGGCGCGCGAGATCGCCAGCCTGGTGCCGGCGGCGCGTGATCGCGAGGTGGCGCTCGCGCCGCCGTTCACGGCGCTCGCGGCGGTGCGCGACGCGCTCGAGGGCAGCGCCGTCGCGCTGGCGGCGCAGGATCTGTTCTGGGAGGACGAGGGGGCCTACACCGGCGAGATCTCCGGCCCGATGCTCGGAGAGCTCGGCGCGACCTACGTGCTCGTGGGCCACTCCGAGCGCCGTATCTACCTGGGCGAGACCGACCACATGATCAACCGCAAGGTGATGGCCGCCTTGAGATCGGACCTGCAGCCGATCCTCTGTGTCGGCGAGACCGAGAAGACGCGCGCCTCGGGGCAGCACGATCGCATGGTGCGCGAGCAGGTGGCGCTCGGCCTGGATGGCGTCCCCCGGACGCGGGCGGCAAAGCTCGCCATCGCCTGGGAGCCGGTCTGGGCGATCGGCACGGGCCGCACCGCCTCCCCCGCCGACGCCGTGGAGATGCACGCGACCATCCGCAAGGAGCTGGAGACCCTCTTCCCGCGCGACGGCGGCCGCATCCGGATTCTCTACGGCGGCAGCGTCACGGCCGGGAACGTCGACGCGCTCATGGCCTGCCCCGACGTCGACGGCGTCCTCGTCGGCGGCGCCTCGCTCAGGCCCGGGGAGTTCGCCCGCATCGCCGCGTACGCCGCGGGCAAGGGCCGCTGAGCACGCCTTGATGGTGCCGCGAAGGGTGTGCTAGCATTCGCGCTCGCCCGTTGAGCTGAGAGGAGCCCGACGTCCGTGGTCTTCATCCTGTATCTGATTCACATCGCCGTCTGCGTGGTCCTGATCATGGTCGTCCTGCTGCAGAGCGGGAAGGCGGCCGATCTGGCCGGCGCGTTCGGCGGCGGCGGCAGCCAGACCGCGCTCGGCAGCCGCGGCGCCGCCACCGTCCTGTCGAAGGCCACCACGATCTGCGCCATCATCTTCATGCTCACGTCGCTCGGGCTGGCCCTGGTCGGCTCGCGGCGCGGCGGATCCGTGCTCGAGAACGTGAAGCTTCCCGCGCAGGGCGCACCGGCTCCGGATGGAGTCCCGGCCGCGCCGGCCGGCGGCGCACCCGCGAACCCGGCGCCTGCCGCCGCCCCCGGAAGCACGCCGCCCGCGTCACCGGCGCCGGCCGCTCCCGCCGGTCAGGCGGCGCCCGCGGCGCCGGCGAAACCGCCGGGCTCGCCGAAATAGGGCTTTGGGATTAGGAGGCGGTTGACGCCTCCACGCTGGGCCGGAGTGGTGGAACTGGCAGACACACCATCTTGAGGGGGTGGCGCCCAAAAGGCATGCGGGTTCAAATCCCGCCTCCGGCACCAATCACCCCGAAGCGCAAACCCCGCGAGTCCGGCCGGAGACCTTCCTACTCCTCTTCGTCGCGGTCGCTCTCCCCGTCGTCCTCCAGGAGCGCGTCGACCTCGTCGGGGTCGAGCCCCTCCAGCACCTTCTTCACCCGCAGCAGGTTCTCCACGTCGACGCCAAAGCGGGCCTCGGTGCGCTGCTTGAGCAGGGCCAGGGCCTGGTTGATGGAATCGAGAAGATCGTCCACGGTGCTGCTCATCGCTTCCTCCGCCGCGGTCCCGCCCGCGAGCCTCAGTGTCCCTGCGACTCCAGGAACCGCTCGGCGTCGATGGCGGCCATGCAGCCGCTCCCCGCGGCGGTGATGGCCTGACGATAGACATGATCCTGGCAGTCGCCCGCGGCGAAGACGCCCGGCACGTTGGTGCGGCTGCCTTCCCTGGTCTTGATGTACCCGGCCTGATCCATGTCGATTTTGCCCTGGAAGATGCGGGTGTTCGGCACGTGTCCGATGGCGACGAAGACGCCGTCGACCTTTCTCTCGGAGACGGCGCCGCTCTTGACGTTCTTCAGCTTCACGCCCTCGACCTTGTCCTTGCCGAGCACCTCGACGACCGCCGTGTCGAGGACGAACTCGATCTTCGGATTGCGCATGGCGCGGTCCTGCATGATCTTCGAGGCGCGCAGCGCCTCGCGACGGTGCACGATCGTGACCTTGCGCGCGAACTTGGTCAGGAAATTCCCCTCCTCCATCGCCGAGTCGCCGCCGCCGACCACAAGCAGCTCGCGGTCGCGGAAGAAGAAGCCGTCGCACGTGGCGCAGGTCGACAGACCGTGACCCAGGAGCCGCTTCTCCGATTCGATCCCGAGGAGCCGCGCCGAGGCGCCGGAGGCGATGATCAGCGTCCGGGTGAAGAGGTGATGCTTGTCGTCGATGGTGAGGCGGAACGGCCGCTCCGCCAGGTCGGCCGCCGTGGCCGAACCGGCCAGGTACTCGGTGCCGAACCGCGCCGCCTGCTTGCGGATGTGCTCGATCAGCTCCGGGCCCATGATGCCGGCGGGGAAGCCGGGGAAGTTCTCCACCTCGGTCGTCAGACCGAGCTGACCGCCGGTCTCGTGGCCGTTGACCAGGAGCGGTCGCAGATTGGCGCGCGCGGCGTAGACCGCGGCGGTCAGACCGGCGCAGCCGGAGCCGAGGATGACGACATCTCTGGGATCCTGGCGCGTGCCGGCGGGCGGCGCCGGGGATCCGGGTGCCGGGGATCCGGGCGCCGGCGAACCGGTCACGGGTTCATGGGGAGTCATTCCGGGCAAGTCTCCTCGAAAGGCGCGGCCGGATACGGCCGGGCGATGATGTCGATCGCGCTTGCTGGGCGCCCGCGATGATAGCACACGGGTTTGGGCCGCCTCGGCGCGGCTCCTAGGTCCAGCGACCGGCGCGCAGGCCCTGCTTGATCCGATCCTCGCAGACCGCGACCAGCCGGTGGTCGGGGCCGAGGTGCGGCGCGATGCGGATGTCGATCCCGGGATGCCGCGCGCGCGCCAGGGTGATGTGCTCGGGCAGGTCGCGCCCCACATGACCGTCGACATAGAGCGAGAACGGCACGAACAGGATCCGGCCGGCCCCCTGCGCGACCAGGCGATCGATGCCGGCCTGAACGTCCGGCTGGTTGATCTCGAGAAAGCAGGCTTCGACGATGCAGCGCCGGAAGCGCCGGCGCACCGAGACCGCCGCCTCCGAGAGAACCTTCACCGCCTCGATGGCGCGGCTGCCATGGCCGATGACGAGGAGTCCGGTCTTCACCGGCCCGGCACCGCGCTTCGCCACGCTCATCGCGCCACCCCCTCGATGACGGCCGGGACCGCCGCCCCGGCGTGCTCCACCTCGACGGGACGCCCGGCCGTCGCGTCGCCGGTGCGGACGTAACCCAGGGCCAGCGTCCGCCCGGCGCCGTCCGGGACGATCACGCTCGAGGTCAGGACGCCGATGGTCTCGGCCCCGGCGCGCACCGGATCGCCCGGCGCCACCGCGACCGGCGCCGCGGGAATCGCGATCCGGACGAGCTGTCGCGCCACCTTCTTGTAGTTGTGCAGGCGGGCGACCACCTCCTGTCCGACGTAGCATCCCTTGGTCAGCGAGATGGCGTCGTCGAGCCGCGCCTCCCACGGGTTGTGCTCTTCCGTCAGCTCGCGTCCGGCGGCCGGCAGCCCGGCCTCGACGCGCAGCACCTCGAGCATGGCGGCGCCGGCTTCGACCACCGGCTCCCCCGCCCTCTCGCGGACCTCGGCGCGCAACGCCTCCGCCGACTCCGCCTGGACGGTCAGCAGGAAGCTCTCGCCGGCGAGGGGGAAGGAGCGAACCACCAGGACCGGCGCCATCCCCAGGGAGGCTTCGGCCACGCCGTGCAGCGGCAGGTCCGCGGCGGCGGCACCGAACAGTCTGGCCACGACGGCCGCGGCGCGCGGCCCGTGCAGGCCGAAGGTGCGGTGGCTCGCGGTCTGGTCCTC
>Ga0134121_10003215_pt1 | contig 13734 bp, 8 predicted proteins | sample KB301_FD_96463 | JGI IMG/M metagenome (GOLD analysis project Ga0134121, IMG submission 96463) | Terrestrial soil microbial communities without Nitrogen fertilizer from Kellogg Biological Station, Michigan, USA - KB3-0-1 | ecosystem: Environmental > Terrestrial > Soil > Unclassified ...
GCGTGTGCCTTTTACCACGAGCCGGTTGTCGTCGATGTCGATTTCTAAAGCCTCGCGATCGATCCCCGGCAGGTCCATCGCGATCACGTAGCCCGAATCAGTTTCGTATATGTCGGAAGCAGGCGTCCAATCCGCTCGCTCAATCTCATCGCCGGCGCCTGCCTCCGACTGGTTGCGCCTTTGTGTAGCGTCTTCGAAAAGCCTGTTCATTCGATCTTGCAGCATTACCAGGTCCTGCAAAGGGTTCCACTGTTGTGACATGTTTTCAAAGCTCCTCAAGCGGTCGCAAACGCCGCGTCAGTCTTAAATTCCATCACGTCGCCATTCGCCGACACTCTCACGGTTTGCCCCGGCTGTATCTCTCCCTGCAAGAGCTTCACCGCAAGCGGGTTCTGAATCAGCGACTGAATCGCGCGCTTCAATGGTCGAGCACCGTATGTCGGGTCGTAACCTTCGCGCATCAAAAGCTCCTTCGCCGACGGCTCCAACACAAGCGTTACATTGCGCTCATGCAACATTGCCGTCAGACGCTCCAATTGCACGTCGATGATCTTGCCTATCTGTTCGCGCGAGAGCTGGTGGAAGACGACGATGTCATCGATACGATTCAGAAACTCCGGTTTGAACTGTAGCCGCAGCTCCTGAATTACAGCTTCACGCACTTGCTTCTCATCACCTTCGGCCGCCTGGATCTCACGCGAGCCGAGATTCGAAGTCATGATCAGGACGGTGTTCTTGAAATCGACCGTTCGACCTTTCGAATCCGTCAGCCTGCCGTCGTCGAGAATCTGAAGCAGGACGTTGAAAACATCCGGATGCGCCTTTTCGATCTCATCGAAGAGGACGACTGAATACGGACGGCGACGAACTGCCTCCGTAAGCTGTCCTCCTTCGTCATGACCGATATATCCCGGCGGGGCTCCGATCATACGCGAGACAGCGTGCTTCTCCATGTACTCTGACATGTCGAGCCGGACCATCGCTCGCTCGTCGTCGAACAAAAATTCCGCGAGTGCGCGAGCGGTTTCAGTCTTACCGACACCGGTTGGGCCAAGAAAGATGAACGAGCCGATCGGACGATTCGGATCCTGTAAGCCCGCGCGCGCGCGCCTGACAGCGTTTGCGACTGCCGCGAGCGCTTCTTCCTGTCCGATCACGCGATTGCTGAGTCGATCTTCCATCGTGACGAGCTTTTGCATCTCGTCTTCGAGCATTCGCGAAACGGGAATACCGGTCCACTTGGCGACGACTTCAGCGACGTCTTCTTCGTCAACCTCTTCCTTCAGCATCACGCCGTCCTGCTGGAAGTTCGCGAGTTTGTCCTGGTCGACTTTGAGCCTTCGCTCGAGCTCCGGAATCTTGCCGTACTGAATCTCAGAAGCGCGTCCGAGCTCGCCGTTGTTGCGTGCCTGGTCGAGCTGGAAGCGAAGCTGTTCGAGCTCAGCCTTGGCGGCGCGAATGTGATCGATGGCTTCTTTTTCAGACTGCCACTTGGCTTTCATTCCCGCTGAAGTTTCCTTCAGGTCGGCGATGCGTTGCTCGATCTCACGCAAGCGTGCTTTCGACTTCTCGTCTTCTTCTCGTTGCAACGCCTGGCGCTCGATCTCGAGCTGGATGATCTCGCGCTCGAGTTGATCGATCTCCTGCGGGAGTGAATCGATCTCGATCCTCAGTCGCGAAGCTGCCTCGTCAATCAAGTCAATCGCCTTGTCAGGCAGAAATCTATCCGTGATGTAACGATTTGAAAGTGTGGCTGCGGCGACGATGGCCGAGTCTTTGATACGAACGCCGTGGTGAACTTCGTAACGCTCTTTCAAACCGCGCAGAATCGCGATCGTGTCTTCAACTGTCGGCTCACCAACGTAAACCTGTTGGAAGCGACGTTCGAGCGCCGCGTCTTTCTCGATGTGTTTCTGGTATTCGGCGAGTGTGGTGGCGCCAACACAGCGCAACTCACCACGCGCGAGCGCCGGCTTCAACATGTTCGACGCGTCGATCGCGCCTTCGGCAGCGCCCGCGCCGACGAGTGTGTGCAGCTCGTCGATAAATAAAATGATCTGGCCCTGCGCGTTCTCGATCTCTTTGAGAACGGATTTCAAACGATCTTCGAACTCACCACGATACTTCGCACCGGCGAGCATCGAGCCGAGATCGAGTGCGACTAGTCGCTTGTTGCGCAGTGTCTCAGGCACGTCGCCGGAGACGATACGCTGTGCAAGACCTTCGACGATCGCTGTCTTACCGACACCCGGTTCGCCAATCAATACGGGATTGTTCTTGGTCCTGCGTGAGAGTACCTGGATCGTGCGACGAATCTCGTCGTCACGACCGATGACCGGATCGAGTTTTCCTTTGCGTGCAGCTTCGGTCAGGTCGCGCGCGTATTTCGAAAGCGCCTGGTAGTTTTGTTCGGCGTTTTGATCGGTGATTCGCGTGCCGCCGCGCATCTGCTCGATCACTTTGAACAGATCGTCGCGCGTGACGCCGTGCTGACGCAGGATCTTGCCCGCGTCGCCGTCTTTCTCTTCAACGATCGCGAGCAGCAGGTGCTCGGTCGAGATGAACTCGTCCTGCATCTGGTCCGCTTGCTTCTGCGCCGCTGTAAAGAGTTGCGTAATGCGCGAGCTGAGGTATTGCTGCCCGCCTTGTACACGTGGAAAGCGAGCCACGGCTGCCTGCGTGTCGTTGAGAATGACAGCGACGTTGGCGCCGAGCTTGCCGAGTATTGGTCTAACAATGCCTTCCGGTTGTTCGAGCATCACAACGAGCAGATGCTCTGGCTCAACCTGCTGGTGCTGGTTACGCTCTGCCAGCTCGATTGCGGATTGAATAGCTTCCTGTCCGCGTAGTGTGAACTTATCTAAACGCATCGTAATTACTTTTGTAGCCTACCAAAAAGAAATCGAACGGGCTCGCTATCCGCATCCCAAACTGCGACGAGCCCGCTCGCGTTTTACCGATCCCTCAAAGCTTTTAGCGCCCGCCACTGGCTTCTTTCGCTTTTCCGGTGTCGGCGGTCGTCTCGATCGTCTTCTGTGTGGCGCCGGCATTAGTTCCGGTCACCTGAATGCGACGGGCCTTCGTCTCTTCTCGTTTCGGCAACGTCACGCGCAGCACGCCGTTGTTGTACTCGGCAGTTGCTCCCTCAGCGGAAACTGTTTGCGGCAAAGTGAAAGAACGGGTGAAAGCACCATACGAGCGTTCGACTCGATGGTAGTTGTCAGTCTCATCCGTCTTTTCAAACCTTCGCTCACCGCGGAGGGTAATGACATTGTTCTCAATGGAGAGATCGAAATCTTCCTGTTTCATTCCAGGAAGCTCGGCCTCGAGCACGATCTGGTCCTTGTTCTCATAGATGTCAACGCTGGGCGCCCATGCGCCACGGCCAATGCCCTCGTCACCGAAGGTGCGGGTCAGATTGGTCGAGAACAGGCGATTCACTTCTTCCTGTAACGTCCGCAGGTCGCGGAACGGGTCATAGCGAACAACAGTCATGGTCTAACTTCTCCTCCTCCTAATATTCCTGGTTGTGTAAGCCCTGCTAGTTAGCTGAGCGTGGCGTCATAATAAAGGTTGAGTCCCGAACTGTCAAGTCCTGAATTTAAGCCACAAAAAGGCACAAAAAGCACAAAATATCTTCTTAATCGACGGGGCGTCACTTATATAAGGAGTTTTATTTTGTGCTTTTTGTGCCTTTTTGCGGCTAAATACCGAAGAAGCGCTTGATGGCGGAGAGGATGCCGGCGGAGGAGTGGGTGCTGGCGGCGGAGTCGTCGGTTTGGGAGGCGAGGCCCTGGCGTCGTTCGGCCATTATGAAACTCAGGGATTCGACGAGGTCCGGGTTTGTATCAAACACCCGCTTCATCGCGGCGTGGCCGATTTCGAGGACTTCAGTCTCTTCGAGTGCGAGCACATTGGCCGTTCTCGGCTCGCCAGTAAATAAGGCCATCTCACCGAAGAAGTCACCTTCATTCAGGGTTGCGACGGTTCTTGGACGCCCGTTTTCGCTAACCTGTACCCGGACCCGTCCTTTATGAACAACAAACATCGACGATCCCGGGTCGCCGGCCCGGATCACTGTTTCGCCGGGCGCAAAGACGTGTCTGACTGCCGCCTGAGCCAGCATCGAGGTCTCGTCTGCTGACAACGGCGCAAAAATATCGACCGCAGACAGCCGTTCGACAACCGCACCGCCGTCGCCGTCTCGTTGAGCCGCGCGCTCAGGCCTTTCGACGTAAAGCGTTCGTGTGGGAAACGCGAAGTTCAAACCCGCGCGGCGGAACGCGTACCAGATCCTTTGCCGTATCAGGGCGTCGGTGTCGTTGTACTTGGCGTAGTCCACAAGCCAGTATTTCACCTCGTAATCGACACCGTTATCGCCGAGGCTCTTGATGCGAACGATGGGCGCAACCTTGTCTGACACGTTATCCGCCTCGCGGACTGCTTCCCGCACGACGTGGATCGTCTTCGCGGGTGAATCCGTGTAGAGCGTATTAAAGAGGACAAGCCGCGCGTTCAGGTTATCGCGAGGGCAAACCTCGATCGGTTCCTTTGCCGCATTGCTATTGGCGATCAGAACGACGTGGTTCGTGAACGTCCTTATCTTTATTGCGCGCCAACTGATCTCCTCGACGACGCCCGTGTGCCTCTGCGCGCCCACCGTTATTACATCGCCGACTTGAAACGGCCGGTCTGCCTGCAAGGAAATTCCCGCGAAGAAGTTGCCCAGCGTGTCCTGCAGGGCAAGACCGAGGATCACGCCGAAGATCGCAGATGTCGTGAACAGCGCGCCGAGATTCACGCCCGGAAAGAGAAACGTGAACGCGATCAGAAACAGGATCGTGAACGCGACGATCGTGAAGATGTTGCGAATGAGCGTCGGTGCGTCGATTCGTTTTAGCTGGTATGCGAGGCCGAAAAAGAGGGAATTGAGCGCGCGGACAAACAGGTAGCCGATGATCCCAACGAAGAACAGCTTGACTACTTTAACTATCGTGTCGGCTGACGGTGAGGGACTCGCGCCCATCCGGTGCTCGAGCAGGGCTTTGACGTCATCAGCGAACGACCAAAACAGGTACGCTGCCAGCAGCGCGGCTGCCGAGGCTGCAAGAAAGAGTATGAGCTTGTTAGTAGAACGAGGACGAGCCATCAGTGTCATCCGTGTTCATTTGTGGCCAAACAACGCCGGAAACAGACTGATTAGTATAAAGAGGAGCGAGAGAATCGTCACGAGAATTGCGGTCAGCCACGCGGCAATATTATAGAGCGGCCCGTTTACGTGCCGGCCCATCAGCTCGCGATCGTTCACGAGTTTCAGCACCGCAAACAGCACAACCGGCAACAGCAAGCCATTGATCACCTGCGTCACGAGCAGGACGCGGATGAGCGGCAGGTTCGGCACGATCGCGATCAATGCGCCAACTGCGATTAAAAAAGTAAACGTTCCGAGGAAGATCGGCGCTTCACGAAAACTCCGCGAGACGCCTTTTTCAAATCCGAGCGCCTCACTGATCGAGTACGCCGTCGCCAGCGGCAACACACCCGCAGCCAGCATCGACGCTCCGAGCAGTCCGATACCAAACAGCGTTTGCGCGTATCGGCCCGCGAGTGGCCGCAGGGCGTGAGCGGCGTCGGCCGCGCTCGTTACCTGAATACCGGCCTTGTGAAGCGTCGCGGCGGTCGAGACGACGATGAAGAACACGATCAAGAGCGCGAAGATCGTCCCGACCCACACGTCCAGTTTCGTCATTGAATAGTCTTCAGTTGTCACTCCTTTTTCGACCACTGACGACTGAACATAGACTTGCATGTACGGCGAGATCGTCGTTCCGATAACGGCGACGAACGTGAACAGAAACGCATGTTCGAGCTTGAACTCAGGACGGACGAGCCCGACCGCAACTGCGCTCCAATCGGGTCGTGAAAGAAACGCGGAAACGATGTAGCCGAGAAAGACGAGCGACATCAATAAAAAGACCCGCTCGACTCTTTTATAAGAACCCTTCACGATCAGAAACCAGACGAGAATCGCCACCAGCGGCACTGAGATGTAGTGCGACAGGCCGAACAGCTCAGACGCAGCGGCGATGCCGACAAACTCCGAAACCGTCACACCGGCATTCGCGACCAGCAGCGCGAGCATGATCAGCGCCGTCCAGCGCACACCGAAACGCTCGCGGATCAGATCGGCGAGACCTTTACCGGTGACGGCGCCCATGCGCGCACACATCTCCTGCACGATACCGAGACTGATGGTGATTGGAATGAGGATCCAGAGAAGTGAATAACCGAAGTCGGCGCCGACCGAAGCGAACGTCGCGATGCCGCCGGCGTCATTGCCGGCATTTGCGGTGATCATCCCCGGGCCGAGAATGGCGAGGTAAGCGAGCAGGCGTCTGCGGCGTGCCACCGTTCGGCGCACGCCCTGAGCTCCGCGACGCATTAAACGCCGTCCGGCAGCTCGTACTGCTGCTCGCGATTCTGACACTCGGGGGTTCACCGTCCTTCATTTGTAGCACAATCTTTTAGCCACGGATTTCACGGATTTATCAGCGGATTTTTTACCCAAATAATCGTGGTAAGCGCTGGCGCCAGTCTTTCGGCAACAGGATCTCCATCGCGTCATCCACAGTAATGATGCCGAGTATATCTCCTGACTCGTCGATCACGGGAAGCGCCAGCAGGTTATATTCAGCGATCCGCTGCGCGACTTCCTTCGCAGGCTCCTCCGGCTCCGCCCGTTGAAACTCCGTTCGCATCACGCTCTCGAGCGGCATTGACGGATCCGCGAGGATCAAGCTTCGCAATGCGATCACGCCGACGAGTTTCCACGATCCTTCTTCCTCCACGACGTAGAGGTAGTAGATCATGTTTGGCGTCTCCGCCATTTCACGAAGTCGCGCGAGTGCTTCACCGACCGTGAGCGCGCGCGGGAGCGTGACAAACTCCGTCGTCATCAATCCGCCCGCTGTGTCGTCTTCGTAAGGAAGCAGCTCAACGACGTCAGCCTGCTCGTCGTGCTCCATCAGACCGAGCAGCTCTTCCGCCTTCTCTTCGGGAAGATCGCCAAGCACGTCGGCGGCTTCGTCAGGCGACATCCACTCGAGAATGTCGGCGGCGCGCTCCTGGTCCATGTCGCCGAGTATTCGCGCCTGGCTCTCGGCAGGCATCTCTTCGAGTGTTTCGGCTGCAGTCTCGTCGTCGAGCGCTTCCACGACTTCCGAACCGTGGTGGTAAGAGAGTGCTTCGGCGAGACGCGCGATCTCGACTGGATGGAGGCGCGCGAGTTTATCGCTCGATGATTTCAACTGCACGGTCGCAGCGTCAGTCGCGAGATATCCGACGTCGGCCCAGTCAAGAACTTCAACCGGTTTTCTCGAGCCTGCAAAACCGGCGGGCGCGAGTCGTCGCCACAAGCCCTGGAGACTCACGTCCGCGCCAGTCACGCGCCATTCACCGGCGGCTTCGATGATCTGAACATCGTTGACACGCACGACTCGTTTCCCGTCGACGTCGATCAGTTGTTTGTCGAGCACATCACGCGCGAGCAGGACTTCACTTTCACGACGCACAAATGGACGGAGGTCAAGAATGTCTGAATTGAGGCGCACGCCGTGTTCGTTCAACTGCGTGATGCGCCAGCGCGGTAGGAAAAAATCGCGGCGACGATAGCGCGCGACGAAACCGGTCACGGGAGGATGATCATCAGCGCCGAGACGCACAATCACGTCTTTGATACTGGCCACACGTAAGCCTTCAAGGTCGCGTATCGGCCGGCCCAAAACCTGGGACAAGTAGAGCATGACGGCATAATACAGGAGCCACGGATGAACACGGAAAGGACGGATTTAATCCAGGAGATTTATGGCGCGGTCGAGGGCGCGGTCGTGACGGGAATAAATATCGGTCCTGGTGAGTGGAGTTACTTTGTCAGGTTTGACACCGGCGCCTTCGAGTCGCACACCACCCGCAGTCTTGTAGTCAAACTCACTGACATCCAGTACACCGCCATCCGGCAACGCGTGCCGGTTTCGAATCGCAAGGACACAGCCGCACGTGCCGCTGCCAAGCACCTGCGCGCGACGTTTCGCCTGCAACGTCGCCGCCAGGATCTCCGCGGCGCTCGAAGTGTTTTCACTCGTCAATACAACTAACGGAAGTTTGGTCGGCGCGAGCGCTGAGCTACGCCACAAGCGTTTCGGAAAAGTTTGCAACTCAAACGACGCACCGGAACGATCTGCAAACCGGCCGAGGTTCGTTCCTTCATCGAGAAACAGCGACGCCACATCAGCCATCGCCTCAGCATCACCACCGCCGTTGGCACGCAGATCTAAAACTATTCCTTCCGCTCCTTCGAGAACTTCCGGCAGGTTCTTCGCAAACTCGATCGCCACACTCTGCGTGAAAGCATCGAGCCGGAGAATCGCGATCTTTCCTTTGCGCTGATTGTTGAATCCGAGATTGCGCTGGCTCCAGTAACGCTGAAGCACGGTCGACCTGCGCTTGCCGTTGCGAGTGATCCATCCGATCTTGACGTTCGTGCCTGCTGATCCATCGAAGATGTTTGCGATCACTCGATGTCGAATGTTGCCTTCCTCGCCCAGACCGAGATAGCGCAAACGTTGCGCGACAAACTGCGCGACCGGAATATCGTCGATACTAGCGATCACATCGCCTGGTCGAATATCAGTCTTCGACGCTGCTGAATCAGCCTCGATCTGTATGACTGTCGGCGCATGTTCGACTTCGCGAATCGTCAGACCAACGGTTACAAACCGCGGCGTCCACCAGTCAAACTTTTCATCAGGTGAATAAACGCGCGTGTGCGCGTCTCGCAATGACGCAATCATCTGGCGCAGCACATCGTAAAACTCCTGCGTGTTGCCGGCGCGTGCTGCAACCGGACGGAACGTGGTCCGCTTTGCCTGCCAGTCGATTCCGTGAAACGTCGGATCGTAGTAACGATCCTGAATCGTTTCCCAAACGTCGTCGAACACTGCGAGTCGTCCTTCGACAGTCGCTGTCGATACGAGTTTGGAATCATCGCGAACTGCACGTGCAACACGCGTGACTGCGAGTTGAGAAATTAAGAGGGCGATGAGGAGAGTGGCAAACGAATTTCTGATAGCGCGGTCTCGTCCCATCTCTACCTCGGTGGCTTGCGAAAGTTATAGCGCAGCATCACGCGCATCGGTATCGGTGTTCCGTTCTTCATTGCCGGGAAGAAGTGCAATTGACGAACTGTTGCGATAGTCGATTCGTCAAGACCGAATCCGGCCCAACGAACGATTTGGATCTCCCCAACCTCTCCATCCGCGCCAACGTCGACCACGACGTCGACCGTCGCTTCAGCATCGGCGCGAGCTGCGGACTGCGGATATTCAGGTCGCAGCCTTCGATAAGGCCGGGGCGTGCGAATGCCCTGAACCTCGGCAGCTTTCTCGTCTTCAGGTGCTTCCTCGATTACTGCTTCTGCGGAAGCGGTCAAAACGGTGCGTTGAATTCGCTCGTCTTCGTGACTCTTCTTTATTATGCCGATTAGACGCCCTGACAGAGCGTCGTCCGCGAGATACTGTGACAGCCGTGCTTCCGCTTTGGTTGCTTCGGCGTTTTCAAAGCTTGGGCGCTCCCATAATAGTAAACGACCTGTGCGCGCGTTCACCAAAAAAATAGAGCAGTACGACTCGAAATAAACGGGCGACCCGAAAGACGAGCGTCGCAGGGTTTGCGCGTCTCCGAGAATATAGAACTCGCCGGCCAGCGCCGAACCGAGATCTCGCGCCTCGCTCACTGTCAGGTTCAATGATCCCGTGTAACCGATGCCTTTTGCCGCAGCGCGACTCAGATCAGCATCGGCGATAGTTACTTCGCCAGTTGAACGAAGTCGAGCCCGAATTGTTTCCGATGCTTGTTTAGCGATCGCCGTCGATCCAAAATCCAGCACACTCAAAACCGGAAGTTGATTAGCGTGGGCATGGGCGCTCGCGATGATCAGGACAAGAAAAGCAACGGCGGATTTCACGCAAAGGTGCAAAGAAACGCAAAGACGCAAAGGCGGGTCAAATGTTTCGCGCCTGCCTTTGCGTCTTTGCGTCTTCTTTGCGTCTTTGCGTGAAATTCGCACCTATGATCCGTGAGCTGACCTTTCAGGTAAACCGCCATGATGATAAAGCTCGTAAACTTCATTCTTCACATCTGCGGGGAAACACACTCGATGCAGCTCATACGCGTGTTGTAATCCCTTCACTACATCACTCACTTCACTAATCTCGCGAATCTGTGGCGAAGCATAACCGCTCTCCACGTAGATGTGTGTCTTCGGTTCCGATTTTTCAGTTTCGTAGTAACCGTAATAAGGCACGTCGCTGGCGTGGTCCTCGATGAAGTAATAATCAGGATCGAACCCGGATCGCGCGACTGTCTCCCTTGCGGTCATCAGAAACGCGGCCTTGTGATCAGGTGGCATATCGAGATCGATCGCTTTGAACATACGTCGTGAGACAAAACGACGACTCAGATCGCTCAGGATCGCATCGCCAGACCTTTGCCACTGCTTGATATGAAACACGAAATCCGAATCATCGACTTGCATGTGATCGCTAACCGTCAGTGTTTCGCGACGCAGAATTTTCTCAAAAGCAGTTCCCGGCGCATGCCAAACTTCTTTCCCCTGGTCCAGTAACACCAACGCGCGGCGAATGATCGAGCGCAACACCGCTTCCGCTGATCGCAGCGTGCGATGAAAGTAAACCTGGCGAAACATGTAGTAACGCGCTTGCAGGTATTCCTCGACCGCGTAGATTCCACGCGCCTGCACGTAAACACGATCCGCAGCCTCGTCGATGGCGAGCGCGTTGATGATCCACTCGAGATCGTAGATGCCATACTTCGCGCCGGTCATGAGCGAGTCGCGCAGGAGGTAATCCATTCGATCGACGTCGAGCTGCGACGAGACGAGTTGGGCCAACGCTGCCGGTTGAAACTTGCCTTCAATGATCGATGCGACTTTACCTGGCAAGTCACTCGAATGTGATCTCAACAGCTCGCCGATCTCAGAATGCTCATCGAGGATCACTTGCACGGTCCAACGCTCGTGATGGAAGTTGAGCACCTTCTCCATCACGTGTGAAAAGGAACCATGGCCCACATCGTGAAGCAGAGCGGCGGCACGTGCAGCGACGCGATCTTCACGATCGATCGTATAAGTTTCACTCAATCGATCGAGCACGCGCGTCATGAGATGAAATGCGCCGAGTGAATGAGTGAAGCGTGAATGCTCTGCGCCCTGATAAGTGAAGAGACCGAGACCGAGTTGCTTGATGCGGCGCAGACGCTGAAACTCCGCAGCGTCGATCAATCGCATCATCAACTCGCCTTCATCGGAATCAGTTTGGAGACGGATGATGTTGTGAACTGGATCGCGATAGATGCGTTCAGGCATTGCGCGAATATTAACAGACAGTCGCCCTCTTGGGAGGCAAACCGTTTACAAGATTCACCTGATTTTTCGGGACTAATGTGCAAATTCTCCAACAGCCTTCCGGTCCAGCCGCACCGCTGCCTCCGGTTGATATTTCTGGATTTTCCCATTTTTTTGGATTTGAACAGCTGCCTGCCAATTGTTAAGTCTCCGAATACTTAGAGAATCGTCCACATACCGCGCGGGCATGGCATTTGCCAAAACCCGGCCCGACGAGGCCTCTTTTTAGCCGCTCGTTTTGGAATTCTTCGGTGCTGCCAATAAAAAAGGGAGATTTTTTCACAGGAGGGGGCGGCACCTTTTGTCTAGTTTAAGAAAGGAAAGCAGAAAATGAAGAATGTCTTTAAGTTTATTGCTCTGTCGGCACTGCTGATGTCATTCGCGCTATTTGCTGGTAGCGTGTTTGCGCAGACGTCGACGACAGGGTCAATTGAAGGATCGGTCTCCGACACCACCGGTGCAGCCGTTCCCGGAATCGCTGTTAAAGTGTCGAGTAGTAACCTGATTTCGGCACAAACGGCGATGACCGACGATAGTGGTCGTTACAGGATCCTGAACCTTCCGCCAGGAAAATATACAGTTACCATTGAAGCGGAAAAGGGATTTGCCAAGTTTGAAAGAACTGATGTTGAAGTAAATCTTTCCCGAAATACGTCCGTTGAAATTCAGCTTCAACCAGCAGGTGCACAGGCGTCCGTGACGATTACGGACACTGCCGGCGCTGCTGTTGACGTAAGCGGCAACACCACCGGATCGAACGTTTCGTCCGATCAGTTTTCAAACTTCCCGACACAGCGCACTGTGCAGGGCCTCTACACGATCGCTCCCACAGTTACCCGTTCAGGTTTGCGCGACGCGACTGGCCGCGACCGAGATCCTTCGGTAGCTGGTTCATCGGGTCCCGAGAACAACTACATTCTCGACGGTGTGAACACCACTGACCCCGCGTTTGGTGGTTCGGGTGCGAACCTTCCGTTCGAGTTTGTGCAGGAAGTCGAAATCAAGACCGGTGCGTATGGTCCGGAATACGGAAAATCGACCGGCGGTATTTTTAACGTTATCACCAAGAGCGGTGGCAACGAATTTCACGGCGACGTCTTTGGCTATGGCACAAGCAAAGGCCTGGTGCGCGAAGTGAAGAACTTCCCGTTCACCGGTTCGGCGTTCAACGGCTTCTCAGAAGTTGACGTCGGCGGCGACATCGGCGGTCCAATCGTGAAAGACAAGCTCTGGTTCTTTGGAGCTTTCAATCCACAGAAGAGAAAGAATTACTACCTGACGCAAACGTTCCACGCGCCCGTGGACAACGACGTAACGATTCCGTTCTACGCCGGCAAGATCACATGGGCTATCAATCCGCGGAACACCTTCACGGCCTCGACCTTCGGCGATTTCACAAAGATCGACGGATTCCTGGCCACCGCAGCCTTGAACAACATCAACGGTTTCGGCGACGATCTCACGTCTTTCCAAGGACGCCAGGAGACTGGTGGACACAACTACGCATTCCGTCTCAACTCAACGATCACGAACACGTTCATCGCTGAGGTTTCCGGCGGTCTGCACTTCCAGAGAGCAAACACGATCCCGCGCGCGATCGATGCTTCACTCATCGTCGACAACTTTGCGGTGTTGAGAGGCGGCAACGTGCTCACTCCGACGTCGACCGGTGTTAACTTCGGCGGCGGCACTGGCTTCCTCGATTTCGTTGACGGTCGCGGTGGCTCATTGCAACGCAACTTCGTACGTGGTCCGGGCTTTGGTTTGTTCTCAGATCAAACTCGTAAGCGCTATGAGTTGAACGCTCACATGCAGAACATCGTGGGCGGCAGCCACACGATCAAGTGGGGTTTTGAGTACAATCGAAACAGTTACGACATCAATACCCTCTCGAGCGGTCCGGCAGTCACTTATGCATTCACGCCGGGTGCGGTCAATGCTGACGGAACGCCATTGAGAAATACCAATGGCAATTCCAATGAGACTAACGGTTCGCGTATCACTAACAACTGGTTGGTATGCACGGTTGTTAGCAACCAGATCACCTGCCCGACGGCCGCTGGTGTTTCTCGTGCGCAGGCGATTCCGGGTGCGACTTTGGCGGCATTGGGCCTGACCGTAAACCCAACTGTCACCGCTATCACGACGGCACAAGCCTTTGGTAATCCGTTCATTATCCGGAATACCACCCGCGTTCGTGACTTCGAGCTTGTTGGTGGAACTTACACCAACGTGGAAAGCTTCTACGCCGGCGA
>Ga0134121_10003216_pt1 | contig 13727 bp, 16 predicted proteins | sample KB301_FD_96463 | JGI IMG/M metagenome (GOLD analysis project Ga0134121, IMG submission 96463) | Terrestrial soil microbial communities without Nitrogen fertilizer from Kellogg Biological Station, Michigan, USA - KB3-0-1 | ecosystem: Environmental > Terrestrial > Soil > Unclassified ...
AGCAACCGTCCAGCCATTTAGCGCGAACGTAGTTCCCAATTCAAAGCCTCCGTTACCGGCAGGATCAACAAGCGTGGTTTGTCCCAACGACGGCAACCAAAAAAGAATTGCAATCACCAATACCCAATGAAATTTACCTGCAGAAACCTTGCGACCGAAAGAATTAACTTTCGTTTTATCTGTCGGATGGCTGATCATCTGAGGAACTGCGGGTGCAAAGAAATTTATGTAGCGTTGTCCAATAGGCATGGGCTCGGAGTTTTTAAAAGTGATTCCTTGTTGTTTCAGCAGTATTTTGTTTTCCGGGTAAAGTTAATTGAGCGTATTAATTTCTTACATGTGTTCTCAGCAAATTCACCAATAAATTATTGTGTTGAGATGAAAAGGCTTCGGTTATCAGTGCTCACGTATCATGCCGAACCGAAAAAAGATTGAGGTGGGCGTAATTATTCTGAGCGGGGATTCGGACTAAAGTTAATTTTTTTTTTAGAAGTTACATTAATTATTTCTCGTAACCCCTTAACGGCTGAAATAAGAGCGTATGCGGGACAAATAATCGTGTTTTGAAGCCCGATTAAAATGGTTTTCCCATTTTTTTCTTCTGAGAACAACGAGTCGAATACCCGGATTCCGGGAGAGAATAATTTTTTCAGGCAACAGTTTCAGGCACCATCGTCAGCTCTTTCAACTTCGCAATAGCAAAATCAACTTCATCTTTAGTATTGTATTTTGAAAAAGAAAAACGGATCGCAACACGATTAGGATCCGCTTTAATGGCTTCGAGCACATGAGAGTTTTTATCGCTGCCCGAAGAACAGGCGCTGCCACTCGAAGCGCAAATCCCATTCATGTCGAGGTTGAAAAGGAGTAGCTGGCTTTTGTTATTCAACGGGAAAGAAACGTTCAGCACCGTGTAGAGTGAATGTTCTTCATCACCGTTGAATGCTATGTCGTGAAATCTTTTGTTCAGTTCCCCCATCATGTAATTCTTAAGTTCTTCAATTTGACTTTTTGTCTTCTCCATATTTTCATAACTGATTTCCATTGCTTTTGCAAGGCCAACAATGCCGTACACATTTTCTGTTCCTGCACGCATGTTACGCTCCTGTCCACCGCCGAAAATCATCGGTTGAATTTTCACATCGTGCCGGATGTAAATGAATCCCGTTCCTTTTGGGCCATGAAATTTATGAGCGGCGCCGGTGATAAAATGAACAGAAGTTTTTTTCAGGTCGAATGGAAAATGTGCAACAGTTTGCACCGTGTCACAATGAAAAATGGCATTGTGCTTTTTGCAGATTTCGCTCACAGCATTCAGGTCCATCATGGTCCCGATCTCATTGTTGGCGTGCATGAGTGAAACCAAACATCGCTCACCAATCGAAGCAAGAAGTTCTTCGAGATGATTCAAATCCATTCTTCCTTTCTCATCCACATTTAGAAAATGAACCTCCACTGCTCCGTCTTTTTTCAGCGCATCCACCGTGTGCTCTACGCAGTGATGCTCAATCGGGGATGTGATGATGTGATGAATATTGTACGCCTTCACTCCGCAGCGTAGCGCCATGTTGTTCGCCTCCGTTCCGCCTGATGTAAAAAAGATTTCTCCAGGTGTGCAGTTCAAATATTTTGCTACGGTCTTGCGCGCCTTCTCAATGGCGGCGCGTGTTTCTCTTCCGTAAAAATGAATGGCAGAAGGATTTCCGAAATGTGATTCCATGTATGGCAGCATGGCATCAATCACTTCACGATCCATTTGGGTAGTGGCGGCGTTGTCGAAGTAAACTCTGTTCATCGGTGCAAATTATTGAATGTTCAGCAAAAATTCTTCAGGACTCTTTATGTCTAAGGTGCTCTTTGAATAATCTCTGAGATTACGCGTAACAATCACTTTTAGTTCAGGATGAGAAAGAGCGCTGAAGTGCTGAACACCATCCTCAAAATCACGGAACAAAGAGTTCAGCGCTTCAATCAAAATTTTTTCAGTCACCGGAACTACGCTCATATACTTCAACAACTCCATCACTAGCTGCCTTGATTGCTTTTCGCCAGCAATTTTTGAGAGCAAGTAGTAGGTGCTTGTAATGGAGTTTGATGATGTGAAAAGCTGAAGCTGTTTCCTGTAAGCGAGTGAAAAAATGGTTGCGGCATGTTTTGAAAACGGTTTCCGGTCGCCGAGGAAATCGAGAATTACATCTGTGTCGAGAAAGATTTTCATCAGATTTTCTTTGAGGACATGATCTTCCTGATTTCTTTTTTGTGATTCAATGAATTGGGAATTCTAACGGAGCCAAAAAGATTTTTAAGACCGGCAGGAAGGTCTTGTTCTTCAGTAGAATCATTCTTTGCAATCTGCTCAAGATATGTTTCAACCAAATCCGAAAGGCTCCTTCCATTATTTTTTGCGAATCGCTTGGCTCTTTCAATGGTTGATTGTTCAACAGTGAGCGTTAGCTTAGTAGTCATTGCACGTGTAAGTTTAAGCAAAGATACGTGTTTGTCTAATACCGATACCTCGCTTTGAGCGATGGCATCGGTTGAATGACTAACTTTCCTTCATCAGCAGCTGTATATCCTGCATAATTTTCTTCGCGAGGTTATTCGCTGTAGTCTCATGTTCGCTCTCGGAATAAATACGAATGATCGGTTCTGTATTTGACCTTCGGAGATGAACCCAGTCGCCATCGAATTCAATCTTCAATCCGTCTTCTGTATTTGTGGGCTGACTTGAATATTTTTTTTCGATGCCGCTAAGTATGCGGTCAATGTTTACTTCCGGCGTAAGCTGAATTTTATTTTTGGAGATGATGTAATTCGGATATGTTGCGCGCAACACTGAACATGTTTTTCCTGATGCAGCAAGATGTGAGAGGAACAATGCAATTCCTACGAGCGCATCTCTTCCATAATGAAACTCAGGATAGATGATACCACCATTTCCTTCACCGCCGATGACGGCATTCGCTTCCTTCATTCTTGTCACCACATGAACTTCACCGACAGGCGAGGCAAAATATTTTGCTCCGTATTTTTCAGTGATGTCTTTCAGTGCGCGGGTGGAAGAAAGATTGGAGACGGTATTTCCAACCCGGTGTTGCAGCACATAATCAGCAACGGCCACGAGCGTGTATTCCTCACCGAACATGCTTCCGTCTTCGCACACCATGGCAAGGCGATCCACATCAGGATCAACGGCAATTCCCAAATGTGCCTTGTGAAATTTTACCTGCTGTGAGAGCTCCACCAGGTTTTCAGGAAGCGGCTCAGGGTTGTGCGCAAACTTTCCCGTAGGCTCACAATTCAGTTCGATCACTTCACTCACGCCGAGTGATTTCAAAAGCTGCGGCACTGCAATTCCTCCCGAAGAATTCACACCATCCACCACTACTTTGTATTTCTGTTCCTTAATCGCATCCCTATTCACGAGCGATAGCGCTTTGATTTTCCCGATGTGCTTTTCAATGGCTGATTCATCTGTGCGGTAACTGCCGAGTGCGGCAATTTCAGCGAACACAAAATTTCCTGCGTCAGCCATCGCAAGAATTTTCTTCCCTTCACTCTCTGAAATAAATTCTCCGCGGTCATTCAGGAGCTTCAGCGCATTCCACTGCATGGGGTTGTGGCTGGCGGTGATGATGATTCCTCCGCCGGCTTTTTCATCAGTCACCATCAACTCCACCGTGGGTGTGGTGGACAATCCTAAATCAACCACATCAACACCCATTGCCTGCAGCGTTGAGGAAACGAGAGCCGAAACCATTTTTCCGGAAATGCGTGCATCCCTGCCGATCACCATTCTATTTTTTTTGTTCTTCTGCTTCACCCAGGATGCAAAGGCAGCAGTGAACTTCACCACATCTTCGGGCGTGAGGTTTTCGCCGGCTTTGCCGCCGATGGTGCCGCGAATGCCGGAGATGGATTTGATGAGGGGCATGCGGGCAAAGTTAGAGGTTTGTGATTTCGGATTTCGGATTTTCGATTTCGGATTTCAGAGTTGCACGCAAGAATTCATTCCCTCTCTATGGATGAAGTGGTGATGAAGGGTTTGGGGGAGGAAGAAAAATTATTTGCGACCAACTTTACATCTGAAGAAAGCTGCAATGATCTTATGTTCTTCCCAAAGCAGATCATCTTCTGGTCTGAAATATTGCAGTGTTGTTAGAAGTAACTCTCCATTGATGATTGAGCCCTTTTTGTATTGCGGCTTTTTATCAAGAACTAATTTTTGATAAGATGCGCCAACTTTAAGTTGTGTAGTGTAGGTGTCTCCATCTAATGAGTAGAACCCTCTTCCAATTAACTCATCAGGAACGTGCCATGTATCCAGCTTTATTTCAGTATCTGCGTATGAGTAAAAAAAAGCGGACTCTTTATCATCTTGTAGATAAATCATTGCCCCGATACCGTCATTTGTTCCCGGACTTCCCGGGTAAATTGAAATTGTAATCTTGTGATCTTTTAAAATGCACTTACAAGATCCTTCCGCAGAAAATGAAGATGTATCGGAGTTGTACTCGTCAACGCTTGACGAGTTGTAAAGAGCATTTATCAACAAAGTATCCTTGGGGAATCCGGGATTAAATGCATATAGTATTCTCCTCGCTTCATGAATCTTCCTGGCTACTGTTGTTTTAATTGAAGAATCAATCTGTATAGGCTCATTAACCCACTTCTTGAGCAATCGCATCCATTGTAAATGCAGTTGAAAGAAAAATAAAGCAAATGATTTTCATAGCAGATTTGTCCCAGGCAAACTTTAGTGTACGCTCTTTCACTTAATCAATTGCCTGCTATCAAATCTACAAGAGAATTCATTCCCTCTCCATGAATGAAGTGGTGATGAAGATTTTTTGAGGAGGAAAAAACCACGTGGGTTGCGCGGCGTGATCATGTTACAATCTGTTGTGTCATTTCAATATTTGTCATCACCTTTAATTTTTAAATCGGTTAGTCCGATTAAAAAGTCGCAGCATTGATAGTATTTGCTTTTATCACTTGGTGTCCACCTGTCAACGACATGATATTGTTTTGATGTCTTGCCTTCTAAAATCCATTGAGAACCGTCGGTTCCTGACATTTCTTTTTCGTTGGTTGCTAAATTCCAAAAATCAATTTCATCAAGTTTAATCTTAAATTTCTCCCAAGTTTGCTTGTCAATCATCCTTTGCTTATCAATGGTCAGTTTTCCAGGGGCGTATCCTCCGGCACCATTACATAATTTCCAGTAAAGCAAGTAGGTGTCGCCTTGTTTTTCGATTCGTATAGCAACTGGATTGTGAAATGTCCGTAACCATGTAAACCGATAAATTTCATTTTGAGATTTGTCCATGAAAATTACCGGTTCCCGCATCGCAAATAAATGTTGGGAATACCATGTGTCGGCAAAAGTGTCGTGGCCTACATAAATTGAAGTGTCTCGGAATACTTCCAAGGGGAAATAAAATTGTGTACTGTCAGTTGGAACAAATGAAGTAGCTGCCGTTTGATTGCTTGTGGTTGGCATGGAGGAATTGTCAATACTCTGACCTCGACAACCTGTCAAGAATATGAGAAATATGGTGGATAAAATTATAGTTTGTTTCATTTAAAAATTGCTGTCAACCTGTATTCATGAATGAATCCAAATATAATTGTATTGTCGAAAGCTTTCTCGTAATCACATTAGCCAGCCAATCAAATCTACAAGAGAATTCATTCCCTCGCTATGAATGAAGTGGAGATGAAGATTTTTTTCGTACTTTGTTTTGATGCTTCATTTCAAACTCGTGAACCTCGTTCTAACATTCATTATTGCATTTGCGACTTTCTCTCGTGGAAATTCTCAAGAACTAAAAGAGCGAAAATTTATTTTTTCATTCGGTACAAGTAGAATTACAAAGGGTGTATTCGTAGACGCAGGTAACGGTATCGCTCCCCCGAGAGCAAGTCTAATTAAAGTGAATCCAAAAAGGTGGACTGAGTTTTTATCTTCTCCCTGCCTCACGGTTCAGGATAAATTGACCGGGGATACTTTACAGATTGAATACTATCGGGTGATATATTCATCGAAATGTAACTCCCAATACACTGATAAATCTTATGACATACGTGGGAGATGTTTTCCTGATGAACTAACAAAGCAAGTTGATGGTCAGGATTTTTTTGAGATAAAATGGATAGAAATAAAAAATCCTGATGACACAGTTGTCTTACTCAAGTTCCAATTTGTTTTTGTTGGCAAAGGAAGATCGCAGAAAAGAAATTGAAAAGTAGTCCTGTAAGAATTATAGAAGTGATTATTTCTCTCATTTTGTTTTTGTCAGTTCGTTTCTTGCAGGAACGGCCGGGTTAGCACTGTCACCAAGCTTGCCACTAACATTTGTATTCACGAATGACTCTTTTGCATAGCCATCCAAATATAATTGTATTGCTGAAAGTTGCACTGCCATCAAATCTACAAGAGAATTCATTCCCTCGATATGGATGAAGTAGTGCTGAAGATTTTTGAGGAGGGGAGGAAGAAAAGTGATTATCAAAGATGCCTTCTAAATTCATATTCCTCTGCTAAGCATTCAAAGGTAGAGTCTCTGAAAAAAAAGATAAAGTGTTTAAAGTTTTCTTTCCCCAAGTGTTCCCTAATAATTTTCGAGTCAGTTGGAAAATCATTTTCCCAATCTGTGTGAAGTTCATAAAATTCTCCCCATGGTAATTCTTTGTAATTGTATCGGTATTGACCTCTGTAGTATCCTTCATCGTTACAAAAATTGTAATTGTATTTGTAGCATTTTTTAAAAATCAGTTCTCCTTTTTCACCTTCTAAAATATGAGGGAACTTCATGTAGTTAAGAAGAAACTCAAGTCTTAGTGTGTCTCCTTGAATTGTAAGATTAAGATTCGGAGCATTAGGTTCAACATTCCAACCCAGATTTAGTTTTTTGAATTTCATAGACTGCCATCAAATCTACAAGAGAATTCATTCCCTCGCTATGAATGAAGTGGTGATGAGGATTTTTGGGAGGAAGAAAGCGAAATCATGCTCGCTAATTATTTTACCTTTACACAACTTCGTTTCCTCCCATGAGTATTCAAGAAAGAAATAAACGTATCCGAATTTACCTTCCGGGTATCATTAGCTTAATTGCTTTGCCCATGCTCTGCATTTGGTATTTCATGGTGCAACATTCGTTTACCAGGCAAACCGTTATGCAAGTTGCTTTTCCCGATAGATTTGAAAAGCTGCCTGCCAGATTTGATCTTCCTCACATTGAGAGGTTTGTTGTTATTAATTTAGATAACGATAAAGAGGATAAAATCAAATTGGACTCCGGGCAGCTTAGAGTCCGCGAGTTGATTTTAAGCCAGGATTCAACCTGGGGAGTAAAATTTCATTTCAGTGATTACTCAAAGTACTGGGAGTTCATTCGCGTATTGGACATTTGCAAAATTGAAAGAGCTTGTTGCTTTCGATTCGATCATGATGATCTTATAGTTATCAATCGTCCTCCACGTCCGAAACCTGCAAACGAATTGAGTCCACCTCCACTAATGATGTGATATTTTTTTGTATTTATCTATAAAGGTTAATCTCCTTTGGCTGAAGCGTAATCAAATCTTCAAGAGAATTCATTCCCTCACAATGGATGAAGTGGTGATGAATATTTTTGAGAAGGACAATGGTGCTTAAATGCCTTAACGCAAGCGTGGGGGTTTTGCTTTACGATAACCAATCGCATCGAGTAAACTGTAAAGTTCTTTGCTTTCAAATGAGGTCGTATCTCCGTTAATAACTGTCTGGTAAATTCCAATACGTCCCGCAATTTTTATCCCTTGATTGTGTATTATATTCTTGTCTTTGAGCATTCTTGAAAAATTGATTAACGTATCAATTTGTGATTTGGATAATTTGATTGATTTTCTTTTAAAAGAGTGTAGCTTTTGAATAAGTGGCGGCTCATTAACATTCTCAAATTTAAGGTATTGCCTTAGCGTAACGTCGCCATACACTTTTCCATTTGCATAATATGTTTCAATAAATTCTTCTGTCACGCCACTTTCTATTCCGATGTAAACGTGATAGTATGAGGTATCAGTTGGCTTAATGTTTTGTTTTACATTAATAGTCTCTTGAAGAACTACCGGAGAAGAGTGAAGAAGAAATCCTGAAAACAAAACTCCAAAACATACTATTTTCAAATTCAAACCTAACATGTTTCCACTATTGATTTTGCCAAATCTACAAGAGAATTCATTCCCTCACTATGGATGAAGTGGTGATGAAGATTTTTGGAAGTGAGAAAGGTGAAGATAACTTCAATCATATTGGGTTTTCTCTCTGAAGTCTTCTTGGTTGAAATTGTTATCAAAAAAGTTAAATCCAATGTCAATGGTTATTGGTTGTTGTCCTGATAAATTGAACTTGTAAAACTGTCCGTCTGTCTCAATCTTAATTACTTTATTTTCCTGTTTCTCATTGTAAAGGTCTCCTTCAAATTCACCTGGCAGCGGAGACCACGTGTAGTTTCTATTAAAGTTTAACTCAAGTCGATTCTTAACTGGCATAGTGGTTCTTTTTCCTTGCCGTAAATAGTCCCATAGCAAAAAGCTCTCTGATTGTGAAAGATCACATATTTGATTTCCATTTTCGAAGCGGAAGTAATGAAGGTCAAGATAAAATGGAAATTCTTCCTTTGAGAGTCGGTGCAACTCTAAAGTTTGATACAGATTTCTCAAGGGGACATAAGCCCATACAAGTTCGTCAGGTCCTGCCTCACCGTAGTCTTTTATTGATTTATAAATTTTATCACCACTGACAAATGTTGTTGAAATCCTTTCATCATCCGACCAAGCAACTGAAAAATTTGTTTCTATGTTTTTAAGGTTAGCTTTCCGAAAATTGTTTTGTAAGTTTTCAAATTGCTCTCTTGAAATTGTTGCAGTAAAAAAACCTGTTTCGGTTGTATACCGTTCTCCGAGGAAAACAACGTTTCCGTTTGAATAAATAATTACGTCCAGTATTGGACAAGTTCCATAACAGCCCGATGATGACAGAATAATTTTATCAAAAGAATGAAGGGTGTCAACTGTATAATCCACGCGTGTGAACTTTTGTTTTTTTCCTTTATCGAGCCGTAATACGAAATAGTCTTTGGTGATACTTAAAATTTTCCTGCTCCACCAAGAAGAGTCGCTAAGATTAAAAATACTTAAACTGTCTCCCTCAATTCTAAACCGAGTTTTTGTTCCAAGGAATCTCATCTTGTTTTCGGTTCCTTTAATCTGCTTATAGATACCTGCTTTAAGGTCCACAGTTTTGTCTGTAAAAAATGAATAGCCGTTAGTACTCGTTCCAAAAGGCGGTGGAGAATCGTTATCTCGATTGTATACTTCTTCCCAGTCACCAATAATCTGCGAATACATTGTACTCTCCTGATGTTGCTCGCTGCAACCAAAGAATAATATTGCCAAGCCAATTGCTGACAGCAATTTTTTCCAAAAATTATTTGTAAGGCTCACGATTTAGCACCTCTCTGTTTGGTGTATCAAATCTACAAGAGAATTCATTCCCTCGCTATGGATGAAGTGGTGATGAAGATTTTTGGGGAAGACATAGTGAAGAGCTACTAGTTAATTGCAAGTTCGCATTTTCATTGAAACATGATTGTAAAATCATTCTTCTGTAAATAATCCAAATCTATCTGCCTGCGTTCCAAAAGTCCTCTATGGGTTTGTCGCACAGTATCCCAATTTAAAGTTTCAATGGTGTCTGCATTAAAAAAGTAAATCCATTCTTCTCTGCCATTGGTAAAAACAGATTCCCAGCAAGATAGTAATGGAGCATGCATAGTAAAACTTTTGTTTTTTAAAAGTCCTTCTGTCCCATCATATTTGGGATTGACCTTTTCGATGAGGGTATCGGGATAATTCCAGTAAATAATGGATCGGATTCTTATGTTTGATTTATTGTTAATTTTCAGGTTAGCATGCGAATTCTTGGGACAGTTCTGGTCATGCTGGTATACAATTGAAAGTAAATAGTTTCCCTCATCATCATTTCTAAAAGAACCGTTCTTCGCTCGAAAAAAACCTGTGCATTCGTACCAAGTAAAATAGTGCCCGTATTCACTGAAGAAAGTGTAATCAGCACAAAAAACAGGATTATCCTTTTCGTCGAAGCAATTCAAAAATATAACTCCGTTCGCATGAATAATTCTTGTACCCGGGGGGATTTTCACACTTTTCTTTAGCAATGAAAACAATTTTGTAATAGTATCCCTGCTTGTTATTGAGAACGGAGTTTTGCAAAGTGAATCGCCTAGCATACAGCGAACTTCGAGGGAAATTTTAGTTACTTTTTTGGAATCAATATCCACAGCATTTTTACAGCTCCAGAAAGAAAGAAGTAAAATGATAGTAAGACCAAAAAAAAGTTTCATGCAGATAATCATCCCTCAAATCTACAAGAGAATTCATTCCCTCGCTATGGATGAAGTGGCGACGAAGCTTTTTGAGGAGGAAGAAAAAAAGTCAAGGGTGTTGGGTACCAAGAAATTTCAACGAGATCAGTTTAAAATCTTTCTTAGACTGTGAGTTCGCACTTAGTTTTAATTCGTACACCAAGCTATAATCGCTGGCAATATCACAAGATCCCGCCAAGATTCGAAAAACATGAATATGATCACTACTCGTTTTCATTTGTATAGAATGGACGTCAATGATATCACCGTGAAACTCGTCTTCATCATCTTGATGGCATTTTTCTTCATCCGACAAATCAAATAAATAACGACCAGTTACAAAACCACTTTGAAATAAATAACCAAACTTTTTATCGAGGTTAGAATCAATGTAAACTCGCGCTCGCTCTGATTCATAAAACACCCGATCAGAATCTCGTCCCAGAAGAATCTCACCTGTGTACTTGATGCGAAACACAGGGTACTCTTCTTGTTTTTGTTGACCATTCAAATTAAATGTCAAAAAAAAATTCGCAAGAAATAGAACAAGAAAAATTTCTCTTTTCATTTTTTTATGCCGGATGATTACTCACAAAAAATTAACCGTCCTCAAATCTACAAGATAATTCATTCCCTCGCTATGCTTGAAGTAGTGATAAAGATTTTTTGAGGAGGTAGAAGAAGAAATTGAACGAAATTCCTTAGCGACCAGTCCAAATGTAAATGAGTGTTCCACCAAAGCAGTCATTCTCACCAGTCAAAATTTCCCTATTAAATAATTCATGCGCGTACATCCTGAACTCTTCATCAAATTCGATGTTGGGCGACTCAAAGAAAGTTCTTATTTCATACTTCTTATGCTTCTTAATTTCAGTAGCCAAAGAATCAAAGTTCACTTTTAGTTCGAGGTTTCTCAATTCATTTAAAGGATAAATACTGAGATTATTTATTGCTTGTTCATTCCTGAACTGAAAATATCTTTTCTTATTATTTAATGCTATGTTCAAAATCTTTGCTTCTGAAACTGAATCGTAAGAGAGATCATATTCTAGATGCAGCGCCCCAAGCAACCAATCTGCTCTGGTACAAACCTCAACTGATTTTTCAGTATTCATGTCTTTCGCTGTTACAACCAGAAAATAACTAAAGGTAGACGATGTGCATGCGTGAATTAAAGCTTGCCGATAATTTAGATAGAGCTTATCAGTTTTTTTACCAGTGAAAGACATTGATACCATCGCAAACAAGATTGTGAGAAAACTTCTTTCCAATATTTTATAGGGTTGTCGCATTGGTTTCAATAACTAAATCTCCATCAAATCTACATGAGAATTCATTCCCTCGCAATGGATGAAGTAGTGATGAAGATTTTTGGAAGGAAGAAATATAAGAAGAGTGTGGCATGCGAACTTTGCGCACAATTGCATGCCTATGTTCGCCCGCAAATCAACGGGAATTCATTCTTAGCTCCATGCATTATTCTCTGAATTCCTCTTTCCTTTCAAGTTCTCCGTTTTGTTTGTAATAAGTCCAGATACCAAAAGGTTTTGAAACAGGTCGCCTGTAAACCGTAAAGTTGCTGGTTTCTTCGCCGGTATCCGGGTCATTCACTTGAATATGAATCGTGTCCATAGCTGCCTTGTAAAATCCGTTTACTTTGATTTGTCCATTCTCGTAAAACTCCTGGTATAGTCCCATCATACAATAACCGCTTGATGAATCTGTCTCAATGAGAGCGATGGTGTAAGTTTCACTGAGTTGTCCGTTTTCAAAAAATGATTGCCAAAGTCCGATTGGTTGGCTTGCATAATAATAACCAATTGCTTTGGGTTTACCGTTATCATAGTATGCTGTCCATTTACCAAATCGCTTGAAGTACTCAGTATAAACGCGACCACCTAAATCTCCTTCAACAAGAAGGTTGTAGTTGCGGTCAAACAGTTTATAAGTTGTATAGTTTTTTGAAATGAAAACAATTTTACTTGAATCATTTCCAGCGTATACAAATGTTCCTGTTGAATCATTTTTCAAGACATGATCACAGCCGCGATCACAATAGAACGGTATCCAAATTTGTCCGTATGTGATTGATGTTATTGTCAGATAAAATAAGGTCGCTATGAACTTGTACATCGTAAAGAATATTGTTGCAAACTACATTGTACCTCAGCCTTCTCACTTTTTAGTTTCCGGCCCTCAAATCTACAAGAGAATTCATTCCCTCGCTATGGATGAAGTGGTGATGAAGATTTTTGGAGAAAGAAAAAGAAAAAATAGAGTTGAGTAACTCAACTTAACCATTATTTGATTGTAATGGAAAATGATTTGAAGATTCTTGTAGGGCAATCAGGACATGTTCCTTTCAATTCTTCAAAAATAATTTTGTCCCCGGATTCAAGATGACGAATTGCTTTTCGTTGTGCCTTTGATAATCGATCACCCCAGGTAGAAATTACCTCTACATCTTCCGCATGAATAATTTTTGTTTGAAAAGATGTGATACGGTAATAAAGATTGTAAAAGCAAGAATCAAAAACGACATTGACTGTATCGTGTTTCATCACTTCTTCTCTAGTTGCCAATGTATCTCTGATATAACCCAATCGCACGTAAGGATCACCAATTTTTTTTACTAAAAACACTTTGGCAAAAAGCAATTGATTATTTAAAAATACTGAGATCGTATCGAGAGCAGGCGTAAGCAGGGGAAGTTGTACTTCAAACTTCATTTTATTGTTATCAAGAGCGAGGTCCCCACTTGACGCCTTGAAAGTTAGTTCGCCTCTTAGCGGAACATCTGACTGAAAGTCAATTTCATTTGGAATTCCGATATATAAAGTGTTAATGTCAGGGTTGGTAAGCCTCAATTGCTTAAAGTGATATTGCCCAAAAGTCGCGTAAGAGAATAAACAAAATAAAATAGCACAACCATAACTTTTGCTTGATTTTCTAAAGTGCGTAAACATCGGATTGGAATAGAACTCAAAGCTACAAGAGAATTTATTCCCTCGATATGGATGAAGTGGTGATGAAGATTTTTTTGGAAGGTAGAAAGCGAAATCACGCTCGCTAATTATTTTACCTTTACTCAACTTCGTTTCCTCTCATGAGCATTCAAGAAAGAAATAAACGTATCCGAATTTACCTTCCGGGTATCATAAGCTTAATTGCTTTGCCCATGCTCTGCATTTGGTATTTCATGCTGCACCATTCGTTTACCAGGCAAACCGTAATGCAAGTTGCTTTTCCCGATAGATTTGAAAAGTTGGCTGCCAGATTTGATCTTCCTCACAT
>Ga0134121_10003217_pt1 | contig 13727 bp, 12 predicted proteins | sample KB301_FD_96463 | JGI IMG/M metagenome (GOLD analysis project Ga0134121, IMG submission 96463) | Terrestrial soil microbial communities without Nitrogen fertilizer from Kellogg Biological Station, Michigan, USA - KB3-0-1 | ecosystem: Environmental > Terrestrial > Soil > Unclassified ...
CACAGGAAATGCACAACATTACGGCTCGCGGAGCGTCGCTTTTTTTCAGCGCAGCGAGCTTTCCTGGCCGCAAGGGTCGTAGCATGCGCGACAGCACATCCGGACTGTTTTGCAACTTTCCGGCAGTTTCGAGGAACACGGTATTTCTGCTGTACCAGACGTTTGCCGAACGGGTCGGAACAATGTCGTTCTCGTGGTAGATGTTCCCGGCCAGGTGTTCAAGTTCGAGACCGGAATGAACGATCGAGCTGGTCTTTGCCGCCCCCGAATCACCCAACACGAGGACGACGGGAAGACTGGCGAACGTCTTGCCGCCGAGTTTGGATGATTTTAGCTTCGTATTCGCCTGTCGCAGCACGCTGTCGATTTCGGGTAGGTCCGCATCCTTAAAAGCCTCATGCGTGGGATCTTTCTTATGTGTTCTTGTGTAGAACCACAAGAATACGGCACTGCCGATGAACCCGATCAGCGACAAGCCCGCCCGCAATATCCACACATCGCGATCCTGCAAATGTAGGAGCGACGATGTTACCCATGCCACAACAAGGTAAGTCATCAAAACCGCTGCAGTAACGACGTAAATGTTCATCGGCATCACCCTACTTCTTTGTGTCCGTAGCCACGCTGCTCAGCTTCGATACGCCGTCCGCCAGAGAGAAACTAAATGATACGAACAATACCAGGGCCAAAACGGCTGTCGCGCCAAAGATAAGTACCCACCGGCGCCCCCAGGGGTCGGGGGCCGGTGCGTGAACGTCTTGTGGCGGGGGTGTCCATGAAGGAGACAGATCCGATCGACTGCCGCGAATCCGTCGAAGCTTGTCGGTTGTCGACTGAATCACCTCGCGCAGTTGCCCGTGCGCTCCGGTCCCGAATTCACCGCGGAACCCAAGGAGGATGCAGAGCAAGTCCAGTTCGAGTAAGTCTGCAAGCTCAGCTGAATCCTGCTGGGCCAGCAGGCGTCGAAGATCCTCAAAAAACACTTTTCCGCCCCAGGTGTCGTTAAACAGTTCTTCCGCGAGCGGCTTTCTCATCCATTCTACAAATGCGGCATTCTTTAGGTTCAATACCGACTCGTCTATGAAGACAACTGCGGCGAACACTGCACGGTTGGTGACATCCGATGAATAGCCGCTTCGTTGCGCCTGCTGCGATGCGGTCTGCAGAGCCCCTTTGATGTGCGCCCGAAAACTCTGGTCGTCGGCCACGGATTGGCGGCCCGATCGCAATCGGACGATGGCGGTCAGCACTTCTTGAAAGATGTACGCCAGGTTCTCCGGCCTCCGCTGAAATGTCATTGGTGTTTCGGCACTTGGGTCTTTAGCCATGCTTTGTCCTGACATGGAGGTTTCTTGCCTCTACGGTTCCAACACAACAAATAATTGCAAACTGCACTTCGAAAACTTGTCCGGCACATAAACACCCAGCGCCCGCGTTTCGTTGATGTGGTCCCAACAGACTCCGGATTTGCTCAGACCGAAGTATTTCGTTTCAAGGCGCGAGGGTATGGCGGCGGGCGGCACAGCCAGGTGACGCAGCGGAAGCCCGGGCAGAGCTCTACTCACCAGCTTCTTGATCCATTCCTGCGAACACACCTTCACCAACTGCGGCACTTTTGAGATCAGGTCAGCGTCGTTCAATGTCGAATCGACGGCAAGCACCCATTCCGATCGCCCAAAACATCTCGAGTCCGGAATCGCCGCCGTATAGAAAAATTCTTCCGCGGGATTAAGGGCGATAGAAATGGCGCTCGTCGGAATGAATCGATCCAGCTGTCGGAGGATCAGCCGGTCGAGGGCTTCAAAACACGAGGAGAGCTCGTCGTGGTTGTACGGCGGTAGGTCCCTTGGATGCGTTTCGAGGTCGAATGTACACAAGGCTCCACTCAAGCGCGCCATCGCCAGGTAGAGTTCTTCCGGATGACCGTGCTTTACGGCATTAAGGTGTCCCAACTCAGGCAGATTAGAGTTGATTGCATGTAAGAGCCACCAGCTTGCGAGCTCACTTTGGGCCAGGCTGGTTGCCTGACGTTGCGCCAATGTTGCGCTCTTCTCTTCCATGATTTCGATCAAACGGTTCAGAATGACTTTGATTCGCGGGCTGCTATCGATTTTCAAGCAGGGTGGAATGAAGTTCGGATCGTAGACGAGAGCGCCGGAGCCGTCGCGCACGACGCGGGCGATCGGCAGCACTTCCTCGTTCTCTGAGACCTCGCCTTCCAGCAACAAACTTATGTTCTTGCTGCCGAGCGTGACCACTCTCTCGTCGCGACCCGTGTTTTCGTCGTACAGAGACTTCGCCACGGTAATGTATCGGGAACTCCGCACGAACTCCGATTTAGGGTCAGTGACGTTCAAAGCATCGACTTTTCGTCGAGGTATGCCTAAAAAAACCATCATCGATCCCGCCGGCATCATTCCATCGCGGATCTGTCTTTCAAGCGGAATGGAATCTGGCTGAGGTATCTGAAACGCGAGCCCGTCGCGAAACAAACCTGCTGCTTTGAGTACGGCCACTCTGCCATTCGCCAGGGCCTCCTCATCCATCTTCCACACGGTGAAGCCGTAGGCGGCGTAACAGAGGGACGACAGCGCGAAATCGATGGTGTCTTCAAAGTATCTGTTTTGTGCCTGAAAATGGTGCGGGCCCAGATACATGCCATCGGCCCAAACGACCCTGGAAAGATGCTTCATGGTCACGCGATACCGCCCTCGAACGATTTGGAAACGCGCATTATAGCTGTTGTCCAATTTACGGAAACCGAAAAATCCCAGCAAACGAGCAGACAATCTTGAAGAATGCTCGAAGCTCGCGCATTATAGAGCGGCTTATTGGAAGTACATATGGATGCGAATAAATATCAATTGATCGAATTGATCGGTCAGGATGACGAGCGGCAGACTTTCAAAGCCTACGACGCCTCGGATGGCCGTAATGTGATTGTGCACATCATGCTCTCATCCGTTGCGTCAGTCACGACCGGGAAGAGTCTGGCGGAACTGGCTCAATCACTCTCGGCGCGCCCGCACCCGCTGGAACTGCTGTTTGTCGGGAATCGGGATGGTAAATGCTGGATCGTCACGGAGCCGTGGCCGGATTGCGTTGACATACGTAAATGGCTGGAGCGGAATTCAGGAGGTCAACCCCCAGCAACCGTATCACCTGACCGACACGATCAGGCGGCAGCCTGGATACTGTCCGGGCCAAAAGGAAGCCCCGAACAGACTCCCTCAAGAGATATACCCTCGGCTTCCGGCATCACTCCGTCTCCCAACCAGGCGGAGAGTACAGACGCACAACCTGGCGATTTTACGCGAAGGTTTCGGCTTCAGCATTCTGAACCATTGCCAGACCGTTCCGTCAACTCAGGCGCAAAGGCCGGCGATTTTTCGGCAATGTTTGCGCCGCAGCATTCTGACGTGCCGCCGCTGAGCCAACCGGCGCCAAACGGGATGGAATCGGCACCGGAGCGGCGCGATCCGTCGGCCCCAGACATGGGCGAGTTCACAATGCGATTCTCCGCCGCTGCGGGAGCCCAGTCGGGCCGCGCGCTTTCAGTTCAAGGGACGACTCCCTCCAACTCGCGCCAAGCGCCCGGCGAGTTTACTCAGAGGTTCCATACCCCGACAAACCTGTCAAGTGATCTGGCAGGAGCCGGCCCGGCCGCCAGTGAAGTCAACTTCATCGCAAGGTTTGGCCAGGCAACCGGCAACCAGGGGATTTCCGGAAGTGCGACCGCTACTCCAATTCGCGATCTTGAGTCCGGGTTTGAAACTCCCGCCTTCACCTCGCCTTCTTCTGTGAATGAACCGGGCGAGTGGCCGACGCCTCTCGGTGCCTCACCTGCCGGGAGGGAAGTACCGCAGAGCTTCGCGATTAATTGGAATGCATCCAGGAAAACTCAGCCTGCCGATGTGGCCCCGGAAATTCTCAATTTGCAGAATGTGGCACCGCAAGCGGCGATACCTTCCCCCGCCGGCCCCAGTGACTTCACTCGCGTCATTTCCGCCGGTGTGCAAAAGCCGGAGCCGCCCGCTGCACTAATGTCGCTGCAGTCGGCTCCCGCGCTCCCGACTCAACTGCCGCAGTCGGTGCCTTCACCGGAGCCAACAAACTCTTATACATCGTTAATAGTGGTGCTGGCCTGTCTCTTGTTGACGGCAGTGATGCTTGTCGTTTATTTCGTTGTTAAGAAATAGCCCGGGCGTTCGCAGAGTTCAGGATTTTGTTGGCAGCACGATAACCAATTCGATTTCCGGATTCGGAAAGTCTGCGGGAACATGAGCCGCAAGACTGCGTGCACGAAGCGTGGACTCCCAGCAGGGGCCGGACTGATCTAGAGAGAAATATTCGTGTTCCAGTTTTGCCTGAATGGCCAACGGCGGTTGCGGCTCGTGCCGAAGAGCCAGTCCTTCTAAGGCATTACGCACGATGGACTCGATCTGGTTCGCGGAACATATCTTCACAAGCCGTGGCGCCTTCCTGATGAGATCATTCTTTTCCATTCTGGCCTTGAGGGCAATGTACATCCTGGTATTCAGCATGTACTTGTCGTCGTCCAGAGCGGTTGAATAAATCGAAGGCCCGACGGATCTAAACGGAAGCGACACCAAATTTGTGGGTACGGTCATCTGCAATAGCGCTCGCAGTTTTTCGTCGAGCGCTGTAAAGCAGCTGGACAGGTCTTCATGGTTGTATGCGGGGAAATCGCGCGGGGATACTCTCGGAGAAAACGTCGTCAGCGATCCTGCCAATGAAAGCATCAGAGAAAAGAGTTGCTCGGGGTGGCCGTGCTTGGTCTCAAAGACATGAAGTAACAGGGGAAGATGGCTGTTGACCGTATATAAGAGCCAGAAATTCGGAATATCGGCGACCGTGAAATCCGCGAGACTTCGATTTTTCTGACGCCGCCCGGCGGAAAGTTCGGCGCTCTTGGACGATAAAATCTCCGTCAGGCGTCGGGCGATGCCGATCAGGTAAGGGCTCGCGGCAATGTCGAGCAGAGGTGGCACCACACGAGTGTCGATGTTAAAGGTTCCCTCGGTTGTGCGCTTCACTCTCGCCAGCCTTAAAACTGAACTATCTCTTTGATCTTCACCTTCAAACAAAAAGCCGAAGTTTTTTCGTGCTACCTGAACCGGCTTTTCGATCTCCCCGTTATTTTCATCACGCAACAGAACAATATCCGACAGATACCGCGTTCCACCGTTCTTTTGTGGTGAAACGTTCAAGCCGCGGTCCCGATATGTGGGAATCGCAACGTAAACATCCAGAGTGTCCTTATTCGTTTGAAAGAAATTCGCCATTGGCCGGCTGTGAGGAGAGGAGTCTGAGTCCGGAATATCGAACAGGAGTCCGTCCGGCATGATCCCTGATGCGCGCGATATTCGAAAGTTCCCGGTAGCGAGAGCGTCCTCATCGAAAACTAATGTCGAGAACCCCCAGGGTCTGAACTCTTGCGCGCTGAGTCGGAAATTCAAAGTGCTTTCGAGGTACAAGTCCTGAGCCTGCAGGTGCTGAGGCGTTAAAAAAGTTCCTTTCGACCAGATGACAGGCTGAATGTACTTCATGGCGCTAGAAACTAGCAGACCTGAACAGGCGCTAGCAAGGCTTCAGGCGTTGATTGGCATGACGATCCAAAGTTCCAGCTGCGGATTGGTGAACTCGCTTGGAACATGAGCGGCGAGGCTGCGCGCCCGTTTGATCGAATCCCACTCCCGACCGGCCTGATTCAAAACGAAGTATTTATATTTGAGCTTCACCGGGATCGTCGATGGGGCGGGTTCATGAAGGAGGTGCAAACCCGGTACGGCATGCTTCATCAGTTCTTCCGCGCGGTCTCCCGACGACACGCGAATTGACTTTGGAACTCGGTTAAGCAAGTCGTCTTCAGGTAAATCGGTCGCCACGGCAAGATACATCTGCGCTCCTTCAAAATATTTGTCTTCAGAAAGTGCAGTTGCATATATGGAGGGCCGTACGAGTTTCAGCGGAAGGGACACGAAATTGGAAGTTATCTTAGGTTGCAAAAGCATTCTCAATGCGTCATCGAGTTTATGAAAACATTCCCCTAGCGCTTCATGATTGTAAGACGGCAGATCTCCTGGCTGAAGTCTGGAGGAAAACGTCGTTAGCGCTCCCGCCAACGCTAACATCGTGTCGAAAAGATGCGATGGATGGCCTTTTCTGGTCTCGATGATGTGACGCAATAACGGAAGATAGCTGTTGACCGTGTAGAGCAGCCAAAAATTGGGTATGTCCCGCGCGCTGAAATCGGCGAGGCTTAGATTTTTTTGCCCACGCATTCCTCCAAGTTCTCCGCTTTTGGACGACATTATCTCGATGAGTCTTCTCACGATCGTATCCAGATAAGGACTGCATCCAATGTCGATCAGCGGGGGAATGAATTGGGGATCCAGTTCCAGTGCGTGGGCGCTGGTTCCCTTACGTACCCTGGCGATGGGCATCGTAATAGAATCGACAATGCTGTCTTCCTCGGTCAAAAGACGAAAATTCTTGCGGGCGACCTGTATCGGCTTTTCGGAGGTGGGCGAGGTTTCGTCCCTGACAACAGCAGCTTCGGACCGATAGCGGATTGCGCTGCCGCCTTTTGCACTGCCAGCAGTTGAGATCGGCAAGGAGACGTTCAGGCCGCGCTCGATGTACTCGGGGATCGACAGGAATACCTCCGCGGTCTGCTGATGCTTGCCCATCTGGATTCGCCTGGAATCCGGAGGGGAGTCCGAGTCCGGCATTGAAAAAAGAAGGCCGTCGGGAAGGATCCCCGATGCGCGAGATATGGAGAAGGATCCTTTGCTTAAGCTGTCCCTGTTGATCTGAAGCTCCGTGAAACCCCAGGGTCGAAAACTCAGCGCGTCCACATTGAAGCTCAGTACGCTTTCATTGAATCGGTCTTGAAATTGTAAGTGCTGAGGCGTCAGCAGTGTCCCTTTAGACCAGATTACGCGCCTGAGTTGTTTCATGGCGCTCAAAATAACAGACCCACATGGTTCTTGCAAAGAGCGGTGCTAGAATACCGGGCCCATGCAACACACTCGCGGGAAATCACCGGCTTTTGCCTCCCCGGACGAGTACACGCAAGCCAGGAACCTCCTCGAAACCGCAAACTACACGGAGTTGGGAATAGCCGAGGCGCTGAAGGTAGACAAAAGAGCTCCTCCGCGCACGGGGGATCCCATACTGATACGCCGTACGGCGGGCGGCAGCCGGCTCGACACCCTCTTACGATTGTTCCTGATCTGCATTCCTGTGGAGCGCGAAGCGGTGTGTCGCGCGCTGCATCCAATGGAGCTGGAGCAGTGGGTTGATGCTGGACTCATCAGGGTCGAAAACGGAATGGCTTCGGCGGCGCTGAGGCTCAGTCGCCTCAAGCATCTGGTTCTTGCCCATGATTTCCGGCTGCACACCGGAGAACATTGGCCCGATTTTGTTATGGGTATTGGCGGCGCCACGCGGACCCAGGCTATGACGACTGTGCGCAAACGTTGCAGCCTCGCGCTGGACATGGGGACGGGATCAGGCGTCCTGGCGTTTCTCGCCGCCGATCATTGCGATCGTGTTTACGCCGTCGACCGGAATGCGCGCGCCATCGGCGTCGCGCGCTTCAATGCCATGCTGAACGGCATCACGAACGTCGAATTCAGGCAAGGCAGTTTCTTTGAACCCGTCGAGAATCTGCAGTTCGATCTTGTCGTCGCCGATCCTCCCTTTGTTATCTCACCACCTTCTGAATTTCTTTACTTGCATGGAGGTATGCGGGGCGATCAGTTTTGCCGCAAATTGGCCTTCGATGCTTCCCGCCAATTGCGAGAGTGCGGCTACTTTCAGATGTTATTCAATTGGGCCCACTACACCGGGAGGGACGCCTCCGAGGATCTTGCGACCTGGTTCGAAGGGAACGGTTGCGATACCTGGATATTGCGACTCAGTACCCAGGATGCCGCGTCTTACGCATCCACGTGGATAGAGCATATCTACGGGGAAGATCGAGGGAACGCGGATCCGCTGTTCAATCAATGGATGAACTTCTACGAAACGGAGGGCATTGAAGCGATGAGCCTTGGACTGGTCACGATGCAGCGTTGCAGCAAACGAGTGAACTGGATTGCCATTGAGGACGCTCCGCTCAGTCTGAAGGAAGAATGCGGGCCCGATATCGAGGAAAGGTTTGAATGCCGCGATTGTTCCGCGAACAATGATGACGTTCATTTGCTTGACGTTCTGCTGAGATGTTCGCCGAACGTCCGGTTGCAGTATCGATGCGAACCTGACGCAAGTGAATGGCGGATGACTGAATCAGAGCTGCTGTTGGATCGTGCCTTGCCATTTTCAGTCAAGGCGGACCCGTTCACGGCCGGCTTGCTGGTCCGATGCGATGGCCAGACCTCGATTCGTAACCTGTTGCCCGATTTCGCGAACGCTGTTGGCTCAGACGTCGAAACCGTGACGCCGGTGTGTTTGAAGTCGGTTCGTCAGTTGCTCGAGCGCGGATTCCTCCGCCCCGCATGATTTCCAGTCGCAGCCGGCTCTACTTCGATTCGACAGATGATTATTCGCGGGCGCGCGACGTCCTTCTTCAGGCAGGCTACAGCATTCCCGGAATTCAAAAGCGGCTCGGGCTCGAAGGTTCAGTCGTTCTGCCAAACAGCCAGGCTTTGATTACGCGGAAAACTGCGAATAGAGATTCGCTCGATATTCTCCTTCGGCTTTTTCTTGGTGGGACGCCGGTAGCCGTTCAGGATGTCGAGCGCGCTCTGCGGCCCATGCGCGTGGATGCGTGGGTGCGCGCAGGACTGATCGAAATTACGGGCGACTCGGCAAAAGCGTGCGTTAAGTTACTGCCTTCCGGCCACTGGGTTGTCGCGTTCGACCGTCACAACCGCGGTCAGGCTCACTCCCACAACATGGTGCTCGGCGTAAGCAATGCGACGCTGACTCTTATTAATCTGACTGCGCGACGGCCTGCCCGCCAGGCCCTCGATTTGGGAACCGGTTGTGGTATTCAGGCGTTCTTCGCCTCCACGCACAGCGAACAGGTTTTCGCGGTGGACAGCAACCCGCGCGCGATCGATTTCGCCGATTTCAATACCCGACTCAACGGCATAAAGAATGTTGAGTGCCTGGAAGGCGACCGCTTCGAACCCGTCCAGGGGAAAAGCTTCGATTTCGTCATTTGCAACGCCCCTTTTGTCATCTCACCATCGTCGGGCTACGTAAGCCTGGATGGAGGCATGCAGGGCGATCAGTTTTGCCGCTCCATCGCTCGCGATGTACCCCGCTACCTGACCGAAGGCGGGCTGTGTCAGATGCTCTGCAACTGGGCGCACTTTTCCGGTCAGGATTGGGAGCAGCAACTTGCGAAATGGTTTGCACACACCGGATGCGAAGTATGGGTTATCAAAAGTCGCAAGGATGACGCGGCAAACTACGCCCGCCTTTGGATTGAGGAAATCTTCGGAGAAGAATCCGAAGAATTTGATGCGAGATTCCACGAATGGATGGATTACTACGAGCGCGAAGGTATCGAAGCCATGAGCATGGGACTCGTTAACATACGCCGGACAGGTAATCGGCCCACCCAGATGCGCATTGACGATGCGCCCGCCATGGTGGAGGCGAGCGGAGCCGACATCCTGCGTTTGATCGAACTGCGCTCTTTCCTCCAATCCGTGCAGGAAGACGAATCTTTTCTCGACGTTTGCTTGAAGAGCTCTCCGGAGTTGCGACTCGAGCATCAGTATCAAAGTGCTGGCGGCCAATGGCAGATCAAGTCGTCGCGATTATTTATCGCCCGCGGCCTGGCCTACTCGGTAAACACCGACAACCTCCTCGCAGAGTTTTTGGGGCGATGTGACGGTACTCGCACAGTACGCGAGGCGCTCCAGCAAGCCAGTCAATTGCTCAGCGTCGACTTGAGTGACGTGATGTCCGATTGCCTTAGAGTAATCCGGCGCTGTATCGAACTTGGGTTTGTCACACCGACCGACCGGAGCGAGTCTTGAAAAGGGGCAATACCGATAAGGAATTGACTTGTTTGTTGCACCGGAAGATAATGCCCGCCGACTCCTCTAGAGTTCGTTTGGCGAAGCCGTTTGATGGGATGACCTTCTTGGTTTACGGCGTGGGCCGAGGCAAGCCTACTAACGCTCAAGAAGATTCGTTCAGAAGAAGCGAGGATTTTCGATATGTCAAAACAGAGTATACATAAAAAGCTCGAACGGGTCCGTCCACCCCGCGTTCACGTTACTTACGATGTTGAGGTAGGAAACGCGATCGAAGTAAAAGAGCTGCCTTTCGTGATGGGCGTTCTCGGAGACTTCACCGGCCAGCCCACCGAACCGCTCGCCCGGCTCAAGGACAGAAAGTTTGTAGAAGTCAACCCGGACAATTTCGACTCGGTTTTGTCGGGCATGAAACCCCACTTGGCTTTTTCCGTGGCAAACAAGCTCATTGATGGCCCGGACGCCGGCCAACTCAAAGTGGATCTTACCTTTAACGCGTTGGAAGACTTCGACCCTGAGCAGGTGGCAAAACAGGTCCCGCCGTTGAACAAACTCCTGGAACTCCGAACCAAGCTATCGGATCTGAAAGCCAGTTTGCAAGGGAACGACAAATTGGACGAATTACTGCTGGAGGCCGCAAAGAACACCGAAACGCGGCAGAAGCTGCGTAAGGAGCTGAATCTCGATGGCAGCGAGGGAGGCTCCAATGGGTGAGACAAAAAAGGTTGCCGAGCCAGGAGTGCAGGAAACAACCGAGGTCAGCCTGCTCGATCAAATCGTCGATCAGGGCTTTGGCCGCGAAGCGACAGCCCGGGACCGGGGAAAGGACATGGTCAAGCAATTCGTCTCGGAGGTACTTGCTGACGGCAAGTATGCGGTCAAGAACGATGCCGAGGCCATGATCAACGATCGCATCGCCCGAATCGACGAATTGCTATCGCTCCAGTTGAACGAGATTCTCCACCAGAAAGAGTTTCAGCAACTCGAATCCAGCTGGCGGGGTTTGAGATACCTGCTTGATCAGAGCGAAACCAGTGCGCACCTGAAGCTTCGAGTCCTTAATGTTTCCAAGAAGGACCTGTTGCGAGATTTGCAGAAGGCGCCAGAGTTCGATCAGAGCGCGCTCTTCAAGAAGATCTATGAAGAAGAATACGGCGTTTTCGGCGGTGAGCCATTCGCGGCCATGATCGGGAACTATGAGTTCGGCCGTCATCCGGAAGACGTGGAGCTCCTGGAGAAGGTTTCTCAAGTCGCCGCGGCCGCTCACGCGCCGTTTCTTTCGGCGGCTTCTCCCGAACTTCTCAACATGGACAGCTTTACCAAGCTTTCTGGTATTCGCGATATGGGTAAGGTTTTCGACAGCACGGAATATGCAAAGTGGAAGTCGTTCCGGCAGAGCGAGGATTCCCGCTACGTGGCCCTCTGCATGCCGCACATTCTTATGCGGCTTCCCTACGGCAGAGCGACGAAGCAGGTCGACGCGTTCAACTACGAGGAAGCCGTTAACGGTGCGGATCATTCCAAATACCTTTGGGGAAATGCGGCATGGGCCCTGGGTGCCCGCCTGACCAATGCGTTTGCGCAGTTCGGGTGGTGCGTGGCCATTCGCGGTGTCGAAGGTGGAGGTCTCGTGCAGGGATTGCCGGCGCACACTTTCGAAACCGAAGAGGGCGATATTGCACTGAAGTGTCCCACCGAGATCGCAATTACCGACAGACGAGAAAAGGAATTGGCCGACCAGGGGCTCGTCCCCCTTCTGCATTGTAAGGGGACCGATTACGGAGCTTTCTTTAGTGTGCAATCCGCCAATAAGCCCAAGCTTTATGACAAGGATGAAGCTAACGCCAATGCGCGTTTATCGTCACAGATTCCCTACATAATGGCTGTCAGTCGATTTGCTCACTATATGAAGGTGATGATGCGCGACAAGATTGGCAGCTTCATGAGCCGGAATGAATGCCAGGATTTCTTGAATACCTGGATCTTGCAATACGTTGTGGGGAATCCTGATAGCGTCGGGCCGGAGATCAAGGCCCAGCGTCCCTTGAGCGATGCTCGCATTCAGGTTGAGGAAGTGCCGGGAAAGCCAGGCGCCTATCGCGCAGTGGCCTTTCTGAAGCCTCATTTCCAATTGGAAGAGCTGGCGGTCTCTCTGCGGTTGGTGGCGGAACTGCCGGCTTCCGCACAGAAGTAGCGGGGAGCCTTGAGGTTGTAAAGGCCTCCCAGCTGGGAAGGTCGACGCAAAAGTTCCATTGAACAATTATTCTAGTTGAGAGGAGTATTTGGCATGGCTATTGACATGTTTCTGAAGTTGGAAGGTATTAAAGGTGAAAGTAAAGACAGCAAGCACAGCGACGAAATTCACATAGAGAGTTTTTCGTGGGGATTGACCCAGACCGGCGTGCACGGCGTCGGCGGTGGCGGCGGAGCGGGCAAGGTGAACGTCCACGACATCAGTATTACGAAGTTCGTGGATAAATCGAGCCCTGAACTCATGCTCGCTTGTGCCAACGGCAAGCATATCGCTGGCGGTCTCATCACCGTTCGGAAGGCCGGGGAAAACCCCTTGGAATACCTGAAAATCAAGCTGAGTGACATTCTGGTCAGCGGTGTCCAACACGCCGGCTCCGGAGCCGATCTGCTGACAGAGAACCTGACGCTGAATTTTTCAAAGTTCAATGTCGAGTATCAGATGCAGGGCAAGGATGGCAAGCCGCAAGGCGGTCCAGTCACCATGGGCTGGGATGTAAAGGCAAACACAAAGGCGTAAGCCAGGCAGAGGCACTCATCTCTGATTGGGAATTGCAGACCGTCTGAAGGGAGCGCAATTCCCAATTCCGAATTTTGAGTCTGACGCAATGAATCCAAAAGAACTGCTGGACGCGGGTAAACTGACAGAAGCGGTGCGTGCTTTGGGCGCCGAGGTTCGAGACAATCCTACCGACATCAAACGACGGACCTTCCTTTTCGAGTTGCTCTGCTTCGCAGGCGAATACGACCGGGCAGAAAAACAACTTGAAGTGCTCGCGCAGGATAATCAGGCGGCGGCAACCGGCGGATTGCTCTACAGGGCTGCACTCCATGCTGAAAGAACGCGTCAAAAGCTGTTTGCCGATAAGGATTATTGGAAGCAACAGAGCGAGAATCCGTCCCCGCTCGCTTCTCCCGGTATGCTGAACGGAACCCCTTTCGAGGAATTATCTGACGCCGATCCGAGAATCGGGCGCCGCCTGGAAGTTTTTGCTGCAGGGGCGTATGTGTGGATTCCCTTCGAGCACATCATCGCAATCCAAATACCTCCACCTCGCCGCCTTCGGGATCTCCTGTGGGCATCGGCCAGAGTCCAGACCGGGCCCTCCTTTAAAGGCGCCGATCTTGGGGAGGTGTTGTTGCCGGTGCTTGCGCCGCTTTCATGGAAGAATCCCGACGATAATGTGAGGCTTGGACGCGCCACTGTCTGGAGCGAAGAAGATTCCGGCGAGATCGTTCCTGTCGGCCAAAGACTCCTGTTCGCCGATGACGAAGAAATCCCTTTCCTTGATGTGCGCAAGGTGGAGTTTGCCGCGCCACAGGATGCTGCGCATGTTTCTTCGTGAAGATCTTCTGACTCCAATCCTCGGCGCCAATCCAAGCGGAACAAATCTCCGTTACACACCTGAGTTCGAAAAGATCAAAGAAGCGAGACGTCAGGATGATACTGCCGCG
>Ga0134121_10003218_pt1 | contig 13726 bp, 13 predicted proteins | sample KB301_FD_96463 | JGI IMG/M metagenome (GOLD analysis project Ga0134121, IMG submission 96463) | Terrestrial soil microbial communities without Nitrogen fertilizer from Kellogg Biological Station, Michigan, USA - KB3-0-1 | ecosystem: Environmental > Terrestrial > Soil > Unclassified ...
CATTGTCCAATATTCCCCACTGCTGCCTCCCGTAGGAGTCTGGGCCGTGTCTCAGTCCCAGTGTGGCCGATCACCCTCTCAGGCCGGCTACTGATCGTCGCCTTGGTGAGCCTTTACCTCACCAACTAGCTAATCAGCCGCGGGCTCCTCTGGAAGCACCAGCTTGCAAGCAGAGGCCGGTTTTCTTGATGGAGCCGTAACCCCACCAACGTATGCGGTATTAGCCCGAGTTTCCCCAGGTTATCCCCCGCTTCCAGGCAGATCACCCACGTGTTACTCACCCGTTCGCCGCTCTCCGGCAGCCGAAGCCGCCTTCGCGCACGACTTGCATGTGTTAAGCACGCCGCCAGCGTTCATTCTGAGCCAGGATCAAACTCTCCAGTTTAGATCCTTCAACCATCCAACCCGGCTAACGGGTCAGACGGCTCTTCGCTTTCGGAATCGCCCAGCCCCATCCGAAGACAGGACCAGGCGTCTTGAAGTCAGTCGCTGACTCTCACTTCTCTATCTGGTTTTCAAAGAACCGACCATCCCACGACGATGCCCGGCGGCCTGGTTGCGACCACCGGCTGTCGCGTCCCCATCACCCGGAGGCTCGGGGGAGGCGAACTATAGGGCAGTTTGGTTTCGGGAGTCAACCCCCTTTTTGCGGCGCCGGCTCACAAGCCGTCACCCCGGGGGTCTCCTGCCTGCTCTATCTGTCAAGGTCCCGCTCCCACCACCCCGTTTCGCGTTGCGCTCCGGGTACAACCGGCTGCGCAGCCCCACTATTCCACCGCAACCGGCCGGCGTTGTCAACTCCCCCTCACCCCCGGTCCCTCTCCCGCGAGCGGGAGAGGGGAGCAAAACGAAGGCGCCGGCCGACCACCTGCCAGGGCTCGGTGAGGAGCCTTCGCAGGGCCTCGGGGTAAGCCTGGTGCTCCTGCTCGAGGATGCGCGCGGAGAGGGTCGCCGGGGTGTCGTCGTCGCGGACCGGCACGGTCCTCTGCACGACGATGGGGCCGCTGTCGAGCCCGGCGTCGACCAGGTGGACGGTGCAGCCGCTGACCTTGACCCCATGCGCCAGGGCCTGCTCCTGCGCATCGAGCCCGGGGAAGGCCGGCAGCAGGCTGGGGTGGATGTTGAGGATGCGCTGCGGCCAAGCGGCCACGAGCTCCGGGGAGAGGAGGCGCATGTAGCCGGCGAGGCAGACCCAGTCGACCCCGGCTCCGTGCAGCACGGCCATCACCTTCTCCTCGTGCGCCCGCCGCCCGGGCTCGCCGCGGTGCGGGATCTCTTCGGCCCGGAGCCCCAGCTCGCGCGCCCTGTCCAGGCCCTTCGCACCGGCGACGTTGCTGACGACGACCGCGATCTCCGCCGGCACCTCACCCCGCTCGATGGCCGCATGGATCGCCAGGAAGTTGCTGCCCCGCCCGGAGAGGAGGACGCCGAGCCGGGTCACCGCGCGGCCTCTTCGCTCTCCGGCTCCCGTACCCCCAGATCGTAGACGACGCCGGAGCCGCCCTTCTGGAGGGTGCCGACGATCCAGGACTTCTGGCCCGCGGAGCGCAGGAGGCCCAGGATCTCGCCGAGGCCGGCGGGCTCGACGGCGAGGATCATGCCGAGCCCCATGTTGAAGACGCGGAACATCTCCTCGGCCTCGACCTCGCCGTTGTCCTGGAGGAAGTGGAAGAGCTCGGGGACCAGCCAGCTCCCGACCCGGATGAGAGCGTGGGTGTCCCGCGGCAGGATGCGCGGCAGGTTGTCGGTGATCCCGCCGCCGGTGATGTGGGCCATGCCGTGGAGCGCCGGGTGTCCGAGGAGCGGGCGGAGCGGTCTGAGATAGGAGAGGTGGGTGGCGAGGAGGACCTCGCCCACGGTCTTCTTCTTCTGCCACGGGGCGCGGTCGCCCGCCGCGAGGCCGAGCTTCTCGAAGAGGATGCGCCGGGCGAGCGAGTAGCCGTTGGTGTGGAGCCCCGAGGAGGGGAGCCCCACGAGGACGTCCCCGGCGGCCACGCGGGAGCCGTCCAGGACCCTCGGCCGGTCGACGATCCCGACGATGAAGCCGACCAGCTCGTAGTCGCCGGGCTGGTAGAAGCCGGGCATCTCGGCGGTCTCACCGCCCAGGAGCGCGCAGCCGTTGTCGCGGCACCCCTGGGCGACCCCCTCGACGAGCTCGATCATCTTCTTCGGCTCGAGCTTGCCGGCGCCGACGTAGTCCAGGAAGAAGAGCGGCTCGGCCCCCTGGACCAGGGTATCGTTGACGCAGTGGTTGACCAGGTCGATGCCGACCGTCGAGTAGTCGTCCATCATCCGGGCGACCGCGAGCTTGGTGCCGACGCCGTCGGCGGAGGCGACGAGGACGGGCTCGGTCATTCCGGAGAGGTCCGGCCGGAAGAGGCCTCCGAAGCTGCCGATCTCGGAGAGGACGCCGGAGGTGAAGGTGGACTTGGCCAGCTTCTTGACCCGGGCGAGCCCCTTCTCCTGAGCGTCGATGTCGACCCCGGCGGCGGCATAGGCGGAGGGTTTGCGGTCGGATGCCATACGGTTGTGCGCTCCGGGGGCGGACTATATCGCAGGCGGGTACTACTGAAGGACGGGGACGCGGGCGAGCCCCTTCGGGGTCTGGCCGCTGTAGAATAGAAGAGAACGTTGTATGACATTCCCGGACACCGTTCCAAGGAGGGATGCAATGCCCAGCATGGACGCGACGTACGACCCGGTCCCCAATTCCGTGGCCCACAATCCGGATTCCGTCAAGATCGCCAAACACACCACCGACACAGTCAACGTGAATCTCAAGCTCAAAACGGGAAGCACTGGCAAGGTCGTATTTCAAGCCAGCCCGATCACCTGGATTGACACGCCACCTGCGGGTACGACCGTCACGAGGACAAGCGACAAGCTCGCCAAAATCACGATGAACAATTCCTCGCCAACCAGCGCTGATCGGTCCTATCGATTTTCTGTCAATTATACCTACACAAAAACGCTGGCTGGCGGTTCCTCGAGCGGAGCGAGCGATCCGACCATCGTTCTCGAGGGCACGGGAGCCCAACATCACCCTCGCCCTCACGGTCACCACCAGGGATCATGAGCCGCCCGCTCCGAGCGCGAGGGAGGGCCGCAGGGGATCGAACCAGGGCAGGGTGAACCACCTGGGCGCGTACCCCTCGGCCAGCGCCCGTTTCGCATTGAACAGGGCCGAGGCCTGGTCGCCGAGGAGCACATAGACCAGGGAGGCTTCAAAGGCCGCCTGCGAATTGTTCGGAGCCAGGCGGAGCGCTTCCTGGATGGCCGCCACCGCCTCCTCGCTGCGACCCAGATGAGCGAGGATCTGGGCGCGGACCGAGGAGATCTGCCAGTTGGACCCCGCGGTCGGATCCTCCTCGGCCATCCGCAGGGTCCGCCGGTAGAGGTCGCCGGCTCCCCGGCGGTCCCCCTGGAGGAGCCGGGTGTCGGCGAGGTTCAGCAGAGCGAAGGGATTGCGCGGCTCCAGCTCGACGGCGCGGCGGAAGCTCTGCTCGGCCTGCGGCAGATGCTCCAGGAGGAGCTGGGTCAGGCCGAGATTGGTGAGATAGATGTACCGGGGGGAGCGCCGGACGAGCCCTTCGTAGATCTCCGCCGCCTTCCTCAGATCGCCGCTGAGCAGCTCCACCTGGGCGAGGAGCGACTCTCCGGTCGCATTCCCCGGCGAGCGCCGCAAGAGCTCCTGGAGGTCCGCCCGGGCTTCCGCGGTCTTCCCCTGGCGGTACTCCATGTCAGCCATCCAGAAGAGATGGCGCCAGGAGGGGAGGAGATGGGTGGCCTGCCGCATCAGGCCGAGGGCTTCCGCGGAATGGCCCTGCCGGTCGAGGAGACGGGCACGATTCGCCAGGAGCCGGGCATCGCCGGGCTGCAGGCGCTCCAGAGCGGCGAGCGCCGATCCGGCGCGTGCGAGATCCTCGCCGAGGAAGGCGACCTCGAAGAGGCCGAAAAGAGGACGGGGATCGTCGGGCGCCAGCTGCCGGGCCTGCTCCAGGACCTCGTAGGCCCGCTCGAGGTCCCGGCGGTCCCGTCCCGTCCGGAACCTTTGCTGGAGGACGTAGGATTCGAAGACCGGCACCTCCAGGAAGCGCGGGGAGGTCTGCCGGATGCGGGCGAGCCGGTCGAGGATCTCGGCGACCGAGTGCTCCTCTTCGCGGTGGGTGTCGAAGCTCTGATAGAGGCGGAGGTACTCGGCGTAGTCGTCCTCCCGTGCGGCGAGCCTGGCCCCGCCGCCGCGCGGCCGGCGGTCGGGGTAGCTCTGCGCGAGCGCGCCCTGCAGAAGGTCCACCAGGAGGTAGGGCCGCTCGAGCGGGACGGCGAAGGTCCTGGCCCAGAGCAGGGCTCCATCCTGCGCGCGGAGGCGGTGGACCGCGACCTGGCAGACCTCGGTCGTGCAGCTCAACTGGGAAGCGACGACCTCGCCGGCGGCGGTGGCGCGGCCCACCTCGCGGGGCGATCCGGCGATCGGATCGACCTGCTCGGGAGGCAGCGGATTCACCCCTTCGAGGGACAGCAGGCCGGACAGGAGCGTGCTCCGGAGGCTCGCGGCCATGGCGTCGACTCCCGGGCTGCCCCCCTGCGTCACCTCGGGCTTGAGGACCGCGACGTAGAGGAGCGGCGGCCGGCGCAAGTGCGGCACGACGAGCGCCAGAACGGCGAGCAGGAGCAGGGAGCCGAGCAGAGCGGCGCCGGCCCACACCTTCCATCCTCCGCGGCGGGGCGCGGGCTGCGGCGGCTCCCTCACCGGGGCTTCGCGAGGCGCCTGGGTCTTCCGGTCGTCGAGGGTGAGCCCGCGCAGCTCGTCCCCGATCGCCTCCAGGCGCGCGACCACGGCTTGCGCTCCCGGAGGCCGGAGCGAAGCGTCCTTTTCCAGGAGCTCTTCGACCAGGAGGGAGAGCGCGCCCGGCACCTCGGGCCGGCGCTCCAGGACCGGCACCTGCGGGCTGGTGCAGATCCGCATCATGGTCGCCGGCACCGATTCGCCTTTGAACGGCGAGACGCCGGTGAGCATCTCGTAGAGGAGGATGCCGAACGAGAAGAGGTCCGAGCGGTCGTCGAGCGCCATCCCCCGCGCCTGCTCGGGCGACATGGTGCGGAAGGTGCCGACCACGGCGGCGGTGTGCGTGAGCGACATCTCGGCCTCGCCGTCCAGCCGTTTGGCGAGACCGAAGTCCAGGACCTTGGCCTCGCCGTCGGGAGTGACGATCACGTTTTCGGCTTTGAGGTCGCGGTGCAGGATGCCGCGGCGGTGGGCCGCCGCCAATCCCTCGGCGATCTGCCGTCCCAGGCGGACGGCGTCACCGAGGGGCAGCGGACCGCGGGCGATCCGTTCCGACAGAAGCTCGCCCTCGACGAGCTCCATGACGATGGCCTCCCCCTCTCCGGAGGGGACGACGTCATAGATGCGGACGATCGACGGATGGGTCAGGGCCGCCGCGGCGCGCGCCTCGCGGCGGAACCTCTCGCGAGCGGTCTGGTCCTCGGACGACTCGGGACGAATCAGCTTGACGGCGACCGACCGGTCGAGCCGCTCGTCCCAGGCCTTCCAGACCTCCCCCATGCCTCCGGCGCCGAGGCGATCCTCCAGTCGGTAGGGGCCGATCGTCGAGGTGCGATCAGAGGTCACAGCCGCTCCTTTAGCTTCGATGTCCTCACGGCTCGGGTCCGCCGCTTTGCGGATTTTCGTGCTTTTCTCGATTCTATCCTACAACGAGCCGCGGGAACTTCCGCGCTGGCTCACCCGATATACCCCAGCGACTTGAGCGTCTCGAGCTGCCGCGGATCGAGCGCGCCCGCGGTGCGGGGCTTGAATTTCTTCGCCAACGTGCGGTACTCGCGGAACTGCCGCTCCAGGAGGCCGGTGTACTTCTGCACCAGGTCGGGCCACTCCTCGTGCAGGCTGTGCCGGCAGTAGGGATCGTTCCACAGGTCGTAGAGAAGCAGCCGCGGGCCCGCCTCCGGGCCCGGGTCCTTCTGCGCGATCGCGAGCGAGGCCCCCCAACGGCCGTCGACGATCTCGATGGCGCCGGAGATCTCGCCCGTCTTCGGATCGACGTTCATCTCGTCGAGGATCACCGGCCGGGGCGGCCAGCCGGACCGGCCGAGGAGGAGCGGCGCCAGCGACAGCCCCTGGAGATGGTCCGGCCGCGGCTGGTCGGTCAGGTCGAGCACCGTGGGCAGGAGGTCGATGAGCGAGACCAGATCGCGGAAACGTTGACCGGGGTCGATCTTGGCCGGCCAGACCACGACCAGGGGAACGCGCGTCAGGTAGGGATTGAAGTAGGGGTCGCGCGCCGCGGGGTCGGAGTCGAACAGGCCGAGGCCGGGCCAGTCGCCATGGTCGGCGGTGACGATGAGCAGCGTGTTGTCCCACTCTCCCCGCGCTTTGAGCTGCGCCACGAGATAGCCGAGCTGCAGATCGGCGAACGCCATGGCCTCGTCGTAGGCGTCGCGGACTGCATCGAAGTACGCCTTGCGATCGATCCCTGCCTTCTCGAACACCTGGTGCGGAGCGCGCAGCGCCCAGGCGCGGCCGAGCGAGCCGGAGGCGACGCCGATCTTGCGCTCCATCTCATAGAAGGCCGCGCGGCGCTCCGCGGAGAGCCAGAGCCCGGCGACCGGGGGGACCGGCTCCCAGGGCCAGTGCACGTCGGTGCTCTGGAAGTGCACCCAGTACGGCCGGCCCGGATAGGCGTCGCGCCAGCGCCAGAAGTCCGCGTTCAGCTCGGCGGAGGAGGCCGAATTCGGACCCTCGATCGATTCGCGGAGGACGTCGACCCCGCGCTCCAGGCCGCTCATCGTCCCGCACCAGGCATTCGAGGTGAAGACCGCGGTCTGCCAGCCGGCGCCGTGGAGGATCTCGGCCATGGTCGGAGCGCCGTCCGGAATCGGATCGGAGGCGTTGCGGTAGCCGCCGAGGACGGTGTGATGGAGCCCGGTCATGAACGAGGTGGTGGACGGCTTGGACCAGGTGCTGTTGCTGTAGGCGTTCTCGAACAGGGCGCCTTCGGTCGCGAGGCGCTCGAGGTTCGGCGTGGTCCGCCGGTTGTAGCCGTAGGCGCTGGTGTACTCGGCGCCTCCGGCGTCAATTACATAGAGGATGACGTTGGGCGGACGGCTCCCTCCTCCGGTGCTCACTCCGCTGACCGTCGGCGCGGCCCAGAGGGCGACGGTGCCGGGACGCTCGGCGACGTCCTTCCCGCCTGGCCGGGCCTCCAGCGCGAGAGCAATCGTCTTCGAGGCGAAGCGGGAGAGGTCGATGGAGCGTTGCGCCCAGTGCTCGCGGTCGGCCCAGGTCTCCTCGAAGAGGGGAGACCCGTCGGCCGTGATCCGGAAGTTGACCGGAATGTCGTCCCGCAAGACGCCGAGGCCGACGTCGAGACGCCCTCCCTGCGAGGGGACGCGGATGCGCCAGGAGAGCGTTGCCGGCGCGTGGGCATAGAGCGCACGCCGGTAGAGGCGGTCGCGGGGCTCGGTGGTCACCCCGGCCGAGGCCTTGGCATATTTGGCTTCCTTGGGGATCAGGGTGACCGACAGGATCTCCACGGCCGCCGGGCCGCTGGCGTCGACCATCAGGCCGAGCTGGCGCCAGGCGGGGTCGCCCTCCCACCAGTTCGTCCAGTCGGCGCGCAGGAGATAGCTCTGGACGGAGCCGTCGGTCACCAGGGTGGCGGCCTCGCCGCGCGAGAGGAAGGGCGTGTACTCATAAAACTCCTCGCCGTGCTCCTTGCGCAGGTTGTACCAGGCGGTCAGGGTGCCGGCCGGGCCGCTGGCGCGAGCGCGGACGACGATCCAGGCCCAGTCCTGGTAGCTCCATCCCGGCAGATCGACATAGATCCCGCCGCCGAGCCCCCGCCGGTAGCGGGTCTCTTCGCCGAGCTGGATGCGCAGGGCATCCCCCTCCTGGGAGACCTTCGCCGGAGCCACTCCGGGGACCAGAGGCACGACCGGCTTCCAGGCGGGCCGCGGCTCGTCGAACCGCCACGCCACCTCCTTCGCCAGCTCCTGCGGGATCTCGGACCCCTCGATCCGCGCCGCGTCCAGATGCTCTTCCAGATGGAGTGGCTGCTGGATCGACAGCGGCCCGGACCCGGCGGACCCGGAGCCAGAGGGTTGACAGGCGAGGAAAGCGAGAGAGAGCAGCAGAAGGGACAGCCGGCGCAGCATGAGCACCTCCAGGGTTTCCGCCATTATCCCGCCGTTGGCCCGCCCGGAGTAGAATCCCTCCATCCCTTCCGGAGGAGACGCAATGACCGAGCCCATGACGCCCGCGCAGCCGCAGAGGTCGTGGTGGAGCCGCAACTGGAAATGGGTGGTCCCGGTCGGCTGCCTCGTTCTGCTTCTCCCCATTCTGGCTCTCGCCGGCTTCGTGGGGACCATCCTCGCCATCGTCTTCGGAAGCATCAAGTCGACGGACGTCTACGAGCAGGCGCTCGCCCGCGCCCGCTCGAACCCGGCGGTCGTCGAGGCGCTCGGGCAGCCGGTCGAGGACGGCTGGTGGATGAGCGGGCACATCTCGACCTCGGGTCCTTCGGGCTCCGCCGACATCTCCATCCCGCTCCACGGGCCGAAGGGCAAAGGCACCCTCTACGCGGTCGCCACGAAGAGCGCCGGCCGCTGGGAGTACCAGACCCTGGAGGTCGAGGTGGACGGGAGGGAGGACCGGATCGACCTGCTCGGGCCGGCCGAGAGGGGCAGCCCATGACGGAGCCTTCGCGTCCGGCCTCCCTGGCCGCCTGGTGGAGCCAGAACCGGAGCTGGGCCCGGCCGGTCGGCTGCCTCGCGCTGCTCCTGCCGGCGCTGTCGATCGCGAGCTGCGCGGGAGCCGTCCTGACCTTCGTCTTCGGAGCCGTCGAGCTGGGCAGGTCGCTACGGCGACCTGGACGCTAAAAAAGCGCGCCGCAAAAACGAGGCAACTTGCGGCACATTCCCGGAGGGCGCTCACCGCCCTCTGACAATTTGCGGCATTCCGATCTCTCCATGCCGCAAATTCGACTTCCAGGCTGGCCATCCCCGGGAAAGGGACAACCCGGAAAGGTCTCGGTGCCGCAAAAAGCACGAAATGTGCCGCAAATTGCTGCAAATCAATGGTCTGTACCGAGGGGTTTGCCGCAAGTTGACAGGTACAGGCGGCATATTCCTGGGAACAGGTGCTCGCCCACATCCGATTTGCGGCGCTCAAGCTGCTGGAGGAGAGCTGGAGACGTTGTGTTGCGGCGTGGAGGAGGTGATTTGCGGCATCACCCGGGGAGCGCGAGGCTCAACGGCGGGCGGATTCCAGATCCTTTTCGGCGCGGTCCGCGTCGGCGGCGGCGCGCTCGGCCCGGCGGCGGATGCGGTCGGCGTCCTCGCGGGCGACCTTGGCCCGGCGGGCGGACTCCTGGGCAGCGCGCTCGGCTTCGTTGGCCTCCCGCTCCGCCCTCTCCGCATCCCGCCGTAGGGTGTCGGCTGCGGCGGCCAGGCGGTCGGCCTTCTCCTGGGCCCGCTCGATGCGCGCGCGCCGGCGCTCCTCCTCCCGCTCGCGGGCTTCCGCCTCGGCTTTGCGGCGCCGGTCCGCCTCGGTGGCGGCCTTCTTGGCGGGCTTCTTCCCGGCAGGCTTCGCCTTCTCCGGCTCCTTCTTCGCGGCCGGGCGCGCGGGTGGCGGCGGGACGAGGCGGAGGCCGTGGCGGTCGGGACGGCGGGCGGTGATCTCGAGGCCGGCCAGCACCTCGAAGCCCGGCGGCTCCAAGTCGGCGCTCAGCCAGCCGCGCTCGGCCTCGTCCGCGGCGCCCGGGGAGAGCGCCAGGGCGTCCAGGTTGACGGTGATGCGGTCGAGGATGGCCTGGCTCGGTGCGCGGAGGTCTTCGGCGAGGATCCCTGCCGCCTTCTGCCGCAGGTCGTCGCGCTGCTCCCGCTCCTCCTGGAGCGCCTCGCGCAGAGCCTCGGCGTCGCCGACCGTGAGGGTGTGCTGCAGAGCCTTCCGCGCCCGCTCCCCGGCGGCGAGGAGCGCACGCATCTCCTCCGCCTCGCGGGCGAAGAGCTGGTTGACCGCCCAGGCCGAGACGGGCGGCTTGGCGAGCGCCTTCACCTCGTCCGCGGCGTCGCCGTCCCCCTTCTTCTGGAGCTGCTTTGCCAGGTTGTTGCGGACGGCCGTGAACTCTCCGAGCGGCAGCCGGTAGAGCCGCCGCAGCTCGGTGTCCAACGCAGAAGCTCCGGACGATTTCCGCGCCATGACAGCATCTTATCTGAAAAAACAGATACCCTGAGCCCCATGGAGTGCCGGCCTGGCTGCGGAGCCTGCTGTATCGCCCCGTCCATCTCGTCTCCGATCCCGGGGATGCCGCACGGCAAGCCGGCCGGCGTGCGCTGCGTCCAGCTCACCGACGACGACCGGTGCCAGCTGTTCGGCAAGCCGGAGCGTCCGGAGATCTGCTCGCGCCTGCGGCCGAGCGAGGAGATGTGCGGCAGCACGCGGGAGGAGGCGCTGGTCTACCTGAGCGCTCTCGAGCGGATGACCGGGCGGGAGTGAGGATCAGGCCTGCGGCATCGGCCAGCGCCGGGAGAAATCCGCGGCGGGGCCGGGTCCCTGCCAGGTGGCGCCCCCGAACGGCCGCTCGGGTCCCGGTCCTCCCATCCCGCTGTCGAAGCGGAAGGCGGAGGCGTCGATGCAGAAGCCATGGGTCCGCAGGAGCGCTCCTTCCAGGACGTTGCGCAGCTCCCGGAGGTTGCCCGGCCAGCGGTAGCTCTGGAGAGCCTGGAGCGCGCAGGGCGTCAGCTCGATGGCGCCGCGGCCGAGATCCGCCGCCAGCGCTTCCATCATGGCGTGCGCCAGGAGAGGGATGTCCTGCGGCCGCTCGCGCAACGCCGGCACGTGCAGCGGCACGGTCTGGATACGGAAATACAGCTCGGCGAGGAAGCGGCCCTCCCGCACCATTCCGGCCAGGTTGTGATGCGTGGCCGCGATCAGCCGAACGTCCACCGGGAGGTCGCGGTCTCCCTGCATACGGCGGTAGCGCTTCGTCTCCAGGACTTCCAGGAGGCGCGGCTGGACGCGCGGGTCGAGATCGCCGATCTCGTCGAGAAAGAGGGTCCCGCGGTTCGCCAGGTCGAGGAGACCGGTCCCCTTCTCCGGACCGAACAGCTCGCTCTCCAGGGACTCACCGAACAGGCCGGCGCAGTGGATGTCGACGAAGGCGCCGGCGGCGCGGGGACCGTTCTCGTGCAGCCAGCGGGCGAGGACCTTCTTGCCGGTGCCCTGCTCGCCGAGGATGAGGACCGGGCTGTCCGAGTCGGCCAGCTTGCGGGCCGACTTCTCGAGGGCGCGCACGACGTTGCTCAGGCCGCGGAACGGCTGCGGCGCCCGCATCGGGTCCCGCCGCTCGCTCGCCGCCTGGCGCCGCCGCCGGTCGCGATGGCCGATCTCCCGCGCGAGGACGATCAGCAGGGCCTCCATGTCCACCGGCTTGGTCAGGAAGTGCTCCGCGCCCGCTTTCACCGCGGACACCGCGAGCTCGATGGAGGCGTGCCCGGTCATCACGAGGACCGGCAGCTGGGGGTCGACCTCCAGGAACAGGGGGATCAGGTCGAGGGCGTTGCCGTCGGGGAGACGGTGGTCGACGAGGATCGCGTCCGGGCGCAGGGACCGGACGGCCTCCCGGGCCTCCGCCGCGGTGGCCGCTTCGTCGACGGCATAGCCGTGCTCGCGAAGCACCTCCGACACCCCGAAGCGGATCGACACGTCGTCATCCACGAGGAGGATTCTGTGGTGTCTCAAAGGTTTCCTCCTTTGCATACCCAGCCCGGCCGCCTCCTTCACCTCCTCCCCGTGGCCGCTCCGGTCGTCAATTTGAATGGACTCGAAGGGAGGCTAGCAACCCTCTGTTACGGTTCACATTACGGAAGAACAAGAAGTCTGGTTGCATCTCGCAGCGCGAGGACACCTACGCTTCTCACTTGTTCTTATCTCTTCGGGTAATGTTGATCGCCTGCCCGTTCAGGCATCTAGTTAACTGTTTTTATCATGAAACTGCAAATTCGGATTGGGCATATCACTGCACGCTCGCGAAGACCAGGTCTCCCGCATCGGCGAGGAAGATCTTCCCGCGCGGGGCGATCTGGCTGTAGACCGCCGGCATGGGCGTTCCCTTCTTCATCTCGGCGAACAGCCGGCTGAAGAGCTCCGGGAACTCGGCGCCGTTGCGCGCCATGGTCAGGACGAGGTTGGCTCCGGAGTGGCCCGCCTCCTGGACGGCCGTGAGGCAGCTCTCGCTCGTGTTCTCCGAGCCCACGACGAGGATGCGGGCGCGCGACCGCCGGAGGAGCTGGCGCAGGCTCACCTCGGTCGCGAAGATCCTCCCGTCCCGGCCGATGTCGCAATAGACGAGCAGCACGTCGCAGGCGGGCGCCGGCAGGTCGCGGCTCTCCTGTACGGAGGCGAAGAACGGGGCCAGCGCCGTGCGGTCCTCGGCGAGCAGCGGCTCTCCTTCCTCGCCGAGGAGGTTGAGGAATCCGATCTTCGGGTCCCGGATGACCGGATCTCGCGGGCGTTGGCGGCGCCAGCGCAGGAACCCGAGCGCCGCGGCGGCGGCGATCACGATCAGGACGATCCACAGGGACGAGGAGGCGGAGGCTGCCGGTGCCGGATGGGTCGTGGCAGCCGGCTGCTGCTCCACTTCCCCCTCGACGCGGAGATCAGTGACCATGAAATCCTGCATTTGCAACCTCCACCAGCCGGAGGGTCATGAGATCCCGGTCCTCGGTCGCGAATCCGGCCTTGCCGTAGAGACCCTGGGCCGTCCGGTTGGTGCGTCCCACCTCGAGGCGCAGGGCCGAGAGGCCGAGCTCGCGGCAGGCCTCCGCGATCCGGGCCAGCGCCTGCCGGCCGGCTCCCCGGCCGCGGTGCTCCTCACGGATGAACAGCTCGTCGAGGAGACCGAAACGGCCGCCGAATTCCAGACTGTATCCCAGGGTGAGGACGGCGTAGCCGGCCGGCTCTCCGTCGCTCTCGACGATCCAGACCCGGCCGAGCGACGGGTCCGCCAGCAGGCCGGCCAGCGCGCGGTCCGTCCGGTCCTCGTCGAAGGGGATCCGCTCATGGTCATAGAGGCCCCGGATGAGTACGAGAAGGAGGCCGCGGTCGTCCATCCCGGCGCTCCGCAGCTCGATCTCCATGGCGGCCGATTGTATGCGCGTTTGACAAGAAGCCTCGGGAGCGAGACACTGCGGGGACGTCCCTGGCGAGCCGGTCTTGCAGGGGGTCACCAAAAAACCCATGTCGGCCGGCAAGGCCGGGGGAGGACATCATCAACTCCAAAGTATTTGTCGGAAATCTCAGCTTCAATGCCACCCGCCAGGAGATCGAGTCCCTGTTTTCGGAAGCGGGCCAGGTCGTCGATGTCTTCGTCCTGACCGACCGGGCGACCGGACGTTCCCGGGGTATGGCCTTCGTCGAGTTCTCCACCTCCTCGGAGGCGGAGGCGGCGATCGAGAAGTTCAATGGCCAGGAGTTCGGCGGCCGCGAGCTGCGGGTGAACGAGGCCACCGAGCGGCCGCGCGGCGGCGGCTTCGAGCGGTCCTTCTCCCCCGGTGGTGGTGGCGGTGGGAACCGGCCGCCCAAGGGGACCTCGCGGCCCAAGGGGAGCCGCAGAGGTCTGCGCGCCAAGAAGCGGAGCCTCTGACCCGGAGAGGGGAGAATCCATGACAGAGCACTCTCGGATGCGGCGCTTCGTCCTGCTGTCCGCGG
>Ga0134121_10003220_pt1 | contig 13721 bp, 15 predicted proteins | sample KB301_FD_96463 | JGI IMG/M metagenome (GOLD analysis project Ga0134121, IMG submission 96463) | Terrestrial soil microbial communities without Nitrogen fertilizer from Kellogg Biological Station, Michigan, USA - KB3-0-1 | ecosystem: Environmental > Terrestrial > Soil > Unclassified ...
GCGCCCGGAAGAGGTCACCGACATGCAGCGCTCCGTCGCCGGCGAGGTCGTCTCCTCGACCTTCGACGAGCCCGCCACCCGCCACGTGCAGGTGGCCGAGATGGTGATCGAGAAGGCCAAGCGCCTGGTGGAGCACAAGAAGGACGTGGTGATCCTGCTCGACTCCATCACCCGTCTGGCGCGCGCCTACAACACCGTCCAGCCGCCCTCGGGCAAGGTGCTCTCCGGCGGTATCGACGCCAACGCCCTGCACCGGCCGAAGCGCTTTTTCGGCGCCGCCCGCAACATCGAGGAAGGCGGCTCGCTGACCATCATCGCCACGGCCCTGGTCGACACCGGCAGCCGCATGGACGACGTCATCTTCGAGGAGTTCAAGGGCACCGGCAACTGCGAGATCCATCTCGACCGCAAGCTGGTGGACAAGCGCGTCTTCCCGGCCATCGACATCAACAAGTCGGGCACCCGCAAGGAAGAGCTGCTGATGCCGGAGAGCGAGCTGCACCGCGTCTGGGTGCTGCGCAAGGTGCTCAACCCCCTCTCGACGGTGGAGAGCATGGAGCTGCTGCTCGACAAGCTGTCGAAGGCGAAGACGAACGGGGACTTCCTGGGCGCCATGTCCAAGTAGGGGAGATCTTGCCCAAGCTGCGCGTCGGCATCGTCAACTTCCTGAACAGCAAGCCGCTGGCGTGGGGTTTCCTGAAAGGTCACCACGCGGACCTGTTCGCGCCGTCCTACCACCCGCCGGCCCTGGTGGCGCGGTTGCTCGGGCAGGGAAATCTCGACATCGGGCTCATCCCCTCGATCGAGGTGCAGCGCATTCCCAACCTCCGGGTGCTCCCCGACATGTGCGTAGGGGCGAAGCAGGAGGTGCGCAGCGTGGTGCTCGTGTCGCGCGGGCCGGTCGAGGACATCCGCCGCGTGGCGCTCGACCTGAACAGCCGCACCTCCTCGACCCTCGTGCGCATCCTGCTGCGCGAGCGCTGGGGACTCGACCCCGAGTATCTGCACGAGCGCCCCGATCCTGAGCGCATGCTGAGCGAGGCGGACGCCGCCCTGATCATCGGCGATCCGGCCCTGCGCCTCGACCGCGAGAAGTACCACGTCGTCGATCTCGCGGCCGAGTGGAAGACCCTGACGGGTCTCCCGTTCGTCTTCGCCGTCTGGGCGGTGCGCCCCGAGGTGGAGATCCCCGAGCTTCCCTTCTACTTCAAGAGCAGTCTGCGCTACGGCCTTTCCTCGCTCGACATCCTGGTGTGCGAGGCCGCCGCCGAGCTCGGGCTCGACACCTCCGAGGTGCGCACCTATCTCACGGAGAACCTCCACTTCTTCCTGCGCGCCGAAGAGATCGAAGGCCTCGAAGAGTTCTACCGCCGGGCCCACTCCCACGGCCTGATCCTAGAACCGCGGCCGATCGAGTTCTGGAGCTGATCGAAAACTCTCTTTCCTACTCCTTGCCGTTCCTGGCGCCCACCGTGATGCGGACCTCCCGGGCCTCGCCGCCGCGCAGGACCTTCAGTGTGGACTCGTGGCCGATCTTTTCCTCTTCCAGGAGGGGCAGCAGGTCGCCCGGGTGACGCAGGGGCGTACCGTCGAAAGCCAAGAGGACGTCGCCGAGCACCAGGCCGGCGTGGTCGGCCGGGCTGTCCGACTGCACCGAGCTCAGGAGCAGCGCCGTTCCCTGTCCCAGGGTCTCGCCGAGGGACGCGGGGAGGCGCACCGGCTGGGTCACGATACCTAGATAGCCGCGCTGCACCTGTCCGTGGGCGAGGAGGGATTCCACCACCCTCCGTACCGTGGATGTGGGGATGACGCTCGCCACGCCGCGGAAGAAGCCGGCCGTGTTGACGCCGATCACCCGCCCCCTCAGATCGACCAGGGCGCTGCCCGAGAAGCCGGTGTGAATGCCGAGGTCGGTCTGGATTTCGGTGTCGATGCGGCCGCCCATGGGCGTGCGCCAGGCCTCGCCGACCGCGCCGACCATCCCCAGGCTGGGCCGGATGCGGGGTCCCGGCCGGCTCATCGAAAGCACCAGGTTCCCGGCCTTCACCTCGCCGGCGTCTCCCCACTCCGCCGGCCCCGAGATGGCATCGGAAAGGCGCAGGGCCGCGAGATCGGTCGCGGGGTCCCGGCCCGCCACGGCGGCGGTGGCCGTGGTCCCATCCGGAAGACCGATCTCGATGTCCTCCTCCCATTCGAGGACGTGATGGGTGGTGACGATCACCCCCTCGGCCCACAGGACGCCGCTCGACGGCCCGCGCCGCCGGCGGGCACTGACCCGCACCACGCCGGGGGCCGTCTTCCCGACGACCTCGGCGAGACTTTCCGAAAACTGCCAGGCAAAATCACTCATCGGCTGCTCTCCTTCTTTCATGAGAAGGCAGAGTAGACCTCGCCAGGGATAGGCCGCATCGCCTGAAAGGGTGGGCTGGGGCTGAACTTTTGGGGAGGAAGGCGGTCGTGGACAGGCAGGGCTCGCTCAGGAGTTCGTCAGGCACCTTTTCTGGAAAGAGGAGCGCCGCAAGGAGAGACGCGGCGGCTCGAATCCTGGAAAGGAGTGTCTGGATTGAAGAAAAGTCTGAAGCTCGTGCTCATGGTGGCCGTCCTGGCTCTGGCGGCGTGGATCGGTCCGGCCCGGCGTAGCGAGGCGGCCTACAAGCCCTGCTCGCAGATGCTGAACTGCTCGCCGAACGGTGCCTGGTCGGCGTGCTGGAATGCCAACCTGGAGCTGGTTCGCTGCCTTTGCACGAGCGGCCACTGGGATTGCTCGTACCCGTAGAAGGGCTACGCTGGGGGAGGTCGAGGCGGTAGATCGCTCCTTACTTGTATGCCTTACCGCGTCGCATTACACTTCAGGAATGAAAGCCACGCTGACGGCCAAAGGCCAAGTCACCATCCCTACAGCAATTCGGCGGCGGCTCGGGCTACAAGTCGGCCAGATCCTTGAGTTCGACGAGGAAGCGCCATACATCCTGGCGGTGCCGGTCTTCGATGAAGAGGCAATGCGGGCGGTTGTCGGTTGTACCCGCGGCCGGCTGAGGAAAACCTCCGCCGAGTGGCTCGACGAGACTCGCGGCCGTGTCGGTGAGAGGGACCAATGAAGCTCGCCCTCGATGCGTCGGTACTCCTGACAGTGTTCAACCAGGAGTCCGGCGCCGAGGATTGGATGGAGGTCTTGATCCAGGCACGTCGTCAAGGTCTGCTCGTGCTGTGCGAGATCGTCTATGCAGAGGTGACTCCTGCCTTTGAGAGTCGAGCCGAGCTTGACAGGGTGTTGGCGGATCTGGGGGCTCATCTCGATCCGATCGGGGCCGAGGCGGCTTGGCTCGCAGGGCAGACTTTCAAGCGATATCGTGCGGAGGGCGGGCCGCGAGAGCACCTGATCCCCGACTTCTTGATCGCTGCCCACGCCGAGGTGCAGGCCGACCGTCTCGCTGCCAAAGACCGCGGGTATCTGCGCCGATACTTTCCCGATCTCGCCGTGCTCAGGCCTTGACCTGGAAACGGGCCCACGATGAGCGGCGTATCCCTCGCCCAAGGAGGGAGCTGGACCCTGGCACCGCGCTCGGCTGGTTCCGGGGGCTCAGTCCGCCGCGACGAAGCGCTCGCGAGCCGTCTGGCGCAGGGCGTCGATCTGCTCGCGGCACGAGCGGACGAGCGGCACGGTGCGTTGGAGCTCCGCTCGCAGCCGGGCGTCCGTGAGCGTCAGGCCGCCTTCGGCCACCAGCCCATAGAGCGCCGAGACGACGGCCTGCTCGATCTCGGCCCCGCTGAAGCCCTCGCACTCCCGCGCCAGCGTTTCGAGATCGAAGCACTCCGGCTTCTGCTGGCGCAGCCTCAGATGGATGGCGAAGATCTCGCGGCGGGCCGCCGCGTCCGGCAGGTCGATGAAGAAGACCTCGTCGAACCGGCCCTTGCGCAGCAGCTCCGGCGGAATCGAGGCAATGTCGTTGGCGGTGGCGACGACGAAGACGGCTCCCTCACGCTCCTGCATCCAGGTGAGGAACGAGCCGAACAGCCGCCGCCCGAGGCCGGCGTCAGATTCCGAGGAGCCGCCCGAGGCGAAGACCTTCTCGATCTCGTCGATCCACAGGACGATGGGGGCCAGGGCTTCCGCCGTTTCAAGGGCGTTGCGCAGGTTCCTCTCGGACTCTCCGATGTACTTGTCGAATAGGCGAGCCGGGTCGAGGCGGGCGAGAGGCACCCCCCAATCGCGCGCGATCTCCCGGGCCGCGAGGCTCTTGCCGCACCCCTGGACGCCGACCAGAAGCACGCCGCGCGGCGGCCGCAGCCCGAGTTGGCGGGCGCGCTCGCTGAAGCCCGCCTGGAAGCGGTGAAGCCACTCCTTCAAGCGCCACAGCCCTCCGAGGGGCGCGGTCTCGGGGTCGAAGCCGATGATTTCGAGAACGCTGGATTCTTCCAACTCCTCGATCTTGGCGTCCATCGCCTTGGGAAGATCGGCGGCGTCGAGCGCGCCGTCATCGAGCAGGCAGCTAGTCACCAGGCGCCGGGCCTCCTGCAGCGACATTCCCGACAGGCTGTGGACGAGTCGGCCCAGGTGTGTCTGGTCCAGGCCGAATCGCAGGTTCCGGCCTTGCTTGAGCTGTTTGAAAGTCTCCAGAATGCAGTCCCGCAGCTCCTCCGGGCTGGGCAACTGCAACCTGTAGCGGGCCGCCAGCTTGCGCAACTCCATCGGCAGCTCGATCTCGGGCGAACAAAGGACGAGCGTGACCAAGTGGCCGGGCTCCTGGGCCACCTCTCGCAGTGCTCTCACGATGGCCGGATCAGCGAGGTACGGATGGAAATCGCGCAGCAGGTACAGGGCGGGTCCGCGCCGGGCCCGGATCTGTTCGAGCAGCTTCGCGGGTTGCCGGGTCTCCTCCAGGGAGAAGGTGTCCTCGCCGTGCAGCCCCTGATTGACGGACCAGGTGAAGAACGAGAGGTGGAGCTCGCGGCAGACCCGCACGAGTCTCTGCGCGAGCCGCTCCTCGTCGTAGCTTTCGACGTAGAGGAGCGGATAGCGCGACTGGATGAGGAGCCGGAGGTCTTTCAAGCGGGCCTAGCTTGGCAAAGGCCCGACCGCGAAGCAAGGGCCGGCGCTCCGCCCCTCACTTCACGGCTTCGAACGTCCCCGAAACCGGATGCCACTCCTTGTCGTTGGATGCGAAGCCATACAGCTTCCCGGAATCGAAGTTCAGGGCGACGGTCAAGGTGTATCCCGACTCCCCTGCCAGGTAGGACAGGAGCTGCACCTCCGGCGCGACCTCGAACGAGCCGTACTTTTTCACTCTCGTTCCTTTGCCGCCTGCAGCGCCGCTTTCCACTTTGCGAAACGTGACGCTGCCGTCCTGTTCAAACGTATGTTCGTAGGTCGATCCGGCCGTGGGACCCTCGTCGATCGTCCACCTCAGGGTCCGGCCGGCGAGTGAATTCGAGGTTGAGATTGTAGGCATGGTGGGCTCCTTTCATCGGGGTTCTGCCCCAGAGAGCTGCTTTGCAGAACTCATGCCTTTCCAGATGCAGGAGGTGAGGGGTTTTCCTGGCGCTCGGCGTTCCAGAGGTTTGGACTCCGCTCTTCGGGGCGTCGACAGAAAAGGAGAACTCGCATGAAGACAACGCAGAGCTTGCAACCGGTGACTCGGCGCCGCCTGCTTCAGACGGTAGGGGCTGGAGGGGTGGCCTTGGCGCTCGGGGTGCGTCCCGGCGGAGCGGACGGAGGAGGCCGGTCCACGGAGCCGGAGATGCGGACTCGGCTGACGGAGAGCTTTGGCTTGAGGCACGCGTTCGTGGGTGCCGGCATGGGGTTCGTAGCCCTGCCGGAGCTGGTGGCCGCGGTTTCCGAGGCTGGAGGTCTGGGGGTGCTCGGGGTGGCGCCGGAGCCGCCGCCCGTGTTCGCCGAACGCATCGCCCAGATCCGGGCCCTCACCAGCCGGCCTTTCGGCGTGGACTTCTTCCTGGCGACCTCGCCGACGCTCGGGCCGATCACCGTCAACGACCACATCGAGATCGCGGCCGCCGCGAAGCTGGACTTGGCCGTCTTCCACTTTGGGATTCCCACCGCCGCCTGGGTGGCGTCCCTCAAAGCTTCGGGCTCCGCCATCTGGGTGCAGGTTCCCTCGGTCGAGCAGGCGCGGGCCGCGTTGCAAGCCGGTGCGGATGGCCTGGTCGTCCAGGGCAAGGAGGCCGGCGGGCATAACCACAGCACGACGCCGCTTCATCACCTGTTGCGGGACGTTCGAGACGAAGTGGGGCGTCACGTGCTGGTGCTGGCCGCCGGAGGGATCGCAACCGGGGCCGACGTGGTGGCGGCGCTGGCTCACGGAGCGGACGGCGTCTGGGTGGGGACGCGGCTCGTCGCCTCGACCGAGGCCTACGCCAATGCGGAGTGGAAGCGCCGTATCGTGCGGGCCAAGACTCACGACACGGTCATCACGACCCTCTTCGGGCCGGAAGTGCCCTGCCAGCCCTACCGCGTGCTGCGCAACCCGGCCATCGACGCCAACATCGCCCGGCAGGACCAGATCTGCGGCTTGCCCCCGACGGGCGCTCCGATCGGGACTACGATGCTGTTCCCCGGGACCTCGTTCGAGACGCCGGGCGTGCCCATGCCGACCTTCAGCGCCTTGCCGCCGACGCCCGATACCACGGGAAACTTCGACGCCATGGGACTGCCGGCCGGAGAAGGCGCCCACCACATCCGCGACGTGAGGCCGGTGGCCCGTATCGTCGCGGACATGATGGAAGAGGCGCGGTCGCTCCTGCGCGGGAGATTGGCTTAGAGCGTTCCCCTTCCGAAGCTCTGGACCCAGATGACGCGGTAGCCTCCGGGTGCCGCGTCGTAGCCCTCCCCCACGGCGAGCCCCAGCCCGAGCTCGCGGCAGGCCGGGTCGAGAATGTTCCTGCGATGGCCCGGGCTGCCCAGCCAGGCCTCCAGGGCTTCCTCGACGGAGAAGCGCTGCTCGACGAGGTTCTCGCCGATGCCGGAGCGGTATCCATCTCCTTCCGCCCGGTCGGAGGGACCCAGGCCTTCGGGTGTGCGATGCCCGAAGTAGGAGCGCCGCAACATGTCCTCGGCATGCTCCTGGGACACCCGGTCGAGGAGGGGATTCGGCGTCAGCGGCGGCAGCCCCGACCTGCGCCGGACGTCGTTGACCCGCTGGAGCATCTCGGCCTCGATCTTCTCCCGATCGCCGAGACTCGCCGTGGCGGCGGCGAAGTAGTCGCCCTGGTGCCATCCGAAAAGGAAGACGCGAAACGTGAAGCCGTCGGCCACTGCGGTGCCGACGCCCAGGTCCCGGAAGTGCCCGTCCAGGGTTCCATTTAGCGTGGCCCGTAGCGCTTGGGGCGCGTTGTCCGCGACCGAGAAGTACTCGCGCCAGTCGTGGGCTGAGTAGCCAACCTGCCGCAGCCGCTCCGAGATCGCTTGGGTCGTCGGAGACCGGAGGCCGCGCCGGGCCATCTCCTCCGCCTGCTGCTGGGCCACCTGAGTCAGGACCGGTGAAGGGCGGAGCGGCAAGGCACCGGCGTGCGCCCGGCCCCGGCTGAAACCGTCCAGCCACTCCTCCTGTAACGAGTACCAGCTCTGTGCGTGGGCAGTACAGAGGCCCATGGCCAGCACCAAGGCGCAAACGCACCAGCGAATCCACATCGTCACGGCAGAACCTCACAACCAGAAAGTAGGATCGATGATACTCCATCTGGCGTGAGGGTTGTGAAGCTTCGGTATCGATTCCGGACGAGGCGACCTCCTCTGGGCAGAGCACGTCCTCCGGGATTTTGTACCCGGAGGAAACTACCGGTCGATAGCCCGTCCGGCTCTTGGACGGCCCAAATAAGGATCGACAGCCCAAAATAAGCATCGATGGCTCATCGATCGATCGACGGCGCGAAATAAGGATCGATGGCTTGAAATAAGGATATATGGGCTGTATAAGGATCGATAGCCCAAAATAAGGATCGATGGCTCATCTATCGATCGATGGCGCAAAATAAGCATCGACGGGCTGTGGATCGATCGATGGGACGAAATAAGCATCGATGAGCCGTCGATCAATCGACAGCGCGAAATACGGATCGATGAGCTGTCGATCGATGGATGGCACGAAATAAGGATCGACGGCACGCTCCGGCGATCGACGGCATGGAGAAGGGGAGTTGCGGCTCGTGGCGATAGGGGGCCGCGCCGAGGCGCCCTGAGAAGGATCAGCGATGCGGAAGGGGAGCTTGCCGCGGGGTGCCGGGGTCCGCAAAACGGAAACGTGCATTCCGGATACCGCGGAACGGTGTGACGAGCTGCCGCGTGTCCATCTCCAGGCCACGCGTCACCAGCGTCCCGATCTCGACTTGGGACGCCAGCACTTCTGAGCTTGTCGTCTGCGTAGACATTTTACTTCTCCGTAAAAATCGCTGCATCTTATGAATAACATGCCGGAAGAACGGCATGTGGAAGTGGGATAGTGCATGAATCGGGCCGGGCCGTCAAGAGGGCGCCCGGGGAAGCCGCGGAATGTGTCCGCCGCGTCCGCTCGAGCTCCGGGTCAGGCCTCATGCCCGGAGAAACAGGGAGCTGCTGCCGTAATCGATGATCGCCGCCTGCGCTTCAAACACGTCGACGCCGAGAATGGCCTCGACAGGTTCCGCGCCCTTGGTCGCGAGCGCCTGATTGACATGGCCGAGATCCATCGCGAGCAGCGCTCGCGGTCGCGGCACGATGTCCCCAAGCAGCAGCTCGGCGCCCACAACCTGAAAGATCTGAAGGTTCGCTCCGCCGGCGCCGCCGCCTCGTGCGTCCAGCGGTGTCAGGGTAAGCCCGGCGCGCCGTGCCACGCTCACGTCCAAGAGCGTACTGGCCGCGCCGGTATCGACGAGAACAGAGATGGACAGCCCGCCAATCGAGCCGGCCGCCTGAAAATGGCCAACGCCATTCCGCGATAGGGATACCTGCCGGTAGCCGGCGTTGAGGAGGAAAGGAATCAAAGCGGACAAGTGTCACCTCTCTTGTAGATATCCAACAGACGTGCCTGGGCAGATGGCCTGTGCATGCCCTCACCTGAAGTCGTCCGGGAGCCGGATACGGGAGCCCCGCCAGTCCGGTTCGACGGGCGGTGGGGGAAAACGAGTTACGGCCAAGACTGAGACACCGGCAGCAAAGGCGAAAGCCAATGGCCACAACTAACCGCCGCCCAACAGCCACAGCGCTGGCCGCCCACTCTGCTCTATCCCTCTGCGCACTTCTTCTGCCTGGGCTTGGTGAGTAGTTGTGACTCTGCTATACTTCGTGACGCAGATCGGCTTGCTATATAAGACTTAGCTACTCTTATGAGTCAGGACAAGCAGTCGTGGTCAGGAGCTTTGGTCAATTGTTTCTATTTATAGGTTAATATCTATGCAGCGTTCTACCGAGTGGATTCTTAGAGGAATTGTTCTTGCAACCTGCGTAGGCCTGTCTACTCGCTTCTTGGCAGGCTATTCGCCTCGAGCCGAAGCCTTCGCGTTCTGGGTTCTAATTGTAGGTGTGTCAGGATGGTTGCTCATTGCCATACTGCGACTGACGCTTTCGGTGTTATATTTTGGTAAAGGTCGGTACTCTGTCCTCATATTTGCTCTCGATGAGCAGAGTCGATTGCTACTTGTGCGACACCCCTATCACAAGAGGCTGATTCCACCAGGGGGAAGGCTTCGGGTTTTCGAATTGCCGCACGCAGCCGTATCGCGAGTTCTTGCCGAAGAAGCCAACTTGAAAACGTTCTCTTTCCATCCCGCTTTCCATAGGCAAATTGAGGGTTATTCCGATACGGTGACCATTTTGCCGCAACCCTATAGCGTCCAGCGCGAGGACAGACGGCAAAGAGGTTTCGTTCGCTTCCATTATGCATTTGTTTATGTAGTCATCGCTCAGGCTGCCGATCTTGGATCTCCCCCTGAAGGCTATCAACCGCGCTGGTGCGGCAAAGAGCAAGTTACAAATATGGTTGCGCCTGACCGACCGTTTGATGATGTAGTCAAGAGGTATTTGGATATAATTTCCGAGCTACCAACCTAAGGCGCCTTACCGAGCAGAGCCATGCGAGATGCACTGCCGACAGCACAAGATATCATGGATCGGACGTTTTTTGCCTCCCAGGCCGATTGCGATAAAATATTCACAAATAACCCCTTTGATTATGTGGTGATCGGTAGCGGCATATGTGCGTGGGCATTTGTGGAGAGGGCTCTTGGAAAAGATCCGTCGGCGCGTATCCTTCTTCTGGAGCAGGGTGGATTTTTTTTGCCGCAACACCTCCAAAGTCTGTCTTTACCTTATCATAATATTGGCCGGCAATTGGAAAACTTCCCGTGGGTTTTGTCCAACAAGACACAGTCCGCGCCTTTCATTCTCGGTCTGCGGGGCATGATACCTTTTTTTGGTGGCCGCTCTATCGCATGGAGCGGTTGGTGCCCCCGCCCGCTGCGATCAGAGATGAACGGCTGGCCTGAGCGCGTTATTGACGCTGCATTTGATTATTTTGTGCACGCAGAAGAGCTTCTCAAAGTTATTCCAGCGAATGAAATCCCTTGTGCTTTGCAGCTAAACGTATCTGGTGAACACAGAGGTATTTTTTCTACACTCCAGCATGAAATAACGCGCCTGCTTCAAAGTAATCTGAGCCGCGTGCCGGCGCTGACGCGTGCCTTCCATGCGCCAATAGCAATGGAGCCGCCCCATCATAAGTTCTCGACGCCCAGCCTTTTTCTCTCAGCTGCCCGCTGTGGCCCTGGTAAGAGCCGAAAGTTGCAAATAGTCGCTAACTGTAGCGTTAGAAGAGTGCACCAAAGAGGCGATCGAGTCACAACTCTGGATACTTCAAGGGGGATTATGAACTTGGGAGAGGCCAAGCTAATCTTGGCCATGGGTACTATATCCTCAGCGGAATTAATTCTAAATTCTTTTCCTCAAATCTGGCGAGCCGGCCGGCGCCTAACGGCCCATTTCATAAGCTTGGTGGTTGCCCGCATAAGGAGGAGCGATTTCAAGTTCCACCGTAGTCTGGCAAGCTTGGAGTTAGGAGCAGTGTACATTGCTGGTATTGATGAAGCAACTCAGGGTCAGTACCACATTCAGCTTTCTGCGATTTCCGATGAAGACCCTTTCAAGAACATAGAATCCGCTAGCCGATACATGCCTGATGCAGTTGCGGCGCCCACATTGGAGCAACTTTCCGGCTCTGCACAACACGTGGTATTTGTATGTGCTGCTATTGGCGAGATGGACCACTTAAATAAAGAAAACTGGATGCGCACTGACGGTAACATAGAACCGCCAGCAAACACCATTATTCAGTTGATTGCAAACGAGAGAGATGCGATGGTATGGAACGTAATGGATGAAACAACGTTCTCGACTCTCGAAGACATTCTATCTCCAGGCGGGGCGAGCCGGGTCGAATACTGGCATGAACAAAATAATTGCTGGCGAGCGGAGCGTCCTGGAGTAAGGCAGATTCGGATACCAGCAGCGGTGCACGAAGCCTCGACGCTCTGGATAGGTGGCGATGACGATGCGGTGGTCGGCTTGGATTATCGGCTCCAAAGTTTAGATAACATTTATGTGACGGGAGCGGGTCTCTGGCCAAGGAACGGATCCTGGAATCCCACATTAACTACGGTGGCGCTTTCTCAGCATCTAGCAGATAAACTAACCCAAGTCTAGGTTCCGAACACCACACTCAGGTAGTCGCTCACAATCTCCTTGCAAGAGCTCGGTAGATGGCGGCCTGCGAGGCCCCCGGGCAGGCCAACATGTATACTTGTACCCGTCACAGCACCACCAACCCCAACCGCACCGCATGCACGATCGCCTCGCTGCGGCTCTGGACTCCCAGTTTGCCGAGGAGGGCATTGACGTGGAATTTGACGGTGTGGTCGCTGATGCCGAGGCGCTGGGCGATTCGCTTGTTGGGGAGGCCCTGGGAGAGGAGTTGGAGGACTTCGCGCTCGCGGGGTGTCAGGGGCTCGGCCAGCTCTTCGGGCGGAGCGGGGGAGTCGCGCAGGAGGATCGTGGCGAAGGACTCGTCGAGCGCCAGCAGGCCCTGGGCCACGGCCCGGACGGCGGCGGCGAGGCGCTCGCCGTCCACGTTCCGGGGGAGGACTCCCCTCGCGCCGACGGACAGAGCGTCTCGAGCATCGTCCTCGTCCGCGACTACGGCCAGGATGGGAAGTCCCCCGGGATCGGCGGCTTCGCGGAGGAACGGGAGGCCGGACCTGGGGCCCAGCCCGAGATCCCAGACCACGACGTGGGGCGCATCGGGATCGCTCGGTCCGGGCCAGTCGTCGTCCGCTCCGGCTTGGCCGGACACGGCGATCCCATCCCGGTCGGCCAGCAGCAGGGCCAGGCCGGTCCGGGCCAGGGGATCGTCGCTCACCACGAGCACGCGCAGGTCCTCCATCAGGCACCAGGATATGGCACCTGCGAGGCGAGAGTCGCGGGCAGTCTCGGGTTTCTGGAGCTATCTACGACTTCTCGAACGCGCGCAGGAAATCCTCGCGAGGGATCTGCGCCTGCGTGAGGATGGTGCGAAGCGTTGACGCTTTCAGAGTGGGGTGGTTCGGCATGGTAAGAGGAGTTCGGGTGCCATCGGGGTTCTGCCGAACCATTGAGATGTGATTCCCTTCCCGGACGACCGAGAAGCCGAGGATTCCAAAGGCTCGCTTGATCCGCGTGATGGGTGCGTCAGTGGGAAAGCGAGGCATCAGAGACTGACGCCGGCCTCCGCCAAGAAGGCTTCGAGCACTGGTGTTTCGGGTTCAAGCGAATCCGGTCCGAACGACTCCAGGTGAAAGCCGATCGCCGAGCGGACATCGGCCAGGGCTTCCTCATAGGTCTGACCTTCCCCGACAACGACGCCCTTCGTTCCGAGAGGGTAGGCCACGTAGGCATCGGGATGCTTTTCGACGACGATCTTGAACTGCTTGATCATGGGCTTTCTCCTCGACTTAGCGTACCACGCCGGTAGACTCTCCTGGACATCCGAGAAGGCTGTGATCAATCGGGTCCTCCATGCGCGCTCAGGATACGGTAGGATAAGCCTGCTATGAACCTGGAACCCTCAGGACGCCCCGTCCAACAGATCCTCGACGACGCCGTGGCCGGCCGACGCATCTCGGCCGGCGATGCCCATACGCTGATCCTCGATGGCGACCTGCTCGACCTGGGACTGGCTGCCAACGAGGTGCGCAATCGCTTCAACGATCCGGCGGTCGCCACGTACAACGTCGACCGGAACATCAACTATACGAACGTCTGCGTGTACAAGTGCAAGTTCTGCGCGTTCTACCGCGAGCCGGGGGACCCGGAAGGCTATCTGCTGCCCTTCGAGGAGATCGGCCGCAAGGTCGAGGAGACGCTGGCGCTCAACGGCACCGGCATCCTCATGCAGGGCGGCGTCCATCCCGATCTGCCGATCAGCTTCTATGAGGATCTCCTCCGCTATCTGCGGTCCAACTACCCGGCGTGCCACGTCCACGCGTTCTCGCCGCCCGAGATCAAGTTCATCGCGCGGAAGGAGCGGATGAGCTTCTACGAGGTCATCGCCCGCCTGAAGGCCGCCGGGCTGATGTCCATCCCCGGCGGCGGCGCGGAGATCCTCTCGGACGACATCCGCAAGGACGTCCTGGCCTATCCCAAGTGCTCGGCGGAGGAGTGGATCGACGTCATGCGCCAGGCGCACCGCAACGGCCTGCGCACC
>Ga0134121_10003221_pt1 | contig 13718 bp, 13 predicted proteins | sample KB301_FD_96463 | JGI IMG/M metagenome (GOLD analysis project Ga0134121, IMG submission 96463) | Terrestrial soil microbial communities without Nitrogen fertilizer from Kellogg Biological Station, Michigan, USA - KB3-0-1 | ecosystem: Environmental > Terrestrial > Soil > Unclassified ...
CAGGAGCAGGAGAGGTTCCGCCGCGCCTCGGAGCAGGCCGGCACGGACATGTTGAGCCTGGACTCCGAGGGGATGTACGGCAACACGAGGACGCTCAACCAGGTCGAGAAGATGCTCGACGAGTTCCGTCGCGCCGACTGCGTCATCCAGGCGGTGGACATCGGCGGCCTGCGCGCCGCCGGGACGACCGAGGGCAATGCCAGGACCAGCGGCAAGGACTCGCTCCTCCAGATCGCCAAGGGGACGGGCGGCGAGCTGATCGAGAACACGAACGACCTGACCGGCGCGATGAAGGACGTGCTGAAGCGCACCAGCGTCACCTACGTCCTCGCCTTCCAGCCCGACTCGCTCAAGTGGGACGGCAACTACCACCGCCTCAAGGTGGAGGTGAAGGGCCAGCGCGGTGTGCGGGTGGTCAGCCGCCCGGGCTACTACGCGCCGAAGCCGTACACGGCGCAGAACCCGATGGAAAAGATGATGTACGCCGCCTCGGCGATGGTCAGCGGCGAGGAGTCCGGCACGGTCAAGATGTCGGTCCTGGCGGCTCCCTTCAAGGTCTCCGGGGACAAGGCCTACGTGCCGGTGCTCCTCGAGGTGGACGGTCCGTCGCTCCTCGCCAATACCCAGGGGACGGCGCTGCCGGCGGAGGTCTACATCTATGCCATGGACTCGGGGGGCGCGGTGCACGACTTCGTGGCGCAGACCCTCGGCCTCGACATGACCAAGGCGGGGGCGAAGCTCCGGGAGAGCGGCCTCAAGTACTTCGGCCACGTGGACCTCTACCCGGGCGACTACACGATCCGCGTGATGGTGCGCAACGGCGCGACCGGGGCGTCGAGCCTGCGGGTGGTGCCGGTGCGGGTGCCGGCCTTCACCGAGGCCGGACCGTTCCTCTTGCCGCCGTTCTTCCCCGAGACGCCGGGCAAGTGGCTGATGGCGCGCGAGGCCCCGCGGGAAGGCCAGGACCAGAACGTGCCGTACCCGTTCATGCAGGACCAGCAGCCGTACATCCCGGCCTCGAAGCCGATCTTGACGCCCGGCCAGGATTCGCCGCTCTCCCTGGTGGCCTACAACCTGGGGTCGGGCGACGTCAAGGCCCAGGCCAAGGTGCTGTCGCAGGACGGCAAGGAGGTGAGCGGGGGCGAGCTGAAGCTCCTGGGCAGCGAGGGAGGCTCGCCGGCCCGGCTCAAGGCGAGCTTCCGGCCGCCGGCGCTCTCGCCCGGCGACTACCGCCTGCAGGTGACCCTGGTCGACCCGAGCGGAGCCACGCACTCCAGCTGGACCGCCTTCAGCGTCGGGAACGCGGGCCGGGCGGCCCGTTGACAGCCCTCCCCGCCTTTGCTACTCTCTGCCTCCCCTCGGCGTGGGCTGGGGGGAGCTTTCGTTGAACCGAAGGCCCGTAGCTCAGTTGGTTAGAGCGCTACGTTGACATCGTAGAGGTCAGCGGTTCAAATCCGCTCGGGCCTACCAGACTGGATCACACGAATCGCACACCATTCCTCGATGATCAGGCGCTTAGCTCAGCTGGTTAGAGCGCTACCTTCACACGGTAGAGGTCAGCGGTTCGAATCCGCTAGCGCCTACCAATCCCCCTCGTGATCCCCTACCCGGCGGGCTCAGGCCCGGGTACAATCTCGTTACTTCTGTGGTGATGGAAACCATGACCGAGGCGATCCGCCTCACCCTGCCCGACGGCTCCGTCCGTATCGTGCCGTCCGGGACGACGCCCCTCGAGGTCGCGGCCTCGATCGGACCCCGTCTGGCCAAAGACGCGGTGGGCGCCGAGCTCGGCGGCAAGAAGGTCGATCTGCGCCATCCGCTCCGCGAGAGCGGAGACTTCCGCCTGTTCACCGTGAAGAGCCCCGAGGCCGGGGAGTTCATCCGCCACAGCGCGGAGCACGTCCTGGCCGATGCGGTCAAGCGCCTCTGGCCCGAGGCCGAGATCGACGTCGGGCGCAAGGACCACAGCGAGAAGTTCCAATACGACTTTCGCTTCCCCCGCGCCTTCATGCCCGAGGACCTGGAGGCGATCGAGGAGAAGATGCGCGAGATCCTCGCCGAGGCGAGCCCCTTCGAGCGGATCGAGGTCCGCCGTGAGGAGGCCGAGCGGATCTTCCGCGAGATGGGCGAGACCTTGAAGGTCGAGCGCCTCCGCGAGATCCCGGAGGGCGACACCATCACCCTCTACCGCCACGGGCGCTTCACCGACCTCTGCCGCGGGCCGCACGCCCAGAACGCCGGCCAGATCGGCGCGGTCAAGCTGCTCGAGGCCTCCGGCGTCTACTTCAAAGGGGACGAGAGCAACGAGCGCCTGCAGCGGATCTACGGCACCGCCTTCGTCTCGCCCAAGGATCTGGAGGAGTACCTGGCGCGGCTGGAGCTGGCGCGGGCGCGCGACCACCGCCGCCTCGGCCAGGAGCTCGACCTGTTCAGCTTCAACGCCCACGCGCCGGCCATGCCCTTCCTCCATCCCAAGGGGGCGCACGTCTACAACGGCCTGATCGGCTACGTCCGCGAGCTCCATGCCCGCTACGGCTACGGCGAGGTGATCACTCCGCAGATCCTCGACGTCGAGCTGTGGAAGATCTCCGGGCACTACGACAACTACTTCGACGCGATGTTCTTCACCGAGGCGGACGAGAAGCCGCTCGCGGTCAAGCCGATGAACTGCCCGAGCCACTGCCTGATCTTCGGTACCCGCCTGCGCTCGTACCGCGACCTGCCGGTGCGCTTCGCCGATTTCGGCCGGCTCCACCGCTACGAGCGGAGCGGCGTCACCAACGGCCTCTTCCGGGTACGCTCGTTCTCCCAGGACGACGCCCACATCTTCTGCACCGACGAGCAGATCGAGTCGGAGGTTCTGGCGGCCACCAACATGATCCTGGAGATCTATGCCACCTTCGGCTGGAGCAGCGGCGTGCAGATCGAGCTGTCGACCCGTCCCGAGAAGCGGGTCGGCTCCGACGAGCTGTGGGACGTGGCCGAAAAGGGTCTGGCGGCGGCGCTCGACAAGCGCGGCCTGCCCTACAAGGTCAATCCGGGCGACGGCGCCTTTTACGGCCCGAAGATCGACTTCCACGTCGAAGACGCCCTGGGGCGGAGCTGGCAGCTCGGCACCGTGCAGCTCGACTACCAAATGCCGCGGCGCTTCGGGCTGACCTACGTCGGGGCCGACGGCGCCGAGCACACACCGGTGATGATCCACCGCGCCATGCTCGGGTCGCTCGAGCGCTTCATGGCGATCTTGATCGAGCAGACGGCCGGGGCGTTCCCGCTCTGGCTGGCGCCGGTGCAGGCGCTGGTGCTGCCGGTATCAGAGAAGTTCAGCGACTATGCGGAGAGGGTGCGGGCCGAGCTCGCGGCCGCGGGGGTGCGCGCCGAGCTCGACGCCCGCAACGAGAAGCTGGGGTACAAGATCCGCGAGGCCCAGCTGCAGAAGATCCCGTACATGCTCGTGGTTGGCGGGCGCGAGCAGGAGGAGGGCACCGTCTCGGTGCGGCGGCGGTCCGGCGAGGACCTGGGTGCCCTGCCGGTCGCGGCCTTCATCGAGCGGGTGGGATCGCTCGTGGCCGCGCGGAGCACCGATCTTTAACGAACAAGCCGAGCCGTGGGGCTCGGGCGCTCTCAGGGGGTGAGCTGAGTATCGACAAGACGGCCCGTATCAATGAACGCATCCGGGTTCGCGAGGTGCGCCTCGTCGAGGCGGACGGCTCTCAGGCGGGGATCGTCCCCGTCGAGGAGGCTCTGCGGCGCGCGCAGGAGCAGAGCCTCGACCTGGTGGAGGTGGCCCCGCAGGCCAAGCCGCCGGTCTGCCGCATCATGGACTTCGGCAAGTTCCTCTATCAGCAGAAAAAGAAGGCCCACGAGTCGAAGAAGAAGCAGAAGGTCATCCACGTCAAGGAAGTCAAGTTCCGTCCCAACATCGACGAGCACGACTATGACTTCAAGCTGAAGAACGCGATCCGCTTCCTGGAGGAGGGCGACAAGGTCAAGGCCACCGTCCAGTTCCGCGGTCGCGAAATGGCGCGGCAGGACCTCGGGCACAAGCTGATCCAGAGGCTGGCACAAGACTTGGGGGAGCGAGGAGTGCTAGAATCCTCCCCCGAAATGGCGGGCAACCGGATGCATGTCATCTTCGGCCCGCCGCGCCATCTGAAGCCGAAGGAAAAAGCGGACTCCTGAGGAGCCGCTGGCTGACGGATTTCCTGGAATTCCGCCACCGGACCGGGGCGTTCGGATGAGTGTGCTCATAGACGAGAAGGAAGGAAAAGGAAGGAGAGAAACCCCTTGCCCAAGCAGAAGACGCACAGAGGGGCCGCGAAACGTTTCAAGGTCACGGGGACTGGCAAGGTGACGCGTCACCAGTCGATGCACAGTCACATCCTGACCAAGAAGACCACGAAGCGGAAGCGCAACCTGCGCAAAGCCACGCTGGTCTCGCCCGCGTTCGCGAGCACCGTCCGCGAGATGTTGCACGAGTAGTCCCGAGACAAACCGATCGGCTGCCGGTGGGAGAACCTGTCCACCGGGGGCCGTAGCCCGGCCTCCCCCTCTGTGTGGAGCCGCGCCGGGCCTGACCGCTCGCCGTCTTCATGCGCGAGCAGAAACGAGGTTCGATCCAATGGCACGTGTCAAGCGTGGAAACAAGCGCGTCCAGCGCCGCAAGAAGATCCTGAGCCTGGCCAAGGGCTTCTATGGCATGAAGTCCAAGGCCCACCGCATGGCCAAGCAAGCGGTGGACCGGGCCGGAAATTTCGCCTACCGCGACCGCAAACAGAAGAAGCGCCAGATCCGCAGCCTGTGGATCGTGCGCATCAACGCAGCGGCGCACCTCCACGGCCTCAGCTATAGCCAACTCATCCATGGCTTGAAGGCGGCGGGCTCCGACCTCGACAGGAAGGTCCTCGCCGACATCGCGGTGCGCGACGCCGAGGGGTTCGGCCGGATCGCCGAGGCGGCCAAGCAGGCGCTGGAACAGGCCGGCAAGCTGAAGACCGCCCCCGCGGAGGGTTGATGGCCAGGGCTCAGAGCGAGACGACGACTGTCGAGACGGACACCGGCTGGCTGCAGGCTCTGGAGGAGAAGGTCCACGCCGCGGCCGGGCGCATCCGCGAGCTACGCGACGAGAACGCCACCCTGAGGCGCAGGATCGAGGACCTCGAGGAGCGGCTCGCCGGTGCTCCGGCTTCCGACGCCGCCGCCCGCTGGGCCGAAGAGCGCGAAGAGATCCGCGGCAGGGTCGAGCGGCTGGTGGAGCACCTGGAAGAGCTGCTCTAGCGATCGGCCCCGATCACCTCGCCGAGGCTTTTCGCCCCGTCCCGCTCCATCAGCTCCAGGAGCTCCTCGTTGATCCTGCGCACGAGCGACGGCCCCTGGTAGACCAGGGCGGTGTAGACCTGCACCAGGTCGGCTCCGGCGCGCAGGCGGCGGTAGGCTTCGGCGCCCGAGCCGATCCCCCCGACGCTCACCAGCACGGCGCGGCCGAAGAGCCGCCGCGCCACCGCGTCGAACACCCGGAAGCTCTTCTCCTGGAGCACCCGGCCGGAGAGCCCGCCGCCGAAGTGCCTGGCACCCGGCAGGAGCGCATAGTCGTTCGTGGTGTTGGTCGCCACGATGCCGGCCGCTCCGGCGTCGACCGCCACCTCGGCGAGCCGGACCGCCTCGGCGAGCTCCAGATCAGGGGCGATCTTGACCAGCACCGGACGGTCCGTGATCCCGGTGGCAGACCTGAGCAGCGAGCGCAGGAAGACCTCGTTTTGCAGGTCGCGCAGCCCCGGCGTGTTGGGCGAGGAGACGTTGACCACCAGATAGTCGCAGAGGCCGGCGAAGGCGCGGATCAGCGCCTCGTAGTCGGCCAGCGCCGCTTCGGGAGGCGTGTCCTTGTTCTTCCCGACGTTGACTCCGACCGGCAGCGGCGCAGGGTGCAGCCGGGCGAGCCGGGCGCGCACCTCGGCCAGACCGGCGTTGTTGAAGCCCATGGCGTTCTGGAGGCTCGCGTCCGCAGAGTACCGGAAGAGGCGGGGGCGGGGGTTCCCCGCCTGCGGTTGCGGCGTCACCGTCCCGATCTCGACGCAGCCGAAGCCCAGGGCGGCCAGGCCGCGCACCGCGACCGCGTCCTTGTCGAAGCCGGCGGCGAGACCGACCGGGTTCAGGAGCTCGCGGCCGAAGAGCGTGCGCTCGAGCGCCGGAGCGTCGACCAGGAAGCGCCGGCGCAGCGCGGCGGCGAGCGGCGGAACGGCCTGTACCGCGCGGAGCGAACGCATGGCGATCCCATGCGCGGCCTCGGGGTCGAGACGGAAGAGCGGGGGTCGGACGAGCGGCCAGACCGGCACGGCGGGCATTCTATCGTTCCCTCCCCGGCGCGTGTGCTATAGTGTCCTCGCCAAATCGCTGGCGCCACTTGACTTGCCGGTGATGGGCAACGAGCTCGGACGCGGATGCCATGCCTCCAACCACGACAGCGGTTGAGATTTTCGGTTCGGTGTACCATGTCCGGGGTCGCGACGACACTGGGTACTTCCAGAGCTTGGCCGACCTCGTGGACCGCAAGATGCGGGAGGTGGCCCAGCACGCGAGCACGGGCGATACGTCCCGGATTGCGATTCTGGCGGCACTCAATTTGGCAGACGAACTGTTCCGGATTCAGAGACGACAGGAAGGGGAACGGGTCGAGATCAGGGAGAAGGTGGCGGAGCTGGCCGAGGAATTGAGCCGGGCTCTCGGTGGTTGAGAGGGCCGAAGGTCGCACCGTCGACTCAGACGATATATGGAAACGAGTTGGCATCCCCTGCGTGGTTTCGTGATGGGTACCACGATTGTAGAACCTACAACAACAAAACGGGAGTCTTTCACTCGTGGGACTGTGCCAGCCTCGCACCGACGAGGACGCTGATGGCTCACGGAGCGGACACCCACCTGGTGCGTTTCAGGTTCTAAACGCTCGGGCCCGCACGGCTGTGCGGGGGATGTCTTTATCCCTCTCATCTCTCTCGGTCCCCCCCACTGTTCACGAAGAGCAGGGGGCATCTGGTGAGCACCGAAATTGTGATTCTGACCGTGGTCGTCGCGGTGGCCGCGGTCGTCCTCCCACTCGTCTGGTGGTTTGGCCTGCGCCGGGAAGGCCGGCGCCTGCTCGCCCAGGCGCAGCTCGAGGCTGACAAGGTCGTCGAGGACGCCCGGCGCCAGAGCGAGACCCGCCTGCGCGAGGCCGAGGTCGCGGCCAAGGAGAAGCTCCTCCAGGCGCGCAGCGAGTTCGAGACCGTCTCGCGCAAGCGGCGCACCGAGCTCGAAGCGCTCGAGCGGCGGTTGACCCAGAAGGAAGACAACCTCGACAAACGGGGTGACGAGCTCGCCAAGCGCGAGAAGGACCTGAACCAGCTCGACCGCTCGCTGGCCGGCCGGGAGAAAGGCATGGAACGGCGGGAGGCCGACCTCGAGCAGATGATCCAGGAGGAGCGGGGCCGGCTCGAGCAGATCGCCGGCCTGACCGCCCAGCAGGCCCGCGAGGAGCTGGTCCGCGTCATCGAGGACGAAGCGCGCATCGAGGCGGCCCACCTGGTCAAGCGGCTGGAGGATGAAGCCCGCGAGACCGCCAACAAGCAGGCCCAGCGCATCATCGGCATGGCCGTGCAGCGGTCGGCCTCGGACTACGTCTCCGAGACCACCGTCTCGGTCGTCATGCTCCCCAATGACGAGATGAAGGGGCGGATCATCGGCCGCGAGGGGCGCAACATCCGGGCCCTGGAGACGGCGACCGGCGTCGACCTGATCGTCGACGACACGCCCGAAGCCGTCATCCTCTCCGGCTTCGATCCCTACCGCCGCGAGGTGGCCCGGGTCGCTCTGGAGCGGCTCATCGTCGACGGGCGCATCCATCCGGCGCGCATCGAGGAGGTCGTCGAGAAGGTCAAGGCCGAGTTCGAGCAGAAGATCCTGCAGGAAGGCGAGGCGGCTCTCCTCGAGCTGGGCATCCCGGGCATGCATCCGGAGCTGGTCAAGCTCCTCGGCCGCCTGCGCTACCGCACCTCCTACGGCCAGAACGTCCTCCAGCACAGCAAGGAGGTCGCCTTCCTCGCCGGCACCATGGCCGCCGAGCTTCGGGCCAACATCCAGGTCGCCCGCCGCGCCGGCCTGGTGCACGACATCGGCAAGGCGATCGACCGCGAGATGGACGGTACCCACCTCCAGATCGGCATCGACCTGCTGCGCAAATTCGGCGAGACCGAGGAGGTCGTCCACGCCATGGCCTGCCACCATGGCGACTACGACCCGCAGACGGTCGAGGCCGTGCTGGTCACCGCCGCCGATGCGCTCTCCGCGGCCCGGCCCGGCGCCCGCCGCGAGGTCCTGGAAACCTACGTCAAGCGGCTCGAAAAGCTGGAGGAGATCGCCTCCGGCTTCAAGGGAGTGCAGAAGACCTTCGCGATCCAGGCCGGACGCGAGATCCGCATCATCGTCGACAGCGGCAAGATCGGTGACGAGCAGGCCCTCTGGCTGTGCAAGGACATCGCGAAGAAGATCGAGCAGGAGCTGACCTACCCCGGCCAGATCAAGGTCACGGTCATCCGCGAGACCCGCTCGGTGGAGTACGCCCGTTGAAGCTGCTCTTCGTCGGCGACGTCATGGGCAAGCCCGGCCGCCGGGCGCTCCTGGGTATCCTCCCCCGCCTGGTGGACCACCACCGGACGGACTACGTGGTCGTCAACGTCGAGAACGCGGCAGGCGGCTTCGGAATCACCCCCGAGATCCTCGACGAGCTGGCCGACCTGCCCATCGACTGCTTCACCTCCGGCAACCACATCTGGGACAAGCGGGAAGGGTACGACCTGCTCGCCCGCGACCCCCGGCTGTTGCGTCCGGCCAACTACCCGGAAGGGAACCCGGGCAAGGGGATGTACGTCGGAGAGACCGCGGGCGGCATTCCGGTCGCCGTGATCAATCTGGAAGGGCTGGTCTTCATGAGCAATCTCGACTCCCCCTTCCGGACCGCCGACCGGCTCCTCGCCCAGCTCGACCGCGAGGTCAAGGTGATCTTCGTCGACTTCCACGCCGAGGCCACGAGCGAGAAGCAGGCGATTGGCTTCTATCTCGACGGCCGGGTGAGCGCGGTGATCGGCACCCACACCCACGTGCCCACGGCGGACGAGCGGATCCTGCCCAACGGCACAGCGCTCCTGACCGACGTCGGGATGACCGGCCCGTACGAGTCGGTGATCGGCATGCGGGTCGACAAGGTCTTGAAGCGCTTTCTCCTGCAGACCCCGGCGCCCTTCGAGGTCGCCAAGCGCGACGTCCGGCTCGCCGCCGCCCTCGTCGACATCGACGAGGCGACCGGCAAGGCGCGGAGCATCGAGCGGATGCTGATTCCCCACGAGCAGCAGGGGTAGAAATAGGGTCGTCTTGTGAGAGAATAGCCGGCATGTCGAACGATGACGATGCGACCGATCGGTTGTCGAATCGCTTCCAGAAGAGCCGCCCTGGCCGTGTGAGCTCCGTCCGGCCGAGGACGGACGAGTCGCTGCAGGAGGTGATTCGCCGCTATGCCCTGCCGGCCATGGCTGCTCTGAGCAGCGAGAGCAGCGAGCCGCACCCCTTCGCGCCGGCGGGGCCGAAGCTGAAGCGCCTCCGCGAGCAGTCGGGCTGGGAAGTCTCGGAGATCGCAGACCGGACCGGTGTGAAGCTCGAGACCCTGGAAGCCTTCGAGCGAGGGGATTCCGCCGCGGCGGCTTCGCTCGAGCTCTCCGATCTCGAGCGCCTGGCCTCGGCCTGCTGCTGCTCGGTCGACGATCTCGTCAATGCCGAGCAGATCTCCGCGGCGAAACGCCTGCCCAGGAGCAGGCCCCGCAGTCTCTTCGACCTCTGAGAGAGGGGGTCTGAGGTGGAGCGCCGAGCCATTCGGCCCGCGAGCTGAGTCATTCGGCCCGCCGTTGCGACGCCTGGGAGATCTTCCTTGGCCCAGTTCTTACGGACGTCGACGTTCGCGAGAACTACGGCGAGGATCGCACCACGGGAGGCCGGAGTTCCAGAGACAGCTGCCAGCCGATAGCTCGCGCTTATTGCTCAAACGTCGAAAACCGGATATTGCCAGCGCTATCGGACGCCTCTGTTTGACCGGCAGGTTCAAGGGGCGTAAATTAAGCGCATTCTGTCCTGAAGAGGAGCGAAAGGAGGTCGAGAGATGGGTGGTAGAAAGGTATGGGTCGTCGGATGGTTCGCCTTGGTCTCACTCTGGAGTGGATCAGCTGAGGCTGTCACGCTCAAGTATGACGCGGTCGTCACCTTTTCCATCGGACCTCATTCCAGTGTCTTTCATGCCGGTGACAAACTGGTCATCTCCTACACGCTGGACCCGCATGTGCTCGACGCGGTCAGCGACCCGAAGAGGGGAGTTTTCCCCAGTGCGGTATTGTCAATGTCCGTTACCTTTCCCGATCGTGGCGTTTTCGCGGTCGCCGGACCGTCTGGGTCAGCACAGACCTTCGACAACTTCGTAGATCCGTCCGGCCAATGGTCCGACCAGATTTTTTTCTTCGGGGGTCCAATTTCCTCAGCAAGCCGATTGGATGGCAAGGCGATAACTTCTATGGAAGTTGATTTCGGCAGTGAGTTCCTGACTCCACCCGATGAGCCATCTGTGCTTGCCAGCGACGCGCTTCCGCTCTTCGCGCTTCCGATCAATAATTATTCCACCCTGTTTTTGGGCACGAACCGTGATTACACCCAGGTAAGCTTCGCCGCGGTTGCCCCCTCTCCAGATCCGGACCCGCCGCGAGTCCCTGCCCTTACCTCTACCCAGTACCCCAACTTCCGCTTTTGGGTTCGTATCTCCGATGCCCGCATCGGCACTTCGGTGGCCGGCTGCCTTCCCGAAACGGTCTGCGTGGCAGGGACCATCCCCACGCGAGCCGAGGTCTTCGTGCGCATCGTCGGACCCAAGCCGAATGGCCGTCTATGGCCCAGCATCGTCAAGTTCAACACCACCAAGACCGAGGTATGGATCCAGCAGATCACAACTGGAATGACGAAGTACTATCTGCTGCCGGCGTTGCCGACTGACTCCGGCATCTTGCCGGGCGTTGTCGACAGTCAGGGATTTTTACCGTAGGATCGGTGGACCCGATGAATCGCAAGATCGCAGTGGCCGTTGCCCTCGCTTCCCTCCTTCTGTTCCCGAGGCTCTCACGCTGCAGCGCGGACCAGCCGACGAAGGAGTCGCTGCTGGCCGCCTGGGAAGAGATCCAGCGGACCGACCCGCACACGAAGGTCTTTGAGAAGCTCTCGGACAACCACTACCGCTTCAAGACCGACTGGTTTCCCTATGACGGTGAGCTCATTGTTTTGAACGTTGTCGTGGCTCCACCGCCGGAGGGTTTCGAAGCGCCCTGGGCAAGAATGACCATGGGAACCATCGAGATCGAGTTGCCAGGGCTCACGAGAGAGCAGCGCGAGAACCTCATGCGCGGAATCGAAATCTGGGAACGCTCGAACACCCTCTACTACGACTCCGGCGCTCACCGCTGGATCACCTCGGCCGAATTCCAGAAGCGGATCATGGCGACCGCGAGGCGCCCATCCGGAGGCTCGAGATGGATCGGCATCGCCTCCCAATACGCAGTGCCGCTTGTCCTGGTCGTCTTCCTCCTGTTCGCGTTCTCGATGTCGCGTCGCTCCAAAACGGTTATTGACGAGAGCCGCCGCAATTTGAAGATCTCCCTGGAGCAGCAGGCGCGAATGGTCCAGCTCCTCGAGCAGGTCGTGGCTCTCCTCGAGAAGCAGAGCGATAAGCCAGGCCCTCCTTGAAGACGGACCACGATTGAACAGGCCAAAATGTCATCCTTTGAGTCCTTTTGCCTACCTCTGCGTCAGCAACAGATACCCCGTCTTCGGGTCGGGGTCTCGCGCGACCTCGCGCACCGGCAGCGGGGGGTTGAGCTTCGCGAGGTCGTCGCGCTGGGCGAGGATCCAGACCCTTCCGGGGCTGGCGGCGAACTGGCGGAGCTTCTGCTCGCTGTCGAGCTCCACGGCGAAACGGCCGGTGTAGATCAGGAATGTGGAGTCGAGGCGCGGATAGATACCGTAGGGCTCTCCGGGCTGCATGTGCTGGAGGAGGATCCCCGACAGCGGCCGGGCCGATTTGACCGTGTCGAAGCGGGGGAGCAGGAAGAAGGCCGCGGTGAGGATGACCAGGGCCATGCCGGCGGCGACTCCGGCGATCGCCCGGACGATGCGGCCGGCGCGGGACTCCCACCAGGCCCAGGCCGATCCCAGGAAGAGCGGTACGAAGGCGGCGCTCACCATCCAGAGAAATGGCACGCCACCCAGGGGCGCGATCTCGGCCGGCCGCCTCGCTCCCACGATGGGCAGCGCGATAACGGTCAGGAGCGCCAGGGCGGTCAGCAGGCCCAAGGGGATCTGCACCCAGCGGCGGTCGCGTGGCCAGTCCGCGGCGATCCGGTCGAGGGCGGCTCCGATCAGCAGGGCCATGGCCGGGTACATGGTGAGGATGTAGACGTCCCTCTTGGCTGGCGAGACGCTGAAGAAGAGGAGCGTCACCACGATCCAGCAGAGGCAGAAGAGAGCAGCCTCCCTCTCCTTGCCGGCGAGGCGCTTCCGGGCGACCAGCACGCCGGCCGGCAACAGGAGACACCACGGGAAGAAGTCGCCGGGGAGGACCTGGAGGTAGTAGTACCAGGGCTCGAAGTGGTGCCAGGGATCGGCGTAGCGGGTGACGTTCTGCCTGAAGACGATCTGCTGCAGGTAGTCGTGGCCGCCAGCCAGCGCGGCGGGGATCAGCCAGGCGAGAACCATGGCCGCCCAGAGGAGCAGCCCGAGACCCGGACGGAGGCGCTTCACCTCGGCGCCGTTTCTGGTGAGCGCCAGGAAGGCCAGGATCGAGAGGAGCGGCGGCAGCAGCCCGACCGGTCCCTTAGCCAGGGTGGCGAGCCCGGCGCAGAGGAAGAAGAGCGGATAGAGGGCCGGACGACCTTCGGTGTACCCGCGTACCCAGAACCAGACGCCCAGGGCGACGAGCGCGGTGAGCAGCATGTCGATCTGTCCGAAGCGGCCCTGCCAGAGGATCTTGAAACAGGTGGCGAAGACCGCGGCGGCGAGCCAGCCGGCGCGCCGTCCGAAGAGCCGCTCGCCCATCCGGAAGACGAGGAGGACGGCTGCGACCGCCGCCAGAGCCGACGGGATGCGCGCCGCCGTCTCGTCGATCCCGCCGCGCAGAAGACCGCAGGCGATGATCGACCAGAAGAGGAGCGGGGGCTTCTGGGTGTAGACCTGCCCGTTGAGGTGCGGCAGCGCCCAGGAGTGGCTCTGCCGCATCTCTCTCGCGACCTCGGCGTAGCGCGCCTCGTCCGGGTTCCACAGGTCGCGGCGGCCGAGGCCGGGAAAGAACAGGAGGACCGCCAGGGCGGCGAGGATCAGGAGGTCGCGCCGGAGCGTGCTCACGGCTGGTCGGCTTCGGCGGGCGGGACCGCCTCCGGACGGGGCGCGCCCGGCCGGTAGATGAACCAGAGGTTCCGGCTGTAGATGATGAGCCCGGTGGCCTGACCGACGATGAACACCGGATCTCTCTGGTGGATGGCATAGGCGAGCAGCACCAGGCCGCCGCCCATGCTCAGGAACCAGAAGGCTCTGGGGATTACGCTTTCCTTGCGTCGCTCGGAAGCGACCCACTGGACGAAGAAGCGGCCGAAGAAGAGGGCCTGTCCGAA
>Ga0134121_10003222_pt1 | contig 13716 bp, 13 predicted proteins | sample KB301_FD_96463 | JGI IMG/M metagenome (GOLD analysis project Ga0134121, IMG submission 96463) | Terrestrial soil microbial communities without Nitrogen fertilizer from Kellogg Biological Station, Michigan, USA - KB3-0-1 | ecosystem: Environmental > Terrestrial > Soil > Unclassified ...
CGAACGACTGGCTTCGCAACCGGGGCCCTCAATTCGAGAGGTTCTTCTGGCAGGCGGGGTTCGGAGCGTTCTCGGTGAGCCAATCGCAGGTCGAAGAAGTTCGGGCCTACATCCGCAACCAACGCGAGCACCACCGAGTCAAGTCGTTTCAAGAGGAGTTTCGTGCGTTCCTCAAGGCGTATGAGGTCGAGTTTGATGAACGCTATCTATGGGATTGAACGCCCACCCAACGGTCTCGCGACCTTTCAGGCCGCACTGCGTTGGCATCTCGCCACCCAGGGCATCGGCCTCCGGCCTCAGCCCTGGGCTCCGTTCTCCCGGCCCGTTGGGCCGGACGGACCGGCCACTCGCGTCATCTATAGTTTGCTGGAGACAGGGTGCCGATGAAGAGGGGCTACCGCTCACCCGGCTGCGACTGCGGCCAGTGCCACGCCGCCGGCCCGTAGGTTCTCCGGTCAGCGGGCGTGTATCACACTTAGCTAAACTTAGAGGTCAATTCGTCGGCTACGATCAGCACTGGCTCGATCCGCGTTACAATTGGAGGCCATGAAAGCCGCTACGTTCGAAGGATTTGTGGAAGACGGCTACCCATCAGTATTCGTTTGCCGGAGAAGGCCAAGGTGTACGTGGTTGTTCCGGATCTGGAAGTCCCCTCGGTCCCCTACATCGGGAGCCCTCGGTTGGTTCACCCAGAGCAAGCGGCTGACTTCGTGAAGAAAATCGTCTAGGACGGACCTCTACGCGAGCTTGACCGCAAGTCTTGAGCCTTTTGTACGCATCGGACCGGTCAAGAAAACCTGATACGAGTGACCGGCCCGAAGGGTCGGGAGATCCTAGCCCAGGGCTGAGGCCGAAGGCCGATGCCCTGGGTAGAGAGATGACAACACAGTGCGGCCTGAAAGGTCGCGAGAGCCCGGCTTGACAGATCGACCGACCGGTGTTTGAGTCGCCGGCACCATGCCTCAATCCCTCTCCAAACTCTACGTTCATCTCATCTTTTTCGACCAAGGACCGCGGTCGAATTCTGCCTGACGAGGTTCGCCCCGACCTCCATGCCTATATGGGCGGCACACTCAAAGGCCTCGGCTGTTCACCGATTGAAATCAATACCGAGCCCGACCACTTGCACGCCTTGTTTCTTCTCGCATGGACCGAGACTCTGAGCGACGTCGTCGGCCACCTCAAGAAGAGCTCGAACGACTGGCTTCGTAACCGGGACCCTCAATTCGAGAGGTTCTTCTGGCAGGCGGGATTCGGGGCGTTCTCGGTGAGCCAATCGCAGATCGATGACGTGCGGGTGTATATCCGCAACCAGCGCGAGCATCACCGAGTCAAGTCGTTTCAAGAGGAGCTTCGTGCGTTCCTCAAGGCGTATGAGGTCGAGTTTGACGAACGCTACCTCTGGGATTGAACGCCGGCCCAACGATCTCGCGGCCCTTCAGGCCGCACCGCGTTCGCATCTCTCCACCCAGGGCATCGGCCTTCGGCCTCAGCCCTGGGCTCCGTTCTCCCGGCCCGTTGGGCCGGACGGACCGGCCACTCGCGTCATCTATTTGCCGGAGGCAAAATGCCGGCGAACAGGTGCTCGTCACTCCAGGAATGGCGAGGCTTTTGGCAAAGCCGGAGGACCTGTCTGTTGAGCCGAAGGCCGCATGGTTCCCAACAGTCCGGGCCACCCGAGCATCCCGGCCCTGCGCCGGGGTGAGGAGTGAGTCGTTTGGTTTCACCCCCCACCTGCAACCCCGCCCCCCTCCCTTCCGTACTCCTCGGAGGGTCGTTGTCCTCAACGCTCAAGGGGGAGGTTCCATGCATCGTCTCGTCCACATCGTGCGATTCGTTCTCTGCTTCGCGGCGGCGGCCGGTCTCGCTTCCGGCGTGGCTTCCGGCCAGACCAAGCTGCTGCGGTTTCCTGATATCCACCGGGACAAGGTCGTCTTCACCTATGCCGGCGACCTTTGGACCGCGCCTTCGGCCGGCGGGACGGCGAGCCGGCTGACGGCCCATCCGGGGCTCGAGCTGTTCGCCAAGTTCTCGCCGGACGGCAAGTGGATCGCTTTCACCGGCCAGTACGACGGCGACGAGCAGGTCTACGTCGTTCCCGCAACCGGCGGCGTGCCCAAGCAGCTCACTTTCTATCCCGCCCGCGGACCGTTCCCGCCGCGCTGGGGGTACGACAACCAGGTCTACGGCTGGACGCCGGACGGCAAGTCGGTCTTCTTTCGCTCGCTGCGCGACGGCTGGGATCACGGTCAGAGCCGCATCTATACCGTGCCGGTGGATGGTGGGCTCAGCGAGCCGCTCCCGATGCCGTTGAGCGGCGGCGCCGATCTCTCGCCGGACGGCAAGCAGGTCGCCTACACGCCGTTCGCCCGCGACTTCCGCACCTGGAAGCGCTATCAAGGAGGATGGGCCCAGGATCTCTGGATCTTCGACCTCGCCACCCACGCGACGAAGAAGATCACCGACACCCCGCGCACGGAGCGCGATCCGATGTGGATCGGCAACAAGATCTACTTCGACTCGGACCGCACGGGCACGCTCAACCTTTACTCCTACGACATCGCAAGCGGTGCCACCGTCCAACTCACCAAAAGCTCGCAGTGGGACGTCCGCTGGCCCAGCGCCGACGCGGAGGGCCAGATCGTCTTCGAGATGAACGGCGAGCTGAACGTCTTCGACACCCGCACCGGACAATCGCGGCACCTCACCATCGACGTCCCCGGCGACGGCCTCGACACCCGGCCGTCCCAACTCGCGGCCGCCGACCAGTTCGAGGACGCCGCCCTGTCGCCCAAGGGCGAGCGCGCTCTCTTCACGGCCCGCGGCGACATCTTCAACACGCCGATCGAGAAGGGCGTCACCCGCAATCTCACCCGTTCCTCCGGAGCTCACGACAAGGGAGCCCGCTGGTCGCCCGACGGCCGGAAGATCGCCTATATCTCCGACGGCAGCGGCGAGGAGGAGATCTACATCGTCGACGCCCTGGGAGTGGGCAAGCCCGAGCAGCTCACCACCGGCGGCAAGGCCCAGCGCTTCCCTCCCGAATGGTCGGCGGACGGCAAGCGGCTCGCTTTCTCCGACAAGGACGGTCGCCTCTGGGTGGTCACCCTGGCCGACAAGAAGCTCGTCGAGGTGGCCCACGACGTCCGCAACCAGATCCGCGACTACGCCTGGTCTTTCTGCGGCGGCTATCTCGCCTTCAGCATGACCAACGCCAATACTTTCCACTCGATCTGGATCTGGAGCGTGGAGGACGGCAAGATCCGGCAGATCACCGACGAGCAATTCCACGCCGCCAATCCCGCTTGGGACCCCAAGGGGGAGTACCTCTACTATCTGTCCGCTCGCGCCTATCTGCCGCAATTCGACACCTTCGACTTCAACTTCGCCGAGGACCGTAACTTCGGCATCTTCGCCCTCGCCCTGCGCAAGGACGTCGCCAACCCCTTCTCTCCCGAGGAGGACACGGTGACGCTCGCCGAGGAGAAGAAGGCCGGCGAGGAGGGAGCGAAACACGAGACGAAGGGCGAGAAGGACAAGAAGGAGAAGGCGAAGGAACCCGCGTTCACCCGGATCGACTTCGACGGCCTCGCCTCGCGGGTGGCCCGGGTGCCCGTCCCCTTCGACGATTACGGCTCCTTGGCTGCCGCAGAGGGCCGCCTGCTGTTCCTCAAGCAGCCGCCCAACACACTTGGCGAATCGCCGTTCAAGCCGGCGCTTCAGATCTTTACTTTCAAGGATCGCAAAGCCGTCACCCTCGCCGAGAGCGTGAGCGGCTACACGCTGTCGCAGGACGGCAACAAGGCGCTGATCATCCAGGACGGAAAGTTCAACGTCTACGACGCCACGGCCGCGGGGAAGGATTCGAAGAAAACGATCGATACCGGCGGCATGGTGGTCGACCGCGTGCCCGCCGAGGAGTGGGCGGAGGTCTTCCGCGAGGCCTGGCGGCGTTACCGCGACTACTTCTACGTGCCATCCATGAACGGTTATGACTGGGAGGCGCTGCGCCGGCAGTACGAGCCGCTGCTCGCCTACGCCGGCCACCGATCAGACGTGAACTACATCATCGGCGAGATGATCGCCGAGCTCAACAACTCCCACGCCTACGTGGCCGGCGGCGACTACAAGGCGCCGGCCCGCCCCAAGGTGGCCCTGCCAGGCGCACGCTTCGAGATCGACCGCAAAGCCGGGCGCTACCGCATCGCCAAGATCTATGACGGCCAGAACGAGGAGGACGTCTACCGCTCGCCGCTGACCGAAATCGGGGTGAACGTCCATCGCGGCGACTACGTGCTAGCGATCGATGGCGAGGATCTCGCCGCGAACGACAATCCCTACCGCCTGCTCCGCCACAAGGCGGACCGGCCCGTCCGCCTGACGGTCAATGCCAAGCCCACCCTCGACGGCGCCCGGGAGGTCACTTTCCGGCCGATCGAAACCGAGGAGCACCTGATCTATCTCGACTGGGTGAACGGCAACCGCGAGAAGGTGGCGAAGATGAGCGGCGGCCGAATCGGCTACATCCACCTCCCCGACATGGGTGAGGACGGGATGCGGGAGTTCGTCAAGTGGTACTTCGGCCAGATCCGCAAAGAAGGGCTGATCGTCGACGTCCGCAACAACGGCGGCGGCTTCATCTCACCGACGCTCCTCGAGCGCCTGGCGCGCCATCCGCTGGGAGTGGATTACGGACGCACCAACGCCGATCCGCAGCCCTACCCGCAGGTGGTTTTCTACGGCCACATGGCCTGCCTGCTCAACGAGGGATCCGGCTCGGACGGCGACATCTTCCCCTACATGTTCCGCGAGCTCGGCCTCGGCCCCCTGATCGGCACCCGCACCTGGGGAGGCGTGGTCGGCATCAACGATCACGGTCCGATGATCGACGGCGGCCAGATCTTCGTGCCCGAAGCGGGCTCCGTCTCCCTGGAAGGGAAATGGATCATCGAAGGGCACGGCGTCGATCCCGACATCGTGGTCGAGAACGACGTCAAATCCGTCCTCGACGGCCACGATCCCCAGCTCGAGCGCGGCGTGGCCGAGGTGATGAAGAAAATCCAATCCGATCCGAAAGCCTTCCCGAAACGTCCGGAGCCGCCGGTGCGGACGCAGGGGCAGTAGAAGGACCGGCCCTCCCTTGGCCTGGAATCCAGCCCCGAAAGAGAATGCGGCGCCCGGAGGCTGACACCTACTTGGAGGTTCGGCCTTGCGTCGACTGCGATGACGCCGTGAATTGGGTCAGGAAGAGGGCTTGGCTGCCGTCGCGCGCCAACTGACCCCACCAGGCCACGACGCCAAGACCCGCGGCGTTGACCGCGAGTTGCAGCTGAGGCTGCAGCGAAAGACCACCTATGGCGCCGCGCGCGATCAGGATCGGTCCACCCCGCGGCCGAGCGTCTGCCCCGTGCAGCCGGATGAACACACTGTTGTAAGTCGCCCAGCAGACCACGAATCCGTCGGCCGGCGTGGGCGCCAAGGGTGCTGCGGTTGGGTCTGGCCCGGCAACGAGCACTCGGCTCGGACGGCCTCCCGCCGCCACCCGCCGCGCCCGCAACTTCTCGCCACCTTTCCGCCAGGTCAGCCAGTACCCACCGGCCGCGGCGGGGATTACGTCGACCTCTTCGATGGAATAAAATACTGGAGGTGTTAGCTCCACGCCGCGGAGGAAGGCGCCATTGTTATCGAAGAGCGCACCGAACACTTGCATGTACGGTATCCCTTGCTCTGAAAGCTCGGACACTGCGACCCGCAGGGCGCCGCCCTCGGCGGCGGCTACCAACTTCCCTGACCCTCCGCCCAGGAATTCGCTCCCCCCGGCAAGGGGGATCCCTTGCGAGTCGAACGCGCGCGTCGACTCGTGATTGAGGCTGGAGACCTGTCCGTTGTCTTGGCGCCACCACCACAGCAGCAGGCCCCCATCGGGTCGGGCGCCGGCTTGGAACTGGTACAGAATGCTGCCGTCTGGGACCGCCAGGGTGACCGGCGCGTCACCCACCGGACCCGCGGCGGAGATGATCAGGGCCTGGATCGAGCAAGCCCTGCAAAATGCCCCGTGGGGCCAGCCGGGCGGCGTCGGCTTCCCGTCTGCGTAGATGATCCAGACGCTTCCGTCATTGCGTGCGATCAGTTGCGGCGACAGGTCGCCGACCTCTTTCGCGAGGGTCATCACCTCGCCGGCGACCGAGGCATTCCACGAAATCCAGGCTGCCTTCAGTGCCGTGATGCCGTCCGGATCCCGGGCCACCCACGCCACCACGGCCCCCTCGGAGGTCGTCGCGGTGCCGAAGGACAACGGCTCGGCCTCGCGAACCACCTGGATGGTGCGACCCACCGGTACCGGTGGAGTGGCGCCTGCGCGCGATGCGATCGCAATGCAGACTGCACAGATCAGGAGACGAACGACGAGTCCGTGAGGATTCCATTTCCATCTGTCCACGAGCACCTCCATCGGCACCGGCGCGCCACGCGAGAGAACGCAAAAACCATATCAGAGCTCGATCAACACCGGGGGACGCGAGGCCGGGGTATCCCCCGCGGATGATCGACGGCGGCCAGATCTTCGTGCCCGAAGCGGGCTCCGTCTCCCTGGAAGGGAAATGGTCGTGTCATGTGTGTGTCCTCCAAGCGCGTTTACCGACCAACGCTGTGGTTCAGCGGCGGCGCGGAGCGCTGTCCGCTGGAAGTGGGAGTTAGACATGAGTGCCACGCCAAAGTACCTCAGCTTCAACCAAACTGAGTGCCACGCCGTCGAGGTCCGGGAACATCATACGGCGACTGATATTCAAACTGTTTAGTTCCCGATGCAGAGGCAACTTCGCATCGGCTGGTATAGGCCACCTGTAGAGCTGTTCGATATCCAACCGTTCTGGCTGGAAAACGATGTTCGCGTATGCGTCTATCGACCGCCACGGATTCGAGTGTAGCGTGAATGCACCATCCTGGCTGACCATTCTCGGCGAATTGTAGAACGGGTGAAGAATCTTGACTGCCTCATCCGTGGAAACGCCCTTTATCGGAGTGTCATCGAATGTAGCCGGGTAGTAGGTTAGTGGCCCCTCCGCCGTGGAATCGTTTGCTAGGGCCAAGACGTCGAGGTCGTGTTCGGTTGTGCCGAACTTATTAAATGCCCACAGGTCGCCAGGCGAGTCGGGTTCCTCGCAGCATGCGAAGTACAATGCAACTAGAGGATTAGCAGTCCAATCGAGAATGCGCGTCGGAAGACGATGATGGCGAGCCAGGAATAAGGCTTCCCAATCAGTCATGATGCGGCCGACGTAAGGGTAGGCCCTCCGACGGAAGCGATGGAGCAGCTCGCGTTCCTGGTGAGCATTGAACTCGGCTTGCATGCTGCCTGTGCTGTGCGTCCTGCCGATACTCGGCACGAGACGAAACGTCGACTTAGGCTGACCGCGATACCAGAACTTGACGTTTGCACGAGTGGCACGTAGCGCGAATAGTGTTCTGAGGAAATCCGCCGACGAGCGGATTTCGTCGCCAACGACAAGGGAAAAGCTTACGCCAGGCGCGTGAGTGATAGTCATGACCTGTTCTGCTGTCGGCTAGTCGCGGTAGAGACGCCAAAGCGCCCCACACACAGTCCCGGTGTGAGGTTTTCCCGCACCGGGCTCTTCGGTAACCCTCGCTTCCGCACTCAGCAAACCCCGTCAAGCACCATCTGTCGATGCCGACTCTCCGTGATCCGGGGCTCCTCCAGAGGAAATCGCTCTACCAAGGCGTTGAACTTCTCCCAGGTCATCCGGCTCTTCTGACTCCGCCTCCCCAACCACTTCATCAGTAGCCGCCTAGCCTGGCAGAAGAATGAGCATAGGCTTCTGTGGTTGCCGATCACCCCGTAGTAATTATAGTGTCCACGAAGCCTCGCGTTCAACGCCTCGACCAACTGGCGAACCGGCGAGTGCCGCTCGGCCTTGAGACCGAAGGCGGCCTGCAAAAGAGAGTGCATCGGAGCCTTCGTGCTCGGTGTCAAAGCGATTCTGTCACTCGATCCGCAACACCGCCCGACCTCACTCGCTCGATCGCCGGCGCCGCGCGTCCACGCCGCCACCAAGGCCGCGAGGAAGGCGTTCTACGAGATCTATGCCGCCTTCGTCAGCGCCTTCCGGGAAGCGTCCGAAAGGCAGCGGCGCGGCGACCGCAACGCGCTCTTCCCCCTCGGCAGCTTTCCGCCGGCCCTGCCCTTCGTGGCTGGATAACGGCCAAGGAAGCGCTCTTTGACAACCGCACCTCCCGCCAGGGTCATTCTCCCGAGTCCGACGCTCGCGTAAGGAGTCGTGTGCCTGGGCCGAGCATGTAAGTTCCTCCCGCGAGGGTTGCGAGCGTGCGGTCTGCCACCATGAGGCTCTCAAACTCGGCAGACTAGGGGAAGATTCCAAAAAGAGATTGGCTCCTTATTCTGGCGCGAGAACTGGGAATGGGAAGGATTGGCCGTGGCGATCCTGACCCACGCACTTTGTCCTGAGCGAGACTCTCTCGCTTTTCTCAGATCAAGTCGGCTGCCGAAACGCCGAAAGGTCCAAGTAGCTGAACGCAGTTCGGCCGAGGGGGTCTTAAGATTTCTCCTTGAAGACCCGCGCGAACCGGTTCGTCGCGCGGCCCAGCTGCGTCTTGCGGTTAGCGGTCAGGTGGTCCAAAAGCCTGGCGCTTCGTAGGTTCCGTCCCACGTTCCGTCGAGCTTCGTGCACCAGGGCGCCTGTCGCTTCATTGGTAGTTAGCCCACCCGTCCTAGATAGCGTCCAATACGAGGCTCAAAGCCACGCCAATGTACAGAAGCAGAAAAACAACAGGCATCAGCATAAGTATGGAACCAATTCCTAGATAACCTTTTCCTTCTCGCAAACGATCATTCCACTCCATGGTAAACGGCCGTGCAGCAAGGCCTTGCTCCATCTCTCGTATGACAGAGTAACGGGCACGATAAAGGTAAATGGCAGACCGCAGGAGGAGCATCCAGATGATAGAGAAAGATGCGCCTGCTGCGCTTATTAACAACAACTGCCGTAGGCTTAGGACCATTCCCTGCTTGATTGCGATCCCGACTACAGACAACCCACCGAGATTCAACGTCAAGAATAACCGCAGCAGCGCATGCACTCGGTCTTGATGGTTTTCTGTATTTTTGACGTACATCTCGTAAATCGTAGCCATTTGATCGCTTCTGGCGTCCCTCTCTGCCTTTCCCGCAGACACAGCGTCTGGCGTGACGACCGTGGAATCCAGATTCTCAGTAGCGGATCTGCCCTTCTCCCCCTGTCCACCGGCCTTCACGCTCTTTGCCAAGAGTCTCCGCGCCTCCTTAGGATATAGAAAAATTAGGTTAAGTAGGCTACTATATTCTCGCCACTCCTGGTGAACCTAACGATCTTGCCCTCAAGAGCGTGGAAGAATTCGTCGCTACACCTGGGTACTTTGCGGTCGTGAAGCTCGAGGACGATGGTTCCCACCCTTTCAATCCAAGACTTCGAGTGCCGGAAGACTTCACGTTCTGCGCCTTCGATATCAAGCTTCAAGAGATCTACATAGTCTTCACCGATAATCTCAAGAAGGGCTGGAATCGGCAAGCCGCGGATCGATCCCATTTTGTACTCCCGTAGCTGAATAGCCCACTTGTCTACTGACATATCCGACACCCTGAGTCGGGCCGTCCGAAACCAAAGGGCAGCCTCAAGGCAATGGATGTTTCTACAGAAGCCGGTATTCCGACAAAGGAGTGAAAAGTTGCTCGGGTCCGGCTCCACAGCGAGGATAGTGGCTTCCGGAAATCGATGAGCGAAGTAGATCGCTGAGCAGCCGATGTGAGCCCCTCCGTCCAGTATAAATCCAGGTGCATGAGACAAAGGAAATGCATATTGATTTTCCTCAAACACCTGCCGGTAGACCAGCTCGTCGGACACTGTATTCCGGAGGTAGACAGGAGGCCACCCCTTGTAGGGTTGCTTTTGAAGTAGGTGCCCTTTCGATTGAGTTCCCTTCACGTTTGAGACTCTAGCCTTAAGTTGCCGTTAAGCCGTATAACGCGCTGCGCGTGAGCGGCCGGCGCCAATGAACGCTTGGCCATAGCGAGTCGGTTGCTCACCGATCCGCTCCAATCGTCGGGTTGGGCGATACCTACACAGGCGGCCATGTGTTACATTTTCATAGAAGGCTTACCCAATGATGCCAGCTTTGAGTTGAGTTCCCCTCTGCGTGTTTCTAGGCGCGCCGGCTGAACGAATACAAAGTCAAAGAGTGATTCGAGGACGTCAAGAAGCCAGGCTGCTTCACCAGGTTCGACCTCAACTATCTCCCCAGTGCTCGTGGCCTTGAGCGGGTGCGCGGCCAAATTCCCCAGGTTACGGATCGCATCGACAGCCTCTGAGAGATAAGTTGGTATCCCAGGGCGGTCCAGAAATTCATGAACCTGAGTTGCAAGGTTCGTACTCTGGAGATTCAACTTGTCTCGAAGCAGCTGCTGCAGGAGGCGTCGACTGAGAGCAGCACTGGCTTTGGGGCTGACGCCTTCAACCTTGCATGCTTCAATAAACTCGTTACGGTAGTTTTCTGGCACTTCGGGCTCAAGCGGTCGGGAGCTGCCTAGAGGATAGATTCGCTCTTCCCTCTCCACATACGGGAGTTGCCCTCCGTCATCTCCGGGCGACTCACCATACCGAAGACTAACAAGCAGGCCTCCACATTCTGGGCAATGCGCGTAAGCTATCTCAACCCCTTTGTGTTCGTACTCGTCCGTGAAGCCAGGCTTCTCTTCGACATTCGTAAACGAAGTCGCGGTTACCCACGCTATATTCGCTGATACGGAGCAGTGAGGGCATCTCATATTGTGTAAGTCCAAGTTACGCCCAACGCCCTCACGCTTCACCGCCGGACAGCGAAGCCAGCCGTCCAGCGGAGGCAGGGGTTCTAGGCCGTTTGTCAAGCCCGGAATAGTTCTTGGCTATCTCGCTGGCAGCTTCCCTATGCCAATCGCCTGATGGGAAGAAATGAATCTCTGTTTGCCCGACGGGCCACTGGCCCGCCGCCCGCACGAGGAAAGCGACCTCGGCCTCGACCGTCTCAAGCTCGCGCGTCCAACTTTCGGAACGGCAATCGAGCAGGCAGAAGATATCAAGATTCAGCGGCTCGGTTGCCCTTCGCCATTGGTAGCCGTAGTACCCCGTCGCCCCAGTGGCGTTCCAACCCTGGCGGAGACGCGTGCGCATCCTCTGTTTCGTCGCACCGATATAGAGCGGAATCATTTCGGACCCGCTGAGAATATAGAGTTTTGGACCAGGTGTTGCAGCCGCACCGCGGAAGTTTCGCCCACCTTCTGGGTCCGCGATCACAAACTCTCGCTCCAAACAGGTGACTTGGTACCGTTCAGGCTTCGCAAACTTCATCTTCAACCTCAGCCCAGGTTCATGCGTAGAACTACTTCGGCTTCAGCGGCGAGCAAAACGAGTCCGCTGCATGCTGGCGTTAGGTGGTTCAGTCGACCTCAGCCTTTCCGAGCTTGTCGATTACGCGCGAAAGCACCATGCTCGCCGTTCCCTGCATATTGAGTACGTCAGTGCCTTCGCGGACGAGCTCGGGCGATATGTTTCGGTTAGCGACGGCAGCCTCAAGATCAGAGAGCCAGAGCGATCTACGGCTCGTAGCCTCGGCTACGAGACGTTCGGCATCCGCACCACCCTTTCGATACTCCATGCGTAGCGCGAGGCCAACACTATGAAGGCGAGTCGCGACCGTGTTGAGAGCGGCGCGAGTATCGCTTATGGCACGCGTGACGTCCTCGTATACGATAGGCTTACGACTAATAGCGTCTCGAAGGTAGCGCCCATTGCTTTCTAGATCGTAGATGGCTTTATTGAGGTCGACAAGGCGGATTCTCAACGCGCGCCGGTCTTCGCTGTCAGCGAGGGCGTCAAAGCTACTTGACAGCGAGTAGAACCAGTTCATGAGCTCACGGTTGAGTGTCTTCAGCACAGTGATTTCGGATGGAGTTGGGGGCCCTGCCGCCGTCGCAAGAGTGGGACCATAGAGCAGCGTGAGGGCTGCAAGCGCTAGGACCCTAAAAGTAGCTCGCGCCATTTTACTTGGACCTCCGATGTCGACTTGTCGCTGTAGTGCGGCGGACCCAAACTATGCCTACATAACCGAGGAAGAGAAGGGGAATGGCACGGATGAGGTCCGTTGAGACACCGAGGTAACGGACGGCCGCAACCGGCAGAACAATCAGCAAAAGGATTACGCCTGAGTGAAAGAGGATTGTTTTCATGCTTCCAGTTCGATCGAGGATCAGAAATATTCAGTCGTCTATTTGAGACCCGCAGTTTATAGTGACAGTCGGCCCTCCAGCCGAAGCCCGCCGGACGAGCCTTTCGTACACGGGGGTGTCACTATATTCTGCTAGTCTCAATAACGCCCTACCCCTCACCGCGGCGTCAGCCGGCAGGTGCAGAGGTGGGGTTCTACGGGGCTCGTCGGGCTGAATCCAGGGGAATAGTTTTAGCCTACACCACGCCCAAACGCGGCCCCAGCCCTTGACCCTTGCCATTTCTTGTTCGTAGCGTCGATTTTCTTCTCTCCTCCGTTGGGCTAGATTAACTACGCCGTCTGAGACCAAGCCACGCGTCTCGGTCCTCCGAACTTGGAGTTCGGTACCAGCGCAACTGAGAGTACCTGTTATGCGCTCTGGATCGGAGTTCGGATTGACCCTTAATTCACAGGCATCAGTCTGCTGGCGTCTCGGAAGGTCGATCAGGATCGTAGGCCCCTTGCAGGTAACAATCTTCCAAGTACCTTTTTGCCCACCCTTCACCGCCTCGCCTCCTGGGTAGAGGAGAAGATGTAGCCGCTCCTGGGATTGCTGCTTGCCTATTTCAGACAATGCCCGATCCTCCCACTTGCCGACAAAGAGCGGCCACGTGAGTTCCCCACAAGCGTACGACACTCCCGAGTTGGAGGCTAAGCCAAGGACAATCCAGCCAAGAATGGCGAGGACGACGAGAATACAGCCAAGGATTGCCGTAGAGGCCATTAAGTCACCCCAGAACCTCCTCAATATCGAGACTATATCTATACCCATTGGAAAGATCCGATGGCGCCGTATTCCGGATCAGGGCCGTAGAACCTTTAAGCGTTTGTCTGAAGCCCCCCACGCGATCGTCAGCAGTCCTCCACCGGTCTTGGGAGGATTTCAGATAGGCGCAGGTTGAACGAAGCCGCGGGGGAGTCCGAGACGGTCCTATGGAGATTCAATCCTTCGCAGGCCCTTCGCGCGACACTCTGCCGACCTCCACACAAGCCTCGACAGCCGCCGCGAGGCTTTCAGAGGACCGTCCAGCGAAGGGATCGACCGCATGCTCTGGCTCCTGAATCGCGATTTCGTGAAGGGATTATACCGCAAAGGTTCGGTCCGGTACACCAAGGCCTGTCTCCACAGCTGAGCAGATAAACATTGTAATTGGGCTATGAACTCCCAATGGGGCTCGCGCCCGAGCACAACCCTTCGCCTGCCCGGCCATGCCCGATCTCATTTCTGCCCCGTCACGCGGTCAATCTGCCACGCCCGGTTTCATTTCTGTCTGCCACGTCACAGGGAGTGTCAGGAATTCTGTGTGTGGCGAGTTGACTTTTTAGCGACCAGCAACCGCGCTGGTAAACCGTTCTCCATAGAGGATAGCAAACTGGTTCATGGCAGGCTTCCAGTGGCGATCGGGC
>Ga0134121_10003223_pt1 | contig 13715 bp, 12 predicted proteins | sample KB301_FD_96463 | JGI IMG/M metagenome (GOLD analysis project Ga0134121, IMG submission 96463) | Terrestrial soil microbial communities without Nitrogen fertilizer from Kellogg Biological Station, Michigan, USA - KB3-0-1 | ecosystem: Environmental > Terrestrial > Soil > Unclassified ...
ATCACGCTGAGTCAACAATGTTTCCGGACTGCGCGGCTCCCCGCCAAACAGCGCGTGGAAGTGTTCGTTCGTCATCGTGAGACCCGTACAATAATCGAAGTAATCCATGTTCAACCTGAAGGACCCGTCATTCTTGACGTCGATCAGGTGCTTTCTAATCAAGTCGGCATACTTGGGTTCGCCGTAAGGGGCCAGTCCCATGACCTTGTATTCGCCGGAGTTGACCTTGAAACCCGTGTAGTAGGTAAAAGCTGAGTAAAGCAGGCCTAACGAGTGCGGAAAGTGGATTTCCTTCATTACATCGAGTCTGTTGCCTCGTCCAACCATGAGCGAACTCGTAGCCCATTCGCCAACACCGTCCAGGGTCAGCACTACCGCTTCCTCGAATGGTGACGGAAAGAAGGCACTCGCGGCATGACTGAAATGATGCTCGGAAAACAATAGCTTATCGTCAATTTCTCCAGCACCATCGATCTGCAACAGCTCGTCGCACAGAGTGGAACGAAGAAACAATTTCTCCTTCAACCATATCGGGATCGCCTTGCGGAATGAATTGAATCCCCGCGGCGCGAATGCCAGATAGGTTTCGAGCAGTCGTTCAAATTTCAGAAACGGCTTGTCGTAAAAGGCGACGTGATCTACGTCCTTGAGCCCCACGCCGGCTTTATTCAGGCAATAGCGGGCCGCGTGGCGGGGAAACCCGGAATCGTGCTTCTTTCTTGTGAACCGCTCTTCCTGCGCAGCGGCGATAATCTCGCCGTCACTGACCAGCGCAGCGGCGCTGTCATGATAGAAGGCAGAGATGCCCAGAACCAGCACGGCTCAGAAAATCGTGTAGATGAATGGCGCCACGGCCGAACCCTGCGCGAGCAGTAACAGGCCTCCCAGAATCACCATCACCACGATGACCGGCAGCAACCAGAACTTCTTACGGGCGCGGAGAAAAAGATACAGTTCTTTCGCGAAACCCATGATTGGATAATCGATTATTAGAATTGGAGGGGGAAGTGCTTCGGATCCGGGGCGGGAGGCTTACGATCAATCCAGTAGCTTTTCGCTTTCGCGTCGAATCTTAGTCCCAGCGGATCCTTCTTTACCGCTCTCCATACGATTCCAATCGGGGTAATAAATGCGAAAAGCAACCCCAACACTACCGGATTTACGATTCCGTGCAGCAGCAACCCAAACCGGAACCACCCGTAGTTAAATTTGGTCAATACATTGGGCCACGCAAGGGCTGTTAATAGGAATGCCGCCGACAGCGCAAGGAGCCACAACCACCAGCCGCGAGAAGACAAACCAATGGCAAAAAAAGTAATAAAAAACACAGCCGCGAACGTGAACCCGAAACTTCGGTTTGACGGCAACTTGATATCGTCACGCCGACGAAGTATCTCGTGATAACCGTGTTCAGTTTTCTGAACGTTCTTCATGTCGCTGAGGTCCAACGAGCCGGTAACTTCTCAAATATTATATCTCTATCGCCTCGCCCGGCGCTGGGCCGCCCATAATGCGCGCACCTTGAGTTCTTGCCGTGGCCTGTCTCACGTGACGCGCTGAACGGTTTCTACTGTGGATTCCCGCAGATTCTTCTGTAGACCCGTATGCCCTCGTCGACGTCACCGACGTGGGCCGCCTTGCCATGATCAAGAACCATGCATGACTGGCAGATATTCTTGATTGACTCCATGTCGTGGCTTGTGAACAGCACCGTGCGTCCGTTCAATGCCGTTTCCCGGATTTTTGCCTTGCATTTTTGCTGGAACGCTTCGTCACCTACCGCCAGCACCTCGTCCACCAGCATGATTTCGGCCTCGAGGTGAGCGGCCACCGCGAACGCCAGGCGCATGAACATGCCGCTTGAATAATGCCGTACCGGCGTGTCGATAAAATCTCCACATTCTGAAAATTCAATGATCTCGTCTTCCCGCCTTCTGACTTCCTTCGGCGTCATCCCTATCATCGTGCCATTCATGAGAATGTTTTCCCGGCCGCTCAGGTCGGGGTGAAACCCGGTTCCGACTTCCAACAAGGCGCCAACTCGTCCGTGCAGCTCCGCGACGCCTTCCGTGGGCGCCGTGATGCGGGCAAGAATTCTCAGCAATGTGCTCTTGCCTGAGCCGTTGCGCCCGATTACCCCCAGAACCTTGCCGGCCTCCACCTCGAAAGTAATATCCCGCAGCGCCCAAATCGAATTGGGCGCCTGGCTGATGGCGCGGCCACCTTCCTTTCCCCTGAACGGCGCCGTGAACATTTGGATTACCAGTTCGGACAAGCTTTTTCGGTAACGCAGGTCGTTAACGGCGTACCACTTGCCCAGGCGTGAAACGCTTAGCGCGATTTTCGACAATGTGCCCCCCGCGCCTCAGACAACGTCGGCAAATGTTGCTTCTTGCCGGCGAAAAAACCAGTACCCCGTCACGCAGAAAAAAACGGCAACGCCGCAAGATACGGCGACCATCCATCCTTGCGGCGGGGGACCGCTCGCAAACGCCCAACGGCTGGTATCGATTACCACGACGATCGGGTTCAATGCATAAAGGAACTGGTATTTCGGCGGCAACAGGGTGCTCGGATAGATGACCGGTGAGAGAAACATCCAGATCGTCGTCATGAAAGGCAGCAGATGCCCCACATCCCGATAAGGAACGTAAAGCGCGCTAAGCCATAGCGATAACCCCAGTATTGTCATGACCGCGAGCAGCATCATGGGCAAGAAAAACAGGGCCCCTATCGTCGGCGCGACGCCGTACCAGATCATGAGCGCCACAAGGACACTAAATATCAGCAGGAAATCCACCAAAGCCACTGCGATGACGGCAAAAATCAGGATCATCCGCGGGAAATAAATCCGGCCAATCAGGTGAGCATTGTTGAACATGCTCGCGCTCGCCTGGTTGAACGCTTGCGCCACGAACAACCACACGGCAAGCCCGCTCATCACGAAAATCGGGTACGGTTGTCCGTTGGTCGGAATCGCCACGATCAATCCGAATATGACCGTGAACACGAAGGTATACAGAATCGCTTGCAGCAGCGCCCATGCGACGCCGATTACGGTCTGCTGGTATCGAACCCGAAGTGAACGCCAGACCAGGATGTAAAAAAGGTGGCGAAAAGCCCACAGCTCTCTGAAGTTGAGAAGCGGCTCCTCACCAATCGCGCGAATGATAAATGTCTGCGACATGATTATCGATTGCCCGTTACATCTAGGGCTTTAATTTCCGAGCATAGCGGAACAGCCAATAAGCCACCTGGAATGGCCACAGCCGGTTCACCGCCACCGCCTGGCATAACACCGCGACCGACTGCGCCAGCTTTCCGCGCACCATCAACATCCACGCAAGGCGCGCGCAACATCGTCCATGGAAACCGCGCAACTCGCGCCGCTCGTCCGGCCGCAGCGGCGAGTTCGCCAGGTTGGCCGCGGCGACCCGAATACTGCCCCGCATCATGGCCATGTCCATGCCCGGATTGCGTCCCATAGTTCGCGACTTGGGGTGTTGCCAATAAGTGTAGACCAGTCGCGGAAGGACTTTGGTCTTCGGTCGAGCCAGGATTACGCGGATAAAAAACTCAAGGTCGTTCGACAAACTGTATTCCGGATTGAACCCCCCCACTCGCCGGTATATGCGGCGACGGATGAAACGCCCACCCGATAGAATCCGACGCACAACGTTGTAGACGTTGAATTCAAGCTCCTTGGGGTCCAGGTACTCGGCATCCACGACCAGCTTGTCACTCTTATCGTAATGGACGATGCGCACCCCGCACGACAATACGTCCAGATCCGGATCGGCGGCAAACTCCCGCGCAACCTGATCGAGCGCACCGGGCTCGAGCCAATCGTCCGCCGGCAGCAGACAGATAACGTCACCGGATGCGCGTTCGGTGCCCTCAATCATTGCAGGCTCCGGGCCACCATCGGGAAAGCTTCTCCAATAGGCAATTTTCGTCTCGTACCGCTTGATGATGTCCAGCGTGCCATCTGTTGATCCGCCATCCAGGACCAGCAGTTCTACCGGGGGTTGTATGCCGGAGGTCACGCTCGACAACGCACGGTCAATTGTGTTCACAGCATTGAGGACGAAAACGACCACGCTGATACGGGGGAAGGTGACGGATCTATCCATTCGAGTGCTCGCTTCCCGGAGATTCTCGACCGTCATGATCCGTCGGACGAGCGGAGTAATGCGGACCCGACGCCTGCCCTGAACCTCCGGGGCCGTTCACGATCGGACGAGCATGATACGTACGTCAATCCACGCTTGTCGGCACGTCTTCGAAATTGCAGATCGCCCGACGTTCATCGACGAACCTGCCCACAGCCACGTTCGCGAGGTGGGGACGCGCATTGGTTGCATCAACCAATTTAGCCACTGCCTGACCGGCGTCAGCAGGATTGTGATATGAAAGCTCCTCGATCAGATTGCGCACTGCGTTCGATTCCCGCTTATCGCCGGCGAATGTGGCCTCCGCGAGCTCGACCGCAAAATCGAAGTACCCCAGCAACAGCGCGCATGCGAATAGCGCATGCTCGCCCCTGCGGGTCAACCGTGGCCGGGGTTCTGACCCCGGCAATGGGTCCTTGAAAAATACGGCGTCGGCGTGCAGCAGGCGCTCGCGACCGAGGAATCGCTGCTTGTCGAGCAGCTTGCATGAACGCTCGTGGGTGCTGTGGAAACCGTAAAACGAAAAACCGAAATCACGCAGCATGCCCTCCAAGTCCGAGAAAAATTTCTGCCCCGCGTATATCTGGCAAAATTCGACTTCCACGAAAAGCGCCACGGCGCGTTCCGTCAATGTGCGTTTCGCGCCCTGCAATATCTCGTATTCCGTTCCTTGGGTATCCAGCTTGATGAATTCTCCCCAGTGAGATTCCTCCTCCAGTTGTCCGAAAATGACCGCATCCAGAGTCTGGGTAACAAGCGAAACCTGCCCGACTTGCGTGAATTTATCCATCCGGTAGCGGCGAACGAATTCACGGTTAATAGGCAAAAGTGAATGATTGGTGGGCGCGGAGCACAGGTGCAGCGTCGCGGGCCCCTCGTGATCGGCCAGCGCAACCGGCAGCAACCGGAATTGAGCCCAAGGCATTTTGCCTTCCCGGGCATTGCGATTGATCTCTTCGCACGCATCCGCGTCTGGTTCGAAGCCGAGCACGGCGGTCAGCCCGGCGATTGGCGAAACGAGATCATGCACGCCGCCGCGCGCGCCAATATCGACAAATCCCAGCGGTTGCTGCGACAGGGCAACTGCGACCGAAGTGGATTGAAACTTGCGGCTATTGACGAAGTGGTTTAGCGGATAGCGGCCGGAAATCCAGGCAGGCAACATCACGTGTCCAGGTTCTGTGGATCAATCAATCGAGACGGAATCCCGCTGTGCATATTTGCCCGGAGTAAACGATACTCCCCGTCTGACATAGGTCATTAGAAGAGCATAACGAGGGCCGTTTGACGTATTCGGATGCGAGGCGTGAACGGTGTGGCCATCAAAGAACGCCGCAGTGCCTTTCTTCAAATAAAGATCGAGTGGCTTATATTTAACCGGGATGACGCATCGCAGCCGCATGGCGTTCGCATCCTGGAGCGGCGTCTCTTCAAATGCCACCTCTTCGACGTCCAAGAGAGGCTCCTTATGCGAACCGGGATAAAGTATGAGGCCGCCATTTTGTGGACTCACATCCGTCAATGCGACCCAAGCCGACGCAAATGTACCGCGTGGCGCATTTACGTAACGGTTGTCCTGGTGCGGTTGAAATCCGGGAGTGCCTGGCTGGCAGTAGAAGAACTGGGTCTGAATTCCCGCAATCTCCGCTCCGAGTATTAATCGCAAGATACGCGTCACGCCTGCGTGGCGCAGCGCCTGTAAGAAAGCGTCTTCGCGCCGGTGTGGCTGCAACACCGTCCTGAAATCGCCCTGTTTTCTTGCGGGGAATTCATTGGCAATTTCCACCAATCTGTCACACAGGCCATGCGCCAAAACGTCGGGCTCCACGTGAAATCCCGCCTCGGCGTAAGCCTTCAGCGCAAGATCTGGCGCATCAGCAAAAGTAGGTTGCATTGTCGCGTATAATCGCCGGAAATTATTGAAAATTATACCTTGCGTGCCATAGGTCCAACAATCTTAAAACTGACCCTCGCCGCAGGCACTCGGCGCTTGGTTCATGTCGCTGCGGTCAAATACGAACTACCGTATACGAAAGCGGGCTAACTCTACCATGGCGGCGGGCGCGATTTACCATGACGCCCATTGCGCGATAACGCGTTGTCGGCATCTACGTACCACGACGCGGTGACCACCACAAATGAAGCTGATCTCGATTCATCTCCCCAGCAACAAGCCCTTTCACTTCCGGCGTCTCGTAGAGAACCTCGTTGCGACAGCGGACGACCCGACTTGTTTCGAGATCGTCGTGAAAATCGACTTGGGCGACGCTGTGATGATCGAGGCAGTAAAGAAGATTCAGGAAGACATCCACGTCAACCTCAAGGTCATCATCTCCGAGCGGCCGGCCTCGTATTTTCATACGTATTCAGCCTGCAATGAGGCGTTGAAGGCATCCGATCCGGAGTTTTACTTTTGCTGGCACACCAACGACGAGATTCTCATCGAGACCAGGGGATGGGACACGAAGCTCGCAAGATATATCGGATTTTTCCCGGATCACATCTTCCGACTGAAGGTGAACCCGAGGAAGATGTTCTTCAACTTCTTCGATATTCATGAAGTCTGCCTGCATGCCGACTACCCGATCGTGCCGCGCAAGTGGCTGGAGGCGACCGAAGTCTGGGCCGACTGCCATGGCCCCGATACTTATCAGGAGTCAATCGCTATTTACCTTGCCAAATACGGCTACCACCGGAACGTGCCCCTGCTGGATATCGTAATCGGGGGCGACGAGGCGGGCGAGAACTTGAGCCCGGAGCGCGCCCTGGCCCGGGCTCAAGGCACATGCCTCGCGTGGGATTACAGCTTGAGTGCCGCCGTCCAGGAACGCTTTGCGCGCTCCGCAAGAAGGCTGCAGCTTTTCATCATGTCTTACGAGCTGGGATTGGACGCGTACGAGCTGCGTGATGATGTCGACAATAAATCCATCGCCCTGGTCCAGAACGAACGGGAATATGCACGTGTTTTCTATCCCATCGACTATGTCGGCACCGCCATCGAACACTTCGATTACGTCGCCCGCCGGCAATGGCCGTATTCTCTCTGGGGCAGGCCCACCGCGTACAAGCTGGCAGCCTTCGTGTACCGTTATGCCCATCTCGCGTGGCGTCTCGTAGTAGGAACCGTCAAACTGCCGGTAGGGCTCATGCTGGGTTTCCGGTGGCGGGCAATGCTTGCGGCACTAATTCATGCCGATCCCGAAGTCAGTGCCCTGATCTTTTGGGCAGCACGTCGATTCGGGGGGGGGCTGGTTGAAGTTGTTCGACTAAAAGCGGAGCTATTGGCCTTTATCGGCAGAAGGCCTAAGAAATGAGCGTCGATCTGTTCTTGCTGGGGGCGGCTCAGTCGTGCTAAGTAAAACAATGACTCTCCAACGCCGACGTGGGAAACCATGGCGATGATTGCAACCAACCACGCCTCTCCGATGACGCGGTATCTGGTGGAGAAGACGAGCGTCTTCCGGAACGATCCGGTCACGATCGTGGATGTCGGTGCGCGATGGGGCTTCAATCCCGAGTGGGCGGTGTTCGGAAAAGATCTCCGTATCTATTGCTTCGAGCCGGACGCGGAAGAATGCCGGCGCCTGAATGCGTCGGCTGCGCCAGGCGTCAGGTATCTCCCGTTTGCATTGGGTCGTTCCGGGGGTGAGGCCACACTTTACGAAACGAAGTTGAGCGCGAGCACCGGCCTGTATCGCTCCGACATGAGCTATCTTGGCCGCCTGACCACCCGCGATAACGCCGTCGTCGTCAGGGAATCGCCCATCAAGCTGCAAACACTCGTCGAAGCATTGCGGGAGTTCGACGTTCCGGCCGTGGACTTCATCAAGCTCGACGTGGAGGGCGCGGAACTTGACGTGCTAATGGGCGGAGAGCGCTACCTCGCCGAAGGCCTGTTACTGGGCGTACTGTCGGAAATCCGGTTCCAGGAGGAAATCAACGGTTGCCCCATCTTCTGGCAGCTCGATGAGTACGTGCGGCGGTTCGGTTTCAGGCTCTACGATCTCCAATTCCACCATCAGACGCGGCGCGCGCTGCCCTATCCCGGTCTGGCGGATTACCGCACCCCGGAGGGCGAGCGCTTTTACGCCTACACCAACCACGGCCAGATCATGGACGGGGACGCCCTCTATTTCCGCGACCTCCTGATTGCTGCCAATCAAGGCCGCCGCGACCAGGCGACATCGGTCCAGTTGCTCAAGATGGCCGCCTTTCTCGAAATCTATTGCCTCAATGATTGCGCTGCGGAACTGATCCTGGCCCATCAGCAACAATTGAAGGAAATGGTCGATTGCCAAGCTCTGCTGGAATTGCTGACTCCCAAGGCAAACGGCACGAAGCTGGGTTACAACGATTATTTGAAGAAATATTTCGATTCTAGACGCGGGGTTTTTGCCGGTCCCGACGGCGACGATATGGGAATTTGCGGAGATCTGCGCCGGATCTACTTCGCCGTTAGGCGCCGCGCCGGCAGGCTATGGCGGCGCATGTCTGGATTGTTTGGAAGCCCTGGGGGAACCTGACCAATTTCGCAGTCGCGATAATTGCGAAGAGTTTGTGCGTTGATTTCCAGGTTCGACCTTTACTACCGCTGCTGCAGAATATTCATCATCTCCACAAACGCGGCAGACAGGTTGCGCGCGAAGCGCTCGGCATCAACTAGGCCGGATTCCCTAGAAAGCTTCCGTAGGTTGGCCCGGTAGTAGTCGAGTCTCCCTGGCTGTTCGCTCAAGCTGACCGCGAGATTTACATATTCGTCGGGCGAGCCCGCGATAAGGTCCGGGCAGCCGGCTGCCGCCACAAGCGAAGCTCCGTAACGGCCTGAGAACCTGTTTCCCTTGAGGGTTACCACCGGTACTCCCTGCCAAATCGGCTCCGCAACCGTGTTGCCGCCGCAGTAGGGCCATGTGTCCAGGCTGATATCTACTTCGTCGAAGCATTTCATGAGGTCCGCGTGGCTGGTACCTCCCATCAGTCTCAATCGGCTCTCCTCGATGCCGTGCCGCCGAAACCGGTCAATCATGAACTGCCGGTTGTCATCGGACGTCAGCTGCCCGTTTCGCAGGAACAGCTTCGAACCAGGCGATCTAATTAGAATCTTCGACCAGAGCGCTATCAGGTCATCATTGATCTTCCCGCCGCTGCCGAAGCAACCAAACGTGACGTAACCTTGACTCTTGCTCGGGCGCTCGGCCACCGGCGGCATTGGGAAATCGTCGTAGTTATAGCAAAGAAAACTGCCCGGCAGGCGCCAGACTTTCTCCGTGAACCACTGGTCCTCGCCCGGCAGGACGGAGATTTCATCGGCCAAGACATAATCAACGTTCGGGACCCCGCTGGTACCGGTATGGTTCAAATACGAAATCTGGATGGGCGCGCATCGAGACGCCATTGCCGAGAATCGATTGAGTGGAGAGAAACCTGTCGTCTCGACAAAGATATCAAGCTGGTGTGATCGGGCAAGTTCGACAAATTCCCTGTCGGTACAATTTCCAGTTGTCATGAACTTGTCAAAATACCCTTCGACATCGACGGGCGGGCGGCTCGGAGCGTAGCCGTAGATTTCAAACCTTTCGCGATCAATGTGCTTCAGAACGGAAAGCGCAATAACACGCATAACGTAGCTGTGCATGAAGTACGAGTAATAGCCCACCCGAATCTTCCTCTTCCCGTCGTACGGCCGGATCGACCGGGGCGGTAACGATGGTATCGGCTTGGCGTGCTTCTTCGCCCACCGCCGCTGGCTTTCGAGCAGCGTCTCATACGTGGCCTCCGGCAACATGAGCCTCGCCTGGCATGCGATGCCATCTATCGTCGCATCGTCAAGCGCCTCCGCCTTCTTCCAGTTCTCCAACGCCTGGGCAACCTGGCCGCGCGCGTAATAGAGCGCCGCCACGTCTTGATAAAGCAGGGGCGAAAACTCCGGGGCAATGGCGACCGACAGGTCTCCTTGCTCAATTGGTTTTCGCCAATTCCAAAACTGATTCCTCAGAGAATGTTTCGCTGTAATCGCGACATATAGCAGGTTTGTGAAAAACTTGCGCACCAACTCCTTGGCGCGCGTCGGAAATCGCGTTCGAATAGAGGTCGGCAGCGCCAATACCACTCGCAACCATAGATTCGAAATCGTCCGAAAAACTGAAGAATTATCAATTGCTGTGCCGGCTTTACCCTTTTTACTTCCATCAAGAAAATTGAAATATTTTCGATAGCGGATGTAATCCCACATAGGAATGCCCGCCATTAATTGTTTCATCTGCTCCAGCACCAGGTTTTCCTTGTCGGCAAGCCCGTACGTCCTGACGTGGTTGTAGAGAAGGTAAAGCTGGCTGTACAGGCAACCATTCAGTTTGATCGGATCTTCACCAAAAAAACCCGACGCCGAGAACATCTCGCGAATCACTTTGGCGCGATTATCGAAGTGCTCTTGATAGTACTGCCGTGTATTGCTGAGTTGACTGCTATGCACCGCGTACTTCGATAACCGGACCGGCATGTACTTGACCACGTGTCGGGTACCAAGCCTGCACCAGGTCTCAAACTCAAGGCATTCGATGTTCCAGTCGCGAGATTTCAGGCCGACATCTATAAGCGCCTGCCTGCGAAAAAAACTTCCCGGCCAGAACGGGCAGTACTTCCCGAACAGGTAATCCACCAGGTTGAATTCGCCTGCGTTGAATTCGCCGATAATCTTGCCCGTCTCGTCGGTCACCCATCCATCGCAAGTAATGGCGCCGGCATCTGGATGCTGTCGGAAAAGCTCGACCGCTTTCTCAATCGCCCCGGGAAGCAGTTCGTCATCCGACAGGCAGGTCCCGATAAGCTCGCCCTCGCAGCGGTTCATCGCCTTCCAGAAGGCCTCGGCAGGCCCGGTGTCGGGCGCGGAGACAATTTTGATTCTGGGGTCGTTGTAACTCTTCAGGATTTCGACAGTGCCGTCGGTCGACGCGCCGTCCTGGACGACGAACTCGATGTTGCGGTATGACTGGTTGAGAACGCTGTCGATGCTTCGCCGAATGGTTGAAGCGCGATTCTTGCAGAATGAAAAGATCGAAACGAGAGGTTGATCGCTGGTCACGATGGAAGAAACGATGGGTTATGGGTATCGGGTTCGGAACCGGGGTGGACTATCGTAGCGTCACCGGTTCGCCGCCAACTCTGCGACACTCGTGTTCGCCCAGCGGCAACAGTTGCCTTTGAGCGAGGACGCATCGATCTGCCAGCAAACGGACCGGCGACATGCCCAATGAAAGAAAGGTCGCGATGATAATAGATGGGCCGCGATTTTGGAAGCCGCTGAGCTGGAAATGCCTCTTAAATACTGTATAATAATCATCGGTCTATTCAGCTTTCCGGATGCACAGCTGTCGCCGCCTCCGGATAGGCGCAGGAATTGACCCAAAAGAGGTTCCGTTGCATCTTAACGCTCCCCCTGTGCCTGTGAAACCGCTGTGGCGGCGTCTCTTACGCTTGTCGGACCATGCCTAAACCCCAAGCACTGATCACCGGCATCTCCGGTATGGTCGGTTCGCATCTCGCCGATTTTCTGATCGAGCACACCGATTGGGACATCGTAGGCATGTGTCGCTGGCGCAGCCCGCTCGACAACGTCCAGCACCTGCTCGATCGGGCCAACCGGCACGATCGCATTTCCTTCTTGTACGGGGATCTGCGCGACTACATCTCGATCCAAAACGTGGTCGAGCAAGCCAAGCCCGATTACGTGTTTCACCTGGCGGCGCAAAGTTACCCGACGACGAGCTTCACGGCACCGCTCGACACCTACGACACCAATATCCAGGGCACAGAACGCCTGCTGGAAGCATTGCGGCGGGCTCCCGGCATTGATCCGGTAATCCATGTGTGTTCGTCGTCCGAGGTATACGGCCGGGTTCCAAAGGAAAAGGTGCCGATCAGCGAAGAATGCACGTTTCACCCCGCCTCTCCTTACGCCATTTCCAAGGTTGGGACCGACCTGGTCGGCCGCTTCCATGCGGAAGCTTATGGTCAAAAGGTGATGACCACGCGCATGTTTACCCACACCGGTCCGCGGCGCGGCGACGTTTTCGCGGAATCCACTTTTGCCAAGCAGATCGCCATGATCGAGCGCGGAATGATTCCACCGGTCATCAAGGTCGGCAATCTCGAATCGCTGCGTACCTGGTCTGATGTGCGCGATGCCGTGCGCGCCTATCACATGCTGCTCACCGTGAAGCCGACGCCTGGGGAGTACTACAACATCGGAGGGCGCCACACTTGTACCATCGGCGAGATGCTCAAGCACCTGATGTCGCTGAGCGAGCGCAAAGACGTTAAAGTCGAGACTGACCCAGGGCGGCTGCGCCCCATCGATGCCGACCTGCAGGTGCCGGATACCGGGAAATTCCAGAAGCACACCGGCTGGAAACCGCAGATCCCGTTCGAACAAACGATGCGGGATCTGCTTGACTACTGGCGCCAGCGGGTCCGGACGGGAGAAGTGTTTCTTGTCCGGTAATATAAAACTCGCCAACCCCGTTTCCTTTCCGCCGCATGGTAACTGGGACGCGCGGCTAACTTCCGTCGCGTGCCCTGACCTCACACCGGTAGCTACGCTGCATGAAAACGAGTGGTTTGCAGTGCGCAACCGCGGCGGCTACTTCACGACGGAATATAACCTGGCCCAGGTTATCGTGCTGCCAGTGGTCGAAGACGCCGGCCTCGTGATGATACGGGTGAGGCGACCGGTCATCGGCGACACCACGCTCGAGCTGCCCGCTGGAGCCATCGAAAAGGACGAATTGCCGGTCGCCGGGGCCGCGCGCGAGTTCGCCGAAGAGACCGGCATCGTGATTCCCGAGGCGCGATTTCAGGCGATGGCGCCGATGTCAACATTGCCAAACCGCATGCCGAAGTTGATTTACGTGTTCCGTGTAGACCTCTCGCCCCAGGAATTCGAGCGGCGCAAACCCCACGATAGTGAAGTCGAGAGCGTACACTGCGTCCCGCTCGATCAAGTGGTGGAATTCATCACGGGAGGCAGCATTTACGTTGCGTTGCCGGTTGCGGTAATTGCAAGCTATCTATTTTCCAGGTTCCCTGAATGCAGGCCCAAAACCAAATGAACGACAAAGAACTCAACCGGTCCCTCTACCAGAAGGCGTACCTGATACGGCGGGCAGAGGACGCGATCCGCGCCAATTACGCCAGCGACAAGATGAAGACGCCGATGCACATGTCCACTGGCGCGGAAGCCATCGCCGTGGGCGTGTGCCAGGCGCTGCGCCCGCAAGACCAGATACTCGGCACTTACCGCAGCCATGGAATTTATCTCGCGAAGACCGGCGAGACCGATGCGTTCTTCGCAGAGATGTACGGCAAGGCCGCCGGTGTGGCCAAGGGCAAAGGCGGCTCGATGCACCTGACCGCTCCCGATTACGGCCTGATCTGCACGTCGGCGATTGTGGGAACGACCATACCCGTGGCAGTCGGCGCAGCCTACGCCAACAGGATGCAAAAAAATGGCAAGGTCGTCGCGGTATTCTTCGGCGACGGGGCGGTGGA